>ERZ808266.684-NODE-684-length-11114-cov-5.438828_pt1 | contig 11114 bp, 8 predicted proteins | sample MGYA00521278_ERZ808266 | MGnify/ENA primary metagenome ERZ808266 (study PRJEB31516, sample SAMN03275591) | gut metagenome | biome: mammalia-associated habitat; material: feces | host: Papio cynocephalus | place: Kenya | collected 2012-08-02 ... | reverse complement strand
TCACCCTGCTGAGCGGCATCGTGGGCGTGAGCAACATCATGCTCATCACCGTGAAGGAACGCACCCGAGAGTTTGGCGTTCGCAAAGCCATCGGAGCCAAACCTTGGTCGATATTGAAGCTCATCATCACCGAGAGCATCATCATCACTTCCTTCTTCGGATATATAGGTATGGTATGCGGCGTGGCAGCCAACGAAATCATGGATGCCACCATCGGTCATACCACCGTGGATACAGGCTTGTTTAAGGCAGCCATGTTCGTGAACCCAACGGTGGGCATCGGCACTTGCATCGGAGCCACCATCACCATCGTCATCGCAGGCACCATCGCCGGACTCATCCCTGCCATCAAGGCAGCGAGAATCCGACCGATAGAGGCGCTGAGAGCGGAATAAAAATAAAGAGATATGAGATTCGACTTAGATACATATAAAGAGATACTCGACACCATCACGAGGAACAAGAGCCGCAGCCTCCTGACGGGGTTCGGCGTGTTCTGGGGCGTGTTCATGCTCATCGCCCTGATGGGTGGCGGACAAGGACTGAAGGAGTTGCTGCAAAGCAACTTTACAGGATTTGCCACCAACACCGCCGTGATTTGGGCGCAAAACACCACCAAGCCATACAAGGGTTTCAACAAAGGACGCTCCTGGGAAATGGAAGAGAAAGATATGGAGCGATTGCGCCAACAGATGCCCGAACTTGACGTTATCACTCCCCTGCTTTTTGGAGGCAGAAAATCGGTGGTGTTTGGTGACAAGAAATTCAGCGGCTCCACCCAAGGTGTAAACGCCGACTATGCCAAGGTCTCAGCCCCTAAGATGTTCTACGGCAGATACATCAACGAGATGGATGTGCGCCAGCAACGCAAGGTCTGCGTCATCGGAAAGCAGATATACAAGAATCTCTTTCCTGGCGGTGGAGACCCCTGCGGCAAAAGCCTAAGGGTGGATTCCACCTACTATACTGTGGTGGGAGTAGATTACCGTTCGGGCAACGGCGTGAACTTCGGCGGTCGTGCCGATGAGACCATCACCCTCCCTCAGTCTGTATTGCGAACAGCCTACAACCGAGGCAACGCCGTTGACATCATCGCCGTTACCGGAAAGCCGGGAGTAGTGATGAGCACTCTGAGCAAGCGAATGAGAGAGACCGTGGCAAGGGCGCACAGCATCGACCCTACCGACGAGAAAGGCATCATGATATTCAATACCGAGGTACTCTTCCAGATGCTCGACAACCTGTTCAAGGGTGTGAACTTCCTCATCTGGATGGTGGGCATCGGAACCCTCCTGGCTGGAGCCATCGGTGTGAGCAACATCATGATGGTGACGGTGAAGGAGCGAACCACCGAGATAGGCATTCGCCGAGCCATCGGAGCCACCCCAAAGATGATACTCTCGCAAATCATCTCCGAGAGCATTATCCTGACGCTGGTGGCAGGAATGAGCGGTATCATCTTCGGTGTTGCCATCCTACAAATGCTGGAAATGGCGAACACCACGGATGGCATCCTCACCGCCCACTTCCAAGTAAACTTCTGGACGGCGATTTTTTCCGCTATCCTAATTTGCATCCTCGGTGGATTGGCAGGACTAGCCCCTGCCTGGCGAGCCATGAACATCAAGCCTGTGGATGCAATGAGAGACGAGTAATAATGTAGAATGTTAAGTGTTGAATGTTGAATTATCACTAGAAAATATAAAGAAACTACGATATGAAAAAGTATTCAAAGTTGATAGTTGCGGCGATCGTCGCCTTGATTTTCATCGGAACCTTCGTGTTCCTCTACGAGAAATCACAGCCTAAGCCTGTGGAATACACAGAGTTTACCCCAAAGATGGGCGATGTATTGAAGACCACGGTCATTACGGGTAAGATTGAGCCACGCAACGAGGTAAATGTAAAGCCTCAGATTAGTGGCATCATCACCGAGATTTGCAAGCAAGCGGGCGATTTCGTTCAAGCGGGCGAGGTGATTGCCAAGGTAAAGGTAATCCCAGACATGGGACAGCTCAGCTCGGCACAAGCTCGTGTGCGCTTGGCTGGCATCAATATGAAGCAAGCGCAAGTAGATTACGGTCGCGAGGAACAACTCTTCAAGAAGCAGTTGGTCAGCGCCGATGAGTTTGACAAGGTGAAACAAGCCTTGAAGCAAGCCAAGGAGGAAGTGGTAGCAGCCGAGGATGCCCTCGAAGTGGTACGCGACGGTGTAAGCAAAAGCAATGCCAGCGCTTCTTCCACCCTCATCCGCTCCACCATCTCGGGTATCATCCTCGACATCCCTGTCAAGGTTGGTAATTCCGTGATTCTCGCCAACACCTTCAACGATGGTACCACCATCGCCAGTGTGGCAAACATGAACGACCTCATCTTCCGTGGTAACATCGACGAGACAGAGGTGGGCAATCTCGTGGTAGGAATGCCAATGAAAATAACCATCGGAGCGATGCAGGACTTGAAGTTTGATGCCGACTTGGAATATATCTCTCCGAAGGCTGTGGAAAACAACGGTGCCAACCAGTTTGAGGTAAAGGCAGCCGTGCGTTCGGTAAAGGGCGGAAAAATTCGCTCCGGCTACAGTGCCAACGCCGAGATTGTGCTCGCCAAAGCCTTGAAGGTGCTCACCGTACCAGAGAGTGCCATCGAGTTTAGCGGTGACTCAACCTTTGTTTATGTGGTAAAGGGCAGCGGCGACAAGAAGACCTACGAGCGCCGACAGGTAACCACAGGCTTGAGCGATGGTGTGAACATCGAAATCAAGAAGGGCTTGGGATTGAAGGACAAGGTACGCGGTCCGCAAATTGTGGCTGATAGCAAGGGGGATGACGAATAAAATCGCAAAAGACCAATATAATTTCTGAAAAAAGGCAGCAAGAAAAGTTACTTGCTGCCTTTTTTCAGAAATTATATTTTAGACTCAACATACATCCAATAGGACGCAGTTGATAGATGTATTTATAATTACTCTCCCTCACCTGCTTATTGACTACATAAACTTTTTGATTTGTCAAGTTTTGGGCTAGCAACTCCAATTCTATGCTCTTCTTTTTGTATCGAATACCAGCATTGGCGTTGCTCTCATGCTCATGATAGTCAGCATCCTTCAACCAGTTCATACTGACATCGCCGAACAACTCCAAATCCTGTACCAAGAAGAAGGAAAGTCCCAAGCTACCTTGGTGCTCACGCATGGTTGTCCCTGCATTTTGTACACTGTTTTGAGTCTGATAATAAGAGTACTCCAATGAAAGGCTCAACTTTTCATCCCAAAACGCCTGTTCCAACCTAGTCGTTACCAAATAACGATTGTTTACGAGCTTAAGCACATTTTCCTTCGCCAGAATATTGGTACGATAGTTTCCCAAGCTTGCCATCAGCGATATGGATGTATCCGTACTGCGAAAATTCTTGCTGGCATTGAGGGTGAGCGACTTGTCGAGCATGGTATTTTTCTTCTTGGACACCTTGCTGTAGACATCCCCGTCCGATACTCTCGTTTGGCTCATCGAGTTGGTTTGCGAACGAGTTATCATCGCCATCAGCGAGGCAAAGACTCCATTCATCGTATTGTGGAAATCGAGATGGGAGCTTGCAAAGAGAGAGTTACGATTGGTCAAACTACCCGTACCCTTGGTCACAGCATCCTTGTAAGTGTAGAATATCGGCGAAGTAACAAAGTTGGATATATCCCCAAAATTGCATCTGGATCCTCCTCGTAGCCTAAACTTCAGCCCCTTTGTCACATTCCATGCGATACTGGTGTTGACATTGGCATAGGTATTGTCCTGGCGGAATTCCTTGTCCTCTCCCACATTCTCGAAATGCAAATTGAGCAAAGACAATGGCACTCTGACTTCCCAAGTCAGACGGTTCCAAGCCATCTGGAAGTAAGGCTCTACGCTTGTATTGAGCATATAGCCTTGGAAAGAGTTAGCTAGATTCTCATCGGAACGAAGTCGGGAGAGGCGAATCTTGTTGTAATAGGATTCAAAGTTTACCTTGATTCCCATTTGTATCAAGCGACATAGTTGCCATCCGAAAGAGGTATGTTCATCGGTCTGAAAAGCTGTCTCGTTGAGGCTTTGGCTCATTTCCCAACTCCTACCGGTAGGAATCGCCTGAAGGCGATTGACTGGGGTGTTGGAAAACTTGATGTTGCTTTGCAACTGAAACACTTTCTTGCCAATATGGTAAATGGAACTAAACTGATTGGATAGCTGATAGTTGGCAGACTTCTGCTTTTGTACACCATCAAAGTAGTCTTCCAATCCATACTTCTTGTGATAGAACTTGGAGTTGAAAGTGAGCTCATCCAAGAAGTACACCTTCTCCATATTATTCTCCAACTTGATTTTTCCCATCAGGGCATTGGAATATACCGCCGCCTGCATTTTTTCGGCAAAATCTTGATACAGGTTGTCATCCACGAAGATACTAGAATTCTTCTGGTTCTGGTAGTGGAGGTCATCACCGGCATAGCGCAAATTGAGGGTAAGCGTTCGCTTATCCTTCAGTTTGAAGAGAGAGTTGAGTGCGCCTTCGCCCGACTTATTATCTACATATCGGCTCAAAGATACGCTAGGGATATCTTGTGCCGATAGACTAATACCATCCCAAGTGAACGATGAGAAATCAGAAACTTGGTCGAGTCCAAAGGTCTGCGAAGTATTGTAAGTCGTTCCTGTATCATTGGCTTTCAGTGACAAAAGTTGCTGCGAGTTCTTGTTGATTTGCATGGCGAACACATCGCTCTTCCATAACGTCTGGTCATCATAACCCAATCCTTGCTGGAGATAGCCGATAGGCTTCAGCTTGCAATTGCTCTTGATTTTCAGGTTGAGTGCAGCCTTGTCGGAAAAGGCGACATTCTTCAAGGCTCTTATTGGCTGGTGGTTTTCATAGACATTAACCGCAGCAACGTCGTCAGGTCGAATATTCTTGGTTGCTAAAGTGTAGTTGCCTGACAGCATGTCCATGTTTTCGATATAAAACTTGCTGATGCGCTCACCCTGGTAATAGATGCCCCCCGTGTTGTCCACGCTGATACCAGGCATTCGCTTCAGTACATCCTCGATGCTTCTATCCTTTTCTTTCTTGAAGGCATTGACATCATAGGTCAAGGTGTCACCACTCTGTCGGATAGGCACACTTCTCACCACTACCTCCTTGATATTGATGGCCTCATCATGCAAGGTGATGTTCTTTAGCTTTCCAAAGTCCTTTCGTAGGATGGTTTTTGTCTCATAACTCAATCGAGACAAGGTGACGTTGGCGATAGAGTCACGATCGGTGGTGGCTAGATGGAATTCTCCTTGTCTATTCGTCTGCGAATAACGCTTCAACTTCTGATGTTGATTGTAGGCTCTGACCATCACATTGCCAAGAACTTTTCCAGACTCGTCCCTAACAATTCCCGAGAGATTGTTTTGGGCAGAGAGAGGAAATGACATTAGCAATGCAAGGACAACCATCCCGATATGCTTAATAAAACTCATGCTAAAACTTTTGTGCAATCAACTCGTTTTATACTATTCCTTTTCCAAAGGATTATAGAATAACTTTCTCTTTTTAATTGGCATTGGTTTTCCATTCATGTCCTTAGGAGCCAATTGAGAATTCTTCCATAATTTAGTTGGATCCAACTTGTAATCAGCCAAAGCTTTGTTAAAATGCTCACGAGTAGTCTTGAAATATTCTGTGTCTTTGACAGTTATTGGTGAGCTTGATTTTCTAACAGAAATGGCAGTTAAAGTATGCTCTTTATCTTCTGTTTGTGCCTCTAGAATTAACCCTGGCAATCCATTCAACTTCCAAGGCCCCAGATTCTTAGGTATATCACAATACCAAGCTATCCAATTACGTCCACGGAATGTAGCTGTTGCTTGATGACATAAATACCCACAAATCACTTTTATACTATCAGACAATACCCAATCAATTTGAGGTATATCCTCTTGATAAGTATAACTATCTATAGATATCTTACCATAATAAGACAATCGATTTGTATTTGCATTTTCTAACAAGACTTCTTTAAAGTCAGGTCTATACATATTATAGGTTTTTAAAAACTCTCCATTAGTCATCTGTTGTTTGCCAACAAGAACAGAATCTAGCCTATAAGAACCATAACTCTCATATTTAGAAACTGTATCTCCTATTTCCAATATAGCAAAATACTCTCTCATATCCCCAATACTATTGTCAATAATACGATAGTTGTAGATACATTCCATAACACTAGTGTCTAACGTTTGATTTTTAGCCAACTTTGCTGGTTCGTTAGCCCAAGAGCCTCCTACTGAAATTTCCTGCGCTCTTACCAACAAAGGAAGTAGAAATAGCAACAAACAAATAATTCTTTTATTCATAATAAATACAATTTATGCAAGAGGTTTTACGTTATATAAAACCTCTTGCACGATAACCTAATTAACGAACTTCTGCTGAAAAGCCAAAACGACTTCCACAATAAGCTTCATTCAAATCTTGCAAATAATCTACAAAAATCTGTTCTAGAGAAAAACGCTGGACCTACAGTCATTACTTGTTTGCCACAAGAAGTGGAAACAACAGTACCTGCATTAGCCGCAACTCCCATCAGCATAAAAGCTGACATTAAAAAAAATTTCTTCATAATTCTATTCCTTTAAATGTTTATGGTATAATTTTGGGTGCCTTCTTATATCTCTATTTTAATTCTATCATTCCTTGGTACATACTATTACCATCAGAAATCATCAGAGAATACTCACCACTAAAATCTTCTGGAATTTGGAAAGTCGCATCTATTATATAATAGGTGTAGACTTCACCATCTTCGCTTTTGAGTGTGAGCGTATAGCCTGCCACTAGGCTCGGCATATTCAATGTGTGTTCCACCAAATCAACAACCAAAGGTCGCTTAATACTTCTGCTACCTTTTGAGCGTACCTGACCAGGATAAACCAAGCTATATGATAACGTATAAGGCTCAGCTCTAGAATGGATAGGGCATAAAAGTAATGCCCCCCCATAAATCATAAGGTTTGTAATTAACTTTTTCATATTCATAATTGTTTTGAAATTATTTTCGCTGCAAAAGTACTAATTTACAACGAAACGAACAAGAAAAGCGTTATTTTAAAGTTTACCTATTTTTTACCATTCAACACAAATTACTCTGTTTTAAGGATTTACGACTAATTTACTTAAATTTTACCTTACCACATATTACCGAATTTGTAGAACATACTCATCAAATTCCTTTGGCTTACCATTCTTCCCACAAAGTTTTTTCAACATATTTTTTCTACTTTTTGAAATTGCAGCATCTGACAGACCCAGAAGTCTTGCAATTAAGGACGTGGAGAACCCTAATCTAATCAACAAACAGATTTGGTAATCTTTATCACTGAGCCTATTCTTTAATACAGGAATGAAGTTGGGGAGAGCATTCTCTATCGTATCCGCCAAATCTTTCCAATCTTCCTCACTCATGCTCTTTTTAGGATGCATCTCTATAAACTTAATTTTCTTAAAAATAGACGAATCCATCAATGTCAGCTCCACATCAGACATCGAAGACAAAGAGTATTTTCCTTGTATGTCGTCTATTTCTGCTTTTAATTTATTGATGGTATTTTCCTTTTCTGTGATAACATGAGCTAGTTTTTTGTCGTTTTCAGCGACAAGTTTAGCTTTTTCATCTTGTAACCTTTTGAGCTTTAGCAAACTGTCTTCATACAACAGCTTTGACACAGCTATTTTCTTTTTCTTGAGAGCTAGCTGCTTTCTATAAATATAAGAAAGTAATAAGAACAATATGACACCAGCAAAAACTATCATATAGTTCATTTGCGCACTTCGTTTTGCTTTTTGCTCTGCTACTTTTGCAAGTTCTTGGTTTCTACCATAATCATACATGGCTTGCACTTGTTGTAATTGAGTTTTTTTTGCCTCTAACAAATTTGAGTCATTATACTCAGAACTTTGCAAAGCATACTTCATTGCCTGTGCTGGTTGATTAACCTTTGCATAATATTGAGCTAAGGCTTTGGTTGCAGCAGCTTTGACACTATATGACTTACACTGTCTTAGGCTCTGCTGTAGATAGTAATAAGCAGAATCCAATTGAGCAGTTAACATATAATATGTTCCTTTTTGGCACAAAACATAAGCCTTAGAATCCTCATATTCTGAATTTCCCTCATATTCTGTAGAGAAGTACATCTCAAAAGCCTTCTTTGCATTTATTGTGTCTTGCCTCTCCATATAATAATCAGAATTGCAGCCGAAAGCTATTGCTGCGTTATAGTCATCCCCTATTTTCTCGAACATCCTTGCAGCTTGCAAGTTTATCGTAATTACTGAATCTGTCTTTCCTAAATAGTAATATGCACTGCCTCTATTTTGATAATTCACAATGGCATTGAATGTGTCCTTTGCCAAATAAGCATACTTCTCAGCCTTACCAAAAGCATCCAGCAATTGATAAGGTAAATATTGCTTATCAAACAAAAATCCCATCTGGCTATACACTCTGTAAAGCGTGCCATAGTCACAATCCGCAGCCGTGGTGTCAGCTTGCTCTGTTGCCTTATTATAGTATTCCAACGCCAATGGAGCTTCATGCATATCTCGATACACACAGCCCAACACATAGTTGGCAAGCATACGCTCATTTGCTGAACCGTGATGGTCATAATAATCCACGACCTCCTTCATCACGCCATCTGATGTAAACGTGATGCAAGCCTTGTTCATTGCCTTATGATAGAGCAGTTCATAACGCATACGCTGTCCTTTGGTAAAGTCATCCAACTGGGGCTTCACCTTGTCCAATAACTCGATGGCAACTTTAGCCGAGTCATCGTTACTATCTATGATACTGTCTGCTCGCTGCATCAAATAGTCATATCTCTTATCACCAGAACAAGAAACTAGTGAAATCAAAAGCAGAATGATATACATTATTTTATGTTTCATACTCTAAATTATTTATGTTTATCGAAAGTTGTACTCTTCACGAAGATACATACAGGTTGCAAAGATAATAAAAAAATCCTACTACCACAAGTCATTTTAGAAATATATATATAGTTTGAAAAAAAGCCTATATCATTTAGGAATTCTACCATCTCGGGCATCATCCTCGACATCCCAGTGGTAGTGCTAACGCCGAGATAGTTTTAGCAAAGGCACTGCATGTGCTCACCGTGCCAGAGAGTGCCATCAAGTTTAGTGGCGCCTCCACCTTAGTATATGCCGTAAAGGGCAGCGGCGACAAGAAGACCTACGAGCGCCGACAGGTAACCACCGGCTTGAGCGATGGCGTGAATATCGAAATCAAGAAAGGCTTGGGATTGAAGGACAAGGTAAGAGGTCCTCAGATTGTGGCAGACAATAAGAGCGATGATGAATAAATTTATAACAGAAGAGCATAAATTCAATCAATACGGAAAAGAGGGAGTAGCATAAGTTTCTATGCTGCTCCCTCTTCATCTTCTTACATGGCTAGTCGGGTTCTTTCTGAGAGTCCCACTCGATTTCCACGATACCTGCTATTGGCAGAGTTAAACTTATAGATAGCTGTAAGATAAACGCCATTATTGAAATCATAGGATGACTTATGCTGCCAAACATTGCCTAAGCCTATAGTGTATTTATCTTTTTCGGTCTTAAAGAAATCATTATAATAAATGCCAATATAGAGATTATCTCCCAAGAAATTCTTGTAAACTCCCAATTGTAGCATTCCATTCGCATCCCTTTCTTTTATATTTTGATTTCCTCCACTATAAAAAGTGGCATTTACATCGAAATTATATCCATTGTGTGTGGAAAAAGTATTGTACAACTGGAAAATAGCCTGCAACTTGTTATATTTCTGTTGGTCAATTTTCAAAAATGGTTTTTCCAGAGAGACACTAGCATAAGGTTTCCAAAAGCCTATCGTACCAAACCAACTTCCCGTTGCCACCAAATGCTTATAGGTGTTTACATTTTCTGGGCGAGTAATCACAGCCTCATTGTTTCCATATTGCCTTATCATACTAAAAATCGGATTCTTCTGAATCTCATAAGAGACCGATCCACTGAAATTTCGATAAGAAAGCAACGCACTGATAGAATGAGAAATGGTAGATTTCAAACCTGCATTTCCTGTGGAATACTCAAAGGGAGAATTATAAATAATATTATTTCTAAGAGAATAATACACAGGTCTCCGTATCTTGTTCGTATAACTCAAACTCAAATTTACCCTACCCAATGCTTTCTGTAAAGAAACAAATGGGAACCAATTGGACTCACTCCATGAGTCATCATATTCATTGCTACCATAATCCACCTTACAATATTCATATCGCACTCCGGCAGAAGGAGAAATGACGTTGCTTTTATAAGTAAAACTAGTATATGCTGCCACCGTGCTTTCTTTTCTCTGACTACTAGCCGATGGAGTTAACGAACTGTTATTCTGATTTTCATAATCTGTAACATATCGGGTATGCGAATATTCCACACCATATTTTATCTCTCCTTGATGAAATGAGTGCTGCATTTCTACTTTACCAACCAGCATCTTGTTGGAATATGTGCTGTTTGCACTTGATTTCTTGATAGCAGAAGCTGGATTATTTTCCTCAATTTGCTGCTCTGTATCATTGTCACTTTTACTAAAATACCAATCAGTAGTAATTTTTGCATGTTGGGTTAATTCATAAATAGCATAAACACTTAAGTTCTGAACAAACGTATCTTGATCTATCATATTTTTCATCGATAAATCATAGAAAGCTTCATCATTCTTTAGCACTTGCACATTTCCTTCAGTAATGTCCTTAAGATAAGGAGTTTTGGTAAAGGCATATTTTACTCCTAAGTTCCAATGTTCGTTGGTAAAGTCCATACCGATATTTCCATCATAACCAAACCATTTGTCCTGACTAATAGAATTTCTATTTTGAACCAACATATCATCCATTGTTGCCAAAGAAGTCTTCTGTTCTACCTCTGTCTTTGTTCTTGTATTTCTAGCATTGAGCGAGGCAAAGAAGTCCAATCCTCCCGTCCTATAATCCTAAAATCCGCAGAATAAAAAAAATGAGCAGCCTACCGAAATTTTGGTT
>ERZ808266.682-NODE-682-length-11126-cov-6.964502_pt1 | contig 11126 bp, 9 predicted proteins | sample MGYA00521278_ERZ808266 | MGnify/ENA primary metagenome ERZ808266 (study PRJEB31516, sample SAMN03275591) | gut metagenome | biome: mammalia-associated habitat; material: feces | host: Papio cynocephalus | place: Kenya | collected 2012-08-02 ... | reverse complement strand
TAAAAAAGCTTTTTTTCTTAATTTGTATAGTCCGATAAATTGGGAAAGTGTTAATAACATAACGATTGATTGGATTTATTATTAATATTCTATAATCTTAAAGAACCTATAGGGACTACATATACATCATCTTTACGACGATATGCATAGTCTCCAATTCCAGTTAGAACCATCAGAAAAGAAGGGGAGTTCATCTTTACAGTGTCAATTTTGGATGACAATACTTTGAGGCTTCTAGCACCTTCTTCAATGAGCTTATCTCCACCAAGTTTGATCTCAACAAGGCCGTACTTTCCATTTCTTAAATGTATAACAGCATCACACTCGAGTCCATCTTTATCTCTGTAGTGATAAACCTTACCATTAAGAGCATCAGCAAAAACACGAAGATCTCTGATAGCGAGTGTTTCAAAGAGAAAACCAAAAGTTTTAAGATCATTTAGTAGGTCATTTGGACCCAAACCTAATGCACTCGTTGCAATAGATGGATCGACATAATAGCGTGTATCTGAACATCGAATAGCTGTTTTAGAGCGTAGATTAGGGTTCCATGCTGGCATATCTTCTATAACGAATATTTTTCGTAGGGCATCTGTGTAAGACGCAATGGTTTCTTCATTAATAGTTCTATTATCATTGGCTTTAATATCTTCAGCAAGTACTGTATTTGGTACTTGGCTACCTTGATTTCTTGCATAAGATTTCATGAGTCGAGAGACTCTTTCTGGGTTCTTTTGAATATTATCTGCTCGATTTATGTCTGAGTGGATTACTCCGTCAATATAATCAAATGCTTGATCTAAAGCAATTTCTTCGCGCATATTCACTGCCTGTGGCCAGCCTCCACGACAAACTAGAAAAGCAAGTCTGTCGATATTTAGTCTTGCACTTCCTTCGATTTCTTTATTTCCTTCAAAGAGAGCTTTTAGGCTTACATCGCCTGTTGAATCTCATGATTCATACAAACTCATAGGGCGCATAGTTAGCCAAGTAAAGCGACCTGTACCGGAGTGTGTAATATCTTTAGAATTGGTAGGAACGACGGAACCTGTGAGTATAAATTGTCCGAGTTCTCTTCGATGATCAACTTCGAAACGTATCGCATCCCAAAGTTTTGGAGCAAGTTGCCATTCGTCAATAAGTCTAGGAGTTGAACCCTCTAGTAGTCGTTTTGGATTAAACTCTGACATGGCAATATTCTGTTCTTTTTTTTCAGGGTCATCCATGTATAAAATACTAGAGGAGAACTCTTCAGCTGTTGTAGTTTTGCCGCACCACTTTGGGCCTTCAACCAGAACAGCACCTTTTCCTTCCAATTTTCTTCTTAGTATATCGTCTACAACTCTTTTTTGTAGTTTTCCATTTAATTTCACCATTTATAATATATCATACTTAAGAGTTTTACTCTAGTTTTCCGACGATTGGTGAAATATTTTTCCGACGATTGGTGATAAATTAATCCGATACTTGGCGATTTTATAATACAGTAGAAGCGAAAAAGGCTTCATGCATAGCTTTGACTTAAGCACACATAAAAGAGATAGTTTTCGAGATGTTATTCAATAAAAAAGGCCCTTTCTAAAAAAGAGCCTTAACAAAGGAGGATATGAAAAAACATAAATAAAGACGCAGCTTTAATCTGCGTCTCTTATTCTCCCCGGGAGGGATTTGAACCCCCGACAGGGTGGTTAACAGCCACCTGCTCTACCGACTGAGCTACCGGAGAATGTCCTAACGAACAAGAGAACTTTAGTTCAAAAACGATAGTTATGTCAATAGAGTATTTGAAAAAATATAAAGATAAGTTTTAAGACGAAAAAACTGCCTATTTTCTAGGCAGTTAACACTTATTTACGTGTCTTAAATTCCTTAGGAACAGGGTTTCTACCATCCCAAATAATCTGTCTAAAATGCATTGGGTCTGTATTGCCTTCAGTATTAATCATGAAGATAAGAGAATCCTCGTTTATTTTCAAAGCATCTTTAAGGCTTTGATCTTCATTTTCAGTAAGAAGAGAGTAGAGAGCACCAAGTGGAACTGCTCCGCTTTCTCCACTAATTACAAAAGGATCTCCCTTAAGAGGACAAGAGAGGATTCTCATTCCACGAGCTGCAATATAATCTGGCACCTTAATGAAGATATCTGCATTATTGTTGAGGATATCAAAAGCAATAGGAGATGGGTCTCCACATGCGAGTCCTGCCATTATTGTATCTAAATCACCCTTGACTGAATGGCACTTATTGTCTCCTGCTTTTATTGATTCATAGACACAGGCAGCCTTATCTGGTTCGACAACAATAAATAGAGGAGGGTTTTCTGGAAATAATGCAGTGTAGAAACCCACAACAGACGCAGCTAAGGCACCAACGCCAGCTTGAACAATAACATGAGTTGGTTTCTGTATGCCCATCCCTGCAAATTGTTCCTGAGACTCAAGAAGCATAGAAGTGTAGCCCTGCATAATCCATGTTGGAATTTCGCTATAGCCAGGCCAAGAAGTATCAGAAATTACATACCATCCATTCGCCTTCGCATCTTCAGCTGCTTTTCTAACAGCATCATCATAGTTTCCATCAACAACTGTAACCTCTGCACCATATTTCTTTATGGCATCAATACGTGCCTGTGTTGTCTCTTTATGTACATAGATTTTACACTTGTGGCCAAGCATCTTACTTGCCCAAGCTAAACCACGGCCATGGTTACCATCGGTGGCAGAGCAGAATGTAATATCACCAACCTTATCGTGGCATTCTTTACTTACAAGATAGGAGAAAGATAATTCTTCATTCTCTTTATTTAAAAGCTTTTTTATAAAGCGATAAATAGCAAATGAACCACCCATGACCTTGAAAGAGTTTAGTTCAAGTCTCATAGCTTCATTCTTTACGTATATACCGCCAACACCTAGCATTTGCGCAAGATTAGGCATAGCAAGAAGTGGCGTCATTCTATAGCCTGGAATCTGGCGATGGAATTTTCTTGCCTCTCTAGCAATAGAGACAGGGAACATCTCTTTTGCTTTTCTTTGGTCTTTCTTTGTCAAATCACCATTATTGTGAATAATGTACTCATAATCATTAATCATAGTTAAACCTCAAACATAGATATGATAGTAATTTGAAATAAAAATGCAATATGCAATAATTATTTTTTAAAAAGTTATAGTAATCATAAATATTTTTAAAAATTATTTATGTATAACGAAGAATTTTTAAAAATAACACCAGTTTTGATATCAAGTTTAATCTTTTCTTATAAAAAAACCTTCTCATTGGTTATAATCCAACAAGAAGGTTTACATATCATATATGTTCTATCATTAATTAAAAGACTTAATTATAGATGAAATCTCATTCATCTTTTCTTTTAATTCGTCTTCAGTCTTTGCTTCTGCGACTATTCTTAAAAATGGCTCTGTATTTGACTTACGAACGTTGAACCACCAAGTTGGGTATTCAATTCTGTAGCCATCGAAGTCCATAACTCTATCTGCGTCTTTAGCGTACTTCTCATAGAGAGCTTTAATTGCACCATCTTTGTTGTCTAAGCGGAAATTTGTTTCTGTGCTGTTTGCATATACAATAATATCCTTAAGGAAAGAAGAAAGAGTCTTTCCTTCTTTCTTTAGTTCTTTAACAACGTTAAGAACTAATAGGGAAGCAAGAACACCACTATCACAGTTACCAAATTCTCTGAAGTAATAGTGACCAGCAAGCTCTCCACCAAATACTCCATTGATTTCTCTAATCTTTAGTTTTGCGTATGCATGGCCAACCTTCCAAATAGTAACATTCCAACCTGTCTTCTCAAGGTAATCAGTTGTACTCTTACTTGTTCTAATATCACAAAGAGCATTCCCAATCATACCTTTCTTTTTGTAGTAATAGCCAAGTACAGCTGTAATATAGTCTGGTGAAATCCATTTGCCATTTTCATCGACGAAGATAACTCTGTCAGCATCTCCATCATATATAACACCACAGTCACTCTTATCTAAAAGAACTTGTTTCTCTAGATCTCTGCAGTTTACTTCTTCTAGTGGATTAGGTTCATGATGAGGGAATGTACCATCTAAAGTATCATAGATATAATGGATGTTCTTATTATTCTTCAAGACATCCTTTATAACGAGAGAAGACATACCATTAGAACAGTCGATAGTAAGCTTTAAATCTTCCAATCCCTTTGCATATGGTTCAAAGAACTTAACATAAGCATCTCTAACAGATGAATAATCCTTAACAGTTCCTTTCTTTTCGCTTACAACAACTTCCTTTTCATTAACAAGCTTTTCTAGATCTTTTAGACCAGTCTCTCCACCAACAGGAAGTGCACCTGTACGGCTAATTTTAAGACCATTATATTGAGCAGGGTTATGGCTAGCTGTAATCTGAACAGATGCATCAGCATGAAGGTAGTTTGTTGCAAAGTAGACCATTGGGGTAGTTGAAAGACCTAAGTCCCAAACGTCTGCTCCGCTATCTGTAATACCTTTTACTAAACAGTCATGTATAATAGGAGAAGAAACTCTAACATCTCTTCCTACAACAACATGATCTGTCTTTAAAAGCTGAGGTAAGAAGAAGCCTACTTTATAAACAGTATCTTCATTGAAATCTGTTCCCCATACTCCACGAATATCATAAGCTTTGAATACGCTCATTTTTTCAATTCTCCTTATTTTTATCTATTATATTCTTAAAATCCTTAAATGAAGGAAGTTCAAAAAAGAATGTTCTCCCATCTATTACTAGTTTAGTGACATTTTTTGTAAATAACTTGTTAAATAAAGTCGATTTTTTACTTAAGTCTTTAATCTTTCTGAGTGAGTTCTCTACACTTGGACGAGAAACATAGCTTATACTTTCAACCTTTCTAAGAGGAAGCATTATTTCAAGCTTTGTGTAATTTTCTTTTCTTTCTTTTTCTTTTTTAGTCTCTATTGTATAGCCAAGAACCTTATTAGGTCGGAAGAAATCTTCAATTACCAATGTCTTTCCATCTGTATAGATGAAAACTCCATATTCTCTTCTTTCTCTTCCCAGTTCTGCGAACCATGTTGCATAGGAGCGGTAGATGAGTGGTGCCCCTAGTTTTTTCTCTCTTTCTTCAATGAAAGCTTTTACTTCATCGTCGTACATAATTTAATATTAACCTAGAAGAGGAAAATCAACAAAGGGTAGAACTATCTTTTTTTCTCACTATTAGCTAATATTTTCGTTGTGGAAGAATTTGTAAAAAAAGATTTTGAAAAAATCCTAAAAAGTGCAGGATTAGAAAGCCGAAGATGGATGAAGGCGACAGATAGTAACACATCTCGCGTTTATGACAGAAACTTGGAAGAAGTACCTGTCACGATTGACCTTTATGACGATTGGACGAGAGTTGTAGATTATAGCCAGAATGGGTTAGATGATGAGATTAAAAATGAAATTTTAGATATCATCTCTCGCTATTTATATGTTGAAAAAAGCAAGATTGTCTTTGTGTATAGAAAGAAGAGAGAAGGCAAAGAGCAACACGAAAAAACAGAGGAAGAGTGTCCTGTTCAAGTTAAGGAAAATGGGCTGAGTTTTATTTGCGAATTAAAGAAATATGCAGACACAGGTCTATTTTTAGATATGGAAGAAACTAGAAAGCTTGTTTCTTCTCTTTCTCTTAACCAACGTGTTTTAAATCTATTTTCATACACATCTTCTTTCTCTGTCTATGCAGCCCAAGGTGGGGCAGAGAGCGTTGTAAGTGTTGATTTATCTAATGTTTATGCTGCTTGGTCGAGAAAGAATCTTAATCTTAATGGTTTCTTAGATGAAAGCAAGTATGAAGTTGTTGCTTCTGACGCTCTTAGTTATTTAAATGAAAGCATTGAAAAAAAGAGGGTCTTTGATCTTGTAATAATGGATCCTCCTTGTTTTTCAAATTCACACAAAGCAGATGATTTTAATGTTCAAAAGGACTATATTAAGTACTTCGAATTAATATATAAATTGCTATCAGATGGAGGTGTTCTTTTCTTTAGTGAAAACTTGCAAGGTTTCCGCTTTGAAAAGGATAAAGTAAAGAGACTATTTGATAGTGAGGAGATAACAACCTCAGTTTTTGCTCCTAACTTCTCTCATAAAAGAAAGAGTTGTCGAGTTTGGATGTTAAAAAAGGTTAGTGAAAAAAAGAGAGAAAGGATAGAAAGAAAGATGGGTGATGATTTATTAAGATTAAGCTTTGATAGCTCAGAAAAGGTAGAGAGCAAAAAAAGAAGAGAAAAAAAGAGTGGCGCTAGACCTTTCTCATTCGACAATGAAAAAAAAGAAAGCTCAAATAGTGATGAGAGAAGAAGAAATAAGCGTAGTGTAGAGCGTGATGGAGATAGATACTCTAGAGACGATAGAAAGAGCCGCTATAACCAGAGAGAGTCTCGCTATAGAGATAGAGAGCAGTCTAGAGATTATCGTGATGATAGATATCATGGATCTAGAAATGAATACTCTCGTGATAGAAGAGATTCTCGTTACGATGATTATGATAGGTCTTATTCTTCATCTCGCTACTCTAGACGTGATGAAAGAAACTATAGAGATGATGAGAGAAGAGAATCTTCTCGTTACAGTGATAGAGACAATAGATCTTCTTTCCGCTCAGATTATTCTTCTCGTCGCTCTGATGATGACTCAAGATACTCAAGAAGAAGAGATAGCTATAAGCGAGATACCTATCCAAACAAAGACTCTCGAAGATTCCACTCTGATGATGAAAGAAGACGAGATGACAATTCTTTCAGAAGAGATAGAGATGACGAAAGAAGAAAAAAGAGAACATCTCCAAAGCCATTTGGCTATGATTCTTTTAAAGAGAATAAAAACAGAGCAGGTGCAACTACTCGTTGGCTAGAAGAGCAAGAATTTATTAAAGACGATAACAATTAATGTGGAGGCCCTACTTATGTAGGGGCTTTTTATGAAAGACAAATTCATTTATGGGAAAACTGCTCTTGTTACAGGAGCTACAAGCGGTATTGGTAAGAGCATAGCACTATCTTTAGCTAGCATTGGCTACACTGTTTATGGCGTAAGCAGAAATGCTAACGAGGAAGAGATAGCAATAGCAAGCGGCAAATTAATACTAAGAAAGATGGATGTTACTGATGCACCTTCGATTGAAAAGGTTTTGGCGGAGATAGGATCTTTTGCACTATTAGTTCATGCTGCGGGTTTTGGTATTGGTGGTAGTGCTGAAGATAGCTCTCTTACTCTTGTTAGAGCACAGGCTGAAACAAACTACTTTGGCCCACTGCTTCTTACACAACTAGCGGCTCCAATTATGAGAAAAAACAAGATGTCTTTGATAATTGCAATCTCATCTATTGCGGCTCGTGTGCCACTTCCTTATCAGAGTCATTATTCTTCAACAAAATATGCGCTAGAAGCGTACTTTGAGGCTTTAAGAATAGAGGCCAAGCCATTTGGCTTAATGACAGCGATTGTTGAGCCTGGCGACTTAAAAACTGGTTTTACAGCAAAAAGAAAATGTGCTATAGATGAGTCTTCTCCATACTACAAATACTATTTGAAAGCAATAAAAACAATAGAACATGACGAGCAAACAGGTGGCGATCCGTCTATTATTAGTGATGCTGTCTTAAAAATAGTAAGGAAGAAGAATCCTAAAGTAAGAACAGTTTGTGGCTTTAAGTATAAAGCTTTGATGGTTCTTTTGCGTTTTATGCCAGATAAAATGGTTTTGTATGTTTTAGGAAAACTCTATAAGGCCTCTTAATCTTTAATCTCTTCAATCCATGTAAAAGGAAGCCAAACAGAAATTATACGGTTAAAGAGCGTTGTCTCAATTCTGCAATTTCTGTTTTTCTTTGAGTATTCTTTTATCTTTCCTTCAAGGTTTAAGAGAGGACCCTCTATAATCTTTACTTTACCATTCACACGGATTGCTTTGCTCATGCCAATAATTCCACCTGATAAAAGAACCCATCTTGCATATTGTTTGTCACTACCTTTAAGAATAAAGGAATCTGAATTAACATTCTTTACAAACGAAAAATATAGAGAGTTTGGCCTTTCAATTCCTTCAATTGCATAGTCAAGCGGTGCGTATAGAAATACGTAGTGAGGGAGAATTAATTTCTGAGTGACGCTTTTAACACCATTTTCACTTTTGTGAGTTAGTTTTAAGAAAGGAAGTGCAATGATTTTAGAGTTAAGATTATTTACAATCGTTGCTATATCAACTTCACTCTTACCACTAGTGTGAATGCAATAAGAATTATAGCCTTCATCTTCTAGACTAATTCTTAAGTCTTCTTTTTCTACAGGAAATTCCCAATCCATTAGTTTTCCTTCCTTATAAAAAGTAATCTCTTCTTTTCTGTAGCATAGAAAGAAAGGAGCATAAAAATGAAGATAAAGAATGGAAAGATGCTCATATTAAGCATTCCATATACTAAACCAAATATAGGAGGAATGGCAGTAGAACCTACATAAGCAGATGCCATTTGAAGCCCTATTAACACTGAAGATACATCTTTTCCATATATGAAAGGTGTCTGATAAATCATCATTGGATAAATAGGCGCACATCCTATTCCAACTAAAAATAGCGCAATCCAAATAACAGATGGGTCAAGTACAAAGAATAGAATAAGTGAGAGTGCAATAAAGAAGAATCCTAGTCTAATCATCTTTGTGTGGCCAAGTTTATTTGAGATAAATCCTGTTAGCATTCGTCCTATGGTCATTCCCCAGAAAAAGAAAGAAGCGTAAGATGCACTCAAGGCGCTATCAAGACCTCTATATACCATGTAGGTAGATGACCATACCATTATGCAATTTTCTCCTGCACAGTAGGCGAAAAATCCTATAAGAGCATAGCTTACACCTTTTCTTTTAATTGCGTCGCTATACTTAATCTGATTGTTTTGTATATCTTCTTCTTTTTCGTTTTTCTTCCACAAAGGAAAAGCAAAGAGAGATAGGACCAAAATGGATAATTGAATTAATGAAAGTGTTTGATAACCATTACGCCAAGAGTAGCCTAAGGGAATGATTATACCAAGTAGTATTGGTCCAATTGTTGTACCAATGCCCCAAAAGCTATGCAAGAAAGAAATGGCAGATGATGAATAGTGTAGTGTTACATAGTTATTTAATGCACTATCAATACAACCCCCACCAAGTCCTAAAACAAGGATAATTGGAAATAAAAGATAGTATTTGGGGCAAATTGAAAAAAGCATTAAGCCAATTGAAGTAAGTAAAATGGAGACTGAAACAATTACCTTTGTTGGGATTTTTTTTGAAATTTTAGCATAACTAAGAGACGAGATTATAGTTCCAAAGCATCCCACCATACTTAATAGTCCCGCTTGTGTCTCTTTTGCTCCCAAGCTTGAATACATCATTGGCCAAGCAGCACCTAACATGCTGTCTGGTAGTCCAAGTGAAACAAAAGCAATATATATAAATATCAATAGAAGTGTTGATGCCATAGAACAGAATTCTACCTATGTGACGAAAAAAAAGAAAGCTTTTACCATATTTTCTTCATTTATATGATATAGTTTTATATGTGAGGGATTAATGAAAAGATTTTCAATATACATTTTGATTATTACTTTAGTTATGTTTTCATTTTCATGCAAAAAGAAAGGCGCTGATGAGACTACAACTTCAGTTGTCAATGAGATACAAAAGAATAATGCTACAAGTATTGAAAAACATTTGGAGGCGGTAGTTTCTTCCTCTGATGCGAGTGAAAAATCTAGTCTTACTCTAACTGAACTTATTGCTGAAGATGAGACAAATAAAGAGGATGATGATTTTGTTTTAAATGAAATATATAGAGGTGGGGCATTGCTTATTAGAGCTGAATTTACTAGCAAAAAAGGCTCTCTATTTTTTAATGTTGAAAACGATGAGATAAAAGAAATAATTGAAAAAGTTGAAAGTGCATTTCCTGAGTTGAAGGAAACTATTTCTTATACACTTTTAGATAAGCAAATTGATCTGACATATTCTCCTACAGATGAGAAGACTATTGATAGCGCATGGGGCGCTTTCAAAGCATTGCTTAATGATTACAATAAAGAAAAGAGTAGTGAATTAATTGAAAACTCACCCAAAGAGCTTCTTGTTGAAAAAGAGGATGAAACAATTATTGGTAGAATAAGTGGAATCATTAATGGTGATAGATTAACTATTACAATTCCTCAAACAATTTCATCAAGTGATCTCGATTCTTTTATTACAAATCTTGTGGAAAAATATCCAGAACTTCTTACATATGGAGAATATACAGAGGAAAATGGAGTATTGACACTTACATATTCTCCTTCCTTTACACTTAAAGATGCATCTTCTCTCTGGCCTCTTTTAATCGATGAGATTAATTCTTTCTTTACAGTAAAAGATGAGGTAAAGAAAGAGGCAAAAGAAGAAATAAAAGAAGAAGAAAAACTAGTTAGTAAGAAGAGTGAGTTTATTAAGAAATACTCTGTCTCACTTTCATTGAATAATAGCTATGATACGGCTTATTCATATGTTCCCCTAATCAATCTTGGTTTTGATTATAACATCAATTCTACATTCTCCATAGGTGCTAAGCTTTCTTATGACTTTAGTGGTTATGTTCCTCTATCAATTGTAGGAAAATACTATTTAATAGAGAAGAGTTTATATCTTTCTATGGATGCTGGCGTTAAGTTTGGAGCGAGAGAAAACAATGGAAAACTTGGCTTTATTTCATCCTTGAATCTAGGGTATGAAAAAGCTCTTAGTGACAATATATCTATATTTGGAGAGGCTAACGCTATCTATACATATGATAAAGTTAGCCACTTTAGATTTGGGTTAACACTTGGTGGAAAATACTCATTCTAGCATTTGAGTCCTGTTGCATTTTGTGCAATGGGACTTTTACGATAAGAATAAATCTTTCAACGTTATAACATCTTGGATATTAAAGGCATAGCCATTTTGGTTTAGGAGAGCTAGCGGGAATCCTCGGTAATTCAATTATCGAGATGAAAGCGTTAAAAATAAGTTGAAATTGATTTTTTTGATGTGACTCATAATTAATTTTTTCCAGCACATAAACAGAACATAAACAAAAGAAT
>ERZ808266.665-NODE-665-length-11293-cov-12.321232_pt1 | contig 11293 bp, 10 predicted proteins | sample MGYA00521278_ERZ808266 | MGnify/ENA primary metagenome ERZ808266 (study PRJEB31516, sample SAMN03275591) | gut metagenome | biome: mammalia-associated habitat; material: feces | host: Papio cynocephalus | place: Kenya | collected 2012-08-02 ... | reverse complement strand
GTGCGCGAGATGGGACTTGAACCCACACGTCAAAGACACAGGAACCTAAATCCTGCGCGTCTACCAATTCCGCCACTCGCGCGAACACAGGCAAAAACAAAGCCCCGAATGCAACCGCATCCAGGGCGATGGAGCCACTTGACAGAATCGAACTGTCGACCTGCTCATTACGAGTGAGCCGCTCTACCGACTGAGCTAAAGTGGCGTCATGCCCGGTAAGCATACGCTAGCCGCGCACAAAACAAGAATCATAGCGGACAATCGCGACGAACACAAATCGGCCCGTCACCGCGTCGCGCCGCGAATTCCTGGACGACCCAGCAGAACTATCGGACAAGCACCTCGATCGCGTCGACCAGCGCGCGCAACGCCTTGCCGCGATGGGAGATCGCGTTCTTCTCGTCCGGTTCCATTTCGGCGGAGGTGAGCCGCGCACCGGCACGCTTCGCACGCTCCGGCTGGTCGTCCGGCACGAACAGCGGATCGTAGCCGAAACCGTTGGCTCCACGCGGCGCGCGAAGCAGCGTGCCAGGCATCTCGCCGAGCTCCACGGTCTCCTTGGCGATCGCGTACGGTCTTTCCTCATCGGCGTCGGCCGCAGGCTTGCGCTTCCCCGGCACCACCAAGGCGGCGGCGCAACGGAAGCGGGCGGTGCGCTTGGCGTCCGGAATGTCGGAAAGCTGTGCGAGCAGCAACGCGTTGTTCGCCGCGTCATCGCCGTGGTGGCCAGCCCAGCGCGCCGAGAGGATGCCGGGAGCGTTGCCCATCACGTCGACGATCAGTCCGGAATCGTCCGCGACCGCCGGGCAGCCGGTGCGTTCGGCCACGTCGCGGGCCTTGATCAGCGCGTTCTCCTGGAAGGTCACGCCATCCTCGACCGGGTCGGGCAGACCCAGCGACCCCGCGGAGACGAGCTCCACGTCGGCCGCGTCCTCACCCAGACGCTCCTCGAGAATGCGGCGGATCTCCACCAGTTTGCCTTCGTTATGGGTGGCGACGATGATTTTCATGATGCTCCTTGGTCGTACGTGGTTGATGCGGTCGTTGCGGATCGCGCAGGACTCACGCTCAGTCTCACACTCAGTCGAGCGCTCAGTCGAGCGCGAGCGCGGCGCGCTGCGCGGCCTGCAGCTCCTTGTTGCCCTTTTCCGCGAGGTCGAGCAGCGTGTTGAGCTCGGCGCGGTTGAACGGACGGTGTTCGGCGGTTCCCTGGATTTCGATGAAATCGCCGGAGCCGGTCATGGCGACGTTCATGTCGGTCATGGCGTGGCTGTCTTCGATGTACGGCAGGTCGAGCATGGGCTTGCCGTTGATCACGCCGACGGAGACGGCGGAGACCCAGTCCTTGAGCACGCGGTCGGCGGACTTGATGTGCTTGTTCTTCTCGGCCCAGTGCATCGCGTCCACCAGCGCCACGTAGGCTCCGGTGATCGAAGCGGTGCGGGTGCCGCCGTCGGCCTGCAGCACGTCGCAGTCGATCTGCACCTGGTTCTCCCCGAGCGCCTTCATGTCGACGACGCCGCGCAGGCAGCGTCCGATCAGCCGGCTGATCTCATGCGTGCGGCCGCCGATCTTGCCGCGCACGGATTCACGGTCGGTGCGTTCCGCGGTGGCGCGCGGCAGCATCGAATACTCAGCGGTGACCCAGCCCAGGCCGGAGTCCTTGCGCCAGCGCGGCACGCCGGCGGTGAAGGTGGCGGTGCACATCACGCGGGTGTTGCCGCATTCGATGAGCACGGAGCCTTCAGGCACGTCCGTGAAATGGCGGGTGATGCGCACGGGGCGAAGCTCGTCCACCTTTCGTCCGTCCGCACGAATCACGGTCTGATCGCCCAGCATGTCTTTGATCGCTACCATCGCTTGCTCACTCTGCTTTCCATTGAAATCCACGATTTTCCAGTAACCGACACTATCACCATACGGCAACGCGCAATCCTCGCGATCGCCGGCGTCACGGCCGCTCCCCGGTCGCGCACGCCGCACATGCACGACGGAACGTATGATGGAACGAAATCGGCGGTTCGGCGCCGCGGCCAGCACCGCGCCCGTTGTCGCCAAAGGTCAGGAAAGGCTTCGCAAATGTTGGACTACTCCCCCGCTCTTATGACGGACATGTATGAATACACCATGCTTGACGCATGCCTGAAGGACGGCACCGCCGACCGCAAATGCGTGTTCGAGGTGTTCACCCGCCATCTGCCCCTGGGCCGCCACTACGGCGTGGCCGCCGGTCAAGGGCGCATCCTTGACGCTTTGGAGCGTTTTCATCTCGACGACAACGATCTGAAGTTCCTCGCCGACCGCAAGGTGGTCAGCCCGGAAACCATCAAGTGGCTGGAGAACTTCCACTTCTCCGGTTCCATCAAGGGGTACCGCGAAGGCGAGATGTTCTTCCCGAATTCGCCGATCCTGCAGGTCGAGGGCACATTCGGCGAATGCACGCTGCTGGAAACGCTGCTGCTGAGCATCCTCAACTACGATTCCGCCGTCGCCTCCGCCGCGTCGCGCATGGTCAGCGCCGCGAAGGACCGTCCGTGCATGGACATGGGCGGACGCCGCACGAACGAATGGGCCGCCGTCGCGGCCGCGCGCGCCGCGGTGGTGGGCGGTTTCCAAGGCACCGCCAACCTGCTCGCCGCACAGATGTACGGTCTGAAGGCCATCGGCACCGCGGCGCACTGCTTCACGCTGGTGCACGACGACGAGAAGAGCGCCTTCGAATCCCAGATCGCCGCGCTCGGCAAGAACACCACGCTGCTGGTCGACACCTACAACATCGAAGAGGCCGTGAAAACCGCGGTCGAGGTGGCCGGACCGGAATTGGGCGGCGTGCGCATCGATTCGGGCGACCTCGCCTCGCTGGCCCAGCGCGTGCGCAACCAGCTCGACGCGCTCGGCGCCACCAACACGAAGATCACCGTCACCAACGACCTCGACGAATACGCGCTGGCCTCGCTGCAGACCGCGCCCGTCGACTCATACGGCGTGGGCACCATGCTGGTCACCGGTTCCGGCGCGCCGACCTGCGCGATGGTGTACAAGCTCACCGAACGCGAGAACGCCGCGGGCGAGATGGAGCCGGTCGCCAAGAAGTCGAAGAACAAGGCCACCGTTCCGGGACGCAAGCTCGCGTTCCGCTCCTACGAATACTCGCTGGCCGACTGCGAGCACATCGTGTCCGGCTCGGAGGAGAAACTCGCCGCGTACCGTCCCGAGGAAGGGTGGAAGAACCTGCTGGTCGACTACGTCACCAATGGCGAGAACCACGCCGAATACCAAGGCCACGACGCCATCGTCAACGCGCACGACTACCGCGCGCAGGCGCTCGCCGAACTGCCGATCGGCGCTCAGAGCCTGATGAAGGGCGACCCGGTCATCCCGACCGAGATCACCGTGCTGTGACCCCGTCCGGCGAACAGCTCAAGGAGGAATCTTGCTCGAACCAACCACCGTATACACGCCGTCGTCGAAACGCTACGACGCCATGACCTACAACCATGCGGGCGACAGCGGACTCCAACTGCCGGCCATCTCGCTGGGATTCTGGCATAATTTCGGCGACACCACGCCATACGACGCCATGCGTCGTATCGTGTTCACCGCGTTCGACAACGGCATCACGCATTTCGACCTCGCCAACAACTACGGGCCGGAACCGGGATCCGCGGAAAAGAACTGTGGCCGTCTGCTGCGCGAATACTTCCGCCACCACCGCGACGAGCTCGTCATCAGCACCAAAGCCGGCTACGAGATGTGGCAGGGGCCATACGGCGACCTCGGCAGCCGCAAATACCTGCTCGCCTCGCTCGACCAGAGCCTGGAACGCCTCGGCCTCGACTACGTCGACATCTTCTACCACCACCGCATGGATCCGTCCACGCCGCTGGAGGAGACCATGGGCGCGCTGGCGACCGCGGTGGACAGCGGCAAGGCGCTGTACGTGGGACTGTCGAACTACGACGGCCCGACGCTCGAAAAGGCGAGCGCCATCCTCGCCGAGATGCATGTGCCGTTCGTCATCAACCAGAACCGCTACAACATCTTCGACCGCACGGTGGAGCGCAACGGGCTGAAGGAGACGGCCAACCGCCTCGGCAAAGGGCTGATCACCTTCTCGCCGCTCGCGCAGGGACTGCTGACGAACCGGTATCTCGACGGCATTCCCGCCGACAGCAGGATCGCGCACGATGGCAGGTTCCTGCACGCGGACGTTTTGACGGACGCGCGCCTGCAGCAGATCCGCGACCTGAACAACATCGCCAGGCGGCGCGGCCAGACGCTTGCGGAAATGGCGCTCGCCTGGCTGCTGCATGACGGCAAGGTCACGTCGGTGCTGGTCGGAGCCTCCCGTCCGCAGCAGCTGCTCGACGACATCGGCGCATTGCGCGACACGACGTTCAGCGACGAGGAGCTTCGGCGCATCGACGAGATCTCCCTGCGCTGAGCCTGCCATGCGCCATGGCGCTCATTCGGCGCGGTCCTCATGGCATTGCGACGCTCCCGACATCGCGATCCGCCGCGTCAAAACCATTCGGCCCGCATGCCGGCTGTTCCGTTCCCGATCGACGGGAACGGAACCCGGGCATGCGGGCCGAATCCATACAACGCGTGGCGCTCAGAACGACGAGTTCATCATCTCGTCGTAGATGCGTTTGCAATCCGGGCAGACCGGATACTGGGAGGGGTCGCGCTTCGGCACCCACACCTTGCCGCACAACGCCACCACCGGACGCCCGGTGAGACGGGATTCCGCGATACGGTCGCGGGACACGTAATGCGCGAAACGGTCGGCATCCCCGTTGCCGCCGTCATCCAGCTTCGTCTCCTCCTCCGGACGCTCCAGAACGGCGGTGCCCGTCTCGGAATCCGGGTTGGAAAGCGGCGACACCGGGTCGGCATCGTCCACGAAGCCACCGGAGAATCCGCCCATCCCATTAACAATCGCAAAAGCCATGATCACTCCTCATGCCGAGCCCGATATCGGCGCACGCCAGCCATGGGCGGCGCCCAACTGCCCTCCATCATAGCCGCGGACCCGGCCGGGGCCGAATATGCGCGGATACTTCGCGCAAGCGCGGTACGCTTGGAATTATGACAATTGCAGTTTGCCCCGGGTCATTCGACCCTGTGACCGCCGGCCACCTCGACGTCATCGAACGTTGCGCGCGCTTTTTCGACGAAGTGCATGTGGTCGTGGCGGTGAACGCGGCGAAAACACCGATGTTTTCCGAAAAGACCCGCGTCGAGATCATCCGCAAGGCGCTTCGGGAACATGGTTGCCGCAACATCGTCGTCGACTCGACCGACGGGCTCATCACCGATTATTGCAGGAAGGTCGGCGCGACGGTCATCGTCAAGGGACTGCGGCAGAACGGCGACTACGAGGCCGAACTGGGCATGGCGCTCGTCAACCGCAAGCTCGCCGGCGTGGAGACCCTGTTCCTTCCGGCCGCGCCGAATCTGGAGCACATCTCCAGCTCCATCGTCAAGGACGTGGCACGGCACGGCGGCGACGTCACGGGCATGGTGCCCGACGGCGTGGTTCCCCTGCTTGACGAGGCGCTGAACAACGAAAAGAGGGCATGATGGGTGAGGAAACAACCGATTACGATCCGCTCGCCACGAACGGCGAGTACGCCGACGACGACACGCCACCGCAGCCGATCGCCGCGACGAACGCGTCCGGCGGTTCCGCGGGCGATTCCGCAGATGGCCCGGCGGACGGCGAGAATCCCACGCCGAAAGGCCATGGCCAGGCCAAGGCCCGAAACGCGGACGCCGTCGATTCCCCACGTCCCTCGATGGCAAAACCGGATTTGCCCGAACTGCCCGAACTGCGCGACACGTTCGACCCGGACGCGCCGCTCATCGACTCGTCCGACCGCAGCCGCGACGAATTCACCACCGTCTACGACATCATCGACGGCATGGAGACGGCGTTGGCCGACGCGAAACCGGTGCTGTTCTCCCCGGGTTCGGTGCGCATCGACCGCGACGCGCTCGCCGAGCAGCTCGAACAGCTCAAGAAGATGCTGCCAGTGCAGCTGGAGCGCGCGTCCGCGCTGATGCGCGAATCCGAACGCCGTTTGGAAAGCGCGCAGACGCAGGCCAACGCCATCGTCGCCTCCGCGCAGTCGCGCGCGGCGAATATGGTACGCGAGGCCAACGAGCAGGCGCAGTTCCTCGCCGGCCAGGAGAACGTCACCGAAATCGCGCGGCAGAAGGCGCGTGCTATCCTCGACCAGGCGCAGACGAAGGCCGACTCCCTCACGCGGAACGCCGACAAGTACTGCATCACCATCATGGAGACGCTGCAGCAACAGCTCGACAAGTTCGACAACGGCGTGCAGGCGGGCCTCAAGGTGCTGTACGACCGTCAGAACGAGGCCGGCGCGCATCTGCAGCATATCGACGCGGACGATTATCCGAAGAACTGACGCCGCCGACATTTGAGACCGACATCCGAAGGCGCCGGACGGCTCCTTCGACCAATTGATTGGAAGACTGAATATGGCACGTATTGAAGATTCCCCATGGGCCGTTTCCGTGGCGCAGGTCGCCTCCCGACCGGGGCAGAGCAAGGAGATCGACGAGACGTTCCCCGCGCCGAGCGGCATCGGCGACGAGATCGTCGGCGTGGACGAGGGCGCGGACGTCTCCGTGACCGGCTCGTTCGATTCCATCGTCGACGGACTGGTGCTCACCGCGCGCATCAACGCCCCCGTGCATGCGGAATGCACCCGCTGCCTGAAGCCGATCAAGCGCGACTGGACCGTGAACGTCACGTCCTTCTTCCCTTATGAGGACGCGTCCACCAACAGCAACGGCAAGTCCAAGGACGACGAGGTCGACATCATCGCCGGCGAGGACGAATCCGAAGACACCTACCCGCTGCTCGGCGGCGGAGCCTGGGCCGATCTCGAGGCCCTGCTCCGCGACACGCTGGTGGAGGAACTTCCCCTGCAGCCGCTGTGCAAGCCGGATTGCAAGGGGCTGTGCTCCCAGTGCGGCGTCGACCTCAACGAGCATCCCGACCACCACCACGATGTGACCGACATTCGTTTCGCCGCGTTGGAAGGCCTGAAGGCCAAGCTCGAAGGCAAGGAGTGACGGGGCCCGTCGGCCCGACAAGGCCCGGCCACGGCCGCATTTGGCATTTGTACGGAGCTCACGTTAAGATACTGAACGCTTAAGCTCAATCGTTCGAACGAAATAGAGGAAACACAATGGCACTGCCTAAGTACAAGACCTCGCGCGCGAATACTCATTCTCGCCGCGCAAACTGGAAGGCCAAGGCCGCCCAGACCGTTACCTGCCCGAACTGCGGCGCTCCGACGCTGCCGCACATGGCATGCCCGAGCTGCGGCTCCTTCCGCGGCCGCGTGTACCGCGAGGCTGTCCGCTCCATCCACTCCAAGTGAGTGAATGCCGGATAACGGTATAGCAAACATCAAGACCCTGCCATCGACGGGTGGCGGGGTCTTCTTGTATCTCACACGCGTTCGCCCGCTCTCACCCACCGTTTTATACGCCGCCGTTTTATAATCGCAGATGGCCGGTTCCGAGAATCGGCCGCATACGTTGTTCGCGTAGCAATGCAGCCGGATACGCTGGCGTCTTGCCACGTGCGCAACAGCCGATAATCACATTCGCGGCGAACGCCGCACAAGCGAGGACCATATGGGCAAGAACACCAATCAGAACAATTCCGCGACCACCGGCGGCGCGATTGCCGGCAACGAAACCGCAACCGTCACGGGCGGCGACGCCAACAAGGGGCGGATCGGCACATCCATCACCGAACAGGGCGAAATGACCGCCAACGTGCTGCTGGAGGCGCTCGGCACCACGCTCGCGCCCGAACTGCTGGTCGAGGCGCTCACCCACCGTTCCTTCTCCCACGAGCACCCGGGCGCGAAGAACTACGAACGCCTCGAGTTCCTCGGGGACGCGGTGCTGGAACTCGTCTCCACGGAAACGCTGTACCGCATCCATCCGGATATGAGCGAAGGCCAGCTCGCCAAGATGCGCGCCAAGGCCGTCTCCGAGGAGGCGCTGAGCAAGATCGCCCGCGAGAAGCTGCACGTCGGACCGTACATCCTGCTTGGCCACGGCGAGGCCGAACAGGGTGGAGCCGACAAAAGCTCGATCCTGTGCGACATCGTCGAATCGCTGATCGGCGCGACGTTCATCCAGAACGGCATCGAGGAGGCCCGCAAGGTCGTGCATCATCTGGTGGACGACACATTGGCCGAGGTCGCCACGGAAGGGCCGGCGCTCGATTGGAAGACCTCGCTGACGGTCAAGGCGCACGACATGGGATTCGGCGAGCCCCGCTACCAGATGTCGGTCTCCGGACCGGAATACGCGCAGGTGTTCACCGCGCGCGTCATGCTCGGCGACGAGGAGGACGCGATCGGCACCGGCACCGGTTCCAGCAAGCGCAAGGCGCAGCTCATCGCCGCCGAGGAAGGGTGGCATGCGCTCGACCAGCGCGAGCCCGTGCAGCGTCCGCACCGCAAGAACCATCACGGCAAGCACCACGGCAAGCGCAACAAAGCCGGCAACGTCGAGACCAAGGCCAACGCGGAAACCGAAACCAAAACCGGAGCCAAGCAGGACTGACGACGCCATGCCAGCATATGGCATGCGCTCGGAAAATCATTCTGTCAGCCATTAGCATAGACTTCTTATTAGGAAGGAATTGCGATTCGCGCATCGCCACAAGCGGTTGCGCGGCATTCCGCTTGTCGACTCCGACGGGGGCGCATAACGCCGCACGCCCATCGGAGTCTTCCGAGGGAAATTTTCTACGAACGAGCATGAGAGGGAACATGGTGTTACCTACGCCTCTGCAGGCATTCAGCGGCATGCCGAAGGCATCCGCAACCACTGAAAAGCAGACCATTGTCGACGGCGAAAAAATGACCGGCGCCGAAGCGCTGGTCCGTTCGCTGGAGGATCTGGGGGTCAAGGACGTCTTCGGCGTTCCCGGCGGCGCGATTCTGCCCGTCTACGATTCCATCAAGGACGATACGAAGTTCCGCTTCATGTTGATGCGCCACGAGCAGGCCGCCGGCCATGCGGCCGAAGGCTACGCGCTGGCCACCGGCGAGGTCGGCGTGTGCATCGTGACCTCCGGACCGGGCGCCACGAACATGATCACCCCGATCGCCGACGCGAACATGGATTCCATTCCGATGGTCGTCATCACCGGCCAGGTGGGCGTGAACGCCATCGGCACCGACGCGTTCCAGGAGGCCGACATCGTGGGCGCCACCTACCCGGTGGTGAAGCACTCGTATCTGGTCACCCGCGCGCAGGACATTCCGCGCGTGCTGTCCGAGGCGCACTACATCGCGCGTTCCGGCCGTCCGGGACCGGTGGTGGTGGACGTCACCAAGACCGCGCAGACCGGCACGATGTACTACTCCTGGCCGCAGCGCATGATTCTGCCCGGCTACAATCCGACCACCAAGGCGCACGGCCGTGTGCTGTCCGACGCGGCGAAGCTGTTCGAGCAGTCGTACCGTCCGGTGCTGTACGTCGGCGGCGGCGCGGTGCGTTCCGATGCGGGCGACCTCGTCAAGGAGCTGTCCGACGTGACCGACGCTCCGATCGTCACCACCCTGCCGGCGCGCGGCATCGTGCCGGATTCCGATCCGAAGGTGCTCGGCATGCTCGGCATGCACGGCACCATCGCGGCGACCGGCGCCGTGCAGCGCTGCGATCTGCTCGTCGCCATCGGCGCCCGCTTCGATGACCGCGTCACCGGCAAGCTCGACGCGTTCGCGCCGGGCGCGCGCGTGATCCACATCGACATCGATCCGGCGGAGATCGGCAAGAACCGCCAGCCGGACGTGCCGATCGTCGGAGACGTGGCCACCGTGCTCAAGGACCTCATTCCGGAGATCAAGCGCGAGCAGGCCGTGCACGGCAAGCCCGACACCAGCCACTGGTGGGACGTCATCAACAAGTGGGTCGAGGAATACCCGATCACCTGGGACGAGCCGACCGATGGCACGCTCGCCCCGCAGTGGGTCGTCAAGCAGCTGTCCGATCTGGCCGACCCCGACACCATCTGGGTTTCCGGCGTGGGCCAGCACCAGATGTGGGCGACGCAGATCATCGAATTCAACAAGCCCCATTCCTGGCTGTCCTCCGGCGGCCTGGGCACGATGGGCTTCGGCCTGCCGGCCGCCATCGGCGCGCGCGTCGGCTCCGCGCGCAAGTTCGACGACAAGAAGCCGGTGTGGCTTATCGACGGCGACGGCTCCTTCCAGATGACTTCCGAAGAGCTGGCGGCCGCGTTCCTCGACCACACGCCGGTGAAGATCGCGCTGCTCAACAACTCCGTGTACGGCATGGTGCGCCAGTGGCAGACCCTGTTCTACGAGCACCACTACTCCGCGACGAACCTGCTGGACGGCGAGAACACGCCCGACATCGTGGATGTTCCGGACTTCGTGAAGCTCGCCGAGGCCTACGGCTGCGTGGGCATGCGCGCATTCACCGAGGACGAGGCCATCGCATGCATCAAGAAGGCCAACGAAATCAACGACCGTCCGGTGCTCATCGACTTCCGCGTGTGGAAGGACGCCATGGTGTGGCCGATGGTCGCAGCCGGCGATTCCAACGACAACGTCACCTACAAGCCGGGCGTGAAGCCGCTGCAGCGCGCCAAGGCCAACGAGAACGAGTGAACGAGTAAGGATAGGAAGATCTGATCATGGCAAATTATCCTGCATCCCAGCCGGGTTCCAAGCGTCATACGCTGTCCGTGCTCGTCGAGAACCGTCCGGGCGTGCTGGCGCGCATCGCCGGCTTGTTCGCCCGTCGCGCGTTCAACATCAACTCGCTGTCCGTCTCCCCCACCGAGCGTCCGGACATCTCCCGCGTCACCGTCACCGCGGAAGTGGAGGAGGTGCCGCTTGAGCAGATCATCAAGCAGCTCAACAAGCTGCTGCACGTGCTGAAGATCGTGGACCTCGATCCGGAAACCACCGTGGAGCGCGAACTGGTGCTCATCAAGGTGGCCGCCGACGAATCCAACCGTTCCGACGTGCTGGAGATCGTGCGCCTGTTCCGCGTGCGTGTGGTGGATGTGAACCCGGAGTCGCTGACCATCGAGGCCACCGGCGCCGAAGGCAAGATCGACGCGCTGCTCGGCCTGCTGGAGCATTACGGCATCATCGAGCTGGTCCGTTCCGGTGCCGTGGCCGTGACCCGCGGCCCGAAGGCGCTGAGCGAAAAGGTGCTCGGCTCCGAGATCACCGGCCGCTGAACGGTCTGA
>ERZ808266.663-NODE-663-length-11298-cov-2.953126_pt1 | contig 11298 bp, 9 predicted proteins | sample MGYA00521278_ERZ808266 | MGnify/ENA primary metagenome ERZ808266 (study PRJEB31516, sample SAMN03275591) | gut metagenome | biome: mammalia-associated habitat; material: feces | host: Papio cynocephalus | place: Kenya | collected 2012-08-02 ... | reverse complement strand
GTCAAGATAGCCGAGGGCTGCGACCGCCACTGCGCCTACTGCGCCATACCGCTCATCACAGGCCGGCATGTGTCGCGCCCCATGGAGGAGATCCTCGACGAGGTGCGCGAACTGGTGGCCGAGGGTGTCAGCGAGTTTCAGGTCATCGAGCAGGAGCTCACCTACTACGGCACCGACCTCTATGGCCACACGCGTATCGCCGAGCTCATCGACCGCATGGCCGACATCAAGGGCGTGCGCTGGATCAGGCTCCACTACGCCTACCCCAACCAGTTCCCCCTGGAGCTGCTCGACGTGATGCGCGAGCGCGACAACGTCTGCAAGTATCTCGACATCGCCCTGCAGCACATCTCCGACCACGTGCTCCAGCGCATGCACCGCCATGTGACCAAGGCCGAGACGCTCGACCTCATACGCACCATCCGCGAGCGCGTGCCGGGCATCACCCTGCGCACCACGCTCATGGTGGGATTCCCCGGAGAGACCGACGCCGACTTCCAGGAGCTCATGGACTTTGTGCGCACCCAGCGCTTCGAGCGGATGGGTGCCTTCGCCTACTCGGAGGAGGAGGGCACCTACTCGCAACAGCACTATGACGACGACGTGCCGGCCGACGTCAAGCAGCGACGCCTCGACGAGCTCATGGCCCTGCAGCAGGGCATCAGCGACGAGGTGGAGGCGGCCAAGGTTGGCTCCACGCAGCTGGTGGTCATCGACCGCAAGGAGGGCAACTACTATGTGGGACGCACCGAGAGCTGCTCGCCAGAGGTCGACCCGGAGGTGCTCATACCCGTCGAGGGGCGCACCCTGCGCACAGGACACTACTACCAGGTGAAGATCACGGGCAACGACGAGTTTGACTTATACGGAGAGGCATGAACAACAAGGAGTACATAGCCGAATTGGCACAGCAGTCGGGCTACACGCAGACCGACACGCAGAAGATGGTGTCGGCCATCATCGAGCAGATGGGCAACCAGTTTGACGAGGGCGACAGCGTGCTCATACCGGGCTTCGGCTCGTTTGAGGTGAAGAAGCGCATGGAGCGCATCATCGTCAACCCCGGCACGCAGCAGCGCATGCTTGTGCCGCCCAAACTCGTCTTGGGCTTCCGACCCATGGAGGCCATCAAGGAAAAACTCAACAAGGATTAGCCTTCACACACCATGAGCAAGACAGGATACAAGGAACTCGCCAAGACGCTCGTCGACAAGTATGGACTGGAGCGTCAGGCCGCCGAGCAGTTTGTGGAGAAGATGTTCGACGTGCTCGTACAGGGCATCGCCACCGACCGCCAGGTCAAGGTCAAGGGCCTCGGCACCTTCAAGGTGGTGCCCGTCGCGTCGCGCAAGAGCGTGGATGTCAACACGGGCGAGCCCATCGTCATCGAGGGGCGCGACAAGGTGTCGTTCACACCCGACAATGCCATGCGCGACCTGGTCAACCGTCCCTTCTCGCAGTTTGAGACCGTTCCCGTCAACGACGGTGTCGACTTCACCGCCATTGATGAGCGATTCGCTGACCCCGACAGCGCCCTGCAATCCCTTACCGAACAGGATACGGATGCGGAGAGCACCCCGACCGTCAAGAAGGAGGAGGAGGAGACCGAGTCGGCTGAGGCGGAACAGGCAACGGCTGAAGTGGCAACGGCTGAAGTGGAGCCATCGCCTGCTGCAGTGGAGCCTAAGCCCGAAAAGGTCGAATCTGCTGAGGATGAGCCAACTCCCGCCGAGGATAAGCCCACAACCGCTGAGGATAAGCCCACTCCCGCTGAGGATGAGCCTAAGCCTGCCGAAGAAGCGGCCGTCCCCGCAGAGCCTGAGCCCGTCGAGCCGGACAAGCCCGATCAGCAAGAGCCCATGCAAGAGGAACCTGACCGCACACCCACCCCGCAGGTGACCAGTCCGGTGGTCGAGGCAGAGCGCCAAGCCGACGACGCCAGCAACCAACTGATCATCCTGCAACAGGAGATGACGCGCCAGCACCGCTTCATGCGGTGGGTTCTCGGTGCGGCAGTGCTGTTGCTGCTGGCTTGCGCAGGAGGCATCTTCTACCTCTTCACGCAGCTCACGCAGCGCGACCACCGCATTGAGCACCTGGAGGCGCAAGCCATCCTCGCAGCGCGCACCTCACAGGGCCGCGCCATCCTCGCGGCCTCTGTCGACACGGCGGCCGTGGCGCAGGCGCGCAAGGACAGCCTGGAGGCTGCACACCGCTTGAAGGCTGAGGAGGCCGCGAGACAGCAGGCGGCCGAAGAGCAAGCGGCCACTCCCCCACCGGCCACCGCCGACAACAAGGTCAAGGATGCCGCTAAGGACAAGGCGGAGAAGCCGACCGACAAGACACGGGCCGCAAGACAAGGCGCCAAGGACTTGGAGAAGGCTCCTGCCGCGACCGCGTACGACAAGGATGTGCGCATCCGGACGGGTGCCTACGACATCGTGGGCGTGGAGCGCACGGTCGTCGCCAAGGCCGGACAGACGCTCGAGGGCATCAGCCGCACGCAGCTCGGACCCGGCATGGAGTGCTACATCGAGGCCGTCAACCCCGGACGCACACAGCTCAAGGCCGGCGACAAGGTCAACATCCCACGCCTCAAACTGAAGAAGAAAAAGTAAAAGGTGGGTTCTATAAATTACCACTATAAAAAAGGAAAATAATGAAGGGTTACGTTTTTATAGAACCCACCTAAATGGTGGACTCGATACACACCTGAAAAAAAGACACGGGGCTTCCTGACCCTGAAAACCACAGGGCCAGGAAGTCACCTCCTAATATTATATAATCATCATGCCAGAACCCAATAACACCCCCAACAACCGGCGCAAGCGCGCCACACCACCCATCGACCCCACCTACGGACACCTGCAGCCACAGGCCGTGGACGTGGAGAAGGTGGTGCTCGGCGCCCTGATGATCGACAAGGACGCCTTCTCCGTCATCTCGGAGCTGCTGCGCCCGGAGACCTTCTATGAGCCGCAGCACCAGAAGATATTCCGGGCCATACAGACGCTGAACATGGCACAGAACCCGGTCGACATCATGACCGTGACCAACGAACTGCAGAAGGAGGGCACGCTCGACGAGGTGGGTGGACCCACCTATGTGGTGGACCTCACGGCCCACGTGGCCTCATCGGCCCATATCGAGTATCATGCCAAGATTCTCCAGCAGAAGTTCCTGGCCCGACAGCTCATCTCCTTCGCATCGGTCATCGAGACCAAGGCCTTCGACCAGACGGTCGACGTGGACGACCTCATGCAGGAGGCGGAGTCGAACCTCTTCGAACTGTCGCAGAAGAACATGCGCACCGACTACACGCAGATCGACCCCGTGCTCCGACAGGCCATGGAGATCCTGCAGAAGGCTTCCTCGCAGAAGGGGGGCCTCACGGGCATACCGTCGGGATACACCGCCCTCGACAACATCACGTCGGGATGGCAGAAGAGTGACCTTGTCATCCTCGCCGGACGACCCGCCATGGGTAAGACGTCGTTTGCGCTCTCCATCGCCAAGAACATCGCCGTCGACTACCAACAGCCCATCGCCTTCTTCTCGCTCGAGATGAACAACGTACAGCTCGTCAACCGACTGATATCCAATGTCTGCGAGATCGAGGGCAAAAAGATCATGAACGGACAGCTCTATCCCGACGAGTGGCAACGCCTCGACAAGTACATGGCTCGCCTCACGGGCGCACCGCTCTACATCGATGACACGCCGGGCATGTCCATCTTCGAGCTACGCACCAAGGCGCGCCGACTGGTGCGCGAGAAAGGGGTCAAGATCATCATCATCGACTACCTGCAGCTCATGAACGCCAACGGCATGCGCTTCGGCAACCGACAGGAGGAGGTCTCCACCATCTCGCGGTCGCTCAAGGGACTGGCCAAGGAGCTCGACATACCCATCATCGCCCTCTCGCAGCTCAACCGTACGGTGGAGAACCGCGAGGGACTGGAGGGCAAGCGGCCGCAGCTCAGCGACCTGCGTGAGTCGGGTGCCATCGAGCAGGATGCCGACATGGTGCTCTTCGTCCACCGGCCCGAGTATTACCACATCTACCAGGACGAAAAGGGGCACGACCTGCGCGGCAAGGCGCAGATCATCATCGCCAAGCACCGTAAGGGTGCCACGGGCGACGTGCTGCTGGCCTTCCAGGGACAGTACACGCGCTTCCTCAATCCCGAGGATGCCGCCCCCGCCCCGTTGCCCGGCGACATGGGCGGCGAGTACATCGGTTCGCGCATGAACAACGACGGTGCCGTGGCCGAGGACGACCCCCTGGGCCCGCCACCCATGGCTCCACAGTTCTGACGCCCACCATCAGGCTCACATGAGACACTACCCATAACGCGCCCCATGACCATCGACCGGTCATGGGGCGTTTTTCGTTCTGCGCGCGGAGAACGATGTGTCACAATCATCTTAAAACAAGCCGATTGATTATCATTTGCAATTTTATATCTCATTTTTCTTGCAATTTATTTGTTTGTGTGCCAAGAAATGACTAACTTTGCTGTCGGAAAATCAAAAGAGAACAGAACATGACTATCGTTTGCATGAGCATCATTAACATTCTAATCGGTATTCGACTGCATCAAGTGGCCGGAAGTGAGAGGGTGTGCATGTGCTTGTGAGCGACATGACTAAGATAAGGCCTTTCCACTTCCGGTAGTGGAAAGGCCTTTTTTCGTTAACATGAAAACAAAAACAAAACAAACATACCAATTATGAGCGACAGACTTTTTATTTTCGACACCACCCTTCGCGACGGTGAGCAGGTGCCTGGATGCCAGCTGAACACGGTAGAGAAGATTCAGGTGTCCAAGCAGCTGGAACTGTTGGGAGTGGATGTCATTGAGGCGGGATTCCCCATCTCGTCGCCGGGCGACTTCAACTCGGTCATGTAAATATCGAAGGCGGTCACATGGCCCACCATCTGCGCGCTGACACGCGCCGTGGAAAAGGATATCGACGTGGCAGCCGACTCGCTGAGATATGCCAAGCACAAGCGCATACACACGGGCATCGGAACCTCCGACTACCACATCAAATATAAGTTCAACTCCAACCGCGACGACATCCTCGAGCGCGCCGTGCGCGCCACGGCCTACGCCAAGAAGTACGTGGAGGACGTGGAGTTCTACGCCGAGGACGCCGGACGCACCGACAACGAGTATCTGGCGCGTGTCGTCGAGGCCGTCATCAAGGCGGGCGCCACCGTGGTCAACATCCCTGACACCACGGGCTACTGCCTGCCCAGCGAGTTTGGAGCCAAGGTCAAGTACCTCATGGAGCACGTGTCCAACATCGACAAGGCCATCATCTCCACCCACTGCCACAACGACCTCGGCATGGCCACGGCCAACACCCTTGAGGGCGTGCTCAACGGCGCACGCCAGGTGGAGGTCACCATCAACGGCATCGGCGAGCGCGCCGGCAACACGTCGCTCGAGGAGATTGCCATGATACTCAAGTGTCACAAGGGCATCGGCATCGACACCAACATCAACACGCAGAAGATCTACCCCATCTCGCGCATGGTCAGTTCGCTCATGAACATGCCGGTGCAGCCCAACAAGGCCATCGTCGGACGCAACGCCTTCGCCCACTCCAGCGGCATCCACCAGGACGGCGTGCTGAAGAATGTGCAGACCTACGAGATCATTGACCCGAAGGACATCGGCCTCGACAACAACGCCATCGTGCTCACGGCTCGCTCGGGACGCGCCGCCCTGAAGTACCGGCTTGAGGTCAACGGCGTGGACATCAAGGACGAGGAGAAGCTCGACAAGGTCTACAAGGCATTCCTCAACCTGGCCGACAAGAAGAAGGAAATCACCGACGACGATATCCTCATGCTGGCAGGCGCCGACACGGCGGCCAGCCATGCCGTGAAGCTCGACTACCTGCAGGTGACCACGGGCAAGGGTGTGAGGAGCGTGGCCAGCGTGGGCCTCGACATCGCCGGACAGAAGTTTGAGGAGAGCTCCACGGGCAACGGTCCTGTCGACGCCGCCATCAAGGCGCTCAAGCGCATCATACGCAAGCAGATGACGCTCAAGGAGTTTACCATACAGGCCATCTCCAAGGGGTCGGACGACGTGGGAAAGGTGCACATGCAGGTGGAGTACGACGGCAACGTCTACTATGGCTTCGGAGCCAACACCGACATCGTGACCGCTTCGGTCGAAGCTTACATCGACTGCATCAACAAGTTTAGGAAATAACACCGCCAAAGACTATCACATCATGAACACATTATTTGATAAGATATGGGACAGCCACGTCGTGCAGGTCGTGGAGGATGGTCCCACACAGTTGTACATCGACCGTCTCTATTGTCACGAGGTGACATCGCCGCAGGCCTTCGACGGCCTGCGCCAGCGCCACCTGCAGGTCTTCAGGCCGAAGCAGGTCTACTGCATGCCTGACCACAACATCATGACCCATGACCAGGGGTCGCCCGAGCTCGACCCGATAGGGCGCCGCCAGGTGGAGACGCTCGACAAGAACTGCCAGGAGTTTGGCCTCACCGAGTTTAAGAAGAACACTCCCGAGAACGGTGTCATCCACGTGGTCGGTCCTGAGACGGGTCTCTCCCTGCCGGGCATGACCATCGTCTGCGGCGACTCACACACGTCCACCCATGGTGCCGTGGGCGCCGTGGCCTTCGGCATCGGCACCTCCGAGGTGGAGATGGTGATGGCCTCGCAGTGCATCCTGCAGCAGAAGCCGAAGTCGATGCGCATCACCATCAACGGGGCGCTGCACAAGGGCGTGACGGCCAAGGATGTGGCGCTCTACCTCATGGCGCAGCTCTCCACATCGGGTGCCACGGGCTATTTCGTGGAGTATGCCGGACCGGTCATCGAGCACATGAGCATGGAAGGCCGGCTGACGCTCTGCAACCTGTCCATCGAGATGGGTGCGCGCGGCGGATTCATCGCACCCGACGAGACTACGTTTGCTTACCTCAAGGGGCGCAAGTACGCACCCAAGGGCGAGGCGTGGGACAAGGCGGTGGCCCAGTGGCGCCAACTGCGCTCCGGCGACGACGCCGTGTTCGACCGCGAACTGGTCTTCGACGGTGCCGACATCGAGCCGCGCATCACCTATGGCACCAACCCGGGCATGGGCATCGCCGTCACGGGACAGGTGCCGGCGCTCGACACGGTGCCCGAGAGCGAGCAGGCCTCGTTCCTCAAGAGCCTGCGCTACATGGGCTTCGAGCCTGGGCAGCAGCTCAAGGGGCAGCCTGTCGACTATGTCTTCCTCGGGGCGTGCACCAACGGACGCATAGAGGACTTCCGGGCATTCGCCTCGGTGGTGAAGGGGCATCACAAGGCACCCGACGTGGTGGCTTGGCTGGTGCCTGGCTCATGGGCCGTGCTGAAACAGATCAAGGAGGAAGGCCTCGACAAGGAGCTCGAGGCCGCGGGCTTCGCCATCCGGCAGCCAGGCTGCTCGGCTTGCCTGGCCATGAACGATGACAAGGTGCCGGCCGGCAAGCTCTGCGTCTCCACGTCCAACCGCAACTTCGAGGGCCGACAGGGCCCCGGGGCGCGCACGGTGCTGGCCTCGCCGCTCACAGCGGCGGCGGCGGCCATCACGGGACGCATCAGCGACCCGCGCGAGTTTCTTGAGGACTGATTATTAACTCTTAGACAACACACATAACGATGAAACAGAAATTTGATGTCATCACATCTTCCTGCATTCCCCTTCCCCTGGAGAATGTGGATACCGACCAGATCATACCCGCACGCTTCCTCAAGGCGACCGACAAGGAGGGCTTCGGCGACAACCTCTTCCGCGACTGGAGATACAACAAGGACGGCAGCCTGAAGAAAGACTTCGTGCTCAACGACCCCTCCTACTCGGGCGTCATCCTCGTGGCCGGCAAGAACTTCGGATCGGGCTCCTCGCGTGAGCATGCCGCATGGGCCATCGCAGGATATGGCTTCCGCGTGGTCATCAGCAGTTTCTTCGCCGACATCCACAAGAACAACGAGCTCAACAACTTTGTGCTCCCTGTGGTGGTGAGCGAACCGTTCCTCCAGGAGCTCTTCGACACCATCGCCAAGGATCATGCCGCTCAGGTGCGCGTGGACTTGCCCGCACAGACCGTGACCAACCTCGCCACGGGACACGCGGAGCACTTTGACATCAACGGATACAAGAAGCACTGCCTCATGAACGGTCTCGACGACGTGGACTTCCTCGTGGCCAACCGCGACAAGGTGGAGGCTTACGAAAAACAACGCGGCTGATGGAAGTGGGACCAAAGAGCATGCTCGGTCCGCAGATTGAGATCATGGACTCCACGCTGCGCGACGGTGAGCAGACCAACGGAGTCAGCTTCCTGCCTCACGAGAAGCTCATCATCGCCCGCTCGCTGCTGCACGATGTCAACGTGGACCGCATCGAGGTGGCATCGGCTCGTGTGTCCGAGGGTGAGCGCGAGGCGGTCAGCCGCATCTGCGCCTACGCCGGGCGGGAGGGATACATCGACCGCATAGAGGTGCTGGGCTTCGTCGACGGCAGACTGTCGGTCGACTGGATCAAGGGGTGTGGCTGCCACGTCATCAATCTGCTGGTCAAGGGCTCGCTGAAACACTGCGAGCACCAGTTGCACAAGACGCCCGACGAGCACATCGCCGACATCCTGCGCGTGCTCGACTATGCGGAGCAACAACAGCTGCAGGTCAACATCTACCTGGAGGACTGGAGCTCGGGCATGAAAGACTCGCCCGACTATGTCTACAAGATGATGGATGCCTTGAAGGATACGCCCATCCGCCGCTTCATGCTGCCCGACACCCTGGGCATCATGAATCCGCTGCAGTGTGTGGAGTATGTGCGCAAGATGCACCGCGCCTACCCTGACAAGCACTTCGACTTCCACGCCCACAACGACTACGACTTGGCGGTATCCAACACCTTGGCGGCCGTGCTGAGCGGATGCCGCGGCGTACACGTCACCGTCAACGGACTGGGTGAGCGCTGTGGCAACGCGCCCCTGGCCAGCGTGCAGGCCATCCTCAAGGACCAGTTCCACGCCAAGACGTCCATCCGCGAGGGACAGCTCAACAAGATCAGTCGTCTCGTCGAGGGATACAGCGGCATCGCCGTGTCGCCCAACCAGCCCATCGTGGGCAGCAATGTCTTCACACAGGTGGCGGGCGTACACGCTGACGGCGACAACAAGGACAAGCTCTACAGCAACGACCTCGTGCCCTCCCGGTTCGGGCGCAAGCGCGAATATGCGCTGGGCAAGAACTCCGGCAAGGCCAACATCGAGATGAACCTCGAGGAACTGGGACTGGAGCTGACACCCGAACAGACGCGCAGCGTGACCCGCCGCATCACCGAGCTGGGCGACCGCAAGGAGATGGTCACGCAGGACGACTTGCCTTACATCATCGCTGACGTGCTCAAGCACAACACGCCCGTGGAGCGGGTGAAGCTGCTGAGCTACATGGTCTCCACATCCTACGGGCTCAAGCCCATCGCCAGCATCAAGGTGGAGATCAACGGTGAGGAATACACCGCCGACGCCACGGGCGACGGACAGTACGACGCCTTCGTGCGAGCCCTGCGCAAGATCTACAAGGACAACCTCAACCGCACCTTCCCACGACTGGCCAACTACACCGTGACCATCCCGCCCGGAGGACGCACCGACGCACTCGTGCAGACCATCATCACATGGCAGGGCGACGGCGACCGCGTCATACACACTCACGGCCTTGACGCTGACCAGACGGAAGCGGCCATCAAGGCCACCTTCAAGATGCTCAACATCGTGGAGGACGAAAACATCAAGAACAATCAAAAAAACTCATAAGCAATCATGAAACTGAACATCGCAGTATTGCCCGGCGACGGCATCGGGCCAGAGATCATGCCGCAAGCCATCCATGTGCTCGACGCCATCGCCAAGAAGTTTGGCCACGAGTTTGTCTATCACGAGGCCATCTGTGGCGCGCACGCCATCGACGTCTGCGGCGACCCGTTCCCAGACGATACTTTCAAGACCTGCATGGATGCCGACGCCGTGCTCTTCGCCGCAGTGGGCGACCCGCGCTTCGACAACGACCCCACACTGAAGGTGCGCCCCGAGACGGGCCTGCTGGCCATGCGCAAGAAGCTCGGCCTCTTTGCCAACGTGCGCCCCGTGGCTACGTTCGACTGCCTGCTACACATGTCACCGCTGAAGGAGAACCTCATCAAGGGTGCCGACTTCATGGTGATCCGCGAACTCACCGGAGGCATGTACTTCGGCGAGAAATACCAGGACAACGACAAGGCTTATGACACCGATGCCTACAGCCGACCCGAGATCGAGCGCATCCTCAAGGTGGCCTTCGAGACCGCACAGCGCCGCCGCCACCACCTGACGGTCGTCGACAAGGCCAACGTGCTGGCCAGCTCACGCCTGTGGAGACAGATCGCCAAGGAGATGGCACCGCAATATCCCGACGTGACGACCGACTACATGTTTATCGACAACTGCTCGATGCGTGTGCTGACGGAGCCTCGCTTCTTCGATGTCATCGTCACCGAGAACACGTTTGGCGACATCCTGACCGACGAGACGAGCGCCATCACGGGCTCCATGGGTCTACAGCCCTCTGCCTCGCTGGGTGCCCACACGCCGCTCTTCGAGCCCGTGCACGGCTCATGGCCGCAGGCTGCCGGCAAGAACCTGGCCAACCCGCTGGCACAGATCCTCTCCGCTGCCATGATGCTCGAGCACTTCGGACTGAAAGACGAGGGCGCGCTGATCCGCAAGGCTTGCGACGAGAGCTTGCTGCAAAACGTTCGCACGCCGGAGATACAGGTCGACGGTGGCGAGCACTACGGCACCAAGGAGGTGGGCCAGTGGATCACCGACTACGTGTCCAACCACTAAGCTGACTGCACAGACCAACCAAAAGGCGCTCTTGACGAGCGCCTTTTTTCATATGCAATGGCCTGCTCCCTATTATTCCGGATGCGACGGATTACTTCCCTTTGGTCAGTGGGGCTTCGACAAATCTCGTGTTCGAACAACAACCACCGCATGGATAAGTCACCAATATTTTTTTTTGAACACGAATAACACGAATTAAACGAATGACATTGTAAGGCATTCGGAAGATTCGATAACGCCAAGGGCGTTAATTATCAGCCGGCATTCGTGCTATTCGTGCTATTCGTGTTCGAAAAAGAACAAGCACATGGAAAAGTCACCGATATTTGTTTTGAACACGAATTGCACGAATTAAACGAATGACGTGGTAAGGCATT
>ERZ808266.661-NODE-661-length-11354-cov-6.591468_pt1 | contig 11354 bp, 8 predicted proteins | sample MGYA00521278_ERZ808266 | MGnify/ENA primary metagenome ERZ808266 (study PRJEB31516, sample SAMN03275591) | gut metagenome | biome: mammalia-associated habitat; material: feces | host: Papio cynocephalus | place: Kenya | collected 2012-08-02 ... | reverse complement strand
CAGATGGCGTAGTGTCCTTCGACCTCGTGGAAGTGCAGGACGATGCCGCGTAGGGCACCAGCCGCAATCACGCGCCGCGCCCTGTGGCGGCGCAAAGTCCGCACCTCCGGCAAAATCAAGCCTTTGATGGGCAGACACTAATTAAGACTAAGCACGGCAATGTTATAGACAAGGAAAGAATGGAAAGGAGTTTGCTTATAATGGTTACTGTGGCTATTTATGATTGTGATGAGGAATTCCTAGATTCATGTGTCGAGGCGATCTCAAGTCAGTCCTATTCTGATGTTGAGATTCTAGTTCAGGCGAAGACGGAAGATTCTGTGACGTTCCGCAATCGGGTGATTTCCATCGCGAAAGGGAGATACGTTACATTTATTTCCGCAAAGACGAGATATGCTTATTCTCAGGTTCTTGAAACGCTTGTCTTGACGGCTGAAGTTGAGAATGCGGTTTTTGTCTTTGGGAAGACGGAGTTTAATGATGACGCTAATGTTTCATTCTCCGATGATTTGCCGTGGCATATCGAGCGGTTTGTATCCGCTAAAGAATTCTGTCCGAGAGGGGGATTGTGCGGAGCGTTATTTGAATGTTCGTTCCTTAGGCAGAAAGACGTGTCTTTTCATGATATCGGAGTTCTGGCTGAAGTGCAATTCTTGCGCACGGTGGCGGAGTTAGCCGGGAAAGTCTATTCGTTCGGGCGAATTATCTCAAGAACCGTAAAGACTTTAAGCCCAGTTGCGTTTCCCTCAGATGCGCCACACCTTCCGATTGTCTCATTTATAGTGCCTGTCTATAATGCGGAGAAACAACTCACGCGATGTATCGGCTCAATTTGTTTAATTCCGATTCGTAATATTGAGATTATTTGCGTTGATGATGGATCCGTAGACGGTAGCCTTGCCGTCTTGGAAAAGTTAGCCCAATCGGATGATCGCATACGAGTTTTTTCACAGGCAAATTCAGGTCAGGGATCTGCTCGAAACAGAGGACTCTGTTCGGCAAAAGGAAGGTTCATCCAATTTGTTGATTCGGACGATTACATTGATCCGGCAATGTATCCTAAGGTGTTAGAACCATTTTATGAACACGAGAACTTAGATTTTGTCCAGTTTTCAGGAGAGGTTTCATTTGATTTTACTCCGACTGAGCAACAACGTCAATGGGCAAAGAATATATTTAAAACTCAGTTTAGTCCTGGGGTGCACGAAATGGGTGCAAGCACTTGGGACTCCACAGTCGTTTGGAACAAAGTCTATGTTCGCGATTTCCTGCTTCGCAATGGAATTGTCTTTCCTGAAAAGACCAAGCAGGAAGATGAGGCATTTACCTTTTTTGTTTTCGCACGGGCGAAACGAATGTATTTTATTCCCGCTCCGTGGTACAAGTATGTGAGAACCGACCACGGCACAATGTCATCTCAGGAAAAGGAGGCGATGCATTTCCGTATACCTGATTGCTATAAGGTGTTTCGGTTTATTGGCGATTTCATCGAACAAGAGCCACATACGATGTTGAGGGGCTACTATTTCAAGCGTGTGATAGGTGCGACGACACGCTTTAATGGAACTGCTATTGAAGAAAAATGCAGGGATTGTGCAGCAGAACTCCTGAGAATGTACGGGTTTGGCAGTTTTAAGGAACTGATGATACATGTAGATGGCTCTACTTGGTTGCGAAATCTGGGGCACGAGCTATTTGGTCGAACCACGAAAGTGACTGGCTTATTGGAAGCTCCGGGGTCGTCTTGGCATTTCCCCCGTGAAGGGGCGAAGATAGAACTTGATTCCTCTCCAAAACTGAGTTATGTTGTTCTCCTAGAGAGCTTTGAGCAAACAGGAGCGTTGACGCTCCAGACTCTTGCAGATCAGGATGAAAGTGCAATCGAGATAATTTGTGTTGCTTTTTCAGGAAATGATGCAGCGAAAGATCTTGTTCGCCAATTTGGACAGAAAGATTCTCGATTCATTTTTTATGCGGTGCATACAAGTCAGCATGTACTTGATTTTGCACAGATGCTTGATGCGGCACTTCCGCTTGTTCGCGGTAAATATGTTGCTGTTCTTCAGGCAAAAGAATGGGTGCCGTCAAACCATGCCAGAGTTTGCGTTTCTGCAATTCACGGGCAAGACATCATTATAGTGCCGGAGGTGTATTTTGATTCAAAGACGCATTTGCCTGTCGAACAGTATTGGCAGTATAGCAGACAGGCTGCGCATTTCCCGCAGAGACGGGCATGGTCTGTTGCCGAGTGCTCTGAATTGTGCGTGAACCTGGATAATTATGCACACGTGTATCGAACAGAATTCCTGCGCGCGAATCAGAAGACAGAACCGCAGTGGCAGTTGTTTGTGTCCGCTTGGCTGTTGCATAAGTTGAGCAAGGCGAAAACGATTAGCGTAGCAGAAGGAACGTCTTGTCACATTCGATTTGGGGTGATTGATAACGAATTGCCAAGGACACGTGAAGAGTATTTGGCGCAGTGTAAACGCTTGTATTCGGATTTGTTTCTTGTTCTGCCGCAAGATAGTATAGGGTTGGTGAATCGTTGGATTTTGATGGCGGCGTTTGATAAAATCCTGTGGATGGCAGAGCGAGAGTCTGCCTTGATTCCTGTTTTGCAGCGCGAGTTGGTGAGGTTTTCACATGATTTGCACGAGATGCTTCCGAATGCACTGCAAGACAGATTGACTCGGCTCATGGCATATTGTGAAACGTCGCGTGATGAAGCCTTGCCCCAACGATATGAAGGTGAGTTAAGGAAAATAGAAGAGGCTCGTCGGCAGATTACACCGGATACGGTGATAGTAATCTCGTTCCTGTTGGATCCTTTTGTCGAGTGCATAGACTCGTGGACGTTTTTCACATACTTGCGTACGAAAGGTGTCCGTGCCAAGTATGTAATTCCACGCATTTGTCGCTTTTATGAAAAGGTTGTGTCCATATCGCAGTGGCGTTCGGATGTGGTGACGATTGACGAGAAAGAGGGAGGCCGATCATATGAGATTCTTGATAAGATTCTGCCATTTCTTTATCGTACAAAAGCAATTGTTATGGAGGACGGCTTCCTCCCGTCAGGGATGTCTGACTGTTTCAGAAAGATGGACAAGCTATTGTTTGCTTTCGTGGGTCATGGCATAACCTATATCTGGTACAATGACTTGATGAATCGCTTGATGTCAAGATTTAACGTCGTGCGCGCGAATAGAATGGAAATCAGTCGCATAGAAGGGTATTATCAGGATAGGCAAAGGGAGATTCCATTTCGCTTTATTGACGCAAGCTGCCCTCGGTATGACCTGTTGCCAACGGAGAATGATGCGACAGAGAACTTGGTTCTTATTTCGCTTACTTGGCGGCCAGATTTGAATACGACTGACAAATTGAGAAGATCGTTCTATTTTCGGCGATTGGTTCAATTCTTGATGTCATCGAAGTGGCGTGAATTGTCGGCAAAAGGGATTAAATTCGTGTTCTCGGTTCATCATGCGATGAAACGGACATTGAATGACGACATCCCGATTGACAGGCAGGCGATTACGATAATTGATTCTCTTGAAGTCTCCTCTTACATACGGAAAGCAAGGTGTTTGGTTACAGACTTGTCGAGTGTTGCATTTGATTTCATTTACCAAAACAAACCCGTGGTCTTTTGGTTGCCGGATGCGGATGATTATGAATTGTCGTTCGTTTCACGCGATAAGTTAAAGTCTGCTCAGGAGGGACTTGCTTGTTTGATGGGTTATACCTGTGATTTGGAAGAAGTTTTTCGGCAAATAGAACGCTATTCCCAAAATGGGTTTAAAACCGATGAAGATGTTCGGAAGATATCGGAGAGGTTTTTTCCTCATAAAGGAGTCGCTTGTAAATGTCTTTATGAGGGACTTTGTGAAAGGTGGGAACAGGAATACGGGCAAGTTGCGGGTTCGGTACAATGATGCCTAACGATAGACTAGTGTGGGTATTCGGCTGCGAACGCGATGATGTGCGAGGTTCACATCTTGTTCGGTTTTGGGAATATTGCGTTTCTGTCTCTCGAATCAAATCGTATCTTGTTATTAAGGCAACACAGGGTAATTTCCAATTCATTTCCGCAGTGAAAGAGAAAATGCGTGAATATGTTCTCTTCTATGGAACGCGAAAGCATAAGTCAGTACTCTTGCACGCGAATTTGCTCTTTGCCGAAAGTCGGGGAATAGAGATTGTTCCCTCAAAGGTTCAAAGGCCATTAATTACACCTCCTTTGGTGTTGTTTCCTTCTCGGGACGCAGACCCTGCTCGAGAAATGGAAGGAGCATATGCAGAGAATTCTGTGTTTAGATATGTGGTTTCGGATAGTTCCATTTATTGGTACCTGATTCTCGCAAAAGGATTCAAACCCTATCAACTCGTATTTGAGGCGGGGCTTTATTCGGCGGCAGAGTCAGAATGGACTTCTGCGGCAAAGAAATTTCTGGATGAACTTTGTTTTGCACAGGAAAATGGGGTTGTCTTTCTTGGTTTTGCCTTGACGCATGTTGGCGGAACGCCGATGGCAACGCATGCGCTTGCGGAAGGCCTGTTGGAAAGAGGATTCCAGGTCTCGTACATAACTTTGCGGAAATCGGCTCTCGTTTCAACGCCTCCAGGGATTCCGATTACTTCTTTGGAGGCAGAGGTTGAATGCGCATACGCTAAATCGCGATTGTTGCGTATTGTGTATTGGTTGATTCCAAGAAAGCGCAAACTGTTGGCTCTTTGTCATGATCCTGGGTCATTTAAGCCTGAATGCGGTCGAATGTTGCGGATTGTCCTGAAACGTATTCGTTGTAAGACCATTGTCTCGACACGCGACAGTTTACATGAGTTCTTGGCAGAGTCTAGCGCCATAGATGACCGGGATAAAGTTTATTTCTTTCATTGTCCGAGCAAGGTGTGGCGACGGCTTTTTGGAGGGGCGATTGAGCGAATCAAGAAATTGAAAATAGAGAAAGCTGTTTTTGTCACAGAAAGCAATCGCATTTCTCTAATGCGTGATTTTGATTTCAGAAATTATGCTCATTATCTTGTGTTAGGGAACGGAGTTTCGTCCTCTCGCATGATTGCCCGAGAACAAGTCTGTTCGCCAAAGAACGCGGGCAGAATCTGTGCTTGTTGGCTTGTGCGACTCGAACCTGAACGCAGACAAGAGTTTGAAAGCCTCTTCCATTTCGCAGAGACGCTTAAGTCGAATGGCGTGTCAGATATACAAATAGACGTTTATGGCAATGGCTCCTGTGCTTTGGACTTCCAAAATGAGATAACGAAAAGAGATTTGCAGAAGTTTATTTCCTATTGCGGTGTGAGCAATGACGTCCGTTGTCAATATGCCGAACATGATGCAGTTGTAGACTTTACAAGGATTCAGTCATTCGGAATGGTTTATATTGAGGCCGTTCTTAACGGGAGAATGGTTTTCTGTTATAGGAACGAAGGCTCAAGTGAAGTTTTACGGGATATTCCGGAATCTTATTTTGAATCTGATCAGGAGTTGCTGGAGAAACTGCATGATGTGAGAAATGTGTCAGTTGAACACTTGAAGCATAACTATGATTTGATCGCTAAGCGTTTCTCCCGTCAGGCGGTTGCCCGTAGGTTTGTTGAATTCCTTGAAGATGGTTCTAAGTGTAAATAAAAAATCACCATGAAGATGAAGTCTGTCAGAAAGGCCGTGAAGCTGCTGCTCCCGATGGGGGGCTATCGCGTTTGGATGAAGATGCGCTATCCGCAACTGCAAATCAAGGAGAGTGTCCCATTAGGGCTGTGGTGGCGATTGCTGGGAGGCCTTGTTCCGTATGGAGTCTACTGCATTCTCGACCAGCGAGGCGACCAGGATGTGCGTCCGGGCAAATACTGGGCGCCCTATGGCATGATGTGCCGACATGTGGCACTTGAATTCGGCTATGCGGTGGTTGACGGGGAGATCTTTCGCGGCATGGGCGATTCGGCCTTGGGAAAGACGCTTGAAAACGAGACGAAGTACTCGGCGGGGGTGCGCTTCGTGCGCCGGATTGCGCCCTATGGTCTGGTGCTCTGGTGGGATCGGACGGATTCGGCGTCGGCGCCGGTTCACACGGGCAAGACCTCGGTCGTGAAGTCCCTTGGCCGGGTTGACGCCTCGCAGTTTGATGTCCGCGCCCTGTCGCGGCAGATCAAGCAGCTGGACGACCGTGTGCGGCGCATGGAGTCACAGGTCGAAACGCGGTTTGACAACCTTGAGATCCAGATCCTGAAGCTGCGGTTGGCGGTGAAGTCCCTCAGCGAGAAGAACTGATGCCGCGTCTGTCCGTCATTGTCCCGGTCTTCAACGCGGAAGCGCATCTGCGCACCTGTCTGGATTCCATCTTCGGACAGACCGTCCGAGAGCTGGAGGTCCTGTGCGTGGACGATGGATCGACGGACGGTTCGGTTCGTGTCATGGACGACTACGCGCGGCGCGAGTCGCGTCTGAAAGTCTTTCGTCAGGCGAATGTGGGACAGGGTGCGGCGCGCAATCGAGGGCTGGCCTGTGTGCACGGCGACTACGTGCAGTTCGTGGATGCGGACGATGCGCTTGCGTCGCCGGATGCGTGTGCGTGGTTGTTGGCGGTTATGGAGGCCGGGCGGCTCGACGCCCTGTTCTTCGATGCGGAGACGCATTTCAGTTCGGATGTGCCGGAGGACAGGCGGCGGACGGTTCATGCGGAAGATTACATCCGAAAGGGCGATTATGCGTCGGTCATGACGGGGCCTGCGCTGTTCGCGGCGTTTCTGAAGCGGCGCGAGTTCTCGCCGAGCCCCTGTCTACTGATGTTGCGCCGCGCGTTTCTCGAAGAGGCTCAGATTCGCTTCCCCGAAAGTCGAATCTTCTACGAGGACAACGTTTTCATGACGCGAGTTCTGTTGGCGGCGCAGAGAGCCAGTCACCGCCCGTGGCAACTGTACGCCCGAAACGTGTGGGCGGACAGCACGATGACCTCCGCTCTTTCGGTTCGTCACTTTCGCGGGCGACTTGTGTGCTATCAGGACGCGGTGGCGCTGTTGGCGCGGGACGGGTGGGATCGTCAAACGCGGGGCGTGCTCCGTGAGCGCGCGCGCATCTACAAGCTGCACGTGCGGCGATTCCTCGACGAATATCCCGAAATCGTTTCTGCCGCGCGAGCCGAATTGTCGCCGGACGAGATCCGGCTTGTCGAGGAGATTCGCCGCTATCCGTTTGACGAGAAGATTGCGAACGGATTCCACTGCCTCCGGGATCGGGGGCTTGTCTATACGTTGAAGCGCATCGTTTGCGGGCGCAGAAAGTGCGAATGACGGAGGAAGACGTGTCGAAGAGTCCCAGCAACCGTCCGCCGCGCGCCTCCGTCATCATCCCGGCGTGGGGCGAAACGCCCTATCTGGCCGACATGAAGACTTGTTTGAGTCGCCAGACCATTCGAAACTTCGAGACGCTTGTCTGTGCACCGCCGGACGATGCGCGGAATGCGGGTGCGGCACGGAACGCCGGGCTTGCGCGCGCGACGGGCGAATGGGTCTTCTTCGTCGATGCGGATGACCTGCCGGAGCCGGACTACCTCGCGGCGTCCATCGAGACCGGCGAACGGACGGGGGCGGACATCGTCGCCTTTCGGGCGGATGAGGTGGACGACCGAACGGGCGCGCGAAATCCGCTGCCCTACCTTCGGCGTCTTGTGCCGTGGGCGGACGGGCGGGTTCATGCGCTGGACGAGCTGGGTGACCGCCGTTTCACGACGATGGGCCTTGCGCCGTGGAACAAGGCCGTGCGTCGCGACTTTCTGCTGCGAAACGGCATCCGCTTCCAGCTCCTCGCGCGCTCGAACGATCTCGCCTTTGCCGTCGAGCTTCTCGCGCGGGCGCGGACATTCGTGGCCTTGGATCGGTCGCTGATCGGCTATCGCGTCAACAATGCCGCCAGCCTCCAGCACACGAACAGCCAGACGCCGCTGTCCTTCCTCGATGCGCTTGCGGAGGCGCGGCGGCGGCTGGACGGACACTTCGCCTCGGCTTTTGCGGCGTTGCGGGCCGAGACGGTGCGCTACCATCTGCACAGCGTGCGCACGCTGTCGGCCTATCGGGAGCTTGTCACCCGCCTCGGCATCGACGGTGGTCTGAAAGCGCGGAATCGGCTGCTTTTCACGTTCGTGCGAAACTGGGAAACGCTGCGCGACCGAGGGCTCGCGTTCTGCTGGCGGCGCGTATGGGGAAAGATGTTTCGATGACGGTCTCCGTCGTGATTCCGGCATGGGGCGAGACGCCGTTCCTTTCTCGTGCTATTGATTCGGTGCGCAATCAGACCTGCGCGGATCTTGAACTTATTGTGGCGGCCCCGCCAGAGACGGGGCCGCAGACCGCACTGGCTGCGCGCTTGGAAGGTGTCAGGCGGGCTCATGGGGAATGGATCCTGTTTATTGATGCGGATGATTGGATAGATAGAACACTAGTGGAAAAACTTTTGGCCGCCGCTGACTCTGATGCGGAAGTGGTGGTTTCGGGTCTTGTACGCGGAAAACGGACGGTTCTGTTTCCTACTGGCGATATCTGGGAGGCGGGACCAAGCGATGTGTTTAATTGTTTGTGCGCTAGATTGTTTCGAAAAGAACTTTTTGCGGGGATAGGAGATATGTTTGACATATCGCTTGCCTACGGAGAGGATTTAATGGCGGCGGCTTTTCTTCTTTATCGCGCAAAGAAGGTGGTGATCCTTCGTCAAGCACTTTACCATTATTGCGACAATATGGCGTCAATGACGCATACGTTGGACGGTCGCCAGCGTGTTCTTGATCTCATGAGAGTGGGCGAGGCTTTGAGGACATTGCTTCCCGGAGAACAGTTTGCAGCGTTTCACGATAGGGTTACGCGCGATGCTCTTTTATTGTGGTGTCGGTATTGTTTGTGGGATCGAAAGATTTGGCGGGAATTGAGGGTGCGGATGACCACTCCTCTTCTCGCCGACAGAAGGCACGGCTTGTTGAAGAAAGGTGTGTTGTTTTGTGCGCATTGCTTTTTTGATTGACACTCCTGCAATTGGCGGCGGCGGCGAATATCTGCGGCAGCTGTCGGACGGATTGCCAGCGCAGTGTGAATACCGCGTTTTTTTCTCCTCCCGCGGCGAATGTACGGCGGGGGCGGTGAACGCTTGGCGTCCCGACATTATCCATGCAAATCATTTGCGCGCGCTGGCGCAGCTGTTCGGGAATCTTTTCCGGCGGCCTAATGCCCCCGTCGTTTTTGTCGTGCACGGCATTCATTTGCGGAAATACGACTTTCTGCCGCGGACGGTGGGGAATCGAGCGCGGCGTTCCCTGCGTTTGATGTTGGAGCGTTTCCTTTACCGCAAATGCGCCGCGCTTGTCGTCCTGACGGAGACGGATTGCGCCGAGGTCCTGCGGCTTTACGGAAGGGATCTTAATGTCGTCTGCATCCCGAACGGCGCGCCTGCCGCGCGTCCCCGTACGCCAAGCGAACCGAAGTTCCCGGCAGATGGATTCGCTTTTATTTGCGTCGGACGGTTTGATTTTCAGAAAGGGCAGGACGTTCTCCTGAGTGCGATTGCGAAAAGCGCAGAAAAACTGCGATCCCTTGGCAGACGCACGCTTCTTATCGGCGGGGGCAAAACACGGCTCGCAATGGAAGCCTTCGCCAGCAGTCATGGCATTCTAGATCTGGTGGAATTTGCGGGCGAATTGCCGAACGCGGCGGATTATCTGGCATGTGGACGGATTCTAGTTGCGCCCAGTCGTTGGGAAGGGTTGCCGTTCCTGCTTATGGAGGCGGGATTGCAGAAAAAGATGGTTATTGCTTCGGATTGCCCGGGGAATCGCGACATCATTCAAGATGGCGTTTCCGGACATCTTTTCCCTGCTGGAGATATTGAGGCGCTGTCCGGTCTTTTGACGCAGGAATGGAATCCGGACACCCTGCAATCCTTCGGTGACGCCCTGTATCAACACGTACAAGCCAACTATTTCCGTGAGCAGATGTGCGCCCGAACCCTCGCCCTGTGGCGTTCTCTGAAATTTCAACAACCCTAGGCGTCTATTGCGATTTCCAGGACAAACAAACACTTGTTTTTCACATTCTCCCGATTTCAACGGTCCATTACCTTGCGGGCGGCAGGGGGGCGGTCGTCCGCACTCTTATGTCAGGACGGGGCTCTTCTCGGGACATCCCGTCCCTTGGCGGGGTTGCCCCGTCTCGCCGGAACGGGGGTGCCGTTGCGCCGGAACGGCGATGGCGTTGCGCCGGAACGGCCACCCCGTTCTACTGGAACCGCCGCGGTCTTCGTTTGTTTGTCCGGGCACATGGATATTTTGGTGAGATGCCAGGCGTGGGGGCCAGTTTGTCAAATAGAAAGCGTACGAGTGAGAAACGGGGAATAACTCACGCAAAGGGGCACAGAACGCAGAGGGGGGGTATAATGAACCGTGTAGAGAATGTAGGAAATGGAGAAGGGGTCTCTCTGCGTGGCGCTGCGTATCTTTGCGTGCGGAATAAACGCGGGGTAATTATCCGTGAAGAAAATGTAGGGGCGGGGCGGTTTGTTAGGGAATTATTTTTTCATACCCTATTGCAATCCCGTCAGATTTATGCTAAAATAGCTGATGTGGTGAGCAAGCAGTCGAGACAACACGCCGCGTGGCGGTGGAATGTGCGGAACGTGCGCAGAGCGCGTTCAGAGGCGTCTGTTTGCGTCCAAGCCCCCCCCCCCCCCCTTCCCCCCGGGCGCGGTAACGCGCCTCTACGCGGCGTTGGGCGCGTGTGTTTGCGCGGTTTCGGACGGAACCGCGGCGGGTGGCTTTTCCTTTCATCCTCTTCTCGACCAAGGAAGTTCTGCGGGAATGCACGGGGTGTTCTCGCGGGAAATCTGAATAAATCCCCAAAAACAACAAAAAGGAGAAAGAAACAATGAACATGAAAACACTGATCGCCGCGTTCGCGGTCGCCGCGACCACCGTCGCTTCGGCCGGCACCTTCAAGTGGACGCTTGCCGCTGACTACTGGAAAGGCACTGTCTCCGGCGCCGACAAGACCAATGGCGCTGCGTTTGATCACTTCAGCAAAGCCCCGAGCGCGACACGCTACCAGTTTGTAGATACAGTGCCTGAAAAAGTTAATTGGGGATACGAAGATGGGAAATTCTACGCTAACACTGCGTATGATTCTGATCAATTCTACAGCGATTACTATGGGAAGGGCTACAAACTTTTCATAAAGATGGGCGGCTGGAATACGGCGGATGCAGAGGGCAATGCGTTGACTAGCACCCTTGGGTACATGGGCTACTTAGTTGATGTCGATACGATCTTTGACGAGCTGGCGAAAGGCGGCGAGGCAGGCGG
>ERZ808266.658-NODE-658-length-11467-cov-15.439800_pt1 | contig 11467 bp, 14 predicted proteins | sample MGYA00521278_ERZ808266 | MGnify/ENA primary metagenome ERZ808266 (study PRJEB31516, sample SAMN03275591) | gut metagenome | biome: mammalia-associated habitat; material: feces | host: Papio cynocephalus | place: Kenya | collected 2012-08-02 ... | reverse complement strand
GTGATTGCGTGCAATGGTGCAATGGCAATTGCGTGCAATGATTCAATGGCAATTGCGTGCAATGGTGCAAAAGAATCTTAAACATAACTTAACAATTAGTTTAACATCAATTAGCACAAAAATTTTTGGTGGTGTCCAAATTATGACTACCTTTGCAATGTAAACAAAAAGATATACACAATATGGGAATAAAACAAATATCGGTATCGATGGAAGATTTCATTTCCGATGCTTTGAAGAGTAAGAACACATATAACTTAAATGTGATAAATGCAACGCAAAGAGATTCACAGCTTACTTGTGGTGCGGTTAAAGTTGGTGATATCATTGCAATCACATTCATGCATCATGGTTATATGTACAGTGTCAAGGCTGATTATTTAGATGATTCGGCAATCGTTACACGCAGTGACTTATACACGGATAAAATTGATAAGCAATATACATTTAAATGCACATTAAAAAGATAACATTATGAAACAGTATTACAAAGTAAAAGTGACAATTGACGGTTTGAACGCAGACCACGTGCAAATGTACTTGGTAGCTTGCGACTATTTCACGCAGTGGGCTTTCAACATGGGTAAGCTATACCTTGGAGGATATGACAACTTGACAATAACGTACAAGGTCGTTTGCAAGGAAAGTCACGACTTATTCGGAGCAAAGTATGTCAGACTATGAAGAACGCTTAGGATATAAGGTAACGGTGCGAATAACCAAGCAAGAAAAAAAACTACTTGAAAAAATAGCTTTGGTAAATAAAATACACATTAGCGACATAGTTAAGATGTTATTGCACCGTTATTGTTATCACATAGTTACGTATATAGGTACACCTGAAATAGACAGTACCGACAACGTGACAAAGGAGATACAGGACGAATTTAACGAACTGAACGACAGAATAGAAACGCATTTAATGACAATTAAAAATCATGGACAAACAGGACTTATTTCGAGACTTCGATGAAATGGCGTTTAACGCTATAACGGCAGCGACAGAGTTGTTACAAACAAATGTCGTGGCAAGAGACACAAAAGCAATAATGAAAATAAACCGCTTTCGCTTGTGGTTGATGCAGTACCAAGACGAAGCGGCGAAAAAGTAACTTTTAAATCATAAAATCATGGGAAAAACATTTGCAAGTAAGTTTAATCACACGACTTTCGGAATTGACACGACTAATTATGAATATGTCAAATTGGGAGACCTTTATAACATCAGTGACAAAGGCAGCGGCGATGTCGTGCGTAAAATAGACGGTATTTTCGTGCACAGAAGTAAATTGGGAGAATCACCCGTGTTTATCGTGAGCGCAACAAAACAGTTGGTCAATATTCCCCAACATCTTACTGACACATGCAAGGAAATATTATCAGATGATGACGCGGTGGAAGCCATACAGGTTGGAAAAGTTGGTTTCGTGATTTACGAGTATCAGAGCCACGGAAAAAATTGCTACTCTGTAAGGTTTGTTGACCTTTAACATTAACATCAACATACGCCCTATGCTCTTACCCATAGGGCTGTATTATATCCGTGTAAAATGGGAAAAATAGGTTATTCACATAGAACATTTGGTTACACAAAATATGTAGCCAAAGATGAAATTATAAAGGCTCTTGAAAGTGATAGTGAGATACGCGGCGAGATGCGCTCTATCATATCGACGGCGAATAAGAGAATATCACGGTTGCAGCAAGGTAATATCGTTTCACCAGCATTACAGTCTCTGAGCGGTAAGAAGTTCACCATGCAAGGAAGCTGGGAGGAAGCTAAACGAGAATACGCGAGGGCAATATCTTTCTTGCAACAACCAACTTCAACGGTTACAGGAGCGCGAGAATATGGAAAGTACATACAAAGGTCTTATGGTCTGAGTAATGAAGAGTACAATAAGTTAGGTCACGATATAGTTAATAAAGTTAGCAGCGTTGATGAGGAAAATTTTTATAATAAGTACTTAAAGAACTATAAGGATTTTAGCGGTGAGCTTGAACAGGCGGCGAAAGACGTATCGCAGCAAATAGAAGACGATGCAAAGAGGGTTGCAAACGCGGTGCAAGACAACATTAACAAGACAGGCGAACAAGGTGAAAAAGCGGTCAATGACGCAATTAATGATATACTAAAAGTTTTTGATGATTTCGGGCTATGATTGAATTTGACTTGCATACAACAATATACCGTTCAAGCGACATTTCAAAAGTGTTGGCGTTGGCGGTCGATGACAGTATGTGGGTCAAAGGTAGGAGGGGCGTTAAATACCTCAATTGCCCTTTGTCGTTTGACATTGAAACGACATCATTTTACAGGTCAAAGGACGGTGAAACATACAATTATGAGCAATATACTCGATTAGGCGTGAAGATGGAGAAATGCAGTATGATGTATGTTTGGCAGTTTGGCATCAATGGTTATTGCATCATGGGTCGAACATGGAAAGAGTATTGCGATATGGTCAACGCTATTGTAGAACGATTAGAACTCAACGCGTCTCGCAGGGTTCTTGTTTATGTTCACAACTTAGCATTTGAATTTCAGTTTATACGCTCGTTGTTCTTATGGGACAAAGTATTTAGCGTGGACGCGCGCAAACCCGTATACGCTATAACGAACGGTATAGAATATCGTTGCAGTTATTTATTGAGCGGTTATTCGTTGGCGAAATTAGGTGAGCACTTGACTAAATATAAGTGTTCTAAGATGGTTGGTGATTTGGACTATCAAAAGTTGCGGCACTCGCAAACCCCGTTGACGGCAAAGGAAATTGGGTATTGCGTCAACGACATAAAGGTAGTAATGTGCTATATACAAGAAGAAATTGAGAGAAATGGCTGTATTACTAACATACCGTTGACGAAAACGGGTTACGTGCGCAAATATTGCAGGGCGCATTGTCTGAGGTATATTGACGATGAAACGCAACAGAGCAAACGCAATTGGAAGTATGCCAATACTATACAGTCATTGAAGTTGGACGGGTTGACAGAGTTCAATATGTTGCAAAGGGCTTTTTGCGGTGGCTTCACCCATGCCAATGCAAAGTATGTTGGCGAGACGCTCAATGATGTTGATAGTTACGATTTCACAAGCAGTTATCCAGCCGTAATGTTAACGGAGAAATATCCGATGAGTGCGGGGCGAATAGTGCCATGTGTTAATACACGGCAATTCAAATACTTGGTTGATAACTACTTGTGCGTGTTTGACGTTGAGTTATTCGACGTGATGACAAGTGACGCAAACGAAAACATAATATCGACTTCTAAATGCTTCATAAAGGAAGAAGCGACGGCCAACAACGGTCGTTTGGTTTGTGCAAGGCGTGTAGCTATGACAGTTACAAGTGTTGATTACAAGTGTATCAAACAATTCTACACGTGGAGCGACATAAAGATAGGTAGAATGATTGTTTATAAGGCTGATTACTTACCCAAATCGTTTATCCAAAGTATCATACACCTTTACAAGCTGAAAACAACGTTGAAAGGCGTCAAGGGAAAGGAAGTCGAGTATTTGAGTAGCAAGGAAATGCTTAACAGCTGCTACGGCATGTGTGTTACAAACCCTTTGCGAGATGAATATGTGTATAACAACGAGGAATGGGATACACGGGAATTGACGGATAAGGAGAAGCTTGAAGCACTTGACAAGTATAACAGAAGCAAGAATCGCTTTTTGTCATATGCGTGGGGTGTTTTCGTTACCGCTTATGCACGCCGTAATTTATACACAGGGATAAAAAGTTGCGGTAATGACTATGTTTACAGTGACACAGACAGCGTGAAGACACTTAAAGGCGACAGACACAGGGCGTATTTTGACACGTACAACAACGCGGTGAGGGATAAGTTACATAAAATGTGTAATCACTATAACATACCGTTTGAAGATGTTGAGCCGAGAACAATAAAGGGTGTTAGTAAATTAATAGGAGTGTGGGACTATGAGGGGCGTTACAGTCGCTTCAAGACGCTTGGAGCGAAAAGGTATCTTACAGAGATGGACGGTGAAATATCTATGACGGTAAGCGGCGTAAATAAGAAAACTGCAATACCGTATTTGTTGAAAAAATACGGCAATGATGGAATTTGGGACGCTTTCACGGATTACTTGGACATACCACCAACCGCGGCGGGAAAGAAGATACACACATACGTTGACTATGAACAAAAGGGGTTCATAACTGACTATATGGGACAAACAAGCGCGTTTGAGACGAAAAGCGGTGTGCACTTAGAGCCGACAGGTTACACGCTCAATCTGAGTAAAATATATTTAAATTACTTAATGGGAATAAGATTTAAACGTTAATACAATACTATGTTTGGGAAAGAGAAACAAAAGTTTTATGACTTAAAGAATATTTTAAGCAAGAACGCCGATTATAATATCATTTTCGGTGAGCGGTCAAATGGCAAGACATATGCGGCACTACTGTATGGTTTAAGGAACTATATTGAGAAAGGCGAGCAAATGGCATATGTGCGCAGGTGGCGTGAAGATTTGAGGGGCAAACGCGCTGACACGCTATTTAATAATCACGTCAACAACGGTGTGATTAGCGACTTGACAAAAGGAAAGTACAACGAAGTGTTTTATTTAGGTGGTCGTTGGTTTCTGTCATACTATGACGCTGATACAAAAAAGCGCAAACCGAGCGTCGAACCTTTCTGTTACGCTTTTTGCTTATCCGAGCAGGAGCACGATAAAAGTAGCAGCTATCCAAAGGTGACAACGGTTGTATTTGATGAGTTCTTGACGAGACGTTATTATTTGCCCGATGAATTTATGTTGTTCATGGGTGTTTTATCAACGATTATTCGGCAACGAAATAATGTAAAGGTGTTTATGCTGGGTAATACGGTCAATAAGTTCTGTCCTTACTTCTCAGAAATGGGGCTTACAAACGTGCGGTCAATGCAGCAAGGCACGATTGATGAATATCGTTTCGGTAAGGACGGCGCAAAGGTGGCGGTCGAGTATTGCAGTACGATTGTAAAGCAAAAGGCGTCTAACAAGTACTTTTGCTTTGATAATCAGAATCTACAAATGATAACGGCAGGAAAATGGGAGCTTGCTATATATCCACATTTGCCAGTTAAGTATAGGCCGCGCGACGTGCTATTTAAGTTTTACATTGAGTTCAACGAAACTGTACTTCAAGGCAATGTAATTCAGACTGATAGCGATAACTTTGTGTATATACACGCTAAGACTACTCCAATACGGGACGCTGACAAAGCATTGATATATAGTTTGCGCGCAAACGGACGATATAACTATAAACGTAGATTGCTGAGCACCGCGAGCGAGATTGAGGCGCGAATAGCTAAGTACTTTGCCACTGATAAGGTTTTCTATCAAAACAACGAAATTGGTGAAGTTGTACGCAATTACATAATGAGTTCGAGTAAAACAAATTTGGCTTAACATTTGCATATATAGAATTTTATTAGTAATTTTGCTTTAAACATCGAAGATGAAAAAAGATAACATATACAAAAACTACCAAGCACTTATCAAGGATAAGGACAACGCGGTTATGTTCTACATGAATAAAATGTTGAACACTACATGCGCGATGTTTGAGTATAAAGGTTTACCGAGCACAATACCACCTTTTGAGCTTGAAAAAAGTTTACAAACACGCGGTACGGTTGGTGTGATACGAGTTGACGGCGATTTATACGCTCTTCAAGGCACATTGGGAGGTGAATGCAACGCCTATGGAGAACCGCAACAATATGTTGTCGCAAACCCTTGGTTACATCTTAACAAGACCTACACGCAGGGCGTGGACGTTGTTGTTATGAAAAACACGCCTTATGTGTCTACTGTTAGCGACATTATAGGCAGGTACGCTGTACTACTGACAGATAGTGTAATAACACTTAATATGTGTAGTGTTCTTTCACGTATCACAATGCTTATATCAGCGAGCGACGATAAGACACAGGCAAGCGCGCAAATGTTTTTGGATAAAGTGCTGAAAGGTGATTTTTCAATTATAGGCGAAAACGCCTTTTTCAAGGGCGTTACTTTGCAAACACCACCGACCGCAGCAAATACGCAAATGGCACAGGTAATCGAATTGATACAGTACCTTAAAGCGTCTATGTGCAACGAACTTGGTATTAACGCTAATTACAACATGAAGCGTGAAAGGCTCAACACACAAGAAGTTAGCGCGAGCACCGATGTACTAATACCTTTCGTTGACACTATGTTGAGAAGCAGGGTTAACGGTGTTGAAGCTATCAATGAAATGTTTAATACTAATATTACCGTCTCGCTTGGTAGTGTGTGGAAATTGGCACGCGAAAATTATCTCAGTTGGCTGAGCGATGAGCAATCGCAACACGCACATACAGTTAATGAGGACATGGACACAGACAAGGCAGAGGACACGGACAAGACAGAGGACACGGACAAGACAGAGGACACGGACAAGACAGAGGATAAAAAATAACAATATGCTATTAAAAGACATATACGATACAAGCAACTGTTTTATCAGTAATATATTAAAGACGGATTTCGCTGAACTGTACGCAGTAATATTCAACGACACTGACGCTTCAACACTTGACAGTTACGTTATTTACAACTATGGTCAAAAAACGGTGTGCTGGGATAGCATAGACACATGCAACTCAATGATACGCGCGACGATTGAGTTGAACAAGGACACTTGGAAACGATTGTTTACGACGTTGTCGTTGGAATATGACGCAGACAGTAACACTACTACAACGACAGTATCCGAGGCGACGACAAGCGAGAAGACGGGAAACAGTAATAACGTTAATAGTGTAGTCACTTATGACGCGACGACATTTAAGGACAGTGAGAAAAACACGTCAACCGATAGCGATAACAGTAAAGGGACACGCACAAATACGACGACGGTTAAGGCAAACGTTAACGCCGTTGACAACGTGACAAAGGAAGTACAGTTAAGGCAAAGAGCTTACAGACGCGATGTTATTAACACCATCGTTGACGCAATAACTATTAGTATATATGATGTTTAATCTTTAAAATAAATGACATGACAGTAAAACAAATTTACGACTTGATGAACACAGTGAGCACGGAGGTTTTGGGAAGTGCTGAGCTTGTGCATGAAGACTTGACGGGACTTGTTGATTTAGGTACGGAAATATTCAATCAAAACGCGGTTGATAATTACGTTAAATCACTTGTGAACCACATCGGTAAAGTGATATTTGTAAATCGTCCATATACGGGTAATGTACCGTCTGTACTAATGGACGCGTGGGAGTTTGGCAGCGTGCTTGAAAAGGTTTCGGCGGACATACCAGCAGCAACCGAAAATAAGTCATGGGAGTTGGTCAATGGCACTGACTATTCGCAGGATATATTCTACAAACCAACCGTAACCGCAAAGTTTTTTAATTCTAAGGTTACTTTTGAAGTACCCGTCTCTATAACCGAGCGTCAAGTAAAAGAGAGTTTCAGTAACGCGGAGCAGTTGAACGGCTTTCTCTCAATGATTTACAACGCCGTTGATAAGTCGCTTACAATCAAGACTGACGCGTTAATAATGCGTACAATCAACAACATGATAGCGGAAACCGTGCTTGCTGATTCGACGGCTTTCGGTGGTACGGCTGGAGACTTGACAAGCGCGAACCTATCGAACGCGAGCACTTCACGATGTGTTAACTTGCTCAAACTGTACAACGACAAGTATTTCCCACAAGGCGGTACGACCGAAAAACCGACCGCAAACCCCAACGCGCTGACTGCTGACAAGGCGTTGACCGACCCCGATTTCATCCGTTTCGCTGCATATGTTATGAGTGTCTACACAGACCGTTTGAAGTCTATTTCGACAGCTTTCAACATAGGAGGTAAAGCACGTTTCACAGCCCCTGATATGCTGCACGTTGTAATGCTGACTGATTTCGCGAAAGCAGCGCAAACGTACCTTTATAGTGACACATATCATAGCGATATGGTGCTACTGCCTACGGCTGAAACCGTGCCGTTTTGGCAAGGTAGCGGTAAGAAGTATGATTTTGCATCAACTTCACACATTACCATAAAGGAGACAGGTGGAAAGAGCGTTGAAATAAATGGAGTTTTGGGAGTTATGTTTGACCGCGACGCGCTGGGTGTTTGCAATAGCGACAGGCGAGTAACAACGAATTACAACGCCAAAGCGGAGTTTTTCAACAACTACTACAAGTTTGACGCGTCGTACTTTAACGACACAAATGAAAACTTTGTAGTGTTCTTTGTAGAGTGATTATTCTTTGTTAATGTACGTGTGCATGATTAACACGCGCGCGTGCAAATACTATTTAATATGTAGTTATGAGTGACAAAACAAAATTGATAGTAACCTTCATTTGCAAGGTTCTCGTATATGCTTTAACCACCGCCGCCGCTGTCTTTGGTCTTGGGTCTTTAACTTCCTGCTCTGCATACAAGAATGCACAAGCACGTGGAAAGACTACCGTTGTAACGGTTGACACTACTAATATAGACCACTCTGCTGGTTTCAGCATTTCGATTAAGAAAAAATAATTCTTTTTGGTTCATATGTTTAGCTTTGTTATTAATCATGCTAAAACGGCTTATTGTTTTGCGATAGTTTGATTAAGACGAATTAGGGCGTATCACTTGTGAAAGCGGTACGCCCCTTTAATTAAACACTATATTATAACATGATAGCAAATCTATATAATTACACAGGTTACCCGAACTTGTTGGACAAGACGGGAAAATTAACAAACCCTACAACGATTGAATTACAAATGCCTATCGATTTCAACCCGAATGGCTTTTCAGTCGCTGTAAGTATTGACAGTTACGAACAATGTAAATATTGCAATTATGTTTACATACCGACATTACAACGTTATTATTATATCAAAAATATCACTATTCGTGGCCAATTAGTCACTATTCATCTGCAATGTGATGTACTCATGACGTTTCACGAATTAATACTACAATCAAAAGCAACACTAAAATACAAACAAGACCCCACAACGTCCGAGAATTTTGCAGCGATAACAAGCACTAATTTTGTTAAGGAATCTAAGAAAACCGTACAAAAATATGATTTGGAATCAGACTTGTTTGACGAAAACGGTACTATTGTAGCAATAACGGTGAAGGGCGACGCAAAAGTTAACATATAATTATATCATCATGGAAAATATTGTATATACAACTCTCGATTATCGAAGTTCAAAGGCCAACAACTGTACTTGGACGTTGGACGATAAAACACTACTATTAACGTTACAACCGTGCGATACGTCAACAGGTTATCAATTATACTATCAACAAATTTACGTGACCTTGGACGGCGACGATAAAAAATATTATGCAGAACCGCAAATTAACGCGAGGTCTGTAACAATACAGTTAGACAAGAACCCGACAACGGTGTATCTGTATGGTAGTATAACCCCGCAGTGTGTTCCTACAACCACAAACCAATACGTCAAATTGACCATGGTGTTTGGCAGCACTGATAAGTTGACGGTACAGGCTGATGATGAACACGACCTCGCAACAATTGTACTACATACAGTAGATTACAGTGATAAAAAAGCAGACTACCCAATAACGGTTGACAACAAACGTAGCATGCTTATAACATATGGTAATAACTACAAAAGCGTAGATGTTGAAGTGACAACAACGGAAAGGGAGACAATAACGGTCACTAACAACATGACCAACGTCGATAGTGATGCCCCGACAAAAACCGCCGTCGGTGAGACATTGACCATAACGATTACACCGAAAACGGGATACACGTTTGACGGTTTGACCACGGAACAGTTACCACATCTAACATATGACGATGATTTAGGCAGCCGTACCGTTAATGCGACAGTGACAGGCAATAAAGCGGTTATTACAAAATATGTCGGTATCGGTTTTTCAAACATGGTGCTTTCAGGTGGTGCGGTCGCAGTGGTTAATAAAATATCAGTCACTAACAACATGACAAATGTCGATAGTGATGCACCGAGCGAGATTGATGTTGGCGCAACTCTAAACGTTACTATCACGCCAAAGGATGGCTACACCTTTGCCAACATGAACGTGCAGGACTTACCACAAATCACATACACGACTAAGTTAAGCGGTACAGTAACCGAGAACGCAATAGTAAAAGGTGAGACTGCAACAATATCATTGTTGACTGGTGCTGGTTACAGTAATATTATACTTTCAGGTGGTGCAGAACCGAAAACACAAACCAAAGCTATAACCAATAATCTACAATATGTTGTTGGTGAAATACCATCGTCAATAAACGTAGGCGAAACGCTTAACATATCAGTGACGCCACAAAACGGATACACTTTTACGGATGCTGCAAGTGGTACGTTACCACAACTGACATATGAAAACGCTTTTGGTGAAACCGTAAGCGTACCTTTCACGATTACAGGCGACGCCGCGACATTGACGTTTGTCGTACAAAAAGCATATAACAATATCACATTAAAAGGTGGAGCAACACCGATAAAACCGATATCAAAAAATTACGGTACGGTTAATGTATATGTGGTTGATGATGATGACTTAGACCAATTAGCGCAAAAGCGTTTTTACACCGAGACCACTTCAAGCGGTTCTAATATCGTTGATTTAGGCAAATATATTTATTCGATAAAACGCATATTCACGCACATATCCACAATAGAACAAGGTGAGAGCTTGAAATTGGGTAAATATAATTGTTCTGACATAACAGTACATCAACCGCAAGAAGATACCGTTACTTTAACCATGAATGTTGATATAGATAATTACGGTTTCACTAACGAGATGTATGACGCAGAAACGCAGTTATTTTTACCATTTAAGGGGTTGGTGACAATACCTAATAGCATATTAGGTATGAGAAACGTACAACTCATTATAGCGATTAATGTGTTGAGCGGTAAAGGTACTTATACATTACAGTACAGAGACGCGACATATAAATACATAACATTTTATTGTGATGATTTTGAACCGAGCAGCGACATATATTTCAGCACTGAAAATATTAATGCAATAGGACAATTAGCGGAAAATGATGCCAAAGCAAAATGGGGTCTTACACCATATGTTCTAATGACATACAACCTACCATTGAATTACGAGTGCACAACATCATTTCCAACGTATTTGTCTAATCACACGGGATATTGTAAGTTTGAAGATGTTGTGTTAAATATGAGTTTCTATGAGAGTAATGATAATAAGATGAAGCTAAAACCAACGCAACAAGATGTTAGCGAAATAACACAACAATTAGCCAACGGCGTATTTATGACAGACATATAATGATTATTGTTTCACGTGAAACCTTTTGTTCCACGTGAAACGTTTTTCTTTTGCATCATTGCACGCAATCACCATTGCACCATTGCACGCAATCACTATTGCACCATTGCACGCAATCACCATTGC
>ERZ808266.655-NODE-655-length-11516-cov-3.018498_pt1 | contig 11516 bp, 11 predicted proteins | sample MGYA00521278_ERZ808266 | MGnify/ENA primary metagenome ERZ808266 (study PRJEB31516, sample SAMN03275591) | gut metagenome | biome: mammalia-associated habitat; material: feces | host: Papio cynocephalus | place: Kenya | collected 2012-08-02 ... | reverse complement strand
CCAAGGATGCTATTGAGAAGAAACAAATCGAGTTGAATAAAATTCTTGCTGACAATGCTGTTTATAAAAGTGATTGTGAGCAGGCCTATAATCTTCTAAATGGGCAAGAACCCACGGAGGAGAATTTAACAAACGCGCTGATAAGAGAAGGGCTTTCTGCCGAAGATGCAACGGAAAGAGCCAAGGAATTAGTAATAGCATATCAGCAATGGACAAAATATTTGGAGAATAAAGAAAAACTCGAGGCGGAGATTAAAGAACTGGAAAAACAGCTTGACAATACGGAAACACCAATTTCAACGCAGGAACAAATTGATAAATTAAACGAGAAAAAGAACGCAGCTGATACAAAGCTTACTAAAACGAAAAGAGAACTTTCTAGCACAAAGAAATCTGTGGAGACACAGGAGGCTTTGATTAAACGCCTGAAGGCTCACGCTGAGGATCTTGCCGAGCAGGTAGAAGATCAGGCAGATGTTATCTCCAATCTGGAATCTGCCTCTACGGCGGCAGAGACGGTCAAGTCGGCCAAGACCGCCCTCGAGGACAAGCTGTTTGAGGTCAATCAGGGAGACACCGCGGCTCTGGATATGCAGGCGGCGAAGAAGGCCATCGAGGACGCGAAGCAGAACGTTGCCAACCTGACCAAGGACGCCGACGCGCAGGAGGTCACGGCCAAGGTCGCGGGCACGATCGCCTCCGTCAGCGTCACCGCAGGCGACACCGCCGGCGCAGACACGCCCATTGCGACCATCAACCAGACCGACCGCGGCTACACCGTGAAAATTTCCGTCACCAACGAGCAGGCCAAGAAGGTAAAAGTCGGCGATACCGCCGAGCTCGTCAACTACTGGGGAGACGCCACGGCGACCCTGGAGTCGATCGGAAACGACCCGCAGAACCCCGCCAAAAACCGGCAGCTGACCTTCACGCTCACCGGCAGCGATATCCAGCCGGACAGCAACATCACCCTCGCCATCGGCCAGAAGAGCGCAAGCTACGACGCCATCGTCCCCACGTCCGCCATCCGGCAGGACAACAACGGCTCGTTCGTGCTGGCCATCGTGTCGAAATCCACGCCCCTTTCCACGCGCTATACGGCCACGCGCGTCGATGTGCAGGTGCTCGCGAGCGACGATAAGAGCTCTGCCGTCTCCGGCATCGGCTCGGGCGAGTTCGTCATTACAACCTCTACCAAGCCCATCGAGGCCGGGACCCAGGTCCGCCTGGCGGAGGACGGATGAGCGGCGGCAAATTTGCGCGGAAACGCGAGAGAAAACCGCTTCCGCTGAAGCTTCTGGCACTGCTTTTGCTGAACGCCGTATTTGTGGTGCTGGCCGTGATCTTCGCGGTGAAGCTGCACCATGTGACGAATCTTCTCATCACGCAGTCGGCGGCCGAGGCGTGGAAGGGCCAGAGCGAAGAAAACTTCGTGCAGGTCTCGGCGTTCCAGCCCGTGGACGCGGATTTGACCGAAACGCAGATCGAAACGTTCCACCAGACGCTCGAGCAGAAATTTGTCGACGCGTCTTTAGAAGCGCCCGAAAACGGAAGCCTCTATCAGGACGCGTATGCCACGCGCGCCCAGGATATCACCGTTTCGACCGATGCGCTCACCTATACAGCCAAAACCATCGGCGTGGGCGGGGACTTCTTCCTGTTCCATCCGCTGCCGCTTCGCTCGGGGAGCTATATTTCCAGCCGCGACTTTACCTATGACCGCGTCGTTCTCGACGAAGAGCTCTCGTGGGCGCTTTTTGGAAGCTATGATGTGGCGGGCCAGACGGTCTGGATCGGAAACGAGCCGTATGTCGTCGCCGGTGTTGTGACGCGCGAAACCGACAAGGCAAGCGAAAAGGCCTACACCGACGGCGCGGGAATGTTCATCAGCTATTCTGCCATGCAGCATATCACCGGCGGCGAGGAGGGCACGCAGCCCGCGATCTCCAGCTACGAGATCGTCATGGCAGAGCCCATCACAGGCTTCGGCTTATCCGTTTTGCAGGAGAGCTTCCCGACGAAGGATGTCAGCGTCATCGTGCAGAACACGGACCGCTACAGCCTGAAAAACCTGCTTACCATCGTCTCGCAGTTCGGCGAGCGCTCGATGAACACGGCGGGCGTCATTTTCCCCTACTGGGAAAACGCAGCCAGGTACACCGAAGACCACGCGGCGCTCGATCTGGTGCTGCTGGTGCTCTTCAGCCTCTGCCCCGCGACGTGTCTTGTGATCCTCATCATCCGCGAGATCCGATCCGGCTGGCGCTATTTGAGCACCAAAATCCCGGCGGAGATCGAAGAACGCGTCGAAAAGAAAAAGCAGGAGCATTACGTCCGGACCGGCATCTAGCACATTTACGCAAAATATAATTTTCATGAAACAATGAAAATAAGCACTGCCTTTGTAGGGGCCGACGACTCTGTCGGCCCTGAACCTGCGAATTCGCCGCAGTTTTTCGCGTTTCGGATGTGCGTTTTGCCGGGCGGACAGAGGCGTCCGCCCCTACGTCCGGACCGGCATATAAAAATGGCGCTACCTAAGCAGCGCCATTTTCTGTATCCGTTATTCGATTTCAAGTCTGCGGCCGGCGGGCTCTTCCTTCTTCTGCTTCGGAAGCGTCAGGGTCAGAACGCCGTCTTTATACGCGGCCTTGATGTTCGCGCAGTCGATGCCGGTGACGTCAAAGCTGCGGCTGTAAGAGCCGAACGAGCGCTCACAGCGCAGATAGCTGTTCTTCTTTTCCTTCTGCTCAAACTCGGAATGGCGCTCGGCGGTGATGCTCAGGGTGTTGTCCTTGACGTCAACGTGAATGTCTTCCTTCTTGAAGCCGGGAAGATCTGCCTCCAGCGAGAAGCTCTCGCCGTTGTCCTTGATATCGGTCTTCAGTTCGCCCAGCGAACGGTCGGAGAAGAAGGCCTTTTCCAAATCGTCAAAATCCTGGAACGGGTTATAAACGGAATGATTCTTGCGGCTATACGGTACTAACATCATAATTTACCTCCTGAATGAGAACCTTTTGGGCTCTCTCTGTTTTCTTTTTATGGCTACAGCATACGCCTGGATTATGAACAATTCTGCGTCTTTTTATGAACGGACTGTGAATTTTAGCACTCTCATCAAAAGAGTGCTAATTTTCGCGGAAGCGGAACAAAGCGCCGTCCCCTGCGTCTAACCAAATACGATTGGAGGAGAGAACCATGCTAGTCATTGACCATCTGACAAAAACCTTCGGCGGCAAAACTGCCGTCGACGATCTGTCGCTGCACATTGCCCCGGGCGAGATCTACGGCTTCATCGGCCACAACGGCGCGGGCAAGACGACGACCATCAAGGCCTGCTGCGGTATCTTGAAGCCCGACCGCGGCAGCATCAAAATTGCCGGAAAAAGCGTTCAGGACGATCCCGTTTCCTGCAAGCAGGATCTGGCCTATATTCCCGATAACCCCGACCTGTATGAATTTCTGTCCGGTATTCAGTATCTCAACTTCGTGGCCGACATTTTCGGCGTCCCGCAGCACGAGCGGCAGGAGCGCATCCACAAATACGCGGGACTGTTTGACTTGACATCCGATCTGGCCCAGCCGATCTCGAGCTATTCGCACGGCATGAAGCAGAAGCTTGCGATCATTTCCGCGCTCATCCACGAGCCGAAGCTCATCATCATGGACGAGCCCTTTGTCGGCCTTGACCCGGCGGCGTCGCACCTGCTCAAGGAGCTCATGCGCGAACACTGCCAAAGGGGCGGCGCGATCTTCTTCTCGACGCACGTGCTCGAGGTCGCGGAAAAGCTCTGCGACAAGGTCGCCATTATCCGCAGAGGCAAGCTCATCGCCTCCGGCACGATGGACGCGGTCAGGGGCGATCAGTCGCTCGAGGAGGTATTTCTGGAACTGGAGGCGGAGGGATGAAGCGCAAAGCGTTACTGCGTGTCCGGCTCAAGGCCTTCGGCGCGTATTACTCCGGCGCCACGCGCAGCCGGAAGCGGCAGTCCAAAGCGCAGAAGCTCGGCTTTGCCGCCTTGATGCTCTATGCCGCCTTCGCGTTTGCGATGCTGTTTTATACGAGCTTTTCGCAGCTGGCGGGCGTGTATTCGGCGCTGGGGCTTTCCTGGCTCTATTTTGCGATGTACGCCGTGATGGCGTTCGCGCTCATGGTCTTCGGCACGGTCTTTACGGCCAAGGCGCAGCTGTTTGAGGCGAAGGACAACGATCTGCTGCTGGCCATGCCGGTCCTGCCGCAGGACATTCTGTTTTCACGCATGGCGTCGCTTCTGGCGATGAACTATGTGCTCGAGCTGATCGTGGCCGTGCCGGTGCTGCTGGCGTGGGTCCGGGCAGCGACGATGCCCGCGCTCGGGATCTTGTCGTTTGCGCTGCTGCTGCTCACGCTTCCGTGTCTGGCGTTGGCGGTGACGAGCCTGCTGGCGTGGCTGTTGAGCTTGCTTTCAAGTAAGGTGCGAAACAAAGCCCTTATGACGACCATCGGCTCTCTTGTCTTCCTCGGCGCGTATTTTGCCGTCATCTTCCGGATGAACAACTACATGACGCTTCTCGTGCAAAACGGCGAACAAATCGCAGACACGCTCTCGGGCGCGATTGGCCTCGTCTGGCTCGGAAAGGCGATGGCGGGAGAAAGCGCGGCAGAGCTCGCTTTGTCGCTGCTCGTGACGCTCGTGCCGTTTGCCGCGGCGTATGTTATTTTGAGCCGGAGCTTTGTTTCCATCGTCACGACGAAGCGCGGTTTTGCAAAGATCCGCTATGAAGAAAAGGCGCTCAAAACCTCGAGCGCGGACGCAGCGCTTCTAAAACGTGAGTTCCGACATCTGGGCGCAAGCTCTGCGTATCTTCTCAATTCAGGTCTTGGCGTTGTGTTTTTGCTGGCCGCGGCGGTGGCGCTGGCAGTCAAGCGCGAGGCGGTCAGCGGCGTTTTTGCGCAGCTTCCGGAGCTGGCCGCGACTGCGCCGGTGCTTTTCGCGCTGGCCATCGGCGATGATGGGCATGACGCTCTTTACACCGGCCAGCATTTCCATCGAGGGAAAGAACCTCTGGATCTTGCAGTCTCTTCCCGTGAGCGGCTATCAGGCGCTGCGGGCCAAGCTCCGTATGGCGAACCTTCTGACGCTCCCGGCGGCTTTTCTTGCGGGGCTTTCCTGCGCGTTCGTGACAAAGGCGTGGCCGCTCGTGACGCTGACGGCGGTGCTGTTTGCGCTGTTCTGCAATCTTTTTGGGCTTCGCGAAGGCATTTTGCACGCAAGGCTCGACTGGACCAACGAGGCGCAGGCCGTCAAGCAGGGCTGGGCCGTGATGATCACGATGTTCACCTGCTGGGGCATTATCCTCGCTGCCGGTGCGCTGTGGATGATGGGGCTGGCGGAGCTGGTCTCGGCAGACGCATTTTTGCTGGGCTTCTCGGCAGTTTTTCTGGTCTTGAACGCGCTGCTTGTCCGTTGGCTCAAAACGCGCGGCGCAGAACGGTTTTCCGCACTTTCCTGATGCGCGAAAGAAAAATCCGCGGCGAAGTTTCGGCGTTTTGCCGACTTGTAATGCAGCGCCCTTTGCGGTATGATAGGCGGCGTGACAACCGGCGAAATATCGCGAAGGGAGGCGGGCTTGAATGAAATACATCGCGATCTGCGGTACGGTCGGCTCAGGAAAGACGACGATGCTTGGAAAGCTCTTGCAGCATTTCGGCCCGCGGGCGGGCTTTCATGAGGAGCGGCCGCAGGATAACCCCTTCATCTGCGAGTATTACGCCGACACGAAGCGCTGGACGTTCCACGCGCAGGTGACGTTTCTGGCGCTGTACTTTGACGATCCGGCGTGGCGGCCTGAAAATAGCGACACGGAGCTTTTCTTCTTTGACCGCTGCTTTCTTGAAAACCTCGTCATCGCACGCTACCGGCTCGAGCAGGGAGACCTCACGCAGGCGGAGTTTGACGTGCTGGAGAAGCTGGCGCAGGGCATCGATGCGCTCATGCCGAAGATCGACAAATTCATCTATCTCGACTGCTCCATCCAGACCATTCTGGAGCATATGCGCGCGCGCGGCCGGGAGTATGAGGACAATCTGGATCTCATGTACGTGTACGAGCTCAAATCGCTCTATGACAAGTGGCGCTTGACGCTTCCCGAGGACCGGACGCTCACCGTCAACATGGACGGCGGGGAATACGATCTGGACGAGATCGTACAGTTTATTGAGCAATGACAGAAGCGGGTGTGGTTTTCGAGCCGCACCTGCTTTTTTGTTTCCAGGATGTTTCTCAACTGTATCCGCATTGTAACGCGGAGTTTCTAGTTATTTCATAAATTCGGCGTATACTATATCTCATAATTTTTTGAGGAGGGATGAAGATGGCCGATCGCTGCGCACCGGTCGCGGTGTTTGACTCAGGACTCGGCGGCATCAGCGTGCTGCGCGAGCTCGTGCGGACACTGCCGCTGGAAAACTATCTCTATTACGGAGACTCCCTCCACGCGCCATATGGCACAAAAACGCCCGAAGAGGTCGTAGAGCTTACGATGCAGGCGGCGGCATATCTTCTGTCCCGCGGCGCAAAAGCCCTTGTCGTGGCCTGCAACACGGCGACAAGCGCCGCTATCCGGCACCTGCGCAAAGCCTACCCGGAGCTTCCCATCGTCGGCACAGAGCCCGCCATCAAGCCCGCGGTCGAGCGCCATCCGGGCGGGAGAATTTTGATGCTGGCCACGGCGATGACGGTGCAGGAGGAAAAATTCCAGCGCCTCAAGGCCCAGTATGACGATCAGGCGCAGATCATCCCCATCGCGTGCAGCGGCCTGATGGAATACGTCGAGCAGGGGATCCTGCGCGGGCCGGAGGTCGAGGGGTACTTGCTTGACAAATTGGAGCCCTACTTAAAGGTGCCCATCGACGCGGTCGTGCTCGGCTGCACGCACTATCCGTTTCTGCGCGCGTCGATCCGCCGCATTGTCGGCAGACGCGCGGAGATCATCGACGGCGGCGCGGGCATTGCGCGGCAGCTGCAAAGAAGGCTCGAAGAGCAGGGAATGCGGACGAGCCGGAGATGCTGGAGCTGATGCAGGCGCTTTTCTCTTACGAGGACGAGGCGATCTGAGCGCGAAAATTTTGAATACTGAGAAAACGGCCGTCTGAGAGAAACACAAACTTTCAGGCGGCCTGTTATTTATTTAGCCAATAAAGCGGCATATACAAGGCAGAAATGAAAATTTGTGCAACTTTTCCCTTTGCTTTTTTGCGTATTTTTCTGTTATAATAAAACTACAGAAGTTTGGAAATACGCAGGAAAGGAAGGAAGCTATGTTTGCACCGGGAGATTATGTGATATACAGCGTCGAGGGCGTGTGCCGCGTGGAAGAGGCGGGGAAGCTGAACGTGCCGGGGCTCGATCGCACGCGTGAGTATTACAGGCTCACGCCCTATTACCGCGGCGGTGTCATCTACACGCCCGTGGAGGGAAAGGCCGCCATCCGAAAGGTGCTGTCCAAGCCAGATCTGCAGGCGCTTCTGCCGAAGCTGCCGGAGCTGCCGGAGCTTTCCGATGTACCGGCGGATGTCAAGCAGCAGGCCGGGTTCTACCGGGAAATTCTCGCCGGACACGACTGTCTGCGCCTTTTGCAGCTGTGCAAGACGATCTACAACAAGCAGAAGCAGCTCGCCGCCAAACGACGGACCGTCAGCTCCACCGAGCTTCGCAGCTGGAAGGCCGCAGAGGAAATGCTCCATCAGGAGTTTGCCTTCGTGCTCGGCATCGAGCCGGTCGAGGCCAAGCAGTATCTCGAGAAGGCCTTTGCCTCCTGAAATTTGCAAAAACGCGCCGCGTACAAAATTCTGTACGCGGCGCGTTCTGTTTTGAAATCAGCTGCGGAGCTTTTCCAGAAGACCGCGGCGTTTCAGAGCCGGTGCGATCGCGGCGTAGAGGATCGGCGCTGCGATCATCGCGAAAACGGCGTTAATTAAAGACGCGGGAAGTCTGCTGCCCATCGTGATGACGACGGCGTCCAGCGGATAACCGGAAACAAAGCGCTGGAAAACGTAGGTCCTGAGCATATAAAGTGCGACGTAGCTGAGTGCGCCGATGATGCTGCCGGCAACAAGCTTGGCGTGCTTTACTTCGCCTTCTGCCTTGCCGCCGAAGCAGAGCCACGCACAGATCGCGGCCATCAAAAACTTCGAGACGAACGTGACCAGGCAGTTCATGAGATCATAGCCTCCAAACAGCGCGTCATAGAGCATCGAACCGAAGCCCGCGGCGAGCCCGCCCAGCAGCGGCCCGAAGAGCATACCGGAAAGCAAACACATGGCGTTTGCAAAGTGGATCTGCGAGCCCAGAAACGGGAAGCGGAAGAACGTGACGACGCAGACGATCGCCGTCATCACCGCGACAAAGACGATCTGATAGGTGGTGAACTTTTTCTCTTTCATAACCAAGGATCCTCCGGTTGACATTTTCCTGTCGGATGGCTATGATTATAGCACACTCTGGCATTTTAGAAATTGCCAAAACGATTCTATATTTCAGGGCCAGATGAAAGGAGCGCCGCCATGATCCGCACCTACGAGCTTTCCCACAAGAGCAAAACGCCGCTTTACGCGCAGCTTTACGAGGCCATCCGCGCCGATATTTTATCCGGAAGCCTTCCCGGCGGGGAAAAGCTGCCGTCGAAGCGGGCGCTGGCCGAGCATCTGAGTCTGAGCAAAATTACCGTAGAGACGGCCTACGCGCAGCTGCTGGACGAAGGATATCTGACGTCTCGCGAGCGTTCGGGCTATTATGTCGCGCATATGCCGCTGCTGGCGAAAATGCAGCCGCCCGGCACGAACGCACCGCTTCCGGAGCAAACGCCGCAGACAAAGGAGAGCGCCGCGGCGGAGCTGTTTCCGTTTTCCGTCTGGGCCAGGCTCATGCGCGGCGTGATCCTGGACAAGGGACAGTATTTATTACAGCCCGTGCCGAGCGCGGGGCTTTACGCGCTTCGCCGGGCGATCGCAGAAGAGCTGGCGCGGCAGAGGGGGCTTCGGGTCCTGCCGGAGCAGATCGTTGTCGGCGCGGGCACGGAGTACTACTTTTACACGCTTCTGGTGCAGTTTTTTGGCCGTGGGCGGCGCTTTGCGATCGAAGATCCGTGCCACCGGACGCTGGCGCAGGTGTACGAGCGAAGCGGCGCGGAGGTCTGCCCGGTGCCGATGGACGAAAACGGCATCCTCGTGGAGCAGCTTGAGGAAAGCGGGGCGCAGATCGTCCATCTGTCCCCATCTCACCACTACCCGACCGGCACCGTTATGCCTATCACGCGGCGGCAGGAGGTGCTGGCATGGATGGAGCGCGACGACGCGCGGTTTTTGATCGAAGACGACTATGATTCCGAGTTCCGCTTCTCCGGCCGTCCGATCCCGACCATCCAGAGCCTCGACACCAAAGGGCGCGTCATTTATCTCAACACGTTCTCCAAGACCATCGCGCCCGCACTTCGTATCAGCTACATGATCCTGCCGCAGGCGCTGCTGGCGCAGTGGAAGCAGACGATGGGCTTTTACAGCTGCGCCGTTCCGTCTTTTGAGCAGCTGACGCTGACGCGGTTTTTGGACGGCGGCTATTTTGAGCGGCACGTCTCGCGGATGAAAAAGCACTATAAAACGCAGCTTCAGGCGCTTCTGGCCATCCTCGCGCAGCCGGATATCGCAAGGCTCTGCAGCGCGCGGCAGGCGGTAGCGGGGCTGCACTTTCTGCTGGAATTTCACACAAAAGAGCGCGGCGAGGAGCTGGAACAGGCGCTCGAAAAGGCCGGCCTTTCCGCGCCTTTATTGTCGCGGTTCTATCTGCACGACGCGCCTGAGAATGCGTCCTGCTGCGCCGTGGTGCAGTATTCAGGTCTGCGCACGGCTGATTTTGAAAAAAGCTTGCAGACGATTGCAAAGCGCTTGAGTCCGGAAGAATGAAAATCCGGCGCAAAGAAAAGCCCTCGCAGAACCAATGGCTCTGCGAGGGCGGCTTTTTTCGCGATCAAAGGGAAATTCTCGTGCCGGTTTTGCCGGCGATGCCGTCCTTGGCTTTTTCCAGAAGCGTGATGAGCGCGGTCCGGCCGGGCTTGGACTCGGCGAACTTCACGGCCGCTTCGACCTTCGGAAGCATCGAGCCGGGCGCAAACTGCTTTTCGGCGATGTACTTGCGCGCCTCGTCCGGGGTCAGCGAGTCCAGACCCTTCTGGTCGGGCTTGCCGAAGTTGATGGCGACTTTTTCAACAGCCGTCAGGATGATCAGCATATCGGCGTCGAGCTGCTCTGCCATGCACTCGGAAGCGAAGTCCTTGTCGATGACGGCCGGCACGCCCTTGAGATGGTACTTGTTTTCCCAGACAACGGGAATACCGCCGCCGCCGGCAGCGATGACCGCGTGCTTATTTTCCATAAGCGCCCTGACCGTCGCGATCTCGATGATCTCCATGGGCTTCGGGCTTGCGACGACCTGACGCCAGCCGCGGCCTGCGTCCTCGGCGACGTCGATGCCCTTTTCGGCGGCGAGCTTTTTGGCCTCCTGCTCGGTCATGAACGCGCCGATGGGCTTCGTCGGGTGCTCGAAGGCGGGGTCCTTGGGGTCGACGGCGACCTGCGTGAGGACTGTCGCGCAGTGAATGCCGAGGCCTCTGCGGTCGAGCTCTTCACCGATGAGGTTCTGCAGATCATAGCCGATGTAGCCCTGGCTCATGGCCACGCACACGGAAAGCGGCATAATGTCGCTCTTGGCCTCCTGCTTGTGATACGCCGCGAAGGCGTTCTGGATCATGCCGACCTGCGGGCCGTTGCCGTGGGCGATGACGACCTCGTGGCCGTCTTCGATGAGGTCGGCGATGGCCTTTGCGGTCACCTGCACGGCGTCCATCTGCTCGTGAAGATTTTTGCCCAGCGCGTTGCCGCCCAGAGCGATAACAATTCTTTTACCCATTTTCAAATTCCTCTTAAGATAGCTTGTTTTGCACGATCCTTCTGCCGCCGGTATTTGTGGGAGCGGGCCGATGTGGGCATCGGCCCCTACAGATTTGCAGGAAGGACCGAGCACTATGTAGGGGTCGATGCCCACATCGACCCGTGCAGAATTCGCCGCAAATCATGGAAATCTGCGGCGAATTCTTATGGTTTATGCAATATTAGAACATTTTTCTCTTGTCGTCCGCGGAATCGAGGTCCATGAGGGCCTTGACCGGATCCTTGACCTGGGCCAGGAAGATCATCGCGGCGATGATGTACGGCTTGTAGGAGGCCTGCTTGTAAAGCGGCACCAGATAGCGGTCAAACACGGAGTTGTCGACCTCGCCCTCGGGGCAGGAAAGACCGGAAATGTCGGCGGGCAGGCAGTGCAGGTACAGGGCCTTGCCGTCCTTGGTGAGCTTCATCATTTCTTCGGAGCACGTCCAGTCCTTGTGCTCGGCGTTCTGGGCCAGCAGCTGCTTTTCCAGCTCGTCGATGCCCTTCAGATCACCCTTGACATAGAGCCCGGAGCGCTTTTCCATCGCCTAAA
>ERZ808266.653-NODE-653-length-11530-cov-12.796514_pt1 | contig 11530 bp, 5 predicted proteins | sample MGYA00521278_ERZ808266 | MGnify/ENA primary metagenome ERZ808266 (study PRJEB31516, sample SAMN03275591) | gut metagenome | biome: mammalia-associated habitat; material: feces | host: Papio cynocephalus | place: Kenya | collected 2012-08-02 ... | reverse complement strand
ACATCGAAAAAGGAGTGCCAAACATCATGGCTGCACAAATCTGGTATGAGAACGATGGTGATCTCTCGGTCCTCGAAGGCAAGAAGGTCGCCATCATCGGTTACGGCTCCCAGGGCCACGCCCACGCGCTGAACCTGCGCGACTCCGGCGTCGACGTCGTCGTCGGCCTGCGTCCTACCTCCAAGTCCGTGGAATTCGCCAAGGAGCAGGGCCTGGAAGTCAAGTCCGTTGCTGAGGCCGTTGCCGAAGCCGATGTCATTATGGTCCTGCTGCCTGACCAGTACCAGGCCGCTGTGTACAAGAAGGACATTGAGCCGAACCTGAAGCCGGGCGCTGCTCTGGCCTTCGCTCACGGCTTCAACATCCACTACGGCTACATCAAGCCGTCCGAGGACCACCCGGTCTTCATGGTCGCCCCGAAGGGCCCGGGCCACATCGTGCGTCGTGAGTACGCCGCTGGCCGTGGCGTCCCGGTCGTCGTGGCCGTCGAGCAGGATCCGGATGGCAAGACCTGGCCGCTGTGCCTGGCTTACGCCAAGGCTCTGGGCGCTCTGCGTGCAGGCGCCATCAAGACCACCTTCAAGGAAGAGACCGAGACCGATCTGTTCGGTGAGCAGAACGTGCTCATGGGCGGCGTGAACAAGCTCGTCGAAATGGGCTTCGAGGTCCTCACCGACGCCGGCTACCAGCCGGAGATCGCCTACTTCGAGGTGTGCCACGAGCTGAAGATGCTCGTCGACCTGATGAACGAGGGCGGTTTGAACAAGGCCCGTTGGTCCTGCTCCGACACCGCCCAGTACGGCGACTACACCAACACCGTCATCAACGAGGACTGCCGCAAGCGCATGGAATACCACCTGGGCCGCATTCAGGATGGCTCCTTCGCCAAGGAGTTCATCGACGACCAGGACGCCGGCGCTCCGAAGTTCAAGCAGCTGCAGGAAGAGTACGGCAACGTGCGCATCGAGACCGTCGGTCCGAAGCTGCGCGCCATGTTCTCCTGGAACAACGGCAAGGACGATGACGCCGACATGGCCACCTTCAACGGCAAGATCGCCCGTACCCAGGTTCAGTGAGTCGCTGTGATTCCGGTCCGAGCGCCGGAATCCGAACCTTGCGGAAAGGCCGCCGCCCGCATATTCGGGCGGCGGCCTTTTCACATGTTGCGTAATCGGCCTTTTTGCGTTCGCGCGGCCGTCAGTACGTTGGCGTGTGGGGCGGTATGCCGATTCCACTTCGGATGGTTCGCCTCGAATGTGTGCCGGATCGGACGAATCCGAATCCGTTTTCGTCCGGTTCGGCACACATGCATGGATGCGAATGCGTTTCGATATACGCTGATTGTTGGCCGGTATTTCGTCTGTGAATGGCCTAGGATATAAAAGTAATTCTGATGATTGTCACGTGGAAGAGAACATATGGTCACTGCGACTGGTACCGGACTCGGATCTGAAATGACGGCATCGTCCGAACCGTTCGGCAACCGTGGTTCATCGGGGGTTTTGCGCGTCGCTCCGGTTTTCGCCTCGCATATGGTATTGCAGCGCAACAAGCCCATCGCGGTGTTCGGCGCGTTGGACGCCGATTGCGCGGGACTTGAGGTCACCGCGGAAATCCGCGATTTCGACGGCACGACGCTCGCGCGCTCGCATGCCTACTCCGCCAAGGAGCTTCGTCATGGACTTTCGCCGTGGCGCGTGATGCTGCCCGCTCAGTCCGAAGGCGGTCCGTATATACTGCGCGTCACCGCGGGCAATGATTTCGTCGAATACGACGACGTGCTGATCGGCGAGGTCTGGCTTGCCGGCGGACAGGACAACATGGAGCTCGAACTGCGCGACAGCGCGCATGCCGAAGAATCATTGGAGGATTGCGCCGATCCATTGCTCCGCTTCTACAACGTGCCCGAAACCGGCGTGATTAGCCGTGACGCCGAAAGCGCGTCGAGCTGGCGGGAATCCTCGTCGGAAAACAGCGGCGTGATGAGCGCGGTCGCCTATTATTTCGCCCGCAGATTGCGTGACAAGCTCGATTCCGATGTGCCGGTCGGCATCATCGACTGCTATGTCGGCGGCACGTCGATCAGCTGCTGGATGAGCGAGGACGCGCTGAATTCCAGCGAGGCCGGCCGCGGATACCTCAATCGCTACCGGCGTGCGATTTCCGGCAAAACGCAGGGCCAATTCGATTTGGAGACCTCCCAATGGCAGGGGGAGTTCAACCGGTGGAACGCGAAGGTGCTCGCCGCGCGCGAGGCGGACCCCGGCATCGCGCAAAATGAGTTGGACCAGCAGTATGGCGAATGCCCATGGCCGCCGCCGGTCACGCCGTCGTCGCCATACCGCCCGGCCGGGCCGTTCCACGCGATGCTGGAACGCATCGTGCCGTACTCCTTGGCGGGTTTCCTGTGGTATCAGGGCGAGGAGGACGAGCAATACTGCGGTTCCTACCGTGAGCTGCTTGGCATGATGATCGGTGAATGGCGCGCTTTGTGGAGCGAGAATCTGCCGTTCCTCATCGTGCAGCTGCCGCAATGGATCGACGCGCATGCCGCCAAGGACGATGGCGATCCCCTGCGCTGGCCGATGTTGCGCGAAGCCCAATGGGACGCCGCGCAATCCATCGACAACGTGTACGCGATTTGCACCATCGACTGCGGCGAATGCGACAACGTGCATCCTGCCGACAAGCGCACGCCCGGCGAACGTCTCGGTGACTGCGCCCTGCACAATGTCTACGGCATGGAGGACGCGCCGGTACGCGGTCCGAAATTGCTGGGATTCCGCGTCGGCGAGCGGGGGCGCGTGCGGCTGATGTTCCGCCATGCGCATGGACTGCATTTCGCGGGCACCACGCCGGGCAGCCAGGATGATGACCTGCCATCCCTGGTGCGCATGCCGGATCGTTCCGGTTTCGAGCTCGCCGGTGCCGATGGTGTGTTCCATCCCGCGACGGCGGCGATTTTTGTGGATTGCGACATCGACGATTTCGGTGATTCCAAGGTCAGCGTCGTCGACTACAACGCCACGGAATTCGGCATTCCGATCAACAGCCGCAGCATCGGCACGATTACTCTGGCGACGCCGGAGGTGCCCGATCCCGTGACGCTTCGCTATGCTTGGCGTAGTTGGGGTCCGGCGCCGCTATTCAACGACGAGCATCTGCCTGCGCCCCCGTTCCGTCTGGATCTGACGGAACATGACGAGGACTGACGAATCCGGCCCTATGCCGTTTAGACCGGCATAGGGCCGGAGGTGCCTCGTCACGGCTGGCGTGACGGTCGTGCAGTTTCTCGCCAATCCGGTGCTCGACCGTATCGATCCGGTCAGTTCGCTGAAAAGCGTGGAGTGAACATCGATCCTTCACTCCCAATCTTTTAACCCCGATCGATTGTGTTCTGGAGGTTGTGGTCCGGAATTCCGGGGGATTCAGTCCTGGAAGTTCTGGAGTTTGTGTTTTTGGAGGTTCCGAGGGGATTCTGTTCTGAGGATTCTAGAGGTTCTGATAAATTCTGGACGTTCTAGGAGGATTCGGTTCTGGAAATTCTGTTCTGGGAGTTTGTGTCCTCGAAAACAATTGTGCCAGACAGTCAGTTTGGAAACGAGGCTGTGCCAAAGATGCAGTTTGGAAAAAGAAGGTGCCAAAGATGCAGGACACGCCCGGATTTTATGGGCTGCAACTGCATCTTTGGCACAATCCTTGATTTTTGCGGAGTAGGGGGTGGGTTTCCTGTCGGACTTACCGGTTCCTGCCGGATTTGGGATTCTTCCTATCGGGTTTGGGATTCCTTATCGGACTTGGGTCCCCCTACCGACCATGGGCCTGGGTGAGCTGGTAGGCGGTGAACAATACCGCCAGCCAGATCACGCCGGCCACCACGGCGATGCGGTAGCTCGCCGAGAAGCACATCAATACCACGACCAATAGCATGAACGCGATCACCACATAAGGCGTGACCTTGGCGAACGGCAGCTTGAACGCGATCTTGTCGAGCGCCTCCTTGCCCTTCAGCCCCTTGAGTTCGGCCGGGCCATCGCCGGAAGCCACCACGCGACGGAACTTGATCTCCGTGATCATGATCATGATCCAGTTGATCGCGGCCGCGATCGTGGCGATCGACATCAGGTAGTTGAACGCGAACTCCGGCCACACGAACACGACCACCACGGCGATCGCGATGATGATGGCTGAGGTGATGACACCGCCGACCGGCACGCCGCGCTTGTTGAGTCTGCCCAGATAGGCGGGCGCGTTGCCCTGCTTCGCCAAGGAATACAGCATGCGGGAATTCGCGTACAGACCGGAATTGTAGACGCTCATCACGGCGGTCAGGCACACGAAATTGAGGATTCCCGCGGCGGCATGCACGCCGACGGAATCGAAGATCTGCACGAACGGGCTGGAATTGCCGTCGATCTTGCTCCACGGCACCACGGCCATGATGACGCCCAATGCGCAGATGTAGAAGACGAGGATTCGCCAGATGATGCCGTTCGTCGCCTTCGGAATAGTGACGCGCGGATTCTCCGTCTCACCCGCGGTGATGCCGATCAGCTCGGTGCCGCCGAAGCTGAACATCACCACGACCAATGCCATCATCAGACCGGTCCACGTGCCGTCCGCATTATGGGACATCAGGCCGTGCGGCAGGAAACCTCCGTCGACGGTGAACCAGTTCGCGAAGCTCGCACGGATGCCCGAAGCGGTCGGCACGTTGGCGATGACCACATACAGGCCGCCGAGGATCATCGCCAGCACCGCGACGATCTTGATGATGGCGAACCAGAATTCGAATTCGCCGAACTTGTTCACGCCCATCAGGTTCAGCGCGGCGATGGCGACCAGGAACACGACCGCCGACACCCATTTCGGAATGTTCGGGAACCAGTAGTTCACGAACGAGCCGACCACGGAAAGCTCCACCATGGCGACCAGCACATAGTTGAACCAGTAGTTCCAGCCGGAGATGAAGCCCGCGCGCTTCGACCAGTAGCGCGTCGCATAGTAGCTGAACGCGCCCGCGCGCGGATCCTCCACCGCCATTTCGCTCAGCGCGCGCACGATCATGAAAATCGCGAGGCCGCCGATCAGATAGGCGAGCAGGATGGACGGTCCGGCGAGGCCTATCGATTCGCTCGATCCATAGAACAGGCCGGTGCCGATGGCGCCTCCCAAGGCGATCAATTGGATATGGCGGTTCTTCAATGATTTGCGCAGTGTCGGCGGAACCGGCACATCGTCGGTTTCGCGCGGCTTCTTCGCGGCGGTGACGTCGCTCATGGTTGTGCTTCTTTTCTCTTGTGTTTCAGTTGTCGTGACTATTATGCCTGTCCCGCCGTTTCCGGCCTGGACGAATGCTCACGATTGTAATGACCGCGATTGTCGTGCGATGAAACCCAACCCCGTTATGCGGCGAATATATCGATCCACGGACGCCGAACATGAAAAACTTGGGGGGGGGGGGCAGTCTTTGGCGCTTTGCAAAAACGGTGGAAACAATGCGCTCGCCAAGCGTGGCGTGCGGGGCTAATAATCATGGAAATACAAGGATTGTATAAGCAGGGGGCATGTATGAGGGACTTCGTGCCTGTCCCTCTTTACAATGGGGTAAACGGAAATAGGGGATGTATACGGTATTAGGCATAGTCATGCGGCGCGATTCATCCATGATTGTTCGTTCACGAAGTCGGTCCATGCAGAAAGGCCTGTGAGATGATTGACGGCAAATTCACCGCGAAGGAACGCGCGTATCTGGCAAGCCTTCCGGCGGTCAAAAGCGTGAGCGCGACGCATATCCGGTATACGGACCGCTTCCGCGTCGAGGTTATGTGCCGGTACCATGCGGGCGAATCGCCTTCGGCCATGTTCCGTGAGGCCGGTCTCGATCCCAAACTGATCGGATACAAGCGGGTGGAACGCTGCATCGCGCGGTGGAAGCAGCAGGAGGCGCGTGAGGCCCGCAGAGGTTCGGCCGCGTCGCTGTATCTGCAGGATATCGACGATCCGCAGATATTCAACCAGCAGAAGCAGGTGCGGCAACGGTTGCTGCGGGACGCCCACGGCGGATATGCCGAATCCCATGGGCATGCCAACGGCGTGCGTGGCGATCAGGCGGTTGCCGGGCGCGGTATAGACGATCCGTTTTCGGCGGACGCGGCGTCGGCGAACGCTTCGTCGTCGGAGGATTCCCAAGACGCCCTTTCGAAACTGGCGAAGGCACAATTGGCCATCAATGAACGCGATTTGCTGATCGCGCGGCAGGCGCTGCGCATCGATGAACTGGAGCGCGTGCTACGGAAAATCGTCAAATGATCGCTGGTATTCGTGGAAAATCCGCTGATTCCGGCAATCGGCACGATGGCGGGCAATCTGGCGGAAGCCGTCAAACGGCATCGCAATCGACGGAGGACACGTCGAAGCCGGCCATGACGCCGGAGCATGCGGACTGGCGTCCGATTGCCTTTTCGGAAGCGATCGACGTCACGGATGAGATGCGCGACCGTCGCCATAATCATCGCGTGGTGATCGCCATGCGCGTCATCGCGGCCATGCTCATCGTCATCGCGATATGCATCGGCGGTTTTCCCGCGGCGTTGCAATACCGCGCCGCGCGGGAACTGTCGAACACGTCCGACGATTCCGCGCAGACGGTCGATGGCTGGCCGTACCCGCAGGCGGATGAGGCGTTCGCCGCGGCGAAGGCGTACAACCGAAGGCTCGCCAAATCCGGACAGCCGGTTCTCGGCGAGGCGAAGGACCCGTTCGCCGCGGTGCAGGGCGGTTCGCGGGCCAGCGAGTCCGATGCCGACGAATCGGACAGCGCAAGCGCGAAGGACGCGGAATACCAAAGCCTGCTCAATACCGGTGACGGCGTCATGGGCACCATCCGCATTCCCAAAATCTCGGTGAAACTGCCGATCTACCATGGAACCTCGCAATCCGCGCTCGCTTCGGGCGCCGGGCATCTGTACGGCAGCAGCCTTCCGGTCGGCGGGCGGAGCACGCATGCGGTGATCACCGGACACCGCGGACTGGTCGAAGCCGCGATGTTCACGCGGCTTGACGAAATGCGCGTCGGCGATTACTTCTACATCGAAGTGATGGGACGGACGTTGGGGTACAAGGTCGACCGCATCTCCGTGATCAAGCCGAGCGACACGTCGAAATTGAAGATCGTGCCGGGCGAGGACCGCGTGACGCTGATGACCTGCACCCCATATGGCGTGAACACGCATCGTCTGCTGGTATCCGCGGTGCGTTCCGCCATACCGAATGTGGTCCCTGCCGAACGGGACGCGGCGAAGGACGCCCGTACGATCGGCATCGTCGCCGGAATCGCGGCGTTGCTGTCGGGGGTATTGCTGGTATGGGTCCGTCGTCGCCCTTGGTACGTCCGCAGACACGCCGCCTGGTGGCCCAGGCGCGGATGATCGGCGGAGCCGCCTGACGATTCTTGGTATTTCGCGGTTTTATGCGAATCCCCGTGAATTTTCATTGCCTTGTTCGGGGGACGAAACCGCGGGGGGGGCGAGCGTTTTCGCTGTTCCCTCAAGGAAGGACGCCCCCGACACTATTGCCAATAGGGTGTACGTTCCCGGATTCGTTTTCTTCTATTTTTCACAGTTGAAGCATTGGCAAAACCATATGCGCGCGTCGCGCGCGAGATTTGCCTGTTCGTGTGAGAGGAATGGCCGCATTGTTTGATGCGGCGTAAGGGGACGAACGCAGATGAAGCATGCATGTGACAACGAAAGGCGGGTGCCGAGGCATTTCGCCAGACAGATTATCGCCACGTTTGCGGCAATCGCCATGCTTGGCGGCATGGGCTACGCCACCACGTCGGCCGCATTGGCGGAAAACGGCGAAAAAGCAACCACGACGCGAACCGTGGAACAGCAGGCCGGCATCAGCATGGGCCTGCATGATTACAAGCGCAACTCGATCAACAACAACCATGCGCTGAAATTCAAAAACGTCGGCAGCGCGGCGCAATCCAACTACAACCGTTATGTGGGTCAGGGCAAGGGCGCCTACACGGGAATAGTGAACACGACGCTGGGCGCTGACGGATATCCGACGATGTCCGACGGCAACGGTTCGTTGAACTACCTGTTCGGAGGCGCCAAGGATTCGGCGGTCACCAACTACACGCCGAACGGCGGATTGCTGACGCTCGACAATCAGGGCAACTACAGTTTCGACGCGTCCACGCAATACGCGTCCTACAACAAAACCGCCAAAACCTTTTCGTTGAGTTCCCAGACGTGCTCGGCCAGCGGCACCTCGCCGTGCTTCACGCCATTCGGCAACGATTCGGATGACAACCGATATTCGTTCGGCATGAATCTGGGCGCCGACTTCTACATGCCCAAAGACGGCAAAGTCAACAATCAGAACATGGTGTTCAGCTTCACCGGCGACGATGACGTATGGGTGTTCCTCGACGGCGTGCTGGTGCTCGACCTCGGCGGCATCCACGAGGCGCTCGGCGGCAGCATCGACTTCGCCACCGGAGCCATCACCTACACCAGGACGCAAAGCCACGGCAGCGCTCCCGCCGCAACGATCGCGCAGGCATTCGAAAACGCAGGCAAAAGCTGGGACTCCACGGCATACAAAACCCATCATCTGAGCTTCTTCTACTTGGAACGCGGCGATGGTGGATCCAACTGCAAAATCAAGTTCAATCTGCCGGTCAAACCATCGAAGTCAATCGATATCGAAAAAGAGACCCTGGGCACCATCGACAAGAACACGCAGTTCAAATTCCAGATGTTCGTCGACGGTTCCACGACGCCGTACACAGGCGAATACGATGTGTACGACGCATCGACCAACCAAGTCGTCAAATCGGATCAGCAGACGGACGCCAACGGCGTGATCACGCTGACCAGCGGACAATTCGCCCGCGTGCGGTCCGACGGCTTCACCGATGACACGACATACACCGTTCGAGAGCTTGATTCCGGCGGATACACCGTGTCCGCGAACGGCACGGCATTGGGCCAACAGGACAGCGGCGATGAGGCATATGCGCAAACCGGCACTTTCACCGTCGGCACGACGAGCCATGTCACCGTGGTGAATTCCAATGTCAAACCGTCGAACAACAAAAGCATTGTCAAAACGGATGGCGGCGACGGCGACGAGTACACGCTGCATCTGAACGCATCGGGCGACAGCGACTCATCCACCGTCACCACCGCCACGCCGGCGGACATCGTGCTGGTCATGGACAAATCCGGCAGCATGAATGACGACAATCGCGACACCAATGCGCAGAACGCGGCCAAGGCGCTCGCCAAGAAGCTGCTGACGAAGCAGAACTCGGCTTTGCCGGACGCCCAGCAGGTGCGTATGGCGGTCGTGACCTTCAGCGACAACGCCTTACTGAAGCAGGAATTCACCACGTCCTCAAGCAAGATCGACAAAGCCGTTTCCCAGACGCCGGACGGAGGCACCAATTGGGAAGCCGCGCTGAAGGAGGCGAACGACCTGCAAGGGCGTTCCGGAGTGAAGAAGCACATCATCTTCCTTTCGGATGGCGATCCGACGTACCGCACGTCCTCATACAGCGGATGCTATTCATTGGGCTGGTGGGGTCTCGATGCCACGCATCCGGAATATACGACCGAAGCGGCTTGCAATGAGGCTGGATACCGCTGGGGAGCGAACCCTGACGGCGACTCCGACGGTGTATACGGCGCAGGAAGCAGCGACGAGTACGGCTTCAATTACCAGGCCGCGTTGACCGAGGCCAACAAGCGCGGCGACGCCGCTCTGTATGTGGTGAAGCTGTCTTCGGACGCGAACAAGATGTCCGATCTCGCCCGCGAGGCCAATGCGGTGAACGGCGTGGAATTCGACGGCACGAACGCCGAAAACCTGACGAAGGCATTCGACCAGATCTATTCCAGCAGCACCTCGTCCGCGAAAATCAAGGTCTTCTCCATCACCGACACCTTGTCGCAGTGGGTGGATCCGGTTGATTTCGCCGATGCCTCTGACGGTGCCGACATCACGCGGTACGTGACGGTGAAGAACGGCAACAGCGTGCTGACGGACGGGTACCAGGCGACGTACGGCGTCGACGGATCCGGCAATCGCACGGTGACGGTGACCTTCAACGGCAAAGACGGCATTGTCGCGGAGAAGGCGGACGCCATCGACGTCTCCTTCAAGGTCAAGCCGAGCGACGCGGCCTATGCCGATTACGCGAACGGCAAGCAATATCCGAATACGGGAGACGCGAATACCGGCGACACGTCCGCAGGGAAGCAGGGATACTATTCCAACGCCGACGCGCGGTTGAACTATTGCGTGCTTACCGAGGTCGACGGCGCGACGTCATGCGCGCCGACCGAAGTCGCGTATCCGCATCCGGTCGTGCAGGTGAGGCTCGGCAGCGTCACCATCGTCAAACAATGGTCGGATGGAGCCGACAGACACGCCGACGATTCCGTGACGGTGCAGCTGCAGCGCAAGGCGATCGGAGCCAGCGCCGACGCGGAGAACGTCGGCGATCCGATCACGCTGAACGCCGGCAACAAGTGGACCGCGACGGTCGACCATCTGGTGCCCGGTTACACCTATTCCGTGGCGGAGGTCTCCGGCGACGACCGGTACGACGTCTCCTATGAAGGCAACGACACCGATCTGACCAAAAAGATGGTGTGGAGCGCGGATACCGACACGGCGACAATCACCACGACTATCGTCAACACCCTGAAAACCTCCGCGCTGACGAATGCCATCACCGTGAAGAAGAACCTGACCGGCCGTGACTGGAAGTCCTCCGACACATTCGATTTCACCTTGGATGCGCAGGATGGGGCTCCGCTGCCGTCCGGTTGCGGGAAGCAGCTATGCACAGTGACCGTGAACGCCGGTTCCCGTGACCATTCCGCGACGTTCGGCAGCATCACCTATAGCGCCGGCAACGCCACCTACACGTATTTCGTGACGGAGAACAGCGGTTCCATCAACGCGTTGCACTATTCGCAGGCGAAATACAAGGTCGTGGTGACCGTCGCCAAAAACGATGCCGGCGCGTGGACGGCTTCCGTGACGTCCGTGACCAAGGTGACGGACGATGGTGGCAACGTCGTTTCCGAATCCCGAGACGTTACCCAGCCGGTCGACTTCACCAACCATTACATCGCGGTGTCGGCGTTGCCGCTGACCGGCGGCAGCACAGGCCGTCAGTGGCTGTTGGTCGCCGGAGGCATCGGCGGACTCGCCGTATTGCTCATCGGCGCGGCCGGCATGTGGAACGGCAGGAAGCGGCTCGTCTGATTGATGGGGCAGCTGCCATGCGGGTCGGAACGCGTTTGGCTCGCGCCGGCGCGTTCCAACCGACAATTCAAGATTTGCGGATCGCGGGGACGAACGCTTCCCGCCTCCCGCGATTGCAGAAACAAGTACACAGATAAAGAAGGAAAGAGGATTCTCATGAAGATGAGGAAACTTTTCGCCGGCATCGCCGCCGCCGCGACGCTGCTTGGCGGTATGGCTCTGGGCGTCTCCGGCG
>ERZ808266.646-NODE-646-length-11614-cov-5.204949_pt1 | contig 11614 bp, 12 predicted proteins | sample MGYA00521278_ERZ808266 | MGnify/ENA primary metagenome ERZ808266 (study PRJEB31516, sample SAMN03275591) | gut metagenome | biome: mammalia-associated habitat; material: feces | host: Papio cynocephalus | place: Kenya | collected 2012-08-02 ... | reverse complement strand
AACACGAACCACCTAACGTCCTAAAAGTGAACGGGACGGTAGAATGGTAGTTTACTAATACAAACAGAAACCGCTGAAAATCAGCGGCAAACGTCAGCCTGCGGAAAAGTGGACGCGTACTATATGAACAAGTGCCAAAAGTGCATGACAATAATATTTAATACAGTTTAATGAAAATTGGAGGTCTATTATGGGACATAAATGTTTCATTTCTTTTAAAACAGAAGACGAATTCTATAAGAATACGATACAGACTTGGTCTGAAAATGAAAAAGTAGATATGATCGATAAGTCTTTAAATACACCAATTGATTCTGAAGATGAAGATTACATCATGCGTAAGATACGTGAAGACTATCTTGCTGATTCTACTGTTACCATAGTATTGATTGGGACGCATAGCTCTGAATCTCTTGGCAAAGAAGAACAAAAGTATATTAAAAGAGAGTTACAGGCTTCTTTGTATAATGGTACAGGTAACACACGCAACGGCATCTTAGGTGTTGTGCTACCATCCATGTACGGATCTGTATATAAAGGTTCGGAAATTTGTTCTGTTTGTGGTCATTCCCATAATATTGTTGCAATTAATGATAGTACTACGATTAAGGAATTTAGTGCCAATTATTACCTTGATGATAAACATAGGTGCTTTTATGCTGAGGAAGATCGTTATTGTGTACTAGTTAAGTGGGATGATTTTAAGTCAAATCCAAATCTTTATATTAATAAAGCGTTTGATAAAAGAACTGCTCCAATTGCACAGAAAGTAATAGTACATCCAAATTGATATGATAATGATGACAGAAGATCAGTACATTGTAAATCGCGTTAATCCGCAAATAGAATGGCATAATAAAAAAAGTAATTGTAATAAACGTTGCTATTTTATTTGTTCGTGGATTCTGATTGTAGGGTCCATTTTGACAGGAGTGATGATACATATTTGCCAGGAGATTGGCGTTATGTTGTCTGCAATCGTGGCCATAACAGCTAGTATGAGCAAAGTCTATAGATTCCATAGTAAATGGAGATTGTATAGATTAACATCAGAAATACTTAAGCATGAGAAAGTTTTATTTGAGACCAAAACTGGTATTTATAATAATTATAATGCATATTCGAATTTTGTTACCAATATTGAGGCAATTCTTATGAAAACTAATGAAAGTTGGGAGAAATTATTAGAAGATTTGACTCAAAAGAATGACGATACTGATAGTAGTCAAAATTTTGACTAAAAGAAAGTTTCATAATTCTGTCAGAAACATTGGTAGAAACCGCTGAAAATCAGCGACAAGCACAAGCTTGCGAAAAAGTGGACGCGCACATTCTCAAGTGGTGAGTATTAATGAGAACACAAGGCTGTTACGTTTTGCGATACTTTACGGATATAATGCCTCAGGAAAGTCCAATTTTTTGTCTGCTCTGGATTTTTTGTCGTATTTTTGGTCTGTCAAGCCCAAGGATATGGACTCGAAAACGGGAGTCATTCCGTTTAAGTTGGATAGGGTTTCGATGAAGGAGCCATCGGTTTTCGATATCGTCTTTTTTGCACGAGATACAAAGTTTTGGTATAGGTTGGAATTGGATGAGCGTCAGGTTTATTTAGAGAAATTATCTTATTACAAAACAACGCAGCCGATTATGCTGTTTGAGCGGACGCTGAAGGATGGGCAATCGGATATCCAATTTAATCCTAAGGCTGAAAAGATCAGTGCGACAGCGAAGGACTTGATCAGTGTGAATTGCCTGAAGAACACGTCTTTCTTTGTGGCACGTAATCAGGTGAATGTCAGTCTTCCGATTATTGATTTGGCGAAAGATTGGATGAGGAATCAGCTGATGCCCATGATTTCCCCGACAACGGGACTAACTTCGTATGCTCAAAGAAAGGCGTCAGAAAACAGAGACCTGATAAACTACATTGTAAAGTTTCTTCATGAAGCGGACTTCAATATCACGGACATATTAACGGATGTTATCAGTAAGCAATTGCCGGATGACGCTGTTAAGTTTTTATCTGAGAACAATGGCGGTGGTGATGAGGTGGACTTGATGAAGGAGGTTGAACGGATTAAGAAAGAAAAGACCATCAAGCAAATCCAGACGCTATTTGAACATACGGTAGAAAATGATAATGGAACTGAGGTTTACTATATGGATAAGAAAGATGAGTCTACGGGCACAATGAGAACTTTTGGAATCGAGGCTGCTTTGTATGCTTTGATCGAGAAAGAGGCCGTGTTGCCAGTTGATGAATGGGAAACCTCACTGCATCCGAAGTTACAGGAAAAGATGTTGTTTGAGTATCTGAAAACTCCTTCTAGATCTCAGTTGATTGTCACAACGCATAATGATGGGTTGCTTGATCTGCTTGATGACTTAATTCGTAAAGATTCAGTTTGGTTTACAGAGAAAAAGAAATCAGGTGTTACAGAAGTGTATAAATTGACTGATTTCAGGGGCGTTAATCGCTTGTCGTCTATTCGTGAGGCTTACCGCAACAAACGTTTTGGTGCAACAATGGGATAATGGGTGAAAGAGAATTAGCAGAAAATATAAAACGACAGCAATATTTTAAGGCTGTAGAATCTCCGGTTCCTGAACATGACGAAGGCACAAGGGAGATTGGCGAATTATACCCATTCTTTATTAGTGGTGGCTCTAATACGGAGCGTTTCTATTTCACTCATGTCAACAACATTACTGAATATAAGTTTAATATAAGGCCTGAGTATTTTGGGAATGAGTCGGGTTATACCGATATTTTCCCGAAGCGCATCAAGGAAATATTGAATGCCAATCATGATGCAAGAGTGTTCTGTGTTTTTGGTGTGCGCGTCCACAATTCCGCATTGAGTTCTGAATAAGTCTGAATATCTTTTGTCCGAACAAAAAACGGAGTCAAAGATGAAGGAAGATCCAACAATCAATTACGCATTCGCGCTTAAGCACTACAACCAGAACGGCCGCGGTCGTTCAATGAAGAAGTTCAGTGAGGAGGAAGGGTATGACTATGAGAAATTCATGCAGTATTCACGCCGAGGACAGAAGGATAGCGTGTCCTCAAGGAGGCTGACGAGCGTCAGTCACCAGAGCGGAGCCTATACTTGCTTGACCTCCTGAAAGACTCTATCCACCAGAGGCACCAGGGAAACTGAGCAGTTACAAAAGGATAAAATGATTGGAAAAATGGCGGCAGACGGGTGGGGCTCTATGCTTGTGTGGGGCTGGTGGAGATGCCGCTGATGCTTCCCGGAACCATAGGTGGCATATTCATAAGCACTCTGGGGTGTTCTGTAAAGGGCGATGTGCCGCCATATTTACAAAATACTGGAAATATAGGGATCCGCTTGGCTGGCATCAAGGGATTGCTCTGATGTGTGGGCGGCGGTGACCGTAGGACTTTAATAATCAAAAAAATATGAATGAATATCTGCTGTACGGCGTGATTGCCGTGCTGCTTTTTGTGTTGGAGGTGGGGTACTTCCGGATGGCGGCGCGGCTTAACATCATTGACAAACCTAATGAGCGGTCATCGCATTCGAGTGTTGTGCTTCGGGGCGGGGGAGTCATATTCCTGCTGGGTGTGTGGATCTGGTGCGCGTTTTTCGGATTCCATTATCCGCTGTTCCTTGCGGCGGTGACGCTTGCGGCTGGAATCAGTTTCATCGATGACATTCACTCGCTTCCGGATTCGGTGCGGCTTGTCGTGCAGTTCGTGGCGATGGGGCTGATGACAGGGCAGATATTCCTTGGCGGGTCTGGTGCCTTTGCGTTCGAAGAGAGCTTGTTGGCGAAAATCTTGTTCGTCGTCGTCGCTCTGATTGTCTGCGTCGGGGCGACGAACATCTACAATTTCATGGACGGGATCAATGGCATCACGGCCGGGTATTCACTTGCGGTGCTTGTTCCATTGGCAATCATGAATATGCGGACAGGGTTTGTCGAGCCGTCGTTTCTCATCGTGATGGTGCTGGCGGTGCTGGTGTTCTCGTTCTTCAATTTCCGCCCGCGTGGCAAGGCCAAGTGCTTTGCCGGGGATGTGGGAAGTGTAGGAATGGCGTTCATCGTCCTGTTTGCCATCGGAATGCTCATCGCGCGTACCGGCGACATCACTTGGCTGATCTTCCTGTTGGTCTATGGCGTGGACGGGTGTCTCACAATCTGCCACCGCATCATGCTGCACGAGAACCTTGGCGAGGCTCATCGCAAACACGCCTATCAGCTGATGGCCAATGAATTGAGGATGAGCCATCCACTGGTGTCGGCGATTTATATGGCGCTTCAGCTGGCGGTCTCCCTTGGCTTCATATTCCTGATTCCTGACACACCGCTGGCGCATTGGCTTTATCTGACCGGGGCTTTGGTGGTGCTGGGCGTGGCTTATGTCATGTTCATGAAGAAGTATTATTATCTGCACGAGGAGTATTTGTCGTCTCTCAAGAAGTGATGGGTTTAAATCTCATCTTTCAGCAGTTCGTAGATGATGCCGAGTGTCTGTTTGTGGGGGGGGCTTTGAAATATCTTTGAAAAAGATTATCTTTGTGGAAGATATTTGAAACTATATGTTATTCAATAAATTTATCGACAGAAGGGCTGACATGGCGCGGCTTAAAGAGGCTTTGAAGAGGTCTGGCAGCCAATTCATCGTGGTTTATGGGCGGAGACGAATAGGGAAATCTTCACTCATAAAGAATGTGATGGACTTAGGCCGGGATTTCTACTTCTTGAGTGACCAGACTTCGGAGCAGAATCAGAGGGTCTTGTTCTCTCGCATAGTGTCCAGAAGTGTGGATGGTTTCGACAAGGTGGTTTATCCTGATTGGGAGACATTGTTCCGGGCACTCAACAACCAACTGATGTCAAGGGTGACAGTCTGCCTCGATGAGTTTCCCTACATGGTCAAAAGTTGTCCTTCATTGCCGTCTGTCATTCAGAAGCTGCTCAATTTCCGTATCTTCAAGTTTAATCTTATCCTGTGTGGCTCATCGCAGCAGATGATGTACAGTTACGTCTTGGACAAGAAATCACCGTTGTACGGACTTGCTGATGAGATCATAAAACTCTCTCCGATTCCTGCGGAATATGTCCCCGAAGCACTGAATTGTGATGCAGAGCATGCTGTCAAGGAATATTCCGTCTGGGGAGGAATCCCCAGATATTGGGAATTGCGGAATGACTATCCTGACTGTGAGACGGCGATAAGAAAATTGCTTCTGGACACTCAAGGAATTCTGCGGGAGGAGCCGCAAAGGTTGCTTCGGGATGACATGCGTGACACGGTCCAGTCCATGACTTTGCTGTCGATAATCGGAGACGGTGCCAACAAACTGTCCGAGATAGCGTCCCGGGCCGGCAAACCTGCGAGCGAAATAACGGAGCCACTTAAGAAACTTAGGGATTTAGGGTATGTGCGTCGGGAGATTCCATATGGTGAGAACGAGAAGAACAGCAAGAAGGGACTTTATTTCATTACGGACCCTTTGTTACGGTTTCACTTTAGATTTGTCTCCCCGTATGCTTCGTTACTTGAGGTTGGAGCGGAGGATGCGGTCCTGTCAATGATCAAAAAGCAGTTTTCATCTTTTACCAGTGAGTATTGGGAGTTGATGTGCCGGAAATATGTCAGTGGAAGGGATATCGATGGTGTCATTTACAACAAGGCTTCCCGCTGGTGGGGAAAGATATTCACAGGCAATGACAATACTGGGCGAATGGTTGAGCTTGATGTTGTCGCTGAATCATTGGATAGAAAGCACATCCTTGTCGGAGAGTGCAAATGGACCGGAACGGAGGATGCCGCCGCTCTGACCTCCAGGCTTCAGGCGATAATTCCTCACCTTCCGTTTGTGAAGAAGGCACAGGCCGTACATGTGGTCCTTTTTACTAAAGTGCCGCCTAAGAATGCTGATGCTGCCAGCGTATTCCTTCCTGAAGATGTTTTGAAATTTTCAGTCTGATAATTTCAGTGAAGTGACGATAATTTGTTAATAAGATGTCTTTAGGTGTGGGACTTACGTTGTAATCAGGACCTTTTTGTATCTTTGTGGCGTTGATAATTGATTTTGGAGGAGTGATTATGCTGATTGATTCTACATTGCTTGATAACTTGACGGCTCAGGCGAAGAGGTCGCCGAGGCTTAGGATGAATTATGATCTGCGGAATTCGGCGGAGGATGGGTCGCAGAGGATGCTGAACGCCATGGAGCCGGGGACGGAGGTGCCGGTGCATCGGCACAGGAAGTCGTCGGAGACGGTGGTTGTGATCCGTGGGACGATACGCCAGAAGTTCTATGACAACGACGGAAATGTCACGGAGTCGGTTGTCTATAGGGCGGGGGATCCGGTGCCGATCTGCGTTGTTCCTGTGAACGTTTGGCACAATTCGGAATCCCTTGAATCCGGAACAATAATCTTCGAGGCCAAGGACGGGGCCTATGAACCGCTCGGCGAAGGGGATATATTGAGAGTCGTGGGGCAGAGAATGAATGCAGAATTAACAAATTGCCGATAAATTGAAATAGTTGTTGAGAACTGAAAGAAATTTTTGAATATTTGAGATTTTTCGTAACTTGTAGCCGAAATAACACAATAAATGTAAATCGCTACGAGTTATGTCGGAAAAGAAACTTCTATTGGGTGATGAGGCTTTGGCGTTGGGGGCTCTGCACGCCGGACTTTCCGGAGTTTATGCGTACCCGGGCACGCCATCGACTGAAATAACTGAATATATCCAATCCCATCCTTTAACAAAAGAGCGCGGAATCCATTGCGATTGGTCTTCGAACGAGAAGACGGCGATGGAGTCCGCGCTTGGCGTTTCATATTCGGGAAAACGCGCTCTTGTGTGCATGAAGCACGTCGGGATGAATGTCTGTGCGGACGCGTTTGTCAATTCGGCTGTGACAGGGGCCAACGGAGGTCTTGTGGTCGTGGCCTGTGACGATCCGTCCCAGCACTCCTCCCAAAACGAGCAGGATTCGAGGTTTTACGCTGACTTCGCCATGATGCCGTGCTTCGAGCCGTCAAATCAGCAGGAGGCCTACGACATGGTGCGTGAGGCTTTTGACTATTCCGAAACCAATCATATTCCTGTGCTTATGCGCCTGACGACCCGCATGGCACATTCCAGGGCTGTGGTGGAGACCGGTGAGATAAGGCGTGAGAACGAGGTGCATTTTCCTGATGAGGTTCACGAGAAAAACTGGGTGACTTTGCCGGCCAACGCCAGGAAGCGTGTCAGGCAGTTGGCTGACGATGTGCTGTCATTCGAGAAAGATTCCGTGGCTTCGAATGACAACAGTTACATCGAGGGACACAACCACAGGATGGGAATCATAGCTTGCGGGATAGCCTGGAACTATCTGATGGAGAATTTTCCGGACGGATGCCCTTATCCGGCCCTCAAGGTGACGCGTTACCCGTTCCCGAAGGCTTTGGCTCGGGAGATGGCGGCTTCCTGCGACGCGATTCTCGTGCTGGAGGAAGGACAGCCACTTATCGAGGAGAGGCTGCGCGGAATCCTTTACGATCCGGAGGACAGAAGATGGACTAAGATCCTTGGCCGTCTTGACGGAACTCTCCCGAGAACCGGCGAACTCACACCGGACTGCGTGCGCGAAGCCCTTGGCCTGCCGCCTGTGGAGGCATATTCAAAATCAAAGGTGGCGGTTCCGCGTCCGCCGGCGCTTTGCCAGGGCTGCGGTCATCGCGACTTCTACACCGCACTTAATGTGGCCCTTAAGGAATATGCTCCTACGGCCCGTGTGTTCAGCGACATTGGCTGTTACACGCTTGGGTATATGCCGCCGTTCAATTCGTTCCAGACCTGTGTGGAGATGGGAGCATCCGTCACGATGGCACTCGGTGCGGCCAATTCGGGTGTGTGGCCGGCTGTTGCGGTGATCGGTGACTCGACTTTCACCCACAGCGGAATGACCGGTCTCCTGGACTGTGTCAACGCCGGAGCCAGTGTCACGGTCTGCATTTCCGACAATCTGACGACCGGCATGACAGGAGGACAGGACTCCGCCGGAACGGGCAGGCTTGAGGAGATCTGTAAGGGCCTTGGTGTGGAGCCGGAGCACATCAGGACGATCATTCCTCTTCCGAAGAACTATCCAGACATGGAGGAAGTTATCCACGAGGAGATCAACTACAGCGGTGTCTCTGTCATTATCTGCCGCCGTGAATGCATTCAGACAGCTAAGCGTCATGCGGCGGCCAACAAAAAAGCATAATTGATATGGCAAAGAAAGATATTATTCTATCAGGAGTAGGAGGACAGGGAATCCTCTCTATCGCGACAGTGATCGGTTGGGCGGCGCTTGACCAGAACCTTCATCTGAAACAGGCTGAGGTGCACGGCATGAGCCAGAGGGGTGGCGACGTGCAGAGCAACCTTCGCATCAGCACCGGACGGATCTGGAGCGATCTGATCCCTAAAGGTGAGTGCGACCTCATCCTCTCTCTGGAGCCGATGGAGGCTCTCCGCTACCTGCCGTGGCTCTCAAAGGACGGCTGGATCGTCACCAATTCAACCCCGTTTGTGAATATCCCGAATTATCCTCCTGTCGAGGAAATTACTTCCGAACTTCAGAGAGTCGGCAACGTGATCACCCTTGACTGTGACGAGATCGCAAAACAGACAGGATCACCGCGGAGCGCCAACATGGTTCTGCTCGGAGCCTCGGCCGCTGTCTTGGGGATCCTCGAGCCGGAGAAACTCCGTGAGGGCATCACCAATGTGTTTGCCCGCAAGGGTGAGAAGATTGTGGAAATGAATATCGCGGCATTCAACGCCGGACTTGAGGTCTCCAAAAACTTCTCGAAATGAAACCTATCTCCAAGACTGCTGTAGATGAAGTCCTGCAAAGGCTTGACATTGCGGACATCGGTCGTACGACGATCCGCCAGTGTGTCAATGTGGCTCATGAACTGGAAAGGATTTCCGGTGAGAAGTTTGTGCATCTGGAGTTCGGCATTCCAGGTTTGGACGCATGCCGGATTGGCATTGAGGCCCAGAAGAAGGCATTGGACAGCGGAGATGCGTCGGTCTATCCTCCGGCATGCGGCATCCCTGAGCTCAAAGAGAACGGCTCACGTTTCATCAAGGCGTTTGTCGGGGTGGACATATCCCCGGAAGGCATCGTTCCGACTGTGGGTTCTATGCAAGGGTGTTACAACCTACTGCTGGAGTGCGTCCAGATGAATCCGGCTAAGGACACTGTTGTCTATCTCAACCCTGGTTTCCCGTCGCATTATGTTCAGGCAAAGGTCATTGGATTCAAGACCAGAATGTTCGACCTCTATGATTACAGAGGAGATAAATTTCGTGAAAAACTGGAGGAGGTCTTTGGTGACGGACGAGTGGCCGCGATAGTATATTCAAATCCTAACAACCCGTCGTGGGTCTGCCTGACGGAGGATGAGTTGAAAAGCCTTGGCGAGCTATGCACCAAGTATGATGTGATCGCTCTGGAGGATATGGCATACCTTTGCATGGATTTCAGGAAGAACCGTTCAGTGCCGTTCCAACCGCCTTACCAGCCGACTGTGGCCCGCTACACCGACAACTGTGTACTGATGATTTCTGCCTCGAAGATATTCAGTTATGCCGGGGAGCGAATCGCGATGGCCGCGATTTCTGACAAACTCTACAATCGGGAATATCCCGCGCTCCGCGAGCGTTACGGGCTTGGCCGCTTCGGTGACAATTTCTCCCTTACTTACATTTATGTCAATTCATCAAGTTGCTCACATTCGGCTCAGTACGCTTTCGCTGCGATGCTCGGCGCCGCGGCTGACGGTGACTATGACTTCGTGGGAGAGATGCATGAATATGCCCGCAGGGCAGGGAAGGCCAAGGAAATATTCCTTCGCCACGGATTTCACATCGTGTACGACAAGGATCTGTATGAGGATGTGAGCGACGGTTTCTTCTTCACGATCGGCTATGACGGGTTTACGGGTAGCAAGTTGCTGCTGAATCTGCTTAGATGCGGTGTCTGCGCCATCACGATGGTTGCCACGAGAAGCACGCGCGAGGGAATCAGGGTCTGTGTTTCGATGCTTAATTCCGAGGAGGATTTCCGCGCCTTGGATGAGCGCCTCGGACTTTTTGTCGGCCTTTATGCTTCTGGAAATTAGTTGTTAAGAGAACTTTATTTATGAAATACGTAAGCGCCGACGAGGCCGTAAAACTCGTAAAGTCAGAAGACTGGGTGTTCTTTCAGGGAAGCACCGCCGTTCCGGTGATTATTCAGGAGGCTCTTGCCCGCAGGGCGGATGAGCTTCGGGGGGTGAACATCGTCTCTGGTTTCAACATCACCAATGGGCCGGCTCCGTTCTGCAAGCCGGAGTACAAGGAGTCGTTCTTCGTGAACAGTGTGTTCCTTTGTTCTGATCAGAGGGAATATGTCGCGCAAGGCTACGGCAGTCTCATCCCTGGCTTCCTTGGAGAGATTCCATCGCTGATCCGTCGCCGTGAGATTCCGATCGATGTGGCGTGCATCAACTGCTCGCTTCCTGACGAGAACGGCTATTGCAGCTACAACATCTCCGCCGACCTCGCCCAGCCTGCCGTCGAATCCGCCAAGATCGTGATCGCTCAGGTGAACAAGAGCATTCCGTATCTTTACGGTACAGCGATGATCCACGAGTCACAGATCACCGCCGCCATCGAGTGCGATGACCCGCCTGTGGATATGCAGTTTGGTCCTCCGACCGAGATTGAGTCGGCGATCGGCACGTACATCGCCGCCGAGATTCCTGACGGCGCCACCCTGCAGATTGGCGTGGGCGGCATCCCGAACGCGATTCTGAACGGATTGAAGGATCACAAGCATCTTGGTCTCCACACCGAGGCCATGACTGACGGTGTGTTCCGTCTGATGCAGATGGGTGTGATTGACAACTCGTTGAAGAAGGTCGAGCCGGGACGTAGCGTTGCCTGTCTTGCCCTTGGTTCCCGACATATGTACGAGTACCTCGACCATAACAAGGACGCTGTGTTCTACGATGTGAGCTGGACGAACGATCCTCAGCGCATCCGTCAGAATCCGAACGCAATGGCGATCAATTCCGCCATCGAGGTTGACCTGACCGGTCAGATTTGCGCCGACAGCATCGGTGAGAAGATTTTCTCCAGTGTCGGAGGCCAGCACGACTTCATGTACGGCGCGGCTCTTTCTGAAGGTGGCAAGACATTCATCGCCCTGCCGTCCCGCACCGCTAAAGGCCGTGGCAAGATTGTCGCCCATCTCGCTCCCGGTGCCGGTGTTGTCACAACCCGTTTCCAGACGCAGTACGTTGTCACTGAATATGGTTGTGTCTATCTCCGGAACAAGAATCTGGCCGAGCGCGCCAAGGCTCTCATTTCCATCGCCCATCCGGACGACCGTGAAACCCTCGAACGCGCTGCCTGCGAGCGTTTCGGCTATTCTTTCCTGCGTTTGAAATAGTTTGTGCCGCTGAGTTCGTCTGGACTGCTACAGTTCCACTGCATTAAGCCGTGCGAGGGCCTGATGGTAGTCTCGCTCGGCTGAGAGGGTTTGCTCCAGGGCTTCGTAGTACTGGTCGGTCTCGACGAGATATTCAATCATCGAGA
>ERZ808266.644-NODE-644-length-11628-cov-6.152424_pt1 | contig 11628 bp, 5 predicted proteins | sample MGYA00521278_ERZ808266 | MGnify/ENA primary metagenome ERZ808266 (study PRJEB31516, sample SAMN03275591) | gut metagenome | biome: mammalia-associated habitat; material: feces | host: Papio cynocephalus | place: Kenya | collected 2012-08-02 ... | reverse complement strand
AAAATCCCTTGGACAGAAATGTCCGTGCGGGTTCGATTCCCGCCTGAGGCACAAAGGGGGAGGGCTGATGTCCTCCCCCTTTGTGCGTTATTTAGATATCAATGACTTAACCTTCACTCTTACTTCAGAAACACGAAGAACACGGCGAGGACAAGACAGAAGAAGGCCGCGATGTGGTTCCAGTGGAGAGCCTCGCCCTTGAAGATGAAGGTGACGACTACCGTGAACACAACCAAAGACACAACTTCCTGAATGACTTTCAGTTGCAGGAGGCTAAACGGACCGCCGTTGCCGGAGAAACCCAGACGGTTGGCCGGAACCTGAGCGCAATATTCAAAGAAAGCCAGTCCCCAAGAGAAGAGGATGACCAGAATCAGAGGCCAGCTTGTGGAAATCTTCATCTCCTGAAGTTTCAGATGGCCGTACCATGCGAATGTCATGAATATGTTGGAGAGCACCAACAGAAGAACCGTTCCTATCGCTTTCATCTAATATGCATCAAATTCAGGTGCAAAGGTAGAAATATTCTTCGGTAAAATGTTCAAAGCAGTCAGTTCTATGCTTGAAATACATAATTTTCTATTAATCAACTAATTAAAATATTCCTTTAGACATATTCAGAGGGCGGTGTTTTATAACTCTTTAATATTCAACCAACAACATTTTTCTGCCGATTAACTTCATAACGCCCACTGATAATCTTGCGCAAAGTTGAAAAAATCGACTTTCTGCAATGTTATCTATAACAAACCATGCTGTAAATCTAAATTATAAAGGCTTTCAGCGGAGTTTGCGGCTGTGTGTATCACATAATCTTAGGTTACCATATCGCAGTTGACCAACATGGCATGTTCAATTGCAGAACAATCATATTGCCGCCATACATTTCATCGCCTGCAATCTCGCTGCCGCTGGCATTATTTGCGCGGACTGCCATATACGGGGCGGCGATAGCCGAATTATGTGAATATGGCGGCACACAAAACCGCCCTGAGCACGACGTGACGCCTATGGATATGCCACCTATGGTTCCCGGCTCCATGGTCGGCATACGGCCGTGCCACGCACTGGCGTAGAAGCATGATCGTATGCCGCCATTTTACAAAATTGAACATTGGCCTTGACTTACATTCTCTTCGTCACTTTGTGGTTCAAGCAATTATGAATTAAAGGTTACTTTATCCTCTATTGCTGGAGCATTAATGACATAATAGCAGATTAGTCAACTGCGATATAATTACCAAAACATAACATTGACCTTCTCAGAGAATGGTTCTTGCGGATGTTTAACTGATGTACTTTGTCAATACGTACTTCTTCGGATGCTTACAACACTTCCCAGGATGCTTATGCAATGAAAATGATTCTCAATGAATATTACAAATCAGAGAACCGGTGTAACTATGGAATACAAAAAATCCGGGCGGCCTTGGCGGGGTGCCCGGATCGTATATTAAGTGGGCTATCTGTTTTGGGTCAGATAACACACGTTATGTCGCGGATTACTTTCTTGTAAAGAACTCGCCTGACTGTCCCTTAGGATTACACTGGTAAACATTTGAGTAAGTACTCAAACCTGAATTGCCCGTGTTGACAGTCGAGTGATTAAAGACATTGGTGTTGGAAAGAACGATGCTTATGCCACAGATCTGATTCATCGTTTTATTCGAGTATTGGGTCAATGTTTGGAACTCAACATTATTTGTAACTCTGTTTGTGTACATAATAGTGTTGAACTTATTCGTGACAGTGAACCAAAACCAGACATAATCAGGGTCGCCTAATTCTGTCTCGGCATATTGCCAAGGTGTGTACCAAGCCTGGTCTGTACGTGTAGCAAGGCCAGGAATATAAACGGCATATTTTCCGTTTACGGCTTGTCCGGAGCCATCCCGGGCATCAAGGAAGAAGCCGACTCTCACGGTCTTGGCTTCATAGTTGATGTCAACACAAGCGTCAAGGATAGTGTCAAAGTACAAACCTTTTACACCGATATTATTTGTGTGTTCAACACCTTCGGCATCCTTGAGAGTCACAGGCTTGAGAGGATCCACAAAAGTAACCGCAGTAGTTCCAGGATCAGCTGCTTTGGCAAACGGGCTTACTTTAGCGAAAATCTTTGAAGTAAGGTTCCAGTTACCTTTGAAGTCCGCCGGGGAGACCTGTGTGAGTTTGAAGGAGGATCCGTTCTCGAAGGTGAGGGTGGCGGTACGAGGAAGGCCGGTTGCGTTGGCTGTCCAGGAAACCTTGCCATCTGCGTAGGTGAGCCATCCGTCACCACCGGTAGGAGTACCGGAAGCGGTGATTGCCTGACTGCCAGCGGCATCATCAACCCACTTGTCAACCTTTTCCGCCGGAGTCACGTCACCGCAGTTGAAGGTCGCGGAGAGTGGTGCGCTTTCGGCGTCCCAGGAATCAACGGCGACAACGGTGACGGTGTACTGACCGGACTCTGAAAGGGTTCCGAAATCTACTGTCCAGCTGGACTTCATCTCGGAGGTCTTAGGATGGAGGTAGAAATCGGCGAGGATCTTCTTGGTGGCAACCACATTGCCAGCCTTGGAGAGCGTAACGACATAGTGGTGAACAAACTCGTCATCCTTTCCTGCGGCGAAGGTCACTGAAGCGGACTCGGCCTCCTTTACATCCTTAGCCTCTATCGTGCTCATTGTAGGAGCCTGGTTGGCGGCCTTGCGTGTCACGTTGTTGTACTTCGCTAGGTTCGCTCCGGCCGCGTCAGGGTACTGCATCACATAAGGCTCACCGATGGTACCGTTGTTGAAGAAGTCCATCTTGACGATGCGCATGTTGCCGTTGACGTCGAACTGAACTAAGTAGCCCTGCGAGAAGTTGTTGGCGTCGTTCATCACGGTAGGTGTACTGCTCACACCCTCCCAGCCGGCAGGCTCGATGGCCATATACCTTGTGGAACCGCATCCGAGAGCGGTCCATTTACCCTGCCAAAGGGTACGCGGATCGTTGATCGGGAAGTGAAGGTGACCGTGGAACGAGACAACCTGAGGATATTTTTCAAGCACACCGGTAAGAGCGTTTGTAGCCCAATAGTGCGGCAGTGTTGACTCCCATATTCCACCTTCCTCACCAAGGAGGCTGCCATAGATCGTGTTGTAGATCATAGGGTGGGTCAACACGATAACGTACCGGTTAGGGTCAGTCTTCGTGATGGCCTCCAACTGCTGGTCAAGCCAAGAGATGACGTTCGGTGAATATGTGATCGGCTGGTCACCGTTAGGAGTTACCGCGAGAATATGATAGCCACCGATGACGCAGTGGCGTGCCTCATAGTTGTTCCTCATCGTGTTGTCGATGTCGGTCTTGAAATACTCATCACCGAGAGTGTTGGTCAAAGCCACAGATTGAGCCACTGTGCTTGGAGTCCACTTATACTCAGGATTCATGTCGTGGTTGCCAATCGTGTAGATCATCGGAACCTCAGTAGGTTTGAACACTTCCTCATAGATGGCCTTGAAGTTCTGCGCCATAGTGACCTCTGCTCTTTGGATGAGGTCCCCGACAACCATCACACCATCAATTCCATTTGCATCGCTCTCGGCGGCCTTGGCCTTAAGCTGGTTGAGGGCTGAAGTGAACTTGCCCGCGTAGGCATCGCTTGATCCCTCGATGTGCACATCGCTGATGGCGGCGAGAGAAAGTGCGATCTTGGACTCGTCAAAGACAGGAGACAACTCACGAGGAGCCTCGATCTCTCCGGCGTTGTAAACCTTGCCAGACTCAGTCTCAAGTGTCTCATAGGAAGCGATCCTGCCTATGACATTGTCCGAAGCGTCGCAGGCCACGATTGTGTAGCCGCTGTTCAGGAGAAGATCAGGACGGAGACCGATATAGTAGGTGCCGGCTCCGTTGACATACTTCCTGATGGAGACGGTGCTCTCGTAGTCAGGAGATGGGTTGTCAGAAAGTTCATAGTCAGCGAATGCGATGAAAGCATTCTTGTTGATGACCTCTCCGTTGTTGCCTGAAACTTTGACGCACTTGGTGTCAGGATTGGTGACTGTCACAGAGAGAAGGGAGAACATATTCTGGAACTTCAGGGTCATATCGTTCTTGTCACAGGCCGCCACAGTCACGGACGGCACCGCGTCGCGGCACCTGTCCATGTTGTCTGTTGACCAGTACTGTTTGAGTTTGAATCCCTTGACTCCGCAGTCCTTGAGCATTCCGTAGAAATATTCAGCTTCCTTCAGAAGCTTTCCGGAGGAGACGAAAGTGGCGGTCTTGCCGTCCGAGGTCATTTCCGTGGCCTTCATTGTCTCCTTTGAGGTGAAGTTGCCCTTCACGCTGTAGACGACAATCTCGTCACCCTCGCTCCAGGTTGTCTTGAATCCGACGGGGGCGTCAGGCAGTTCGGCCTTGAACTTGATCTCCGTGACTGTCGGCTGCTCAGGCTCCTTGTCAGAGTTGCCGCCGTTGTCTTCCTTTACATTACAGGAAAGGAATGCCGTCGCGGAGAGCAAGGCCGCCAGAAAGAATATTGACATTTTCTTGATGTTCATTTTTTCAGATAGTTTAATTATTAGTTGGCGTCTGCCTCGATGTAGCCCCAGACGGTAAGTTCCCAAAGATCAAGGTAGCCTTGCTTGCTTCTGGAGTTGGTGAACACAATCGCTATGTAACGTCCTGATTCCATTGTGCAGTTTCTGCTGCCAGGGTTGTCTCCCCAGTATAACTGTGAACTACAAATAGGTGTTCCAAAAACTGAGGCAAAATTCTTTTCATCAGGATTGAAAGGAGTGTTCCCTGTGAAAATCTGGAACCATTGAATATATCTCAGACCCATTGAAGGGTTACGAGCCAAAGAGAACGTCTTGTAGGTAGGTTCCTTCCCGGCTTCGCAATTGGTGTCGATGGACAATATCTTAGGGAAATTATTGCCTGCGGTACTGTGCCAACGATGATTGGCATCAGAGATTCCATCAAAAATCTTGTCCGGAGTGTTGTCGTCCATCGTTCCGCCAGTGGTTGCGGTAACAGTCCAGCCCTTTGTATCAAGCGGATAAACAATCGGATATGAGGATTTGGACCAGGCCATCCAGGCCGTGTCCCTACCGTCGCTTGGAAGAAATCCTGAACTGAACTCGAAATATTTCCCCCTCATGGCGTTAGGAAGTTTGAAGTTGACCTCCCTCGGAGTCATCCTCGGACCGAATTCGACCCACTCTCCGTCAACATTCTTATATCGGAACTTTGTGGCGACCATCTCGGTGGTTGACTCGGTAAGCTGGACAGTCGCGGTGGTCCCGTCAACCCATGCGTGCTTGAACTGCCTTTCCTCATGAGTTGAGAGCCAGTTCATTCCGTAAGGTGCCGCTGTCAGCTCTGACTCCATAGACCTGTTGCCAAGCTTGTCGAAGTTCACGATCGCAAAGGTGTAGCTTCTGTCGTCGAGATTCTCTATCTTCACAGAAACAGTGTCAGTGAAGTCAGAGTAGTTCAAGTCAACGGAATCTGTCTTGCTATCCCAATAGACTCTGGCGCTTCTGACCGAAGGATCCTTTGGAACAGGCCACGACAAGGTTACCTTGTTAAACCCAGTCTCGGACTTGACATCCAAGGCTTTGGCTGGATAGATGTAACCACCATCCTTGATGAACTCCTTGTAGATGTCATCCTGTGAGGTACAGGAAACGGATGCGGCCGATACAATAGCTAAAGCAGATATAATCGCCGAAGATATAATCGCTTTTAATCTTTTCATTATATCCATCATAATTGTTACCTATATTCCTTTATCACTTGTCCGTATGGCGTGAGTTCTCCCATTTGTATTGTGGAAGTCGCGCCCGGGTAACCATAAGTGCTGAAAGTATCCATAAAGACAACGCGCAAGTACCTGAGTTGGTCGAATGCATGTGGATACTCTTCGTTGTTGAACTCAAAATCATTGCCATTGGCCCAATATGCCCTGTCATCCTGCGTAATGACACCCACTGTACCGTCAGATTCATAGCCAGATGGTTTTGCTTGCTCGAAACGCCCAAGAAGGAACCACGTGTTGTCAAATCCATGCTCGTTGTCGGAGACCGTTTCTCCTGTCGGATTCTCACTTCCCCAGAATTCAAATCTACGAACATGAGATCCGCTGTATGGCACATAATCTCTTCCGCGAGGAAGTGTTTTTATGTGGCTCAATTTGGTGAGAACACCGAGATCTATAGTTAGCCATGCAGGCATTGTTACGATTTGGCTATCAAATATATTAGTTCCTTTACCCTGAGGATCATTAAGGTCATCCCAAAGTTTGTCAACGCTATATGTGGCTTTACTTGCCAAGCAATTGTCATCTTTGATTTTTGCATCTCTGAATTTTGCCTTGTCCAGTTTAACCTCTTCAAGAGGGGTAATAATCTTTTTAACTGTATCGGACACATTCCCCCATCTATCACGGATGTAAGCCCCGAAGATAGCCTCGACAGGATCTATGTTACGCCTCGATAGAGTGATTTGCTCAGCCGCGGTGAACATAGTGGTCACCTGTTCCCATTTCATTTGACTCATAGGCTTTTCGAAATCACTGAGGTCAGTGTCTCGCAGAAGAACAATGGTAAGGTTCTCCTTAGGGATATTGCCATCAATGCGAACCTTTACACCTCCAAATGTCTGGTAAAGGGTAGCTGTGGCAAGTGATATCGCCGGTTCAAGAGGGGTGATCTCTACCTTGACAGGAGATGATTCCTCTTCGTTTACATTGATGGAGGCAATTTCTACCGTAGTTGGCTTAGTGTCCACAAATCCAACTACGGTAAGACTGTCAACATAGCGGGATATCTTGGTGTTGACCTGTTCTCCGTTACGTGTGTATTTGGCTATCACACCTTTGATGTTGTCGTCATCGGGAATATTCACTTTGATGACAGCGCCGCCGCTGATGCTTCTGACGCTCTCAACCGTGACCGGACTCGGAATGGGAATGTTTTCGTCTTTCTGGTCAATTCTACCAAACTCGTTAGCTCCATCATTGCAAGCGACACAGAGCATTGTTGAGCAGAACAAAGAAATTAATGTTATCTTATTCATTATTTTATGCCATTTTAAATGTTACCAGCCCAAGTTCTGTACAAGATTTGGGTTTCGTTCAATGTAGTACGTGTAGATTGGCCAGAAATAATCTTTCAGGCCAAAATTCTGGTCAGCTATAAAGTTTTTTTGGTAATAGTCTTTAGCCGCAGGTGCAGAGACCTTAAATCCATAGATTCCTTTCTGATATTCCGAAGAAGCCTCCTTCCAGCGTCTGAGGTCCCAGAATCGTTGGCTTTCAAAGGCAAGTTCTATCAGACGCTCACGATGAATAATCTCGCGCATTCCAACTTGCGATTTGTAGAGGTCTGGACGATTGCTGTAGTTGTCCCAAGATTCTTTGACACCAGGGATGCCAGCGCGTTCACGTACAATATCAATGGCATTGAAGAGTTCTTCGCTGTACGCTCCATTAGGACCCTCAACCTCATTTATGGCCTCTGCATAGAGAAGGTAAAGGTCTGATAAGCGGATCATTGGCCACGGGAACCAATATGATGATAGTGTCGCGCCTGTTGAATTACCTGACCAGATGACTCTGTATGGAGCAAGTTTTTTAGGGAAGTAGCCTGTGACAGGCCCGGCTTCCTTGTTGTTGGTCTTACCATTGGTGTTACCGCCTCTTGCTTCAAGTGTGTGAATGTCATCAGGTTTAAGATCGTTATAACTGCCAAGAGCACCAAGCCATTTACCTCCATCAAATCCAAGGTCGGCATAGAATCTTGGCTCGCGGTCGAAGTTCAACTGAATAGTCTCATAACCTTGTTTTATGTAGTATTTGTGAGTGACGTCGCCGGTTCTGAGTTTAAATTGATCTACAGTTGCAAATTCTTTATCATAGTTGATAGGAAGTCCATTCTTTGTATAAAATTCTTCCGCGATTTTAAGAGGTACACCTATTATGTTGGATCCGCCACCGCTATTGGCCTTATAGGGCTTTCCGTCAGAATCTTTCTGAAGAATAGGCACACACCATTGCTGGAAAGATGTCCTCCAACCACCAGATTCTGTGGATGACTGTGTGTTGCCCCAGATGATCTCACTGTTCCACCTTTCACAGAAAGCATTACGAATAGTCAGATCAGTGACTAGAGTATCGCACATCCTGTACTCTCGTGCAACATTACTTCTGTCGTAAAGCTTAATATTGGCTTCTTCGCAGACATCAATAGCCTCCTCGCATGCTTCAAGAGCATCTTCCCAACGCTGGAGCTTCTCGGCATCGGTCTTGGCTGGGAAAAGCCGTACGCCACGGCCATCAATCAAAGAGGCCTCCTCCTCATTTCCATTGAACAGAGGGCTAGCTGCATATACTGCAACTTTAGCCTTAAGGGCAGCGCACATTGGCTTGGTAACACGTCCGAGTTCGTCTGTCGATGGGTTTACAATTGGAAGGTAAGGCATGGCTTCGTCAAGTAGATCGAGGACGAAATCGAAGCAATCATCTATGTTGTCTCGATAAACGCGTACTTCCTCAACGGAAGAATCGATAGGGAGGCTCTCACGAATGATTGGGACAGGCCCCCATTTACGGATCAGATTGAAATGATAGTAAGCCTTGAGGAATGACGCCTCGGCTTTCCACTGGGCCTTCTCGTCCTCTGTCATGTCCGGAACTCCGTCAATGTTCTCCACCAGAATGTCGCAGCAACGGATTCCTTCGTACATGCGCTTCCAATCACTATTGTAACAGATTGCGGCACTCTGAAGGCCTTTAGCGATTGGAAAGGACGCAGAATTTTTGTCGTAGTAATATGTCAGGACTCGGCTGTCCAGATCCCACAAATCATCGCCGGTAAGCATGCCGCTATCTTGACCAGCCTGCCCATCCTTTGTCATGTAGGAATAGCATGTGGCTAGATACCTTATAGCCGAAGATCGAAGGTTGAAAGCTGTCTCTATAGATGCCAACCCTTCATCCGGGACAACATCAAGGAAGTTGTTGCAACCATTGACTCCGTACAACGAAGCCGCCGCCAACAGTGATATTATTATATTCTTAAAAAACTTTTTCATAATTCTCGTACATTATTTGGTGTCAAACGTAACATTCACACCAAAGTTGAATGTCCTCTGAATAGGATAATTAAGGCCGTTTCCGGCAAGCTCTGGATCCCAAAGTTTGAATTTGCTCCAGCATAAGAGGTTATTGCCTTGGAAATAGAGACGCAAACTGTCGATTTTTAGTTTGCGTGTTAACTTCTGAGGGAGAGTGTAACCAAGTTCCAACTGCTTCAGACGAAGGAAAGATCCATCCCGCATCCACCATGTGCTGGTCGCGGTGTTGTTCTTGTTCTCGTAGGCGCTGTACCTCGGATAAAGGGCGTAGATATCACGGTTGTCCTCACTCCAGTGGCTGTCAGAGTATGCCTTGAGCAACTGCGTATTGTTCACGAACGGGGCGGTTCCATATCTGTTATATTTAGTGCTATAGGTGCTGGTAGCGTCAATCCAGAAGGACTCACGTCCGAGGCCCTGGAAGAACACGGAAAGGTCAATACCCTTGTAGCCGAGAGATACACCAAATCCGTAGATAATCTCAGGAGAAGTAGGATAACCGATAGGAACCATATCAGCGGTCGTAATCTTGCCGTCACCATTGACATCGGTGTACTTGATGTCACCACCTCCATATGGAGATCCGAATGAAGTCTGGTCAGGGCTGTTGGCCGCCTCTTCGTCATCGATGAACAGACGCTCGGCGATGTAGCCCCATGTCTGTTTGATGGAGTAGCCTGCGTGCTGACGATATTTTTCCGGGTAGGTAGGCTCCTCGTAGACATCGTACTTACCTGTTGACCAGGTGAAGTTCGCTCTTGCGGATGTCCAAAAGTCTTTGTTCCAAACCTTCTGATACTCAGCCTGAAGATCGACTCCATGAGCCCTTGCCTCACCGATGTTGGCGGAAATTCCTGCCTGGAGTCCCATTGTTTCAGGAACGTCGGCACGGGCCATGAATATGTCCTTACGCCTTTCGGTGAAGTATTCGGCGATGAGGTCGAAGTTGTCGAACAATCCAAGTTCTACAGCAAAGTTGGTTTTGTAGGATTTTTCCCATGTTATGGCGTCATTGGCGTAACGTATGACATCTATTCCTTTGAACGTCTTCCCACCAAGTTCTCCGAAAGATGCAGAGAGTGACGAACTGGTCATATTCATCTCTGACAGATAATAGAAACGGTTAGATTCGCTGCCGATCTTGTCATTTCCAACGAGACCGTAGGAAACACGGAACTTTAGGTTGTCTATCGTTTTCTTCAATGACTTGAACCAAGACTCGTTAGACATCACCCAGGCTGCGCCGGCTGAAGGAAAGAATCCCCAGCGGTGAGATTTGTGGAAACGCTCGGATCCGTTGTAGCCGAAGTTGAACTCAGTGAAGTATCTCTTGTCCCATCCGTAGGTGAAACGCCCGGAAAGACCGGCGTTGCGGGATGGAAGGGAAAGCTGTAGGGTTCCTGCATTCGCCTTGCGGGACTCGTAGGCGGTGAGAACCAATAGACCGGTCACCTCGCTGCGCCCAAAGTCACGGGCATAGTTGAGGCGTGTCTCTGAATATAATGTGTTCTGTACCGTTTTGCTCCCTTCGTTGTATGTGAGATAGTCAGTCCCGCTGTCGCTGTTGATCAAGGCCACATGATACTCTCCGGTATATGAATCATAATTGTCCATTGTGTACCAGAAAGGAATGAACTGACGATTCACACTGAAGTCTGAAAGACGTGTCAAGTTGAATAGTGTCATCGCACTGAGGCCCTTCGTGATGAAGTTGAGATCCTGATTGAGTTCGACAGCGGCGATCATCTGTGAGCGCTGGTAGTCACGATAACCTTTCACCATGTTGGCATAAGGGTTAGTGTACTGTCCCTGGTCATAGTTACCGAACATGATGTGTTTGATGCCGACATGGTCATCATCCATCGGGTAATATGCCGGGAAGAGCACAGGATCTGAGTGTACAACGTCCACATAGACCTTGTTACCTCCGTCAAGAGGTCCGCGGTAGTCAGTGAAGTTACCTGTAAGACGTACCGCAAGCTTCGTGGTTGGGGTCACGTTGATGTCGATGTTCGAACGGAGAGTGTAGGTTTTCTGGTCGATGTTGTTGTTGAAGCTGTTCCTTTTGTCAACGTTCAGGATACCGGTGTCCTCGGTGAAAGCACCAGATACGTAATAGGTCGCAACCTTGCCTCCACCGCGAACGGAAACGTTTGCGCGGTATGCCGTGGAATAATCCTTGAAGAGCATCTTGTACCAATCGTTGGCAGGATAGATGTACGGATTAGCTCCCGGTTTTCCGGTGTTTTCAATCTTGTCGTAAGAGTACATCAGGTCTCCGAGAGGGTCACGTGTCGTGATCGCCTCATTGTAGGACTTCATGTAAGTGATAGGATCGGCAAGTTCGACAACGTCTGTAGGCTGCGAGATTGAGGTCTCGATGCGGGCGAAGATCTTAGCGGGGCCTTCCTGTCCGCGCTTCGTGGTCACGAAGATAACACCATTGGCACCGCGGGCTCCGTAGAGGGCCGTCGCCGTGGCGTCCTTCATGATCGAGAAGCTCTCGATGTCGTC
>ERZ808266.643-NODE-643-length-11643-cov-13.692354_pt1 | contig 11643 bp, 5 predicted proteins | sample MGYA00521278_ERZ808266 | MGnify/ENA primary metagenome ERZ808266 (study PRJEB31516, sample SAMN03275591) | gut metagenome | biome: mammalia-associated habitat; material: feces | host: Papio cynocephalus | place: Kenya | collected 2012-08-02 ... | reverse complement strand
GATTTTTGGCGTTTCTTTGCGCGGCAGGAGCCGGTTTGGCCGCCTTTCTCCTTTTCCGCACGGACGAGGAAGGGGAGGTCCGTTCCGTATTGACGCGGCTTGTCGCGTGTGTGAACAAGGAACCCGGCGAGCCGCCTTATGTTCAAATGGGGAAGATGCGGACGCTCGAGGAGCTTGTCGCCTGGCAAATAACCGCCGCGGTCGCGTCCGAAGGGGAGCCTGTCGTTTTCGAACGGGAGGATATGCTGCGTGCCGTCGGGGCGGCGCGTGCGGCCTGTTCGCGGCTGGAAGTCACCCTTTCGGATGTGCGCGTCGCGTTGAACCCGGGCAAGGAGTCCGCACAGGTGACGGCGCGCATCGCGTGGACGCTCGAGGGACCGGACTTTCCGCTGCCCCAATCGCCGGCAGCCTGTTCCGCGCAGTTCGTGAAGGACATAGCCGACGACCGCTGGAAGCTTTTCCGTATTTCCTTTCACTAGCGCGGGTGCCGGCCGCGGAGGGTTTCGCCTAAACGAGAGGGGGCGTAGGAGGGGACGGACGCGTCATTTGTCCGCGCCAGCTTCAAGAGACCACGGTCTCCGGGGCAAGAGACCGCGGTCTCCGGGGCAAGAGACCGCGGTCTCTTGACGTGCGGTCAGGCGGGGCGCGGGGGGCTCCCATCCAGCCTTTAAGAAGATTGTCCGCCGCCCGGGCAGAGTCCCCTACACGCGGAGCCTTTACTTGGGCCGTTCGTCGCAAGTTGGGGACTTCGGGGCGAGAAAGGGCTTGCAGGCGCGGCGTGATTTCGCTATAATAGTATCAAACCAAAGGAGACTTGACATGGCACACAAGATAACGGTAGACGGCAACACGGCTGTTGCGAAGGTGGCTTTCGCGTGTACGGAAGTCGCGGCGATTTATCCGATCACCCCGTCCTCGCCGATGGCGGAGACGTGCGACCAGTTCGCCACGCTCGGGCGCAAGAACATCTGGGGGACGACGCCGACGATTGTGGAGATGGAGTCCGAAGGCGGCGCGGCGGGCGCGGTGCACGGGTCCGTCACGACGGGTTCGCTCACGACGACCTTCACGGCGTCGCAGGGCCTTCTGCTGATGATCCCGAACATGTACAAGATCGCGGGCGAGCTCTCCCCGGCGGTCTTCCACGTCTCGGCGCGTTCGCTGGCCTGCCAGGGCTTGTGCATTTTCGGCGACCAGGGGGACGTCATGGCGTGCCGGCAGACGGGGTTCGCCATCCTCGCGTCCAACTCGGTGCAGGAGGCGCAGGATCTGGCGCTTGTCGCGCACGGGGCGACGCTGGACGCGCGCGTGCCGTTCCTGCATTTCTTCGACGGTTTCCGCACGTCCCACGAAGTGCAGAAGATCGACGAGATAGACGATGAGACGATCCGCCAGATGATCAACGAGGAGGCGGTGGCGGACTTCCGTCGGCGGGCGCTCGACCCGGAACACCCGACCATGCGGGGCACGGCGCAGAATCCGGACATGAACTTCCAGGGGCGCGAGAGCTGCCAGAAGTACTACGAGGCGGCGCCGGCCGTCGTGCAGGCGAGCATGGACAAGCTGGCCGCGCTCACGGGGCGCAGCTACCACCTCTTCGACTACGTGGGCGCACCGGACGCCGAACGCGTCGTCGTGGCGATGGGCTCCGGCTGCGAGACGCTGCACGAGACGGTCGAGGCGCTTGTCGCCGCCGGCGAGAAGGTCGGCCTCGTCAAGGTTCGCCTGTACCGTCCGTTCGCCGCGGACGCGTTCGTCGCGGCGCTGCCGAAGACGGTGAAGACCGTCACGGTGCTCGACCGCACGAAAGAGCCGGGCGCGGTGGGCGATCCGCTCTATCTGGACGTGTGCGCCGCGGTGGCGCAGGGGGTGCAGGCGGGTACCGCGGCGTTTGCGCAGCCGCGGATCCTGGGCGGACGCTACGGGCTGGGGTCCAAGGACTTCACGCCGCAGATGTGCAAGGCGGTCTACGACAACATGTCCGCCGCAAAACCGGTCGACCATTTCGCCGTGGGCATCGTGGACGACGTGACGGGGCGGTATCTGCTCGGGGACGAGCGCTTCGAGATCCCGACCGGTTCGCGCAAGGAGTGCATGTTCTGGGGCATCGGCGCGGACGGCACGGTGGGCGCGAACAAGAACTCCATCAAGATCATCGGCACCTACACCGACAACTACGCCCAGGGCTACTTCGAGTACGACTCCAAGAAGTCCGGCGGCGTGACCGTCTCCCATCTGCGGTTCGGGCCGGACGTCATCCGCAGCCCCTACTTCTGCCACAAGGCGGACTTCACGGCGTGCCACTGCTTCAACTACCTCGAGAAGTACGACGTGCTCGCCGCGGCGAAGCCGGGCTCGACGTTCCTGCTGGCCTCGCCCTATTCCGCCGCGGAAGTCTGGGCGCACATGCCGGACGAGGTGGAGCAGACGATCATCGACAAGAAACTGCGCTTCTATGTCGTGGACGCGGCGAAGATCGCGCGCGCCAACGGCATGGGTACGCGCACGAACACGGTGCTCCAGACCGCCTTCTTCAAGCTCTCGGGCATCCTGCCGGAAGCGGAAGCCATCAAGGAACTCAAGGCGTACGCCGAGAAGTCCTACGCCATGAAGGGCATGGACGTCGTCGAGAAGAACTGGAAGTGCATCGACGCGGCGGTCGCCGCGATCGAGGAGGTGCAGTATCCGTCCAAGCCGGCGGGCGCGTTCAAGAAGCCGCCGACCGTCGCGGCGGAAGCCCCCGCATTCGTCAAGGACGTGACGGCGAAGATGATCGCGCAGAAGGGCAACGACTTGCCGGTTTCCGCCATCCCGGCGGACGGCACCTGGCCGACGGCGACCACGCAATGGGAGAAGCGCAACGTCGCGGCGTTCGTGCCGGAGTGGGATCCGGCGGTCTGCATCCAGTGCGGCAACTGCTCGGCGATCTGCCCGCACGCGGCGATCCGCCTGAAAGTCTACGGCAAGGACGCGCTCGCCGGTGCGCCGGCGGACTTCAAGTCGGCGGACACCAAGACGCCGAAGATGAAGGGGCTGGGCGAGAAGATGACGGTGCAGTGCGCGCCGGAGGACTGCATGGGCTGCACGCTGTGCGTGGTGAAGTGCCCGATGTCGCAGCCGAAGAAGGATCCGGCGACAGGCGAACTGAAGGCGAACCCGAAGCCGGCGCTGAAGATGGTGCCGCAGCTTTCGGTGCGCGAGAAGGAAATCAAGAACTGGGACTTCTTCCTGAAGCTGCCGGAAGTGGACGCCGCCAAGCTCGACATGAAGATGCTTTTGGACAGCCAGCTGAAGCGTCCGCTCTTCGAGTTCTCGGGGGCCTGCGCGGGGTGCGGCGAGACGCCCTACATCAAGCTCCTGACGCAGATTTGCGGCGACCGGCTGCTGATCGCCAACGCGACGGGATGCTCCTCCATCTACGGCGGCAACCTGCCCACGACGCCCTACTGCAAACGCGCGGACGGACGCGGTCCGGCATGGTCCAACTCGCTCTTCGAGGACAATGCGGAATTCGGCCTGGGCATGCGCGTTTCGACGGAAAAGCTGCAGGCGTACGCGTTCGGGCTCGTGGACGAGATGCTCGCGAATCCCGCGGCGCCGGCGAACATCAAGGCGATCCTGACGCATATCAAGGCCATCGACCAGTTCGACGAGAAGGGCCGGGGCGTGGAGGAGATGCGCGCGGCGGTCGCCGAACTCAAGGCGGCGCTCGCGGCGCATGACTGCAGCTGCACGCGCAAGACTCGCCTTCTGGCGGTCGCGGACAACCTCGTGCGCAAGTCGGTCTGGATCGTCGGCGGCGACGGCTGGGCGTACGACATCGGCTACGGCGGGCTGGACCACGTGCTCGCCTCGGGGCGGAACGTGAAGGTGCTCGTCCTGGATACGGAAGTCTACTCCAACACGGGCGGGCAGGCCTCGAAGTCCACGCCGAAGGGCGCGATCGCGAAGTTCGCCGCCTCGGGCAAGGTGCAGATGAAGAAGAACCTCGGCTTGATGCAGCTCCAGTACAAGAACGTCTACATCGCCTACGTGTCGATGGGCGCGAACCCGGTCGCGACGGTTAAGGCGTTCCACGAGGCGGAAAGCTACGACGGCCCCGCGCTCATCATCGCCTACGCGCACTGCATCGAGCAGGGACTTTCGACGGCGGAAGGTCCGCAGCACCAGAAGACGGCGGTCGATTCGCTCCACTTCCCCCTGTGGCGGTACAATCCGGCGCTGGTGGAGGAAGGCAAGGGCGGTTTCACGCTGGATTCCCGCGACGCCGGACTCTCCTTCGCCGCCGCGGCGCTTTCCAAGACGACGGGCGAGAACCGCTTCCGCCAGCTGGTGAAGGTGGCGGGCGAAGAGAAGGCCAAGGAGATCCTGGAGCGGACGGAGGAGGGCTTCAAGTCCAACTACCGCCTGTTGCAGGAACTCGCCGCGCTGCCGCCCAGCCCGGCCGACTGATCGGCGTGGAACATCGGAACATCAAAACATAGAGAGGAATCGACAAATGAAGGGATTATGTCTGGCCTTCTGCCTTTCCGCCCTGTCGTTGCATGCGGCGGAAGGGCTCCAGCCGCGTGCGTTCACCTTCGACCCCGGGGACGCGGCGTCGTCCGCCGCGGTATCCATTCCGGTGGCGGCGACGAATACGGTCTGCAGCCCGGGCGCGGGCTGGCGGATCGCCGCGTCCGTTCCGGAAGACGGGGTGCGGCTGCTCAACCTTTCCTGGACGAGCGCGGGCGAACCGCGCCTGCCCGCCCCGGTTACGCTTTCCTTCGACGTGCCGATCGGGGACAGCGCCGGGCTTTGGGAGCCGGTGGAGCATGTGCGCACGCCTTTCCGCGGCGGGGAGGCGTCCAAATTCTGCTACAGCACGCCCGTCCGCAGTTGGTTCGCGAACGGCGACGAGAACCGGTTGACGCTCGCCTGGTCGGAGTGCGTGCGGGAAGTCCGGTTCGCGCCCGCAATCATCGTGGAGGAGCGCGATTCGTTCGTCTACCGCGTCAAAATGACGTTTTTCGCCGAGCCGGAAGCGCCGCTTGCGCGGTGGGAATGCGCGATTCGGCTGGATAGCCGCGTGCGCGACTGGTCGCAGACCGTGCAGGAGGCGTCCCGGTGGGTCGCTTCCGCCGCCCGGGCGGTACCCCTCCCTCCGCCGGAGGCGGCCTACGAGCCGGTGTATTCGACCTGGTACGCCTTCAACAAGTTCTTCGACGCCCCGACGCTCGAGAAGGAATGCGCCGCGGCGGCGAAACTGGGCATGAAGACCATCATCACGGACGACGGCTGGCAGCAGGCCTACGGCGATTGGGCGCCCGTGCCGGAAACGTTCCCCGACATGCGCGGCCACGTCGCGCGCGTCCATGCGCTGGGCATGAAATACATGCTGTGGTACTCCATGGCGTTTGTGGCGAAAGAAAGCCGCACTTATCCGGTCTTCCGCGGCAAATACCTCATGGACGGACGGCTTTGGGGACAGGACCTGGGCGTTCTGGACCCCCGCTTCCCCGAGGTGCGCGCGTTTATCGTGGGCAACCTCGTGCGGATGATGACGGACTGGAACCTAGACGGCTACAAGATCGATTTCATCGACTTCTTCCGCATTTTCGGGACCGACCCGGCGGTCAAGGAGAATTACGCCGGACGCGACTACAAGAGCGTTTCGGAGGCCGCCAAGGCGCTCCTGGCGGAGATATCGACGCGTCTGAAGGCCCTCAAGCCGGATGTCCTTCTGGAGTTCCGCCAGCCCTATATCGGACCTGTCACCGCGCATTACGGCAACATGCTGCGCGCGAACGACTGCCCCGGCGATCCGCTCGCCAACCGGGTGCGGACGGCCAATATCCGCCTCACGGCATGCGGGACGCCGGTGCATGCGGATATGCTCCGCTGGACGCCTTCCGGGGATGCCGCGACCGCGGCGCAAGCCATTCTGTCCGTCATCTTCACGACGGTGCAGTACTCCATGGTTCTGGACACCATCCCCGCCGTGCAGAAGGCGGAAATCGCCAAGTGGATCGCCTTTTCCGAGGCGCACCGGGACGCGCTGCAGCGCGGCGGATTCCGGGCGCACAATCCCGCGGCGAACTATCCGCTGCTGGAAGGGTGGAGCGACACGGAGCGCATTTTCGGGGTGTACGATCCGGCGATCGTCGTATCCGTCCCGGCGGATGCGCGCAAGGTCATCCTCGTCAACGCGACGCCCGCCACGCGTCTTGCGGTGAGCGAAGGGGGGAGTTTGCGCTGGATCGCGGTCGCCCCCTACGGTTTCGTGGAACTGCCGCGGGCGAAATAGAGCCCCCGCGGGAAGCGAGGGAAAACTCCGCGGGGTTAGGGAGAAAACTCCGCGGAGTTTTGTTTTTGTCTCCGCAGGGAGGGCATCCCCGTCAGGGGGGCGCAGGCGAGAGACTCCCGTCGGCCTTCCAACCGCGATTATCCGATAAAAAGGGGCGGCCTCCAAGAGGCCGCCCCAGCCGGTTTCGGGCGAGTGTTTTTAGGCGTTTTCCAGGAGCGTGACGCGGCGCTTCACGACTTGCGGCGCGGCATCCTTGCCGCCCAGGTGGCGCGTGAGCGTGAACGTGAGCACCGTGCCGGCCTCCACGCCGTCAAGTTCTTTGGGCCAGTCGAACACGATGTTGTAGGCGCTCGACGAGGACGGAGTGAGGGGGACCGCCCCGGACCCTTCTTCTGTTTCCCATGTGAGCTGCGCAGTGTCGCCCGACGACGCGTCAAACAGCAGGTTCCGTCCGTTGGCGGCGAATCCCTTTGTTTTCATGATGCCCGTCGCGTTGCCGCCGAATACGTAGATGCGGTCGATCTTGACGACCGTCTCCGGTTCGTCCACGTTCGACCAGCTGAACTCGTCGGCCTTGCGGCGAAGTTCCTTGAGCGCCCGCACGCAGACGCGCAGGTCGTTATCCCCGCTCAACTGGCGGGTTTCGGGGTTGATCCGCCCCTTCAACTCGGGATGGATGCGAATCCAGTTGTTGAGCAGGATGTCGCGTCCCTCCAACCCCAGGCTCTGGACGGCTTCGAGGAAGCCGTGGATGATGCCGTAGTTGGAGTAATACTGTCCGGCGATCACATAGCCATTCTTCATGGCGTATTTGAGGCACCGGGCCGTATTGTAGGTCTCCTTGTTGACGATCAGGGGCCGGAGGACGGTATCCTTCGGATCCTGCGGGTTCTTGCCGGCTACAACGCGATAGCTGAGTGTAGCCTTCTCAGCGATTTGGTTCGTATCAGACATGTCTGATCCTTCTCCTATTGCAATCCTCGAGGCGGCAACGCGCATCCCGCCGAATACCTTCCGGCCCGGACGCGGCATTTACGAACCGCCTCTCGCGATTACGTTTATAGTATAGCATAAAAGTCATGGTCCCAACAAGATATGCACATCACAAAAGCAAATCCTGCAACGCGAAACGGGTCGAAAACCGCCCGGGAAGCTCCAAAATTCCCTGTTTTCACTGGGGAAACAAAATCAAATCCCAAAACGCGAATTCGAGTTTTGGGATTTAAAAACAAGTTGTTTTAGGATCTGGCGGAGAGAAGTTTTAGGATTTGGGCCTGAGTCGGATGCACACGGCGCCCCTCACGCCACGCTTGTTTTTGCTCTCGATGAAGGACAAAAGCTCCGCCAGACGCTTGGCGCTTTTCGTTTTCCTGTTCTTCCCCGAACGGCAGAAAGAATTGCGCCAGGCATCCGCCTCGTAATCGTCCGTGAGTTCGATCCACCCGTCCGGGTCGGTCGAGGTCAGCAAACGCACGAGAAGGTTCCAGGGGGTGCCGGCCCTGGGCGGGCAGATCAGGGGCGTTTTGCGTCCCTTCAGGCGTATCTCCTGCTTTTTCACGGCAACGGAGGTGACGAATTTCTTCGCCCAGGGACCGAGTTCGAGCGTCTGCGGAGACGGTTCTGCGGCGGCGGCCGGGGCGGGACCGGGCATCACGGGGAAGAAAGCGAGGTTCAGCGCACAATCTTCGGTCAAGCGTTCGCCGGTTTTGGCCAACTGCTCATCTGCGCTCGCCACCCGAGAAAGGCTTTCCTCAATGCTTTGAAGGAGTTTCGTCATTTTATCCTTGGACAAATGTCCGGCCTGCCACTCTTGCAAGATGGTCTCCTTCAGTTCCTCGCCTTCTTTTGCCATTTCATGCGTATCTTTTCGCATAAGTTGAAACTGGGCCGTTCTACCCGTCTTCCTGAAATACTCAAAAACTTTCTGGGCTTGCGTCTCAATCAAGTCGGGCGTCCCGGCTTGCAGGAGCCCGTCCGCGCTTGCGGACAGGGCAAGTGTCAACGGGATGGCGACATCCGCGCTTGGCTGAACAGCTGACACCGGCATGGCGGAAGCGTCAACACCGGGAATATCCAGGAAAACGAGATTGGTGTAGGCTGTCGCTAGATCAATCAGCCCCCTCCACGCACCCGGCAGATAGCGAAAACGCCCGTTGGGCAAATGTTCGAAAATCAACAGCCGGATGTTTTTCTCAGGCACGATCTTGTATAGTGCGGCCAGCGTGGGCGTCAAACAGTCCTTTATCTTATCCAGCTCGTCCTTCAAGAGGTTGACGACAGGAGCAAACAGGGATTGAGCGGCCGTTTGGATCCGGTCGGTTTCCGCTTGCGAAAAAAGGAAGTCGCATGCGGCGAGCTCTTCGTCTTCCGGGGTCAGCGGTCGGTCGGACAGAAGCTGGAGGGCATCGCGGAACGCCGGCAGAGCGAAAATGGAATAATCTTGGTGTTGGAGCGATTTTTGAACGCCCCTGGTGCAGTTTTGGCAGAGCTTCTCGAAGCGCGCAATGGACGGCTTTTCGCGGGAGAGCTCCCGAATGGCGTCCATGAACGCGGCATAGCGGGTCAGAAGCTTCTTTTGGACCTCGCCGATTGTGGTGCAGCCGGCTGCGATTTTCTGGAATTGACGTGCCTGAAACTGATACAGACGGGTTGCGCGACTGTAATTTTCGGGTGTATTCAGGCCGGTCTTGCCGTTAAGCGCATGCGCGGCGTGTGCGGCCAGCGCCACGTCGGCTTTCATGGCTTGCATTGTCTTCTCTATGTCATTAATCATTTTTATGTCTTCTGTCCTGTCGAGCATGAGTGAATATCAATATATAGTGTTATTAATCTGTAATGAACCCATATGTTGAGTTCGTTGCTATTATAGCATAAATCTTGTGTTTATGAAATGGGGTAATAGTACTTTTTTTTTCGTAGATTATCGCGCGAACCTAAAAAAGGCTTACTTGCGATACTTTGGGAGGTGCAGGTTCTGGATTTTTCGCAAAGGGAAAGCGAGAAAGGCCGATCCGGGGAGGCGGCGGAGGCCGATTGCGCCTTGCCAGGGGAGAAAGAGTCCGCCTGACGACCGGACGGACCGTACCCGGGGCAGGGGGCGGGGCGCGGGCGGGGCAGGCTGGATTTTACCCCCGCGGACCCCCCTGTCCATACCCCCCGCATGTGACGGTATCTAACATGCGCATGTTAAGGGGTCTAACATGCGCATGTCAGGGGGTCTAACATGCGCATGTTTTTGGACCTCATGCGGGAGCCCTTTTTTGGCGGTCCTCCGTTTTAGGGCGATAACGTGCAGTTTTGGCGCGTTTAGGCATCAAAATGGTCAATTAGCGCAAATGTTAGCCGTGGCGAATTTCAAACCGCATGAGGGGGGTGTGTTCGAGGGCGGGAAACAGGCTATTCGGGTATGTAGAAAATGACGGTTTTCGTCGTGTAGAAAAAGTAAAAGAGGGAGGATGGGGGGGGGGGGATTTAACCGTGTAGAGAATGTAGAATATGTAGAATGGGGGCGTGCACCGTCCAATGGTAGGGGGCGCAGTCCCTTGAGGCTCGTGCATGCCGCGGCGGGAGAAATGGGACAACTGGGACGAGTCGGACAGGTAGGGCAAGTAGGGTGCGCCCTCTCTACATTCTCTACTCGGTTAATTACCCCGCACGGGAATGGCCGCGTGCGCGTGCCATCCCCCGGAGTCGGAGTGTCCGGGGTGTTTCGCGACGGGGGTGCGCTTTCCGGCGGCGGATGCCGCGCTTTCCCCAGTTGACAACGGAAACGCATTAGAGTATACTACTTGGCATGCGCGGGGACTGAAAGACGGATGGCGTAGACAGAAGCGACCTACGGATTTCGCTTTTGCCGAGGCGGAGCCTGTCTTCACTCGCGGAAACGGACTGGTGCCGGACATGATCGACAATCTCGGCCACTTCGACGCCGCAGGACGCGGGGTTGGTCGCCAGGAAGTGCGGAGAGAATGCAACATATGGACACAAAACTAACAAAGGAACAGCGAGTGGCGCGCGTGGCAATCTTGTTGAGCCTGCGCGAATCGCTGACTGACGAGGAATTGGCTCTCTTGCAGAAGCCCTACTCGGAATGGACGCCCAATATGGTTAAAAAAACAGGTCCATTGGCGCGTCTGGCGGAATTCGAGGACTGGCGAGCGGAACACACGACGGTAGAGACTTCCGCGTCACAAGATTCTGAAGCATTCGTCGGACAAGACTACGGCGACATGCGCGATGCGTTTGATAAAGTTGGAGGATGGACATCGGCGGAACTTGCGCGGAATGCAGAAGAACACACGGAAGAAGAACGGTTGGCGCACAACCTGATAGTCGGCGTGAAGATGATTAAACTATTTGCGAACAAAGGCTATACGGACTTTGGTCTGTTCGCCCGCACGTTCGCTTCGAATGTGCCCGATGGGTATCGCGCGGCACGGGGCTACATTTTTGGAATGTGGCTTTCGGCGCGTGCACAGGGCATAAAAATCGACGCGATCGACGAAGACAGAGCCAATGCCGTGCTCGCCGCCGTGGACAAGCGTCTCGACGAGATTGCGCCCGCCACTCGCGAAACGGCTCCCGCCGCGTCCGAAACGCCCGCTGCGACACCCAGTATTGACGATGACGCCCTCGGGCAATCAGAAGAAGCGTCCGTTGAAGATGGAACACAGGACACCGACAATGAGCCGGAAGCTCCCGAGGAAGTAGAAGAGGCAGACCTGCAATCGACAATACAAAGGTTGAATCAAACGCCGGACGGGCTGGAAGCGCAAAGACTTCTGCGGAAAATGGGCGTGACGCCGCATCCGGACAAGCTCTCGGTGCTGGAACTGGCAATCGAGCGGGCGGAAGCGGAAGGTCTGGACAGCATATGCCAGAGAGACGCTCTGACGATTTGGGTTCCGGAAGGCTCGGCGATAACCGGGATAAACCTGTGGATGGACCTGTACGCCATCCAGAGGGGGATGACGCCGGAAATCGCAGAACGGATAATGGAGGAGCCGCCGAACTTCTCGGCGAGTTCGGACGAGATAGCGTCGGCAATGGTGTACAGCCTATCCCGGGAACAGGCGTTCGAGCTGGGACTTCTGACCTGGGAATAAACTACGCCGACACTGACAAGCCCTTGCAGGGGAAGAGGGAAGTCGGCAATGGCACATTCTCAGAGTACAAACCCACATGGGTGAGCATTCCCGGCGCGAAACCGCACCCGACGCTTCTCCGTTGCTGCGTGCGTGCGCCATCCATCGGGGCGGAGTGTCGGGGTGTTTCGCGGTCGGGTGCGCTTTCCGACGGACGAATTCCGGTTCCCTTTCGCCGGAGAGTTTGCTATAATAGAAGGATATTTTGCAAGG
>ERZ808266.641-NODE-641-length-11665-cov-4.216968_pt1 | contig 11665 bp, 9 predicted proteins | sample MGYA00521278_ERZ808266 | MGnify/ENA primary metagenome ERZ808266 (study PRJEB31516, sample SAMN03275591) | gut metagenome | biome: mammalia-associated habitat; material: feces | host: Papio cynocephalus | place: Kenya | collected 2012-08-02 ... | reverse complement strand
CAGCGTCCTTCACGGCCTGGCAGATGCTCTCGAGAGCGTCGTCGATGCCGTTGAGCGCGGGAGCGTAACCACCCTCGTCACCTACTGCTGTAGAGAGGCCGCGCTTCTTCAGGAGCTTGCCCAGGGCGTGGAAGACCTCAGCGCCGCAGCGGATGGCTTCCTTCTCGCTCTTTGCGGAACGAGGCTGGATCATGAACTCCTGGAATGCGATAGGAGCGGATGAGTGAGCGCCACCGTTGATGATGTTCATCATAGGAACAGGCAATGTATAGCTGTTGCAGCCACCGATGTAGCGGTAGAGAGGCATGTGCAGAGCCTCAGCAGCCGTGTGAGCGGCAGCAAGAGACACGCCCAGGATAGCGTTTGCGCCGAGCTTGCTCTTCGTAGGAGTGCCGTCGATCTCGAGCATCTTGTAGTCGAGGCCGCGCTGGTCGAACACGTCCCAACCCTCAAGGGCAGGAGCGATGACGTCGTTGACGTTGGCAACTGCCTTCAAGACACCCTTGCCACCGAAACGGCTCTTGTCGCCATCACGAAGCTCAAGAGCCTCGTTCTCACCAGTGCTGGCACCAGATGGAACACTTGCGCGGCCCATAACGCCGTTCTCGAGTGTTACCTCAACCTCTACTGTAGGATTGCCACGGGAATCCAGAATCTCACGTGCGTGAATCTTTGAAATCTTCATCGTTTTAATGATTTATATGTATAAAAACTGTTTGTCAGTGCTGAAAAAGCGATTGCTCGCTTACCTACCTGCAAAAGTAATGCCTTTCGGCATAAAGACAAAACAAATGTGACGCTTTGTCAGACAGTTTTTAGTTTTTTTAATGATGCGAGGGACTCTATTGAATGCCAATGCCTCAAGCACCACTTGGCACGACCCTTCTGCCACTTAATTTACCTTGGTAGGTTTCTTCACCAATCGCATATAACCCCATGGCTTCTGGAAGGTCTCAGTGCAATCGGCATCGTTGAACAGGTATTTCCGACTGAATATTGGGGAGTTGTCCTTTTCCCTTCCAGTAATCACCGAAGTGAAGACAATCTTGTCCTCGCTGTTGTCTCCCCAGTGTATCTCCACTTCCTCCGATTTCCAATCATAGTTAGCAAGGAAAGGGCCAACTCTGGCAACTACCTTGTCATCTTTAGTCCCATGTTGCTCTATCATTATCCCATGGAAATCTTCGTAGTAAGCGCGAGTACTTGGTTTAACTTCTTCTTTAGCATCCTCCTCCATCTTGTACACCTTCCCCTGAAACCTTATGTAGGTATTCGCCACGAAGTCGGCATCGTAAGCAGTGCTCTCCTTGTCTATCAAACTCTCGCCAGAGGCATTGGTCACATCGAATTTGAATTCTATGGGACTCAAATCAATTATAAGGTCTTCATCGTCATTACTGCAAGATGCCAAGGCAAAAACAGCCATCACAAAAAACAAGATACGCTTCATGGTTACTTATTTTTAACGGTTAATATTTTTTGATCACTAGTATAGCCGTCTGGTATACCATACTTAAAAGTATAATACCAGCCATCAGAGTTGTCACCCCATCCAAAGTTCATGTGGAAATACTCACCAGCCTCGGAATCTTTCTTCTTTAATCCAGTTGCGTCATAAATCATGAAGCCGTTAGGAGACGTATTGACAATCTTGAACCTTGGATCATTGGGTTTCTTAATGAGTGTGGCAATGACCATGTCCCTAATCCTCTTATACCCATCGCATACCCATGCGTGTCCATCTTCATTGTTCTTTCCTTGAATGTAGACAGGATTCCCCGCCTTTATCTGGCTGCTCAAGTCGTCATTTGTAATATAGTTGTCTATAAGGCTAACTTTGTATCCAAATTTCTCGAACGCTTTTTTTTGCTTTTTTGATATTTGAGCTGGTTTTATCCACTTTAAACTTCGCGTCACAAGCCTTCCAAATGTCATGCATCAAATTGCTTAACGCGGTGTTATAGACTGGTTCTATGGCGATATTGTCCCAATCGTATTTTGAAGGGTATTTGTGATAATAGGCTATCTGCGCAATGGCGATAGGCACGCATCCGGCATGGCCATTAGAAGTTCCTACATTAAAAGGATAATCCTGATGCCATTGGGTCTTCAATAACGCGCCTATTGAATCTTGGGTTATGGTCTTAACGAAAATCTGCGTGACCTGTCGATAATCATACTGTGGGTCGGAGCAGTCTTTCATCTCTCTCATGAACGCCTCATAATCATCAAAAGACAAGAAATATTGGGCGGTCGTCAAATCACCCAAACATTTATACCCTCGCGACTCCTGATATTCCCTTTCTTTCGCTTTACGCTGTTCTATCTCCGCTGGCAAGGCACGTGTCAGCACTGTTTCCGGCGTTTTCTCGAAAGAAGCCCATTGCAACGCGTATTTTATGCGCAAGGAATCTGACGTACACGATTGCGCATTCCTAACTATCCGCTTGAAATCTTTCAACAAATCCATTGAAGGATGGTCGGCGTTGAATGTAAACTTACCTTTATCAGAGAAGGCAAGTATAGGCTGCGTGTTCTTGCTTGCGCTTATAATCACGAACCCATTGTCATGCCCATAGTTTATGACATAAACCAAAGGCTTGCCACTTACGCTGTCGGAAATGGTTGTGACCTCATAAGCCGTTGCGGCGCGTGTCGTAGGGGTGACACCTTTGAAAAGCGTTGCCATCTTGTTTGCATCGACAGTGGATATAGAGGTTGGCTCCCTATCTATATACAGGTCAGTCTTGTTCACAAGCTCGATCTTGTTTTCCAAGCCAAGGCTCTCTTCGTCTCTTGTACTACACGCCTGTGCGAATACAAGAATTAGAGATAGTAAGGTTAGAATAACATTTTTCATACAATATTAGTTTATGGGTTAATATTGTCTTTTCTCGTTGGCAAATATAGGGAATTTCGTTGTGTTATACAAATAAAACAGAATGGATTATTTCGGTTTAACTTTTGTTATGTTATAAACAACAGATACAACCAATACAACAAGTACAACATTACGGGCGTGACAAGCACAAAAGTTGTATTTGTCGTACATGTTGTCAAGGTTGTCTTGGATGATAATGTTTCGTTGTTTGTGCAAACCATTCTTGAATAGCCACATATTGTAAATATCGTTTACCAGAATTTAACATTTGACAAGGGCAAATCCAGAGAACGAAAACAAGGCAACAAAGGAAAACTCACTACAAAAACAGGCAACGGCACCCACTACACGCCATAAAATAGATGCAATTCAAGCGTGAAGGCAGTGCCATTCAAGCACAATCGCGTCGCCATTCAAGCGTAAAGGCACCGACTTTCAAGCGCAATCGCACCGCCATTCAAGCGTAAAGGCGACAGCAACCAATCACGCACTGAAGGCCTATCAGCGCAACCGCCTAACTATCAACACAATAGTAATACTACCGAAAAATAGCGAAAATACAGGCAAATGGTGACGCGGTTTCATCCAAGCGATTCTTGAAATACGATTTGTAAGTTTTTTTTGCAACACTTACGGCACGATGACAGAGAAATGGCAAAACTATTCCAGCGAAAAGTGCCAACATTGCGAAAATAATGCGTAAATTTGCACTGGTCATTAGGATTAGCGTCCTGGCAGCCAACATAAATCAACAATAAACCCAAAACGAGAAAAACGAAACATGGATTCTACAGACAATTCACAAAACAAGACATACGACATCGTTTCCCGCTTCGCCACGGAAGGCGCTGTCGCCGATATCCGCCCTCTCGGCAACGGGCTGATAAACGACACATATAAGGTGACGACCAAGGAGGTCGACGCGCCCGACTACGTGCTGCAGCGCGTAAATACCGCAGTCTTTACCGACGTGGACATGCTGATGGACAACATCGCAGCCGTGACACGGCACATACGCAAGAAACTGGAGGCTGCCAACGTGACAGACATCGACCGCAAGGTGCTGCGCTTCATCCCCGCCGACAGTGGGAAGCTATACCACCGCGAGCCCGATGGCACCGTGTGGAGGCTGATGGTGTTCATACCCAACGCCAAGACCTATGAGGCCGTGACGCCAGAGTATTCTCGCTTTGCCGGCAACGCCTTCGGCCATTTCGAGGACATGCTGGTGGATATCCCCGAGAAACTGGGCGAGGTGATACCCGACTTCCACAACATGGAGTTCCGCATGAAGCAGTTGCGCGAGGTCATCGCCAAAGACCCCACAGGGCGCGTGGGCGAGGATGCGGTGAAGCGGCTCCTCGACTTGATAGACAGCGACGCCGAGGAGATGTGCAAGGCCGAGCGCATGGGGCGCGAGGGGAAGTTGCCAAAGCGCGTGTGCCACTGCGACACGAAGGTCAACAACATGATGTTCGACGAGGACGGCCACGTGCTATGCGTCATCGACCTCGACACCGTGATGCCCTCATTCGTATTCTCAGACTATGGCGACTTCCTGCGCTCTGCCGCCAACACCACCGCCGAGGACGACCCCGACATGAGCCACGTGGCGTTCAACGAGGAGATATTCAAGGCGTTCACGCGCGGCTACCTCGAAGGCGCACGCTTCCTCACGCCCGTGGAGATCGACAACCTGCCCTACGCCGTGGCGCTATTCCCATTCATGCAGAGCGTGAGGTTCCTGTGGGACTACATCAGCGGCGACCACTACTGGAAGTGCAAGTACCCGGAGCACAACCTCGACCGCGCCCGCAACCAGATGCGGCTCTACCAGTGCGTAAGGGAGCACGACGACATGATGAGGGAGTTTGTGCAGTCATGCCTCAAAAAATGAAATTAGTGTATTTTAGAAAGGATTGATGAATGGAATTGAAGCTCAACGACTATCACAGGTTGACAAATTCAATAAAAATGAAATCGGTGGAATCTTGGAGCAAGCTGAACTTGTCGCGCGAGGAGTGCTCGAATCAGTTCAAGCGGTTGCGGGAACAACGACTTGCAAGGGAGTCCAAATCGCGAAATTAGCGAAATGGGCTAAATCGCATGGATATTGGCTTGACACCAAGCAATTAGGCAGCTACGAGGATCGAGGCTCAGAGAACGAGGTTTATTTGTCTGCTGTGGAAAACTACGTATACAAGCTGAATGATTTTCGCTATTCAGACGATAACCTGACATCTTTCTTTGAACGCATAAAGGCCCATAACGCGTATTTCCCATATTGCGCATACACCCTTGTGGGCTTCTCGGAAAACCAAGATAGCAAGATTTGCGCAGTGCTTCGCCAACCTTACATCATTTCAAGTCGTGAAGCCACAGAAGATGAGATTTCAAATGAATTGGAGAAGTTAGGATTTAAGCCACAGATGGACGGTGAATATTATACGAACGACGTTCATGACATATTCGATGCGTCACCCAACAACGTATTGGTAGGCATAGACGGCAACTTGTATTTTATAGACACTATCATTTATGAAACAAATGCCGGGAATGTCAGCACATACCACAGTCAGTCTCCAAAATTTTCATAAACTATGAAATGCATAAACACACAAAATAATATCATGAAACTCAAAATCACGATTCTGGCTCTCATGCTGACAGCGGGCACGAGCCTGTGGGCGGCAGGAGCCTACACCATCTACCCCACCCCACACCGGCAGATAGAGCAAGCGGGCACGGTGACGCTTGGCGGCACCGTAAACGTGGTGTGCGGCAAGGCCATCGACCAAGCCACGCGCCAGAGGGCCGAGCAAGTGCTCAGGGAGCACGGCTTGCGCTGCAAGTTCACCACGTCGCCAGCGAAAGGCGCGGCCAACCTGCTGCTTGGCGTGAACGGCGACAAGGGTGCGGCAGACAAGGCGGCGACAAGCCTCAGGCTGAGCCGCGCGGTCTTCGCCACGCCAAAATACGACAAGCACCTCGTGGCCGTGGCCGGCAAGGGTAAAGCCGCCACGATAGTGATCCTCGGCGAGAACACCGACGCCACGTTCTGTGGACTCGCCTCGCTGGAGCAGATGCTCGACGAGCAACCAGGGAGGCTCTCGTGCGTGACCATCTACGACTATGCCGACGTGAAGAACCGCGGCGTGATAGAGGGATACTACGGCGTGCCCTACTCTGAGGATGTGACGGAAGACCTCTTCCGCTTCATGGCGCGCTACAAGATGAACTCATACATGTATGGCGCCAAGTCGGACCTCTACCACTCGCAACTTTGGGAGAAGCCTTATCCGCTGACCATCACGCCCGAACAGAAGAAGATCGGCATGATGACGCAAGACATGATGAGAAACATGGCGAAGGTGGCAACGGCCAACAAGGTCAACTTCATCTGGGCCATCCACCCGGGCACAGCCTTCTTCGACACCAAGAGCGACGACGTGCTCGACAAGATAATGGAGAAGTATGAGTCTATGTACAAGCTCGGCATGCGCCAGTTTGGCGTGTTCGTGGACGACTGCGGTGTGCCCGACGACTCTGCGAGCCTCAACATAGGCGCGCGCAGGCTCACCACCCTGCAACAACTCGTGGACAAGCGGTGGAACCGCAAGGGAGCCGCCCCTGCCGACACCGTGAAGCCGCTCAACTACGTGCCGCAGCTATACGCCTACTCATGGGTGAGCAAGGAGAAAGGCGAAAGATTCTTCAACTCGCTGAGCGCCACGCCAAAGAAGACGGTGATATATATCACGGGAAAGAACATCTGGTCGGTGCCCAACAACGAGGACCCAGCTCTCGTGAGCAAATGGCTCGGACGAGAGGTGGGATGGTGGTGGAACTATCCCTGCAACGACAATGACATGGACAAGCTCTTCGTGAGCGACATGTATGCAAACTTCCACGACGAGCGGCACATCGACAACGACGCCCGTGTGACCGACAGCCTCGCTGTGAAGACGCTCATCAGCAACCCCATGCAGCAAGGCGCGGCAAGCAAGATAGCCCTGTTCAGCATTGGCGACTACGCCTGGAACAACGCAGCCTTTGACGTGCACAAGAGCTTCGATGCCGCCGTGCCTGCCGTGGTGGGCAAGGAATACGCCGAGGCTTACCTCACCGTGTGCCCCTATCTCCGCCACTACGACTACGACTCGCCATGGCCTACGCTGGAGCAGATGAGGAAGTTGGCCGCGGCGTGCGAGAAGCTCGGCGAGCTGGCCAAGAGCGACAATGAGGGCGCACGCCTGTTCTACGACGACATAGAGCCGTGGCTCACCAAGGTGAACGACATGGCCCACTGCGCCATCGTGCTTCTCACCAAGGACAGCCAGACCAAGGAGGCGGTGGACCAAGCCATCGAGACCGTGGGGAAGATGGACACGGACAAGAAATACGACGTGGAGATTCTCAACGGCATGGGCAAGGACATCAAGATTGGCTCCACGCAAGCCAAGCCCGCCGACAGGGTGCTGCTGCCCATGCTGAAGAAACTCGCGAGGAAATAAACACGACAACTAAAAAAAACACTTTATTACTAACAATTATGTCAATTTCAAAGAAAGCATTATCATTGATGACCTTCTTAATGGCGACCTTCACCGCACCGTCAGTGGGCTTCGCACAGTTCAATTGGCCTTACCACATAGAGAAGGGGCAAGCCGTGACCGACGTGCCCCAACGCGAGGCCGGGCAGAAAAACGCACTCAACCTCACAACACCTAAGATGAACGTGGTGCGCGTGGGATTCGTGGGTCTTGGCATGCGCGGCCCAGGAGCCGTGGAGCGCTTGACTTATATAGAGGGCACGCAAATCATGGCCCTCTGCGACCACGAGAAGGATCGTGCCGAGAACAGCAACAAGATTCTGGAGAAAGCCAGCCTGCCACCGGCCGACATCTATTATGGCGAGGACGGCTACAAGAAGCTCTGCGAGCGCAAGGACATAGACCTCGTGTATATCGCTACCGACTGGCTGCACCATTTCACCGTGGCCAAATACGCCTTGGAGCACGGCAAGAACGTGGCCATCGAAGTGCCGTCGGCTATGAACCTCGACGAGATTTGGCAACTCATAAACCTCAGCGAGAAGACGCGCCTCCACGTGATGATGCTTGAGAACTGCTGCTACGACTTTTTCGAGCTCAACACCCTCAACATGGCGCAGCACGGCGTGTTCGGCGAGGTGGAATACGTGCAGGGAGCTTACCGCCACGACCTCTCTCCGTTCTGGGACGCTTATTGGAAGAAAGACGCCAACGACAAGCTCGGCTGGCGTCTCGACTACAACCAGAAGTTCCGCGGCGACGTGTATGCCACCCACGGTCTCGGCCCCATCGCGCAAGACCTTGACATACACCGCGGCGACCGCATGAAGACGCTCGTGGCAATGGACACCAAGAGCATCAACGGCAAGGCCTGGGTCGAGAAGATGTCGGGACAGAAATGCGACAAGTTCGCCAATGGCGACCACACCGTGACCCTCATCAGCACGGAGAACGGCAAGATGATAGAGGTGCAGCACAACACCATGACACCACAACCATACAACCGCATGTACCAGGTGGTCGGCACGAAGGGCTTCGCCAACAAGTATCCAATAGAAGGCTACGCCCTCTCAAGCGCGCAGATGAAGGCCAGCGGAGTGCAGCCGACGAAGGAAATGAGCGGTCACGACTACATGGGCAAGGCCGACTTCGACGCGCTGGTGGCGAAGTATCGCTCACCGATAGTGACCAAGTATGAGGCCATGGCAAAGAAGGTCGGCGGCCACGGCGGCATGGATTTCATCATGGACAGCCGCCTCGTCTATTGCCTCCAACACGGTCTGCCTCTCGACATGGACGTGTATGACCTCGCAGAATGGTGCTGCCTCGCCGAGCTTGGCACAATATCGATGGACAACGGCAACATCCCAGTGCAGGTGCCCGACTTCACCCGTGGGGCTTGGAACACGCAGAAAGGCTACCGCCACGCTTTCGCCTCAAAGGAAGAGGAGGAAGCCGTAGACAAGGCCAACGCCGCGTTCACGGCCAAGCTAAAGGAGAAAGGCGCGAAATACTGGAAGAAGCACCCCACCACAAAAGCCGACGGCAAGAGCCACCAGATGGGCCTGTAAGGAGTCCCTTGCGTGACTTTGCCCCACAAGAACAAACATAAGAACATACAAAAAGGAATCCCATGCTCACGCACGGGATTTCTTATTGTTGATAAAATCATGGCTTCTCTATGAATAGCGACAACACCTTTTAGGCAAGCCATGTTATCCCGAACTGGGGTAACTTCTTTTCCAGCTTGTCGATGGAGACGACAGGAAAATATATTTTCACGACATTTTATTTTCGTTTCATTTTTCTTTTATACCTTTGCACCCGGAAAGCAAAGGTTGCTTTCTAAGGGGTGCTGCGGTCTTTGCCGCGGCTGAGATCATACCCATGAACCTGATCCGGATAATGCCGGCGTAGGTAGAGGATAATCCCTTCAGTATTTTTTCTAAAAACAAAAGGTATCAATGAAAAGAACCGTTTTCATTATGAGCCTGTCACTTTCGGCCGTTGCAGCGATTGCAGGCAAGCCGGAAAAACTCGACACGCTCAACACGTACACACTGCAAAGTGTTCAGGTGACATCTACAAGGGCCACGAAAACCACTCCTATGGCCTTCACGACTCTCAGGAAGTCGCAAATCAGCGAGCTCAACTACGGACTGGATATCCCATATATCCTCTCACTGACTCCATCTGTGACCACCACCTCCGACGCAGGCAACGGCATCGGCTACACATCGATACGAGTGCGTGGCATAGACCCTTCGCGCATTAACATCACGGCCAACGGCGTACCTGTAAACGACGCTGAAAGCTCACAGGTGTATTTTGTCAACATGGGCGACTTCGCCTCTTCATTGCAGAGCATGCAGTTGCAACGTGGTGCCGGAACATCGACCAACGGCGCTGGAGCCTTCGGAGCCACCCTGAACATGCAAACAGAAAACATAGGCGCAAAGCCGTATTTCGGCCTCGACCTAAGCGGTGGCAGCTATTACAGCCACAAGGAGACGGTGCGCTTCGGCACAGGTCTTCTGCACAACCACTGGGGACTGCAAGGACGCCTGTCCAACATAGGCAGCAAGGGCTACCTGGACCGTGCATCAACAAAGCTCAACTCTTACTTGATGCAAGGCGGCTATTTCTCAGACAACACCATGGTGAAACTGGTGACATGGAACGGCACGGAGCAGACTTACCACGCGTGGAACTACGCCTCGAAATATGAGCAGAGCCTCTACGGAAGACGCTACAACTCGTGCGGTGAGTATTATGACGACAAGGGCAACGTACACTATTACAAAGACCAGACCGACAACTATCACCAAATGAACTACCAGGCCATCTGGAGTCAACTGTACGGACAGAACTGGTCATCAAACGTAACGCTCCACTACACCTACGGCTATGGCTACTACAATGAGTACAAGGCCAACAAGGACTACCGCGACTACGGTCTGTCAGACACCAAGCTGAAGAGCGACCTGACGCGCAAGAAGATAATGGAGAATGACCTCTACGGTGTAGTGGCCAGCATCAACTACGACAACAAGTCCAACTACAAGGCCACGCTCGGCGGAGGATGGAACAGATACATTGGCGACCACTGGGGCGAGGTGCTGTGGACAAAGGAGAAGGCCAAAGGGTTCTATCCTGGCTATGAGTATTACCGCAACAGGGCATGGAAGACAGACTTCAACGTATACGCCAAGGAATCGTGGACTTTCCTTAAAGGACTCAACGCTTACATTGACCTGCAATACCGCCACGTGGGATACCGCATGCAGGATCCACGCGACTATTACATCGACGAGGACCGCACGAAAGGATATTGGGCACACGACGACTTCGACTTCTTCAACCCGAAGTTTGGAATCAACTATAAGATAAACAGGCATAACCGTATATACGCCAGCTACGCCATAAGCCACAAGGAGCCCACGCGCAACGATTACCAGGACAACGAGGTACAGCACCTGAAGGCTGAGAAGCTGCAAGACGTGGAGTTCGGCTACCGCTACGAGAGCCCGAAATTCACGGCTGGAGCCAACTTCTACTACATGTACTACAACCACCAGTATGTGCTCACAGGTGCCATAAACGACATAGGCGAGATGATAGCCAGCAACGAGAACAGCGGCCGCTCTTACCGTGAGGGCGTGGAACTGGAAGGAGCGTGGAAACCAGTGGATTGGTTCCGATGGGATCTCAACGCAACATTCTCACGCAACATCTGCAAGGATTGGACAGTGGATCTCGATGACAACACAAGCTACAACCTCGGCGACACGCATACGGCTTTCTCACCCGACTTCATATTCAACAACGTGTTCACGTTCAACTACAAGGGTTTCAACGCAAGCATCCAAAGCCAGTATGTGGGCGAGCAATATCTGACGAATACCGACTTCAAGGCTTACAACAACTATAATGCTGACGGTAAGTTTGACCAAAGCGTAGACATGACCTTAAAGGCTCACTTCACGACAAACGTCAACCTCGCCTACAACTTCAAGCTCCCGAAATTGGGTCTGAAAGATGTCACATTCGGCGTAACGCTCTACAACATCTTCGACAGCAAGTTTGACAACAACGGTTGGGCCGCTCCAAGTTTCCGCAAGACAGCCAATGGCACCGTGGAGGCTTACTGCTCCGACGACCTCTATGAGGCAGGATTCGCACCATCAGCTCCTTTCAACTGGATGGCACATCTCTCTCTGAATTTCTAAAA
>ERZ808266.638-NODE-638-length-11686-cov-4.294472_pt1 | contig 11686 bp, 12 predicted proteins | sample MGYA00521278_ERZ808266 | MGnify/ENA primary metagenome ERZ808266 (study PRJEB31516, sample SAMN03275591) | gut metagenome | biome: mammalia-associated habitat; material: feces | host: Papio cynocephalus | place: Kenya | collected 2012-08-02 ... | reverse complement strand
ACGGTGACAAGTCCTGTCTTGCCGTAGTTGAGCAAGGCTTTCATGTCCTTCTCGCTCATGCTGTTGAAGTCGATGCCGTACTTGGCGCCCAATTCCTGCAGGTTCACATCGTTACCGCTGATGAGATTCTGCTTTGCACCCGGAGCGGTCTGTGCCTGCTGCTCGGTTGCAGTCTGTTCTGTTTTCTGTTCCATGTTGTTCTCTGTTTGGTTGGTTTGTTCTTTTGTCTCGTTGTCGTTCGCTGTACTCTGCGACTTGGAAGCATTATCCGATGATGCCGTCTCCTTTGCCTGTCCTTCCGATTGCTTTGCCTCTTTCTCAAAGTCCGAGGTGTCAACCTTGTGGGCGGAAAGAATCTCCTTGTTTGCCTCCGGGTCTTTCAGCAACTCCTTCATCACTCCGAGAAGGTTCTCCGCCTGGTCTGCCGCAATTCGGTAGAATCCGAATCGGCTTGGCTCCTTGCACTGGCGGAAGAAGTTTCTGAAGAAACTGTCCATCATGTCGCTGTTGCGGTCGAAGCGCAGGAAGTCGGGCGAGTTCTCCGCATTAGCTGGCGTGCGCTTAGGTGTGCCGTCTCTGCCGAGTCCGGCGACAACGCAGATTTCGCCCGTCTTCTCGTCACGGACTACCAGCACGTCCTGTTCGTCACTCTTTTTCTTTTGTGCCATAATCATTAATGTTTAATGGTGAATACTGTTGTTATTTGAACTTTTGATGAATGCGAGTCAGATAATGCTCCACATTCTCTTTCTTGAATTCCTTGACATTGTTCTTGACAAATTGCTTCACATCTTCCTCTGTGTAATAAGTCTTCTGTCCCAACCGCTTATAGGGAAGTACTCCCAGACTGCGATAGCGTTGCAGGGAACGAGGGGAGATTTGAAACAAGAGGCAGAGGTCTTGGTTGTCGAGCAGCTTCTCATTGATGGCTGCGTGTCCCTTGTTCTCGTTTTCTCGCTCATGTCTCAACATCAGCATATCATAGATGCCATCTATCTTCTTATGCAGGTCATGGAGGTATAGCTCCAATCTTCTCAATGTTGTTCCATCTTCCATACTTATGTCTCCTTTGCTATGGTTTGTTCCTCAATCAATTTCTGTACGGCGTTGATACTGTATCTGCATTGTCCACGCACTCTGATGTACTCTATTGCGCCAGTAGAGCGCAGCCGTTGCAGGGTGCGTTTGCTCACACCAAGCATTCTTGCCACATCGTCGTTTGTCAACACTGGCTCCATTGTTCTTTTACTCGAACTCTCTTTTACGGCAGAATAAATGATACCTACTAACTTTGCAACATCCGAAATCTGTTCTGTCAGCGTTTTGAAGGCTGCACTTTCCATTGTTATTACTTCCATTTTTGTTCCGTTTGAAATGTTATAAAATTCGTTATTTTGATTTCTCGGCGGCAAAATTAACCATTTGCGAAATACCCGTTTAACAACTCATTAATGACCCACGTATAATTTTCTTGATTTTTCTTGCCAAGCGGTCGGCAAACCCCAGAAAAGCACTGCCACAGACTTGCGTTTTCATTGTTTTTCCGTGTAAGCATATTACCTTTGCAGCAGATAGGCAGCACATATACAATGAAAGCAAGCATTATTGTCTTTGGTTTGCACTATCTTGGCAATCGAATTGTTGAACCAATAAAAATTAAGTATATGGAAGTAATAACAATGGAGAAGAAGGCATTTGACTTGATGATGGCAAGATACGAGGCCTTGGTTAAGAAAGTAGAGTTGTTGAAGTACAAGGCTAACGGCAAACGTTTGGAGAAATGGTTGACAGGACATGAGGTCTGCCAGCAACTTCGCATCAGCCAGCGCACCTTACAAAAACTTCGTGACCGTCGCTTCTTGGGACATACTCAGATAGGTCGCCAGTTCTATTACAGTCCCGATGAGGTCAAAGCCATCGTTCCACTGATTGCCCGAATCAAATCGGTATAGCATAGAACAAAACAGCTCTGTTTGATATTGATTTGACAATTGATATTGAGATTCAAATCGCGTTGGTATAGAACGAGACTCGCCCAAGGCAAAGCCGAAACTTTCACCTTGGGCGAGCCAACACAATATTTATTCACCACTTAATCCAATTTGTAAGCAATGAACATGAACCAACTTTTGACGCATGAGAGCGAGACGATAGACTCCGCCATGCAATCCTTGAAGAAAGCCAACAACTGGCTATCCACCTTCATCGAGTCCTACAGTCCACCCTTGGACGGTGAGCGATACCTCACCGACAAGGAACTATCCGAGCATCTGAAGCTCAGTCGCCGCACCTTGCAAGAATACCGCAAGCAAGGCATCTTGCCCTACATCATCCTCTGCGGCAAGACTCTCTATCCCGAATCCGATATCCAAGCCCTCCTCACCGGCAATTACCGCAAGCCAATAATTGATGGGAAGATTGGAAACCAACAATGAAACAAAGCCATACAGAAGTAATGCACAAAACGAACAGAGGGGAACGACCGATAAGCGGTCATTCCCCTCTGTTCGTTATATATTTTAAATCACAACACATGAATATCAAAATGGTGTTGCATGCAAATCTCCTTTGCAGCGCTTTATAGCACCATCTAAAGACTTGGAAAGATTCATAAACGCACCTTTTCTAATGTACTTTTCTGATTTTATAGTTTCATCTACTTTCTCTTTCAACTTCTCTAATGGCTTGATGTCTTCATCTGTATCATGTATCCAATTTCCAACATTATGCGATAAATCATACCTGCCTCGTATAAAATGAGTAAAAGTGTTTAAAGATTCATTATTCAACTTCAACAAGTTATTCATAAGTTTTTCCATGTCCACATGATTAAATATGGATACCATATCGTATGTACAGCTGTGGTCAGGCAATGCTTGGTTATTTAAATTGCACAAATCCTCCACATTGGAATCAGATAACTTTTCAAGAGTACGAGTCATGAGATTTTTACTCACTTTCAATCTATTTTCATATTCCTCATTAAACTTCTCGCAAATTGCAGGCAGTTTCTCTAGCTTTTGGTCTGTCATGTAGAAATTTACACCTCTACTAAATTCAAAGCGAGCATTATAAACTGATTCTTCGTCCTGAAAATCCTCCCAATATTTAGGCAGAGCCTCGCATATATTATCGAAGTCCTTTTCATCAAACTCTTTTATTGTACGAGAATCCAGGTATACCAAATAAGCGATGGCATATCCTAAATTTTTCATGTTCGGCACTTGGACACTACAAATATCATCAATCAAGGTACGATAGAATGAAATAAATTCCGTATTGCTCATAGCATATGCCTCATTAATTCTAGTCCATGAGCGAACTTCTGCTATAGGCGCGAAATATTCTTTCCCAACATATTCCTTGATAGAGCTACCCGTATTTAGCTCTAAAAGAACTCTTTCTACAAACTCAATTTTGAACGTCTGGTGGTTACTTAAACGCTGGTAAATGTTATTGTATCTCTGATGAAGATCTCCTAATTGTGACCTTAAGTTCTCTAATGCATCTTTATCAAAATATTGACCTTTTATGTCATATTGAATCCACTTGTCTAAGAGTTCATGATTTTTTCCACGATACTCACAATAGGATATGATATAAGTCCCCAACACATGAATCATGGTGTTCTCATAACGTTTATCTTCCAAGAAATCTGTCATCGTTTCTTCGAACCGGCTAAAATCCCATAAAGCTTGACGCAGAATACGAAGATTATTGCATTCCGTCATAGCAAAGAATTTCTCAATCTGCTTTTGATGACCAACTACAAAATCATTCTTGGGTGTCTGATTGACAAAAGTGTCAAGAGCACTATGTATATCCGTCGCTATCTCAAACTCACGACCAATAGTTTTTTCCTTGAACTCACCAAAAATCTTCTTATTCTCGCCTTCGGCAATCTTATCCTCATCACCAATGATTATGAGGTGGCAATGACATTGTTCGACAAAGTAGTTCAAATAACCTAAAAGTAATTTCATTGAAATCTCACTACGTTCCAAGTCATCAAAAATGAGTAATTTATTAGAATTAGCCAAATTGTCATTTGATTTGAATTTTGATAAGGAATCAATACCTATATTAATAGAAAGATCAGATATTCCATCATAATTTAAATCAACTTCATGTTTTAGGACCATTGCAGAAGCTATTTTAGCCAAAACTTTTCCAATCTTAGCTGTCTTTCCATACATTATAGGGCATATAACTCTATTTATTGCTGTAGTAATTTGTTTTGTATCACTTAAGCCATACAACGAAACATAAATCGGCTCCAATACCTGTTCTACGGATTGATTTCTTCTGTATTCATTTATCCAATGGTTGATAAAATGAGTTTTTCCACATCCCCATTTACCTTTCAAAAGAACAGCATACTGAGGATCCGGATTAATCATATACCCATTTAGAAATTGCTCTATGTTTGTATTCATTTTTTGTCTATAATTAGTATTTGAATAACAAAAATACGATTTTATTTTCAAAATATTATTTCTGATGTGATTTTATAACAATCTTTACCATATTGGAATCCTACAAATAGTAAATGGAAGCAAACTGTATTCAACTACTTGCTTCCATTTTACACAACTAAGACTTTTCTTACCTAACTAAAATCTCTTGGCATCATTCCATTCATCATGATAATCATCGTGTTGTCACACTTCTCACGATTCACAAGTGAAGGCTCTTTAGGCTCAATCTTCCCCAATGCCCACTTTCTAAAAAGTAGAGCCTGATAGGTATCCACTTGGAACGCAACAGCCAATACCATGTCCAAGTTATATACATCTGCCGAATATCCATTCTCCTGTTTGATGTATTTGGAAGCCTCAAAGTCTTTCAGGGCTCCCTGCTTGAAAACTCGTTTGATAGTATTTCGCACTGTTATGCCAGAAACATAGAATAGCTGCGCTATCTCCCACGCAGTCATCCACACCTCCCCATGATGAGGCGCATAGATGACCATGTCCTCTTGTATTGTTATCACCTGTCTTTTCATACTTCGTCTGGTTTAGAATTATGATTACTCTTGTTGTTGTCAACACACTGGTTCACATGCCCCATATACTCTTCGATATGATTCAGCTGCAAAGATAACTTGTCCATGTCCTTATTCAATTTTTCCTTAGTTATTTTTGCGTAAATTTGTGTTGTTTTAATATCCTTATGCCCCAAGATCGAACTCACCGTCTCTATAGGAACACCATTGGAGAGACAAATCAACGTAGCGAACGTGTGTCGGCTTTGATGCCAGGTTAGATGTTTAGCTATGCCACATTTCTTTCCCAATTTTTTGAGCATATTTAAACAAGCGTAATAAGATGGTACAGGAAAAACTCTGCCATCCTCACACAAACCACGATATTTCTCCATAATCTGTTTAGGATAGTCAAGCAACTTGATAGTTGCTTTCGTTCCTGTCTTCTGTCGACGGATTACAATCCACTCGTCATCGTCAAAGAATGTTTTGATGTTCTCTTCCTTCAAGTTGTAAAGGTCTATGAAAGCAAGACCGGTAAAGCAACAGAATAGATACAACTCACGTACTAAGTTCATCTGCTTGCTAGTGATAGGGGTATCCATTAGCAAATGAATTTCTTCTTTTGTCAGAATCTCTCTTGTTGTTTCCTCGTATTTGTACTCATAACGTCTGAATGGGTCTTTTACGAGCCACTCGTTATCTATAGCACGAAAAATCATGGCACGAAGATTCCAAACAAATGCCATAGCTGAATTAACCTTCAAGTGCTTGTCGGTTCTGAGAAATATCTCGTAGTCCATAATAAATGATAACGATAATTCCTTTAAGGCAATGTCTTTAAGATTATAGTGTGACTGTAAGAACTCACCAACATAAGCACATCCAATTTTGTATTTCTTGAATGTGCTCAAAGATTTCATGCCAGCTTTGTATTGCTTTTCGATTTCGTCTCTGCCTTGCTCATAGACTTTCATCAACGTATGACAGCGATATTCCAATCCAAGAAAAGCATTCTTCACCTTGTCAGCAGAGACAAAGTTGTCACGATCCATGATCTCTTGATAATGCTTATTGATACTCACACGCATCTTGTCCAGCTTGCGATTCACCTCCAAAGCCTGCATACTCTTTCCTGTCATGCGTCCGCCCTTGGTGTCCCACAAATTAGGATTTGCGGTCAACTTGCAACTAAATTGTGCCTGTGTTCCGTCCACTGTGATACGTCCCATGACAGGGACCGTACCGTCTTTCTTCACCACCTGTCTTTTGAGGTAGAAGATAATTGAAAATGTACTCTTCATAACTTCATTATTTTTTTGCGTACAAAATTAATATCAGAAGAGTCTTTTCTTGCTACGCATTTCACGGCAGAACACCGCAATTTTTGTTTGTAACCAAAAATCTTACGTTACTCATTAGTAACACACTACTAATCAGCACTTTCGTATACCATTCGTAACCTGCTTCATTCTTTCGAATGTCAGTACCCCCTCATTGGTGGTACAGGTTACGGATAGGTAACGTTTCTCTGTCCCATCTTGTCACATTCCCGTCTTCGCTTGTCCTCTCAGCTTTTAATCAAGATGAGGGAAGTAACTGATTTTCAGCTTACTTTCCTCATTCTTCTCCCAATCACTTTTTATATATAGTTTTATACGATTGAACTTATATTCAACGACGTTGAACTTATGTTCAGAAACGTTGAACTTATATTCAACGACGTTAAACATAACTTTTCCCTAGACAAAGATACAAATTTATCTAATAGAATGCAAGACTTTTCCTAGATTTAACATAAAAAAATAGGCACGCCATCTGCTGACGTGCCTAATTCCGATCATCATCGGCTCTATATACGAGAAACTATATTTCCATACAAAGCTAAATCTCCTCGCAAGCCACCATATCCACGCTTCTGAATATCACCACGAGCTTATGCAGATGAGTAGTCTTCACCGCCGTCCTTACCACCTCGCTATCAGCATAGCGGTTCACCTGGGCGATGGCATCCTCACGAAGCTTAGCCACCTGCTCGTCGGTGGCATCAGCCTTACAATACTTCAGTTCCACAATGTAAGAGTGCTCCATGTCTGGGTAATTCTCCAAGAGCGGAAGCAAGAAGATGTCGGCATAGCCCGCCTGGTTATCCAACTCGGAGATAGGACGATAGTACATGTTCTGACAGGTCATGGCAAGCGTAAAACCATGAACGAATGCCTCGCCCTTCTGACGGTCTCGCTGAGAGGCATACTGCTTGATGGTGTCGGCGATAAAGCCGAAATACGACTTATAGTCACCATCGTATGCCAAGTTACTCTCCAGTTCTCCTTTCTCATAGGTGTCATAATACAGGTCGTTCTCCTTGTAAGTGCTGAGCAAGTAAGCATAGATTTGCTCACGCACCACCTCGTTAGGAATCACAAACTTAGTCTTGCCTCGGTAAGTACCAGCTATCGTCACCATACCAAAATAAAAGAGCAAACTTACGAAATTATCAGGATTGTTGATACTCTCGGCAGGGAATCCCCTCTTCAATGTTCCGGTCACAAAGCCCTGTGTCACCAAGCGCTGGATGATGCTGGCATCATGGGCAAACTCCTTGTCGTGGCGAATAAGCATACGAAGCTTGTTGTAATCCGTGCGGATGTTTTCCTCAATCATAAATCTTGGAATGTGGCAGCCACTGCTGATATACTGGTCTATGAAATAAAGCACCATAACGGAGTTGTACATCGTTGTTTTTCCATATACATCCTCTGAAAAGCAATAATTGTCATAGTAAGGCTTCATCACCTGGATGAGCTCATCCACGGTATGATGGAATGGGCAAACGGTAGAATAATACGTGAGCAAGTCGCGCACCTCTTCCTCCGTAAAACCAGTCATCTCATTAAACTCGGCACTCAAGGAATAGTTGGTACCGATGTTGAAACCACTCGTCAAGTCATCCATTGTCACAGGGCTCACTCCTGTTACAAACACACGCCTCAAGGAATTGGCGGTAGCCGACTTCACCGCATCAAAGAAGAGGCGAAGATAGCCCTCGCCATGCGTCTGCTTGCGATAATTGGTCATGTACTGCGGCTCGGCGAGAATCTTATTGGTAAAATGGTCGTACTCGTCGATGAAAAGGTAGATTTGCCGACCTACTTTGTAACATTCATCGCAAATATATTGCAACTGATTGACACAACCCTCGCGCTTGTTCATCTCTTCCTTGACATAGGAAGGAAGATACTGCTGATAAACTTCGCAGAAGAAATTATACTTGATGTTGCATGCCTCATCCAATCCATCCTTATAATCATCGATTCCTGCTGCAACCACCGAGAAGTCGAGCCTCATCACCAAGTAAGAATTATGCTCTGGTGTAGGATGCTTGCCGATGTAAAGGTCACCGAAAAGCTGCTCAAACTGCTCTTTCTTGTTCACATCATAGTAATTTTGGAGCATAGAGAGGGTAAGGCTCTTGCCGAAACGGCGAGGGCGAATATAGAAGAAATACTTATTGGATAACTCCACTTCTTCTATATATCTAGTCTTATCCACATAATAACAATCATCCTTTCTTACGTCTTCGAAGTTCATCATGCCGTAAGGGATGCGCTTGCGATACACTCGCTTCTTTCTCTGTTCCATATCTACCAAAATATTAAGAAATTCTCTTTACTTTTGCAAAGATTATACAAACGAGCGCAATGAAAACTTGTTTTCAAATTGCCGAGTGCAGCTAATCATCTGCAAAACTACAACTTTATTTTCAAACTGCCAAAGATTATTGAAAGAAAAGCAAAAAAATAGGCACGCCATCTACTGACGTGCCTATTTTTTATCAATAGTCCTATCTTAGAGTCTATCTTTCGATAATACTTTTATATATTAATCTACCTTCTCGATAATCTTCATGCCTTCTTCCACTGCCTTCATATTCAGCGGAATCAGATTGTGATGACGCTCAGGCAAAGACTTGAAGAGTGCCTTGTTCAATCCATTGGTGCTCACCACTGGGCAAACCTTCAGCAAGCCGCCCAACACGATCATATTGAACACCTTGGAGTTCTTCATCTCAGCAGCCTTGTCCATCGCATCGATGCGATACACGGTGATGTCCTTGCGCTGAGGTGGATTCATGATGCCATAGCCATCATAGATGAGAATGCCACCAGGTTTAATCTTCGGCTCAAACTTATCGAGCGATGGCTGGTTGAGCACGATGGCTACATCGTAATGGCTCAGGATAGGCGAAGAGATGCGACTGTCGCTTACGATGACCGTCACGTTGGCTGTACCGCCACGCTGCTCTGGACCATAGGCTGGCATCCAAGTCACTTCCTTGTCCTCCATCAGTCCTGAGTAAGCCAGAATCTTTCCCATTGAGAGAACACCCTGACCACCAAAACCAGATATAATGATTTCTGTCTTCATTTTGCTATAATTTTGTCCCGATCATTCTACATTCCCGTCGTATCCTTCAGGTCGCCCTTAGGATACTCCTTAAACATATTCTCTTCCATCCACTTGTTGGCCTCAACAGGTGATAGCTTCCAACCGCTGTTGCAGGTAGAGACTATCTCGACCAAGCTGGAACCCAAACCTTTCATACTTGCCTCGAAAGCCTTGCGGATGGCCTTCTTCGCCTTCTTGATGCTCGCCACGGTCTCCACGCTCTGACGGGTCACATAGCAAGTACCCGTCAAATGGGAAGCAAGCTCGGTGATGTTGAGTGGATAACCATGGAGGTCTGGCTGACGACCATAAGGACAAGTGGCCGTCTTCTGACCGAGCAAGGTGGTAGGAGCCATCTGTCCACCCGTCATACCATAAATGGCATTGTTGATGAAGATGACGGCGATATGCTCGCCACGATTCAAGGCATGGATGGTCTCGCAAGTACCGATGCAAGCCAAGTCGCCATCACCCTGATAAGTGAAGACGAGACGGTCTGGCCACAAGCGCTTGATGGCCGTAGCCACTGCTGGCGCACGACCATGGGCAGCCTCCTGCCAGTCGATGTCCAAATAGCGATAAGCGAACACGGCGCAGCCCACCGGACAGATACCCACCGTCTTATCCTCCATGCCCATCTCCTCGATAACCTCGGCTACGAGCTTATGAACTACGCCATGCGAACAGCCCGGACAGTAGTGCATCGGGGTATCGTTCATCAGCGTAGGCTTCTTATATACCAGATTCTCTGGTGAAATTATATCATTCATTTTGCTAACTTCTTTAATGCTTCAACGATTTCCTCTGGCTCTGGCACGATGCCACCCAAGCGGCCGAAGTGCTCCACTGGCACCTGACCGTTCACAGCCAAGCGAACGTCCTCTACCATCTGACCGGCATTGATCTCGGCTACGAGGATGCCCTTCTTGGTCTTGGCGAGCTCGTGGATTTCCTTCTCAGGGAAAGGCCAAAGGGTGATAGGACGGAACAAACCGACCTTGATGCCCTGATCGCGAGCGCTCTCGATGCTCTTCTCGGCGATACGAGCGGCACTGCCGAAGGCTACGATGACGTAGTCAGCGTCGTCCATCTGCTCCATCTCGTAGCGAACCTCGGTCTCACGAATCTTCTTGTACTTCTCCTGAAGGGCGATGTTGCGCTGCTCCATCACCTCAGGCTTCAGTTCGAGAGAGGTGAGGATATTAGGTTGGCGAGTCTTCGGACGACCGATGGTAGCCCAAGGACACTCCTTCGCAATCTCCTCCTCGGTGCGACGAGGTTTGATAGGAGGCAGCACAACCTTCTCCATCATCTGTCCGATGACGCCATCGCTCAAGATCATCGCTGGATTGCGATACTTGAAGGCAAGGGTGAAGGCAAGGTCCACAAAGTCTGCCATCTCCTGCACAGAGGCAGGAGCCAAGACGATGACATTGTAGTCGCCATTGCCACCGCCACGGGTAGCCTGGAAATAATCGCTCTGTGAAGGCTGGATGGTACCCAAGCCAGGACCGCCACGCTGCACGTTGACGATGACTCCCGGAATCTCCGCTCCAGCCATGTAAGAAATACCCTCTTGCATCAACGCCACACCTGGGCTTGACGAAGTCGTGATGACACGCTTGCCGGCGCCAGCACCACCATAAACCATATTGATAGCCGCCACCTCGCTCTCAGCTTGCAGAACCACCATACCCGATGTCTCCCAAGGCTTGAGCAGAGCCAGCGTCTCTATAATCTCACTTTGAGGTGTGATAGGATAGCCGAAGAAGCCATCCGCACCACATCTGATGCAGGCATGGGCTATCGCCTCATTGCCCTTCATTAATGTTACTTCTTGATTTGCCATTGTTTAGTCCTCCTTCTTTCGATAAACAGTGATGCAACCGTCTGGGCAGACGATGGCGCACGAGGTGCAACCAACGCAAGCGTCAGGCACAGCCACCTCAACATAGCGATAGCCATGCACATTCACTCGCTTCTGCGACAATGCGATGACCTGGTGAGGACAAGCCTCCACGCAGAGCGCACATCCCTTGCAGCGCTCGGTATCGACTACAATAGCCCCTTTAATCTTGCTCATATTCTATTTCTTTTCTATATTTCTAAGTTAAGACCATATACTTTCTAAGATTTCTACAGAGAGAAGCCTTCCTGTAGCCTCTCGCTGCCCAAATCAAGGATTGTAATAGTCCTTACAGTAGAAGCTCATGATATTATCGAGCATCTCCTTGGCTGCCACGGCAGGGCTCT
>ERZ808266.635-NODE-635-length-11730-cov-7.055846_pt1 | contig 11730 bp, 8 predicted proteins | sample MGYA00521278_ERZ808266 | MGnify/ENA primary metagenome ERZ808266 (study PRJEB31516, sample SAMN03275591) | gut metagenome | biome: mammalia-associated habitat; material: feces | host: Papio cynocephalus | place: Kenya | collected 2012-08-02 ... | reverse complement strand
CTATCTTGTAGCCGATGTTCAGTTGGCCGGCGAAGTTGTACTGTTCCCCGGTAAGATTGATGTCGGCATCGTAGCCGGTAACCATCCGGGTTCCAGCCAGATTATTGATCAAAGCAGGGATCATCGCGACCGGAGCCTCAAACGAGCCGAGTCCTTGGTCATACTTCGCCTTTCCTCCTCCCGAAACGACTCCGAAATGGAATGAAGCGAACAGGTTGTCGTGCTTGAAGGCCAGACTCAGGTGAGGCAACGCAGGGACGAAAGACTTGCCCGTGTACTTCTTGTAACCTCTCCCGTCATTGTCAACCCCATATTTCAGAGGTTCATAGGTGGATGTCGTATAACGTCTCTGCAAAGCGGTCTGGACATCAAGCGCAAGATGCCATCCGTTGTCCATAAAGCCGATTCCGGCAGGGTTGAAATATGCCCCCTGAACCCCTATCACTGCGTTCTGGGCTGGATTCCTCAAGAACGCCACATTCTGATTCGTGTTAGTCACATAGCCACCCGCTTGAGCGGTCATCGCAGCAGCACAAACACATGCCGCAACAGCAATTACTCTTTTCATTTAGTCGAATTTTATTGTAATTATCGGAACAAATGTACATCTTCTTCCCAAGACGACAAATAAATTCGACCAAAAAGAAAATTTTAAATTGATTTATAGCCAAAACTGAAATAGAAATTATATAACTTGTAAAGAAATAAATCAATGAATATGTTGAAGCGGAGAATCGAGGCATCATCGGACGGGCTCAAACTGACAATTCTGGTCAGCGAGCCGGTGGGAGAACCCAAAGGCATCGTTCAGATCGTACATGGAATGTGCGAGCACAAGGAGAGGTATATCCCTTTCATGGAATATCTTTCCGCCCATGGCTACATCTGTGCCATACACGACCACCGCGGGCATGGAGAGACCGTCCTGAATGAAGAGGATCTCGGCTATATGTACAAAGGTGGCTGGAAGGCCCTTGTTCAGGACATAAGACTCGTGCAGAAAGAGATCAAGGCCTCGTACCCGGCGCTGCCGTACACTTTGTTCGGACACAGTATGGGTTCGATGGCCGTGCGTTCGTTCACAAAACGCTACGATGACAGCATCGACACGCTCTTTGTCTGCGGATGCCCGAGCTATAATCCGGCAGGAAAGGCAGGACGCGTTCTCGCCGGACTGATCGGACTGTTCAAAGGAGAACACTACCGCTCCCCTCTCCTGCAGAAACTGTCATTCGGATCATTCAACAAACCATTTGAGTCAGAGGGCTATCCGTCAGCGTGGGTCTGCTCCGACAAGGACACGCTTGAGGCCTATCACAAAGACCCTTACTGCATGTTCACATTCACTGTCAACGGGTTCAAGAACCTGTTGGATTTGATGCAGGACTGCTACAACCCGAAAGGCTGGAAGATGGCCAATCCAAGTCTGCCGGTTCACTTCATATCCGGAGCCGAGGATCCGTGCCGCATCTCTGGCAAGGCAATAAGCAAGGCTGCCGACCTGATGAGACAGGTTGGCTATAGGAACACGGATCTACACCTTTACCCAGGGATGCGTCATGAGATTCTCAACGAGACAAACCGAATCCAAGTCTGGAACGACATCCTAAACAAACTTGCCGTCACTCACCAGTCGATCAAGGCAAACATTTGACAAGCTAAGGAAAGTAAGTAGAACCGAAGCCTCCTAATAAACCTTGACCTTGAGTTTCGAATATGCCCGTTCGGCTTTCTGAAGTGCCTTCTCGACAGTCTCGTCGGTGGCAAGGATGACACCAACGCGGCGGTGGCCCTTGATTTCCGGCTTTCCGAAGAACCTGACCTGCACACCTGGCTCCTCCAGAACCTTGTCTACGTCCTGGAACTCATATTCATTGGTGTTTCCTTCGACAACAATCGCCTTCGAGGCTGACGGTCCGTAGAAGCGCACTTCAGGGACAGGCAAGCCAAGAACAGCGCGGGCGTGAAGGGCGAACTCTGACATGTCCTGTGAAATCATCGTCACCATTCCAGTGTCGTGCGGTCTCGGGGAGACTTCGCTGAATATCACATCCTCTCCTCTGACGAAGAGCTCGACCCCGAATATTCCGTAGCCACCCAGCGCCGCGGTAATTTTCCCCGCTATCTTCTGAGCCTTCTTCTCAGCGGCAGCGCTCATGCCCTGAGGCTGCCATGACTCACGGTAGTCACCATCGACCTGATGATGTCCCACAGGCTTGAGGAACGTAGTTCCGGCACAGTGACGGACTGTCAGCAGAGTGATTTCATAATCAAAATCCACAAAGCCCTCTACGATGACCTTGCCGCCACCGGCACGTCCACCCTCCTGTGAGATCTTCCAAGCCTCGGCGACCTGTGATTCATTCCGCACCACACTTTGGCCATGTCCGGAAGAACTCATAACAGGCTTCACAACACATGGAAAACCGATCCGCTCAACAGCCGCTTTGAACTCATCCTCTGTCTGAGCAAATTCATACCTTGAGGTTGGAATGCCAAGTTCTTCTGCGGCAAGCCGTCTGATCCCCTCCCTGTTCATAGTCAGGTAAGTGGCATTGGCCGTCGGGATGACAGTGTAGCCTTTCTTTTCGAGTTCGATCAACTTAGCGGTAGCGATCGCCTCGACCTCCGGGATAATCAAATCAGGTTTTTCCTCCTCGATCATATTAGCAAGAGCGTCTCCATCAAGCATCGACAGAATGTGTGACGACTGTGCCACCTGCATCGCCGGTGCGTTCGCATATTTGTCCACAGCCACGACATTCACGCCGTAGCGCTCAAGTTCAATCGCGAGCTCTTTACCAAGTTCTCCCGATCCGCAGAGAACAACCTTCTTCCCGACAGGAGTGAAAGGATTACCAATGTTTGTCATACGTAAAAATGTGTTTGAATCTTCAAATTTACGAATATTCCGAATCTGCGGCAAGGATTACATGCCTGACGTTTTACAATCATCTGCGTCCCGAGTCAGAGACAAGGTCGTGGAGGGTGCGGTTGAAGTCGGAGTGGGACAGGAGATCCTCAAGGGTTAGGTGCATCCTCCAGCGCCAATAATGGTGCGGGTCGGCAGGAATGTTGATCCGTTCATCCTCTGGGTTGCCATGGTAGCGAACCTCTTCATTCATGGACATCCAGTCCTGAAGCGGGAGGATGCACAGCATCGAAGGTGAGTTCAGATGCCGGCTCACAATCCGTTCGCAGATCCAAGGCTCGCAGGAATGCGGAGCCTTCCCCTCACAATGGAGCATCTCGTGGAAGAAACGCTCGGACATCACATGATCCTCTTCCCACCAGCCACGCAAGGTGGAAGTGTCGTGGCTTCCTGTAGCACAGACCGACATATAAGGGTAGCCGGCTGGGTCGCCGAACTCTTCGCCGAACGCCTTTGGCATTCTCTGGATCTCAAGAGAAAGAATCCGCAGATCCTTCATCACCTCCGGAACACAGGCCGGAATCATTCCGAGATCCTCTCCGCAGGCCAACATTTCTGTGGAGTCCAGAAGAGCCGGCAATTTCCTCATCGCGCACTCCTTCCAGAAACCATTGTGGCGATGATAAAAGAAATCATTGTAGAGATCGTTGTAGGCATTCTTGAAGTAATCGTTAAGCGCTCGGAAGTCCTCCGTGTTCTGGCCAGCGATTCGAGGATGATACCATCCGTCACGATGAGGATCAGGCACAAACAACTGAGAGTTAGGATCAAATCCTCTGTCTCTCAACTCATCGGCAGAGTAAGGAAGAGCAGGATTGAAATGGCCCAGCAAGCCCGATTTCACGCCGACGGGAATCTCCCAAATGCGGAAGAATCCAAGAATATGATCGATCCTGAACGCGTCGAAATATTCACTCATCTTCCTCAGGCGGGCCTTCCACCAGGCGTAGTCGTCCTTGGCCATCTCCTCCCAATTGTAGGTCGGAAAGCCCCAGTTCTGGCCTTCCGCAGAGAAAGCGTCAGGTGGTGCACCAGCCTGAGAATCAAGGTTGAACAGATGTGGGTACTGCCATGCGTCCACGCTCGTGCGGCTGATTCCGATCGGAAGGTCACCCTTGATCGCAACGCCCCTCGAGTGGGCATATTCAACGGCTTCCTTCAGCTGCGCGTCGAGGCAGAACTGAACATAGCAGTAGAAGTCCGTCTCAGCCTTGTGCCGGCGGCAGAATGACTTGACCTTAGTTTCTGAATATTCAGAAAGAGATTTCCATTTTCCAAATTCTGGCGTTCCGTTGATGTCTCGGAGCACACAGAAAGCGGCGTAGGGAATAAGCCAATCCTTGTTGGCGGAATAGAATCTCTTGTAACTCTCTCCTGACATCACCTCCTGGCCTACTTCCCTGAAAGCCTCTTTCAGGAGACGGGTCTTCTCGCGATTGACCTTCTCGTAGTCCACCGCCGGTAGTGCGTTGAGTTCTTTCTGAAGAGCCTTGTACTTCTTGTCTGCCTTGACTCCGGCATCAGGAAGATGGACGAACTGCGGGTGCAGGGCGAACGTTGAGTTCGCATTGTAAGGGTAAGAATCCATCCACGTCCCGGTCATGGTGGTGTCGTTGATCGGCAGTAGCTGGATTATGCTCTGGCCTGTCTTCGTGGCCCAGTCCACCAATTTCTTGAGATCTTTAAACTCGCCCACTCCGAAACTGGTCTCACTGCGCAGAGAGAAGACAGGAATCGCCGTGCCAGCTCCGCGCCAAGGCTTGGTCTCAAACTCCGGAATGACATCCCTTATCTCCAGCATACGGCCCTTGGCAGGAACTTCCGCGAAGAAATGGTTGGAACCGGACTCCCAGACTTTTGAAGCCTTTGTCTTGGTGTCCAAGACAACGAATTTATACTCAAAAGGTTCCTTTACATTGAGGGAAACACTCCAAAACGGAGCCGAGGTCGGACTCAACTGTACGAACTTTTTCCAGTCATCGAACATTTTGCCACTGCCGGTGATGGCAAGCATCTCATCCTTGCGGATCCGGGCACACGGAACGGTAAAGGTCACGTTGCCGGCGCGCTTGAACGAAGCCGATTTTCTTTTGAATATCACGTCAGCGAAGGCCTTGGTCCAGAAAGGGGAATCCTCCGGTCGGTCCTGCCATCGGTCACGGATTTCAAGGGACGCGGTCGCTGGGCCTGTCGAAGCGACAGTCCCTTCGACAAGTTCAGGGACCGACGTTACGATGGTTGGTGAGCCATGCCGAACCACAGGAACCGTATGCCTTCCCCATTCGCGCCGGACACTCTGCCCGTCACGGCGAAGTCCAAATGAATAATCAAGTGTCCCGGAAGTATCAGGCACCTCAAAAGATGCCTCCCAACGTCCTCCGGCCAAATATTTCATTGCTATCGATTTGCTGCCGGAAAGAATCAGAAATAGTTCCTCTCCGGGAGAGGTGAAATATTCAAGGGATATGTTAAGTCGCATTGTGAAATCCAACGACGGAATATGTCCGCCGACAGAAGTGCAATATTAACGAAAATTTCCGAATCAAAGTGTTGATTCGCCAACGAAATTGAGGATAAGAAGCTGTTTTGATTTGTTTGAAATGTTCTTTGAGGTGAAAAAATCTTCATTTTCTTCCCGCTTCTTCAGTCAGATAGCACCGCTATCCTCCTTGGAAGAAGCGGTCGAACCTGAAGTTTTTCACTCTCAACCCAGCGCCCGAACCGAGAGCAATCGAGCTTGTTCGGATTGCCGAGGTGAGCAGCAGGGAAAGAGCTTGCTCTTAACCTTCAAACAAACAAATCAAAACAGCTTCCAAAAGACCTTTATTAACAAAGAATGGGAACCGAAATTTGTGATTGGCGATTTTATAGGCTAATTTTGAAAAATATTCTTCAGAGACAATGGACAAGAAAGAACTTGAGATAATGGCGCCGGCGGGCAATTTCGAATGCCTTCACGCGGCAATACAGGGTGGGGCGGACTCCGTTTACTTCGGTGTGGGCAATCTGAATATGCGCTCCCACTCGGCGAACAACTTTACTCCGGATGACCTGCCGAAGATCGTTGAGATCTGCCGGGAATATGGTGTCAAGACCTACATGACTCTGAATATAGTCCTTTACGGTGAGGATCTCGCTCCGATGCGGGAGGCATTGGACGCGGCAAAGGCGGCAGGAGTGAACGCCATCATCGCCTCTGACATGGCAGCGATAACATATTGCAGGAAAATCAGGTTGGAAGTCCACATCTCGACCCAACTCAACGTGTCGAACATCGAGGCGCTGCGGTTCTACTCACAGTTCGCCGACGTGATCGTGCTGGCGAGGGAGCTGAACCTGCACCAGGTCAAGGATATTCATGAAGCCATCGTGCGCGAGGGGATCAAGGGCCCGTCCGGGAATCTGGTGCGGATCGAGATGTTCGCCCACGGAGCACTCTGCATGGCGGTTTCCGGAAAGTGCTATCTCAGCCTCCAGACCTACGGGGCCTCGGCCAACAGAGGAGCTTGCTACCAGCTTTGCCGCAGGGGGTACGAAGTCACAGATCTGGAGACGGGTACAAAACTGAACATCGACAACAAGTACATCATGTCACCCAAGGATCTGTGTACCATCGAGTTCATGGACAAAATCATCGATGCCGGGGTGAAAGTCTTCAAGATTGAGGGGCGGGCAAGGAGCGCTGAATATGTCAAAAAGACTGCGGAGTGCTACCGCCGTGCGGCTGACGCCGTCTGCGAGGGACGCTACACGCCGGAGCTGGCGGCGGCGTTGAAAGAAGAATTGTCCGAGGTCTTCAACAGAGGGTTCTGGGATGGCTATTATCAAGGAGCGAGGCTCGGGGAATGGAGCGATGTGTACGGCAGTCACGCCACCCGAAAGAAAATCTACTGCGGAAAGATCACGAACTGGTTCGACAGGATCTCCGTGGCCGAGGTGCTGGTGGAGTCGGAGACACTGCGCAAAGGTGATGACATTCTGATCATCGGGGAGACTACCGGAGTCATAGAGCAGACAGTCAGCGAGCTACGGGTCGATCTCAAGCCGACTGACAAGGCAGGAAAAGGCACGCTTTGCTCTATTCCTGTAATATTTCCTGATGACATCCGCACTCCGGGCCGAAAGAAGATCCGCCGAGGCGACAAGGTTTACATCTGGAGAGAAATCTGAGATCCGTGCCGCACGGTCACTTCGACAAGCTCAGTGACCGATCAATGTTGTTTCTCAGGCTGATGGGTGAAGTGGCGGGGGCCTTCGATGGAGCGCCAGTAGTCGGAATCGAAATCGGGATGGATGTACGGGCCTACGTGGTCGATCACAAAACTCAGGTAGGTGATCTTGTAGCCTTGGGCGGAGAACATCTTTTCGTAGAAAGTCTGGACCTCGAACAATGCGTCAACGGCGGATTCGCCGGCTACAGACCGCAACGCGCAATCAGCAAGGTCTTGGCGGCCGGTTCCATAAAGATCATTGGTGCAAGCCAGGATATTCATGTCATTCTGTTCGGCCACCGCGCGGGAATATTCATAAAGAAAGCGGCTGTCTGTTTTGAGGTGGACTATCCCGCCCTTTTTCAGGAACTTGCGGTAGCGCTCCAGAAATAGTGGGCTTGTGAGACGACAGTTCTCGCTCTTCATCTGAGGATCGGAGAAGGTCAGCCATATTTCCGAAACCTCTTCCGGAGCGAAGAAGGCATCTATGAACTCAATTCTCGTGCGAAGGAACGCCACATTCGGAAGATTGTTCTCCGTGGCGAACTTGGCGCCCTTCCAAAGACGGGCTCCTTTGATGTCCACACCTATGTAGTTGAGTGATGGCTCCCTGCGGGACAAGTCAATCGTGTACTCCCCTTTTCCGCAGCCGAGTTCCAGCACGATCGGTTGGTCGGCCTTGAACATCCTCTCATTCCAATGTCCCTTAATCGGATGATCCTTGAGCCTCAAACTGTTACCTGCCTCAAACTTGTCAAGCACCGAAGAGGCCTCCGGCTGAAGAAGGCAGGAGAAAGTCTCGTTCTCCGCGAATTTTCTAAGTTTATCGTGTCCCATTTTCCTTTCTTGTGAAAATCATTCCCAATCCCCGGATAGCCTCCGAATCATTCAGCACCCTGGCTTTAAGCCTCCATATTCCGTGTTCCGGAAGGCTAAACGCCTCCTTGTATCCGGCCATGAAGTCCTTCGTATAATATGAAGAATCCACCGGACAAGCCACATGAATGAATGTCGTGTCGGAAATAATGACCGAATCGGAAGGAGATATCCATCTCAAATCCAATGAGATGCTGTCCGATGGAAATGTTCCGAACGCCGGGCGTTCCAGTCTCGTGTAAAAATCCAGACCGTAGGCTACCGTCGAATCCGACAGATCAAGATTGAATATGTAGGTGTCTCCATATTCAGCCTTTTCCCTGACCACAAACGGCTCATAAGAAGTAGGCCGTGAGCATGAAGCCACAACCGACAACAAAGCCAAAGTCAGAAAACAATCACGCATCGGTCTTCGGATTCTGCTCCGGCTTCCTGTCCCCACGCTGACGCGGAGGACGACCGTTGCCATTTTTGCGGGAAGCGTTGCTCCGGTTCTTGTTCTTATTCTTGTTTTTCTTCGGTTTGTCGAACCTTGTGATGCTGTCATCACCCACGGCGGACACGAACTGAGGTCCCGTAGGCTCCGGTTCCGTCTTCAAAGACTCCGGTTTCTGGCCGTTGCGGTTCATCATGATGATCTGAGCCACCTCTGAGGCAGCCACTGGATATAGATTCGCGAGAGAACCCTTCTCATAAGAGAAATACATTATCTCCTGAAGTATGTCAGTCTTGACCAGATAAGCCAGGCCATCCTCAAACTCAAGCGGTTCCGAGACTTTCGGAATACGAGACTGGGCGTCCAGATAGTTGGCTACCTCATAATTCAGGCAGCACTTCAGCTTTCCGCACTGGCCGGCAAGTTTCTGCGGATTCAGGGACAGGTCCTGAGTACGGGCAGCCGATGTGGAGATGGACTGGAAATTCGTGATGAAATTGGCGCAGCATAGTTCCCTGCCGCATACTCCGAGACCACCGATCAGACCAGCCTCCTGTCGGGCTCCGATCTGCTTCATCTCTATCCTGATGTGGAACTCTTCGGCGTAAACTTTTATCAGTTGGCGGAAATCCACACGTCCGTCGGCTATGTAGTAGAAAATCGCCTTCGTTCCGTCTCCCTGAAACTCCACATCTCCGATCTTCATGTCCAGTCCGAGTTCGGCAGCGATCCTGCGAGCCTGTATCATCGTGTCCTGCTCACGGGCAATAGCCTCCTGCCACTTCGCTATGTCGAAAGGCTTGGCCTTGCGGTAAATCTTTTTCAACTGGGTAGTCTCGGGGTCAATCCCCTTGCACTTCATCTGACGGCCGACAATCGGTCCCTCCAAAGTGACGATTCCCAGATCGTGCCCGTTCATCGCCTCGACTATGACCAAGTCCCCGGCCTTGATCCCCTGACCGGAAGCATTTATGTAAATGCCTTTCCTTGTGTTCTTGAAACGGACCTCAAAAAGATCCTTGAACTGCTCCTGACGAATGCCGTGAAGCCAGTCATAATCCTTCAACTTGCAGCAACCTTGGCGGTAATTGCAGTCGTACTCACCGGTCTCCTGATTCTGGGAGATCGTGCATCCACGGTTACAATCGAACTTTATTGTCTCGTTATCGATATTCTCCATATGCATTTCAATATTATTGTCAGAAACTCAAATACAACCGTCCCACAAGGTCGGTGAAAAGAATCTTCTGGTTCACATTACGGTCAATCAGCATCTGCGACCTGTCCAGACAGGAAACCGCCATCCTCGGGAAACTCTTCCGGCAGCGCGAGGCCAAGCGGACGAAAAACTCGTTTTCCTCCCGGGAAATCCCAGCGATCTGAGGCAAGTTCTGCTGGATCAGGAACACCTTACGAAGGCTTTCACCTGCAAATTTACAAAAAGCTTTCTGGTTTTCACGCGAAGGAAGCGCGGCCATCGCATCCCCCCAGGCCAAAGCGGCGGAAAGATCTTTTGAGGCAAGAGCGTCAGTCAGACCTTTGAATATCTCCATCTGGCGCAGATAGTCCTCCTTCCCGGACAGGTAACGTAACGCCGTCCCGACACTGCCGCCCGCAACCAACACCGCCTGCGAAGCCTCATCCGGATTCTTCCCGAAACGGGTAGTCAGAATCTCCACAATCTCATTCTTTGAATATGGCAACACCCGTATCGCCTGACATCTTGACGAGATGGTCTGCATGACTTTCTCCGGAGCGTGGGTGATCATGATGAACAAGGTTTTCTCCGGCGGTTCCTCAATTGCCTTGAGAAGCCGGTTGGCGGATGCGGCGTTCATCTTCTCAGGCAAATAGACAACGACTGCCTTCCAGCCTCCCTCAACCGAAGTAAGCCACACTGTCTCAAGAATCTCCTTGGCCTCGGCATTGTTGATTCCGGCCTGTTTGCCTTCTATTCCGAAAGCCGCGCTGACCTCACTCTCAAGGGCGTAAGGATTGGACGTCATCAAAGACCTCCAATATTCAAGGAACAAATCCGCCCTGAGATTCTCCACCTTCTCGTTGACCTTCGAGCCGTTCGCCACCGGGTAAACGTAATGCACGTCCGGATGTATGAGATTGGAAACCTTATGCTCATCGCCCAAGACCTGACTCAAAAACGCCAGCACAAGAGCCATAGCCCCGCAGCCGTCGTTCTCGTAGAGCATCATGGCATGAGGGATGCGCCCGCTTCCGGCCATCCCTTTCAACGCCTTGACGGCATCGTGGTTACCTATGATTCCGTCCAACGTCATCAGCTGTTCCTGTAAGCGGTGAATCCCGCGATCCTTATAAGATATTCCTTTTCCTTGGAATCCGGGAGAACCGAAAGGGCTTCCTTTGCCTTGAGGACATATTCGTCTAGGACAGAGACGGCATATTCAATGCCTTTTCTTTCCCGCACGAAGCGTCTGATTTCTTCCTTATATTCAGGATGTCCGTTGATTTCGGTCACTTTTTTCCTTATAGCCGCCTCGTCTTCCGCGCTCACTGACTTGAGCGCCCCCAGCAGCGGCAACGTGATCTTCTGCTCCTCCAAGTCGATGCCCACCGGCTTGCCGATGTCCTGACAGTCGGAGTAGTCGAATATGTCATCCTTGATCTGGAAGGCTATTCCGAGGCTAACAGCATAATTTCTCACCGCCTTCACCTGTTCCTGCGTGGCGTTGACGGAAATCGCTGCGGAAACCGCCGAGGATTCAAACAACGAGGCTGTCTTGCTGTAGATTATTCTCAGGTAGTCTTTTTCGTCCGTGTCTCCGATTGTGGCCTTCTGAAGCTGAAGCATCTCACCTTCAGCCAGATGACTCAACGTCCTTGAGAAGATTCTGACCACCTCGTTTCCGTGGGCGGATGACGCAAGGATGTTTTCCATGGCCCTGACCAGCCAATAATCCCCTATCAGCACGGAGGCCGCGCCACCAAGCAAGGACATCACTGTCGGACAGCCGCGCCTCTCCGAACTGCTGTCTGCGACATCATCGTGAAGCAGCGTGGCATTATGAAGCAGTTCCGACGCGGCGGCGTAGTGAATGCTGTCCACATTAGCCACTCCACCAGAGCATGCCCTGGCGACCAGCAAGGAAATCAGTGGACGGAGCTGCTTTCCGCTATGCGAAAGGATAGCTGCGTTGGTGGCGTTCAACAGCTCGATGTCACTTTCCAAGGAAGACCTGATCAAAGCGTCAGTGTCCTCCCAGTCCTTGCCAAGGAATATTCTTACTTCTTCCAGAGTC
>ERZ808266.629-NODE-629-length-11749-cov-3.904566_pt1 | contig 11749 bp, 10 predicted proteins | sample MGYA00521278_ERZ808266 | MGnify/ENA primary metagenome ERZ808266 (study PRJEB31516, sample SAMN03275591) | gut metagenome | biome: mammalia-associated habitat; material: feces | host: Papio cynocephalus | place: Kenya | collected 2012-08-02 ... | reverse complement strand
CGCATGCGGAAAGGGCGGTGCGACGCTTGCAATCATCGCTTGCGTCGCACCGCCCTTTCCCTCGCTTCGTTCGAATCGATATGCCGTTCCTTCAATCAGGTAATCGGACAAATCAGGTAATCAAACGATCAGGCAATCAGGCTTTCGGCACGGAACCCTCCTGGGAGTGGTCGAAGACCGGCTTGTTGTCGGCATCGTACTTGTAGACGCCGATGGAAGCCGAACTTGGATCGTGCGCGTCGTTGAATGCGCCGATGGAGGTCTGGCCTTGGTATTGGATCTCCTTGCCGTCCTTCAGCAGGGCGAGGCAGGCCTTGTACGAATCGCACTTCTCGCCCTTGGTGGAACCGGAGACGGCCATGAGGTTCTTCTGCACGGTCGTGCCATCCGTGGCGCCGCCCTTCTGCGCGGCGAGCGCGGCCAGCACGATGGCGTCGTAGGTTTCGGCGGTGTACGTGAAGTCGGCGACCTTGGAATCGAAGGACTTGACGTTCTTCTGGAATTCCTCGGTCGGGTGGGCTCCCGGAATGGTGCCGGTGGAGCCTTTGAGCAGGCCCGCTTCGAAATCGGAGGAATGGTCGACGGTGTTGCCGTCGGTCATGTACAGCTTGTGGGTGTCGATGCCTTGGGCCGCGAGCTCCTTGACGAGCGGCACGGTCTGGTCGAAGGCGATGACGAGCACAGCGTCCGGATTGGTGGCCTTGATGGCGGTGACCATCGAGGAGAAGTTCGTTTCGGTCGGGTCGAAGGTGTCCTTCTCGCCGTAGACCACCTTCACACCGGCGTCTTCCACGGTTTTGACGACCACGTCACGCAAGGATGTGCCGTATTCGTCGTTGAAGACCGCGATGGCGAGGTTTTTCACGCCGTCCTGGGCGATGATCTGGCCGAGGACCGCGCCCTGCACGGTATCCGGCGGAATGGTGCGGAAGAAATAATCGTTGAGACCGGAGAAGGCCGTGGACGTGGCTCCCGAGGAGATCATCGGCACTTTGGAGGAGGTGACCTGCTTGTAGGTGTTCTTGACCACGGAGCTGGACGGAGGGCCGACCACGACGGATGGGTTCTTGGCGAGCACCGATTGCGCGGACGAGGTGTTCTGGTCGGCATGATCGGCGTCCGACGTGTCGGCGGAGGTGATTTCGATGTCCTTGCCGAGCACGCCGCCGGCGGCGTTGATGTCCTTCTGCGCGAGCTTCATGGTGGCGATGTTGGCCGGTCCCAGATAGGCCATGGAACCGGTCAGGGGGAACAGGCCTGCCGCCATGAACGTGCCGGACGACTTGGACGATCCGCCGGAAGCCGAATCGGACGAGGACCCGGTGGCCGTGCCGGACGAGCCGCAGCCGGCCAGTATCATCGTCAGTGCCGCAGCGGCTGCGGTAATCGTGATAATCGTTGTATTCGAATCCTTCTTGGAAGTGAACGCACGCATCGTAAGCTCCTCTCTCTGCTGCGATCTCGCCGCTTGATGCGGTTCGAACGCGAATACGTGCCCGGATATGGAAAACCGCGGGAAGACGCTCGAGCAGCTTTTGGCTGGATATGGTGGATTCCCGCGGTTTGGTTATGCGCTATGGGTATGCGTAGCTATTGGGTTCATGCGCTGTGCGGCTGCCGGCATGGACGGTGACCGGTATGGGCAATGGCCGATATGGACGGCGGCCGCGTCGCGCCGGATGTCGCGTCACTCGGACGGCACATCACCGGACTGGGTGTGGTCGAACACCGGCTTGTTGTCACCGTCGAAGGTGTAGATGCCGATGTTGGCCGAACTTGGATCGTTGTTCTTGTTGAACGGGCCGATGCCGGTCTGTCCTTGGTATTGGATCTCCTTGCCGTCCTTCAGCAGGGCGAGGCAGGCCTTGTACGAATCGCACTTCTCGCCCTTGGTGGAACCGGAAACGGCCGCCATGTTGGCTTGGATGGTCTTGCCGTCGGCGCTGCCGCCCTTCTGCGCGGCGAGCGCGGCGAGGATGATGCCGTCATAGGTCTCGGCTGCGTATGTGGTGGTGTTCTTCAGGTCCACGCCGGTGGATTCGAGGCGCTTGACGAACTCGTCGGATGGGTTGACGCCCGGAATGGTGCCCTTGGATCCCTTGAGCAGGCCGGCATCGAAATCGGAGGAGTAGTCGGAGGTGTTGCCGTCGACGAAGTACAGCTTGTGCATGTCCACTCCGGCCGAGGCGAGCGCCTTCAGCAGCGGCTCGGTCTGGTCGAAGGCGATGACGAGCGTCGCGTCCGGATTGGACGCCTTGATGGCGGTGGCGATCGAGGAGAAGTTCGTTTCGGTCGGATCGAAGGTGTCCTTCTCGCCATAGACGATGTCGACGCCCGCGTCGCTGGCGGTTTTGACAATCGTGTCACGCAGGCCAGTGCCGTATTCGTCGTTGAAGACCGCGACGGCGAGCTTCTGCACGCCATCCTGGGCGATCAGGCTGCCCAGTACGGCGCCCTGCACGGTATCGGGGGCGACGGTACGGAAGAAGTAATCGTTGAGACCGGAGAAACTGGCGGAAGTGGCTCCCATCGACAGCATCGGGATGTTTTGCGAGGTGATGGATTTGTAGGTGTTCTTGACCACGGAGCTGGACGCCGGGCCGATGATGAACGACGGGTTCTTGCTCAGCACGGACTGGGTGGCGGACGTGTTCTGGTCGGCGTGATCCGCATCGGACGTGTCGGCGTCCACGGTGGTGACTTTGTTGTCAAGCACGCCGCCCGCATCGTTGATATCCTTGACGGCCAGCTTTTCGGCGGCCAGTTCAGGCGGAGCCAGATAGGCCAGGGAGCCGGTTTCCGGCCACAGGCCGCCAAGCACGAATTTGGTGGTCTTGGCGCCGGAGGACGATTCCGAGCCGCTTGACGATCCTCCCGACGAACTGGACGAACCGCAACCGGCGAGCGACATAACAGCGGCCGCCACCATGGCGGTGGCCGCGACGCCGATCTTTCTCATGCTCTTCATGCTCTTCATTTGAATCACCGTTTCCTCTCTTGGCTCCGCTTGCTGCCGAGCCCTTGGTGACGATCATCGAGATAGGTTGCTCGAATATCTTGAATCGCACTATAAGCGGAGAGAAAACCGAATGTGTATGCGTGAAGTTAATCGAAGATGAAGCCCGAAAACTGTTGGAAACACAAGGATTTGCACTTGTTTGCAAGCAGTCTCCGGGCATGGCCGAGCCGCCGGCGGAGATACCCCCGCCGGCGGCGTCCGGGAATCGGCGTGCCTACCTGCCCTCCTCCTGCACCTCCTCTTCCAAATTGCCCAAGTACAGGGAGACGACCTTCGGATCGTTCATCAGATCGCGTCCTTTGCCGGAATAGGCGTTGCGACCTTGGTCGAGGACGTAGCCACGATCGCAGATCTGCAGGCATCGGCGGGCGTTCTGTTCGACGATGACCACGGAGACGCCCGCCTTGTTGACCTGGCGCACGCGGATGAAGGTCTCGTCCTGAAGCATCGGGGACAGGCCGGCGGAGGGCTCGTCGAGCAACAGGACGGAAGGCTTCATCATGAGCGCGCGGGCCATGGCCACCATTTGCCGTTCGCCGCCGGAAAGCTGGCCTGCAAGCTGGTTCTTGCGCTGGCCGAGCTTGGGGAAGATGGAGCACACGTAGTCGAAACGCTCGTCGAACAGTTTCGGCGCTTGGAACGCGCCCATGTGCATGTTCTCCGCGATGGTCAGACTGGGGAAGACGTTCTCCGTCTGAGGCACGAAGCCGACACCGCGGGAGACGAGCTTGTCGGCGCGCAGGTTGGTGATGTCCTCGCCCTTGAGCAGGAGTTTTCCGGAATGGATGTGGACCAGGCCGAACAGGGATTTGAGCAGGGTGGATTTGCCCGCGCCGTTCGGGCCGATGATGCCGACGATCTCGCCTTCGTGCAGGGTCAGGGAGGCGCCGTTGAGGATGTTCACGCCGGGAATGTAGCCGGCCACCAGGTCCACCGCGTCGAGCAGCGGCTCGCCGGCGGGCTCGCCCACGTGGATTTGCGCGCGGGTCAACGGTTGACCTCCAGCACCCTGAACATCAGCACCCTGAATGTCCGATTCTGGAGAATCGGACACGTGGGATGCGTTCATACCCGTTTGAATGTCCGATTCGGCAGAATCGGACACGTGGGCCACTGAATGCACCGTCCGAACGTCCGATTCGGCAGAATCGGACAAACCCGCTGCCGGAACGGCCACGCCAGCCATACCAGCCACGCTTGCCTTGTCACCCATCTCAAGCCTCCTTCAAATCTTCCAGCACCGAATCGTCGCCCAGATCCACGTTGGCGTGCGCACCCAAGTACGCATCAATCACGGCCGGATCGTTCATCACGCTCTTTGGCTGGCCCTCGGCCACGATCTTGCCCTCGGCCATCACGGTGACCCAGTCGGCGATATGGCGGACCATGTTGATGTCGTGCTCCACGAACAGCACCGTGGTGCCCTCCTCACGCAACGCCATGATGTGGTCGAGCAGCGATTGCTTCAGCGCGGGGTTGACGCCGGCCATCGGCTCATCCAGCATGACCAGCTGCGGATCGGACATCAACGCACGGGCCATTTCCAGCAACTTGCGTTGGCCGCCGGAAAGCGAGCCCGCGTAATCGTCCTTCTTTTTGATCAGCAGGAACCGTTCCAGCAGCGCCTCCGCCTTTTCGATGTTCGCCTGCTCCTGTTTCTTCCACATGCCGGGGAACAGCGCGCGGAACATGCCTTCGCCCGGTTGCACAGGGGCGCCGAGCAGCATGTTGTCAAGCACGGTCAGGCGGCTCATGACCTTGGTCAGCTGGAACGTGCGGACCATGCCCATGCGCGCCACTTTCTCAGGCTGCACGTGGGCCATGTCCTTGCCGTCGAACTGCCATGTGCCGGTGTTCGGCGTGTCGAAGCCGGTCATCAGATTGAAGAACGTGGTCTTGCCGGCACCGTTCGGTCCAATCAACGCGGTGATGCCGTGGCGTTCGATTTCGAAATGGCTGACGTCCACGGCGGTCATGCCGCCGAATTTGCGGGTCACGTTGTCAGCGATCAGGATCGGGTCGGGTTTGTGCACGCCCGGCTTGTTCTCCACGAATTTCAGATCGTCGGTGACTTTGTCCCGATAAGCAGTGGAGATGAGCTTCTCGCCTTCCGGCGCTTTGGTGGCCCACTTGGTCAGGTCATGGAACGGCACTCCCGGCTGCACGCCGGATGGACGTCGCGCGCCGGTGGTCGGAGTATTCGTTGTCTCAGGCATGGAAAGCCAACTCCTTTCGGTCGCCCAACAGGCCTTGCGGTCTGAAGATCACCAGGCACATCAGCGCCACGCCGACGATCACCCAGCCAAGGGCTTCGATCTGGTTGGAAGAGATGAGGGTTTCGGGGACGGTGTTGCGCATGACCTCCTTGACGAAGGTGAGCAGCACCCACAGCACGCAGGAGCCGAGCACCGGTCCGAGAATCGTGGCCGCGCCGCCCAACAGCAGAATCGTCCACACGTAGAAGGTGACGGTGCGTCCAAGCGAATCGGGTTGCACGGAACGCGGCAGCACGAAGATGATGCCCGCGATCGCGCCGAACAGACCGCCCAGAATCAACGATTCCATCTTGTATTTCGTTACCGGCTTGCCGAGCGAGCGGATCGCGTTCTCGTCCTCGCGGATGCCTTTGAGCATGCGGCCCCACGGCGAATGGAACCAGCGCCAGCACAGGAACGCCGCGATCGCCACCAACGTCCAGGCCACGATGCGAAGCCACCAGGAATTGGCGATGTTGTTGCTATACGTCCACAGCAGGAACGTGGTCGAGCCGTCCGGCAGCGGGGACAGCGATTCGAATTTTCCGGTGAAGTCCTGCGGCGAGATGCCCGCGGAACCGCCGGTGATCTTCGTCATGGCCGTCGACCTGCCGATGATGCGGATGATTTCCGCGGCGGCCAACGTGACCATGGCCAGATAGTCGGGGCCGAGTTTCAATGTCGGTATGCCAAGCAGCAGCGCATAGATGACCGCGAGCGCAAGCGCCGCGCACACCGATGCGAACAGGTTGCAGCCCATCGACTGCGTGATGGCGAACCCGTATGCGCCGAGGAGCATGAATCCGGCCTGGCCCATGTTCATCAGGCCCGTCATGCCGAAGTGGATGTTCAATCCGATGGCGGCGAGCACGTATGCCGCCGTGGTGGGGGCGATGAGCTCGCCCGCCGCGTTGGAGATGATTGTCATGATGTCCATATGAATCAGCCCACCCTTTGTTGCTTTCCGAAGATGCCCTGCGGGCGCACCAGCAGAACGAAGATGAGGATTGCCAGCGCGCTGGCGTAACGCATATCGTTGGGAATGACGAGCGAGCTCATGTCCGCCACGATGCCGATGACCAGCGAACCGATCAACGCGCCATTGGCCGTGCCGAGACCGCCAAGCGTCACCGCGGCGAACATCAGCAGGATCAGGGTCGCGCCGGTGTTCCAGGAGATGCCGTTCAGGTAGACGCCGAGCAGCACGCCCGACAGGGCGGCCATCGCGCACGAGAGGATCCAGACCACGCGGACCACCTGGTCGACGTTGATGCCGGATGCCGCGGCGAGCGCCGCATTGTCGGAAACCGCTCGCGTGGCGCGGCCGAGTCGCGTCTTGTAGAGGAACAGGGTGACGCCGACGATCACGCAGATGGCGATGAGCGCGGACAGCAGCGTCGGCATGTCAGTGGTGATCGGACCAATCTGGAAGCTGTCCGGCACCGATTTGATGATGCCTTTGATGTCGCCGCCGAAGAAGAATTGGAATGTGTACTGCAACGCCATGGACAGGCCGATGGTGACGATCATCTGCTGCATAGTGCCGACGTGGCGTCTGCGCAGCGGCCCCCAGACGATTTCGTTTTGGATGAAGCCGGTCAGCGCGCCGATGGCGATAGCGAAGATGGCGGAGGCGATCAGCGGCATGTGCAGCATCTGCGTGCCAACGTACGCCATGAGGCCGCCGAGCGTGACCTGCTCGCCGTGGGAGAAGGACTGCAGTCCGGTGGTGCCGTACACGAGGTTCATACCGACGGACATGAGTCCCAGCATCAGGCCGAAAATTATGCCGGAATACAGCTGCTGCCAGATGCGTTTACCGATGTTGGAACTGCTTTTCCTGGCTGGCGATGGCGTGGCGGCCGTCGAACCGGACGTGGCCTTACCGCCGTTTGCCGAACCGGACGCGGCGGAAGCGGCGGAATCACTGGCCTGGTCGAATCGGACGACGCCGCGCTGCTTGTCGAAGCTGGCTTTCTTGATCGTCACCGTCGCGCTACTGGCCTTCAGACCGTGCTCTTTCGCGACGGAATCGTCGATGGTGACGGTGTAGTCGCCATCATCGGCAACGGAGAAAGCCCATTTGCCATCGGCCGTGGTCTTGGTCTCCGCCGTTTCCTTGCCGGACAGTTTGACGGTGACGTCCGCGATCGGCTTCTTGTCGGCGTCCTGCAGGATGCCGTTGACGCAGCCGTTGCCGGCGGTCGGATTGCATTCATCCACGGCCTTCGCACCGGAATCGGCAGCGAACGCAGCGGAGGAGGGAAGTATGAAAAGCATCGAGAGAACGGCAAAAACCGCGCATACAATGGCGATCCCCGATCGACGATGCCGTATGGAATACGTTACGGCTGTCATTGGTTTTTCCTCTCTTGTTGTCTTCACAACGTAGGAGAGGAAACAGCGTATGCGGTTGCACTCAGATTTCTTTCACGTTACCCGAGACCGCCTGTGTAACGCGCAAATTACGTGCGTCCGCCGCACGCTGCCGCACGTCCGTTATGCGTTTTGCTACGCGTGCCCGCCCAGCAATGCGATGCCGAAACCAAGCGCCACACAGGCCAAGGGCACAAAAACCGTGGCGGCGCCGTAGCCCGCGGCCATGGCGAAGCGGCGTTTGCGGATCAGCGACAGCACCTCGTTGAGCGCCGTGGAAAAAGTGGAGAATCCACCGAGGAATCCCACGACGAACGTCATGACCGTTTCCATATCCACGGATTGGGAGTAATACGACATCATGGCGATGCCCGCGCACAGGGAGGCGACGCCGTTGATAACGAGCGTGGCAAGCGGGAAACCGTGCTTGCCCGCACGGTTCCAGCTGCGTTGGATCGACACGTCAAGCACGTAGCGCGCCATGGCCCCGAGACCGCCGAACAGGCAGATCATCCATATCATCAGCGCACCTCCCCTGTGATTGGGTCGGCGACGAGCGGGATCTGCGCGGTGATCGGCTTGGGTTCGAAGCTCGGCGGATTGTCGGGCTGCTGCGATTGAGCCGGCTTGGGTTGGCGGGGTTGGCGGGATTGATGGGATTGCGGTGTTTGCTGCGATTGCTGGGACTGCTGAGACTGCGGCTCTTGTTGATGCTGGTCGGGCCGATCAGTCTGCTTGTGCTGGTCGTACTGCTTGTACTGCCCGTCTTGCCCGTATTGCCGAGACTGCGGAAGGTCGGTCCGCTGGGGGGTTGTTTGGCTGTCCTGCGTCGATTGTGGATTGCTCGAAGCCTGCGATTGCGGATGCGACGGCGACGAACCTGGCAACTGCGCGGACGACAGTTGCGGGATATCCAGTTGCGGAACGGGCAACTGCGGAACGGGCAATCGAAGGATATCCCGTGAAACATTGCGTGAAACCGACTGTTCGACCGACAGCGAAGCCTCCCGCGCATCCGAATCGGCACGCGCGGCGGACGAAAGTTCCGGATTCGCCGAGGAATCCGTACGGGCCGATCTGGCCTGACCGAACGAATCGGATCGGATCGGCGTGATTGACGCGTCGCCTGCGGATCGAGGGAACGCGCCCTGTTCGGAATCGCCGGCAGCCACCGCAACCTGGGGCACCTGTCCGGTCTGCGCCGCCTGCTGGGCGATCTGCGCCGCCTGCTGGGCGGTCTGCGCCGCCTCAAGAGCCGCCTGCGCTGCGGAATGCGCCACATCCGCCACCTTCACATGACGCACGCCCTGTCCACCCTGAGTGTCCGATTCTGGAGAATCGGACATCTGAGGCTGCCGGACGCTACTCCGAATGTCCGATTCTCCAGAATCGGACGCGGAAGCACCGGCGAGCGCGGCACGAACCCGCTTGCGGGTACCATGCGACGTCACGACCCGCATCAACGTCATGCCGGCCGCCGCCGCAATCAGACCGCATACGACACTTCCCGCGAGATAGCCGAACGCGGCCGCGAATCGCTGCTCATGCAACCCTTCCATGGTTTCCAACATCACGCCGGACATCGTCGAAAGACCGCCGAAGAAGCCAAGTCCCACACCGCGGCTGACAAGCTGGTGTGCCCGGCGACGCAGCCACGACGCGGTCGCCATGTATTCGACCAGCATCGCGAACAGAAAACAGGCGACCATATTCGAAACGAACGTGCCCACAACGAACGGCGTTCCGCCAACGGACGGCATCAATATGTCCAAAACGCGCCGGCAACCGACACCGAAAAAACCACCGGCGAACACCACAACATACATCACCACGTCGGCGAGCGGATTGAACCGCGCCTGCACGCGTTTCATCGGCGCAAGCGGAATTTGCGGCGGATTCTTCGACGCGGCAGCACCGGAAGGGCGGACGTCCGCATGCGCCACCTCGTTGATATCGATCGATTGCGTAGCGGGATGCGGTTCCGTGCCCGCGTTCACCTCCACCGGGCCGTCCTCCGTTTGCCGTTTTTGCGATTCCATTACGCTCCCCTGTATTGGCCATACGGCGGACAGCGTTGTTCCGCCCAAAGACCGTGCAACAACGAGCTGGCCGCAGTTGCCACCTTCCTAACCCAGACAAGTTTACACGTTGGCCCAACCCGCCCACCCTGAATGTCCGATTCTGGAGAAACGGACACTCAGGTCACACGGCACACAGGGCACGCATCGCAAGCCGCGCCTCGCTTTCGTCCTCGCCGCTGAATAGCACGACCAGGTAATCGCCTGCGCGCAAGCGGGTATCGATGCGCGGCACCACCTGCCGTTCACCCCGGCGCAGTCCGATGAGCAGGCAGCCGGACGGCCATCGCACGTCACACACCAGCTTGCCGTCCGCGAATGCCCCCATTTCCAACGGAAGCTCCATAATGCCGCGATCCACATGGCTGGCGACCGCCGTCGTGCCGCCTTGCGCACGTATGTACCGGTCCAGCAGTTCGCCGTAAATCGGTTTCGTACGGAGCAGATCGGAAACCAGCAATGCGATGAATGCGACGGCAGCGACCGGCAGCATGTGCGTCAACGTGCCGGACATTTCCACAGCCAACAGAATCGACGTGATCGGGGTTTTCACGGACGCCGACAACGTGCCGGTCATCACGCACACCGCAAAAATCGCCACGGAACCGGATGGCAGACAGTCCAACTGGCGCAACGCCTGGCCGCAGATGCCACCGGCAAGCGAGCCGACCGCGAGAATCGGCATGAAAATGCCTCCGGGCGCGCCCGAACCGAAACTCGTGGACGTGAACAGCACCTTGACCAGAAACAGCAGGCACAGCATACCCAACCCGACACGGGCATGCTCGGCCATATCGATCAGGTTCGAGCCGCCGCCAAGCACGTCAGGCAGCCAAATGCCGACCGGCAGCGCAATCGCGATCGCGATCATCGGACGGCTCCACGCAGGCAGCCTGCCATACAGCGTCTGGAATCCGAGCAGCGAACGGTTCATCAGCGAACCGACCAATCCGGCCGCCAATCCCAGCGGAATCAGCCACACGTACTCGTCAAGCGGAAGCTGGCCAATATCGCCGAAATCAAGCACGGGACGCAAGCCGAAACAGTATTTCGACACGAAATCGGCGGTGAGCGACGCGGCGGTGGCCCCCATCAGAATCGCAGGGGAAAAACTACGATGCACACCCTCCAAAGCGAACATCATGCCGGACAATGGAGCGCTGAACGCGGCGGAAAGGCCGGCTGCGGCGCCGGCGGTGACCAGATAGTGCTCCTGCACGTCCTCACGCTTCCCGCCACGCAGCCGATGGGAAAGAAACTGGGCGCCCGACGCTCCAATCTGAATGGACGGACCTTCGCGGCCGAGCGACAGACCGAACAGCGAACCGAGCAGACCGCCGATGAAGCGCACCGGAAGAATCGTCTGCCATCGCATTTTCAGGCCGCGCATCACCACGCCGTTGGTCTGCGGAATGCCGCTGCCGCCGGCCATCGGCTCTCTCTTGACCATCCATGCGATCGCCAACGCGGCCAATACCGCGGCCAACGTCCACGGCGCCACAAGCCAAGGGGTTTCACAAATCCGCGCATACATCCAGCGGGCGGTTTCGGTGCCGTATTCGATGCCGAGACGATAGGCGACGACGAGGAAGCCGGAAATCAGCCCCACAATGACGCCGGCCCCCGCCATCTTCCATTTCAGATGGTCGAATCGAGGAACCAGCTTGTCAATGGATGAAGTCGGGGGCACAACGTTCAGTCGGGGCACAACGCTCAGTCGATCAGCGAATGGATCTGGATGATGTGGTCGCGCTGCGGGCCGGTGCCGATCACGGAGATACGGCAGCCGGACAGCTCCTCAAGACGCTTGACGTAATCCTGGCAGGTCTTCGGCAGATCGTTGAAATCGTGGACCTGGGAAATATCCTCGGACCAGCCCGGCATGGACTCGTAAATCGGCTTCGCGGCGGTGAACTCGGCCTGGTCGGTCGGCATATCGTCGCGACGCTCGCCGTTGACGTCATACGCCACGCACAGCGGAATCTCCTTCAGACCGGTGAGCACGTCGAGCTTGGTGAGCA
>ERZ808266.625-NODE-625-length-11817-cov-7.568356_pt1 | contig 11817 bp, 8 predicted proteins | sample MGYA00521278_ERZ808266 | MGnify/ENA primary metagenome ERZ808266 (study PRJEB31516, sample SAMN03275591) | gut metagenome | biome: mammalia-associated habitat; material: feces | host: Papio cynocephalus | place: Kenya | collected 2012-08-02 ... | reverse complement strand
CGAAAGGAGCTTAGAACGTTCTTTATTATTAAGGCATCCGAGAGAAAGTTTAAGAGAGACAGTTACCGCACGCATTTTCTCATGGCGCTCTCTAGTAGCTTTGCCCTTAATTTTAATTCTTTCGTTTTTCTTTAATCTAACGTCTTCACTCATACTTATAATATAGAACAAAAATATTATTATTTAAAAAACTCGCCATTCATCTCCATCTAAATCTATTTGGATTATAGATGGAGTGTTCTGACTTCGAGTCATAAAGAGATAGGAATTTCTATCCATTTTTCATATTATAACTTAGAGAAGAGAAGACAAATAATGAGAGACTACGATGCAATTGTAATTGGTGGTGGACATGCTGGTGTTGAAGCTGCTTTAGCTTTAAGCCGAGAAGGTTATGATACTTTAATGATTACTCAAAGCTTGGATGCTATCGGACGTATGAGCTGTAATCCTGCTATTGGCGGCTTAGCTAAAGGTAATCTTGTAAGAGAAATAGATGCCCTAGGCGGAGAGATGGGCCACCTTATTGATAAGACGATGATTCAATTTAGAATCCTCAATCGTAGTCGTGGACCTGCTGTACAAGCTCCTCGTGCACAAGCAGATAAGTTCTCGTATTCACGTCTAGCTAAAGAGACATGCGAAAAAGAAAAACACCTTAATCTCTTTATGGACACCGTTGTTGATTTTATTTTTGAAGAGAATGACGGTAAAAAAAGAATAATTGGCGTTGTAACTGAGCGGGGCTGGAAGATAAGCGCCCGTGTTGTTGTTCTTACTACTGGAACATTCATGGAAGGAAGAATTTTCATTGGAGAGTATGACGCTCCTTCTGGCCGTCTTGGTGAAGGTGCTGCAGTAGGACTAGGAAAAAAACTTCGCGAATATGGTTTTAATGTAGGCAGAATGAAGACAGGAACTCCTGCTCGTGTTCGTAAATCTTCCTTGGATTTTGATGAATTAGAGATTCAAAATGGCGATGAGACAATGATGCCATTCTCTTTTGATTATGACACAATCGAAAGGCCAACTCTTCCTTGCTATATAACTTATACAAATGAAGAGACACACAAAATAATTAGAGAGAACATACATCGTTCTCCTCTTTATGGTGGAAAGATTGTTGGTAAAGGTCCTCGATATTGTCCTAGCATTGAAGATAAAGTCGTTAGATTTCCAGAGAGAGAACGCCATCAGATTTTCGTTGAACCAGAAGGCATTGGGACAGAAGAGATGTACTTAAATGGTCTCTCTTCATCTCTTCCAGAAGAAGTACAGCATCGCTTTATTAGAACACTTCCTGGGCTAAGACACGTTGAGATTATGAGACCAGCATATGCAGTTGAATATGATTATCTTGATCCGATGGATTTATTGCCATCTTTGGAGTCAAAGATAGTAGATTCTCTTTTTATAGCTGGACAAACAAATGGCACAAGCGGCTACGAAGAGGCTGCCTCTCAAGGTTTAATTGCTGGTCTTAATGCTTGTCAAAAATTGAAGGGAGAAAGAGCTGTTGTGCTTGGTCGAACAGATGCTTATATCGGGGTTCTAATCGATGACCTTGTAACAAAGGGCACAAAAGAACCATATAGAATGTTCACGTCTAGAGCTGAGTATAGATTGTCGCTACGTCATGATTCAGCAGACATAAGACTAACACCAATTGGATACCAATCAGGTCTTGTTTCAGAAGAGAAGATGGCAAGACTTAAAGATAAAATTGAAAAGATGGATGAAGTTAAGGAGCTCTTAAGACAGAGTAGGGTAGCAGGAAAAAATGGACTAGAGCGTCTTGTCCAAAGTGAAAACAATATCTTTAGCATGGATGAAATTCCTGAGTTAAAGAACTACAGTGAACCTGTTCTTAACGAAGTTATGCTCGATGTTAAATACTCAGGATATTTAAAAAGACAAGAAATTGACTGTCAAAGAGCAAAAAAACAGGAAAGTATCCATATTCCTGAGGATTTTGATTATGACAGTGTTGATGGTCTTAGTGCAGAATCAAAAGAAAAGTTTAAGAAGATGAGACCATCTTCTGTTGGTCAGGCAGGAAGAATATCTGGAGTTAGAGTTTCTGATACAGCTATTTTAGCTCTTGCCCTTAGTGGAAAATCTCATGCAAAATAAAATTGAGGATTATCTTTTTTCTTTAGGTGTTGAAAATGCTAAAGAAAAATGCATACTTTTAGAAAAATATGTTGATGAGCTGATGCTTTTTAACCCAACACTAAAGCTAGTTGGGTCAAAAGAAAGAGATGACATAATTTTGCGTCATATTTTTGATTCAGCAGCAGCTTATCCTATATTCAAAAGAGAAACAAAATGTGATATGAATATTGCAGACTTAGGTTCAGGAGCTGGACTTCCGGGCCTAGTTTTAGCAATATTATTTGAAGATAGAAATTTCTTCCTAATAGAAAGAATGCAAAGACGAGTGGGGTTCTTACGTTCTACTATAGCTTTACTGAAGCTTAGGAATGTTAGCGTTATTGATAAAGATATCAAGGAGGCTAAAGGAAGCTTCGACTATCTAACGTGTCGAGCTTTCCACCCTATTGTCGATATAGCAAGCGATGCTATAAAACTATCAAAAAACGCAATATTTTATAAGGGAACAGAGGCTAATATTGGGGCAGAGATAGCTTCTTTAAAAAAGCAAGGTTATAAGTTTGTCTCCGTGATAGAACCCATAACTGTCCCGGGACTCTCTGAGATGAGGAACATAGTAATCCTCAAAGATTGGGAGAGGTAGAAGAAAAGAATGAAAAAAGGAAAGGTCTCGCTCTTTATCGGACTTTTGTTTGTCGTTTTAGGTATTTCATTAGTTACAATAGGTGTCCTTAGCGGAATGGGAATCCTCCCATCGTGGCTTGGATCTATTAATGGTTTTATTACTTCAACACTTAGTGTATCTAATGGTGGTTATGGCACAGCCGAATTTGGTGCCTTCCTACTACTTGAAGCTTTGATAGTTCTTGTGTGTAGGTTGCGTCGCCCATTTTCAATGTTCTCAACTGTATTGTTAGTTCCAATATACCTAACGCTTCAAAGTGCGTTTAGAGTTTATTCTGCCCTTTCTTTACCTTCGTTTGTTCCAGAAAAGGTAAAAGAAACACACCCCGGACTTTTATTTGTTCTTTTTATTTTAGAACTCCTTTTACTCCTAGTTATTCTTTTCTCTGTATCGAATTTAGATGCAAGATGGAGAAAAAAGAGAGAAATTCAAATTAAGATGCTGGAAAAAGAGGGTGCTATTAAGAGCAAAGAAACTCTACAAGAAGAAAAGCTCCTTAAAAGACAGCAGCGCTTAAATGAAAAGGAAGAAAGAGAGAGACAAAAGGACGAATTAAAGTATAACGAAGAGCTCAATAAAAAAGAAAAGAGCGAGCAAAAGAGGAAAGAAAAAGAAGCTCTCAAAGAAAAGAAGGAATATGAGAAAAAGAGAGAGAAGGAAGAAATAAGAAGAGAAAAAGAGAGACAAAAAGAAGAGAAGAAGGCCCTAAAAGAGAAAGATAAGACAATAGAAAAAGAAGAGAACAGAAAGGACAAAGAAGACGAAAAGCGAGAAAAAGAAGAGAGACTAAAACAAAAAGAAGAGAAAAGAAATCTTAAAGAGGCAGAAAAGGAAAAGAAGAAAAATCCTGTCGTAGATTTCGGAGAAGCTCCTGAATATGATGAAGGGCTAAAGAACCCAGATACTCCTCTTTCTTTCCCTCAATTTTGTTCTATGCCTGAGCTAAAAACTATTGGCCATCATGAAGAAGATAATAAGACTAACTATCTTGAAAATGATAGTGATGATAGCGCATTAGTTGAAAGCTCTTCATTTATGGACAATCTTAAAACTGAGATGGATAAGGAAGAGAAAAAAAGCCAAAAGGATAAGAAAAAGCTTCTTTCTACTAAGAAATTTAAGGGTGGTGGAATGCTCGAAGCGACCCTTGAAATGTACAATAACTCTCAAGACGATGCTACGCCTCTTCCCCCACAGCGTCCAATAATTGGTTTAGATAGTGATGAAGAAGAGATAGAGTCAAAGCCTAATCAGTCTTCCTCATTTGCTCCATCTAATCTTAGTCCAGAGCATCCTCGCTACAAGATGTTTAAGAATCTTACTACAAATAAAGGTGAAAGTAATGATGGTGCTGTAAACATGGAAGAAAATGAAGGAGATTTATCTGTTGCTCCGTCTAATCTTAGTCCGGACCACCCTCGCTATAAGATGTTTGAAAATCTAAAGAATGGAAAATATGAAGAGGAAAAGGTTGAAGAGAAGGATGAAAGCGACGCAGAAATTGCTCCATCATATCTAAAGAAGGATCATCCGCGATACAAACTTTTTGAATCACTGAAGCCAAAAGATGAGTCTATGTCTTCTGTTTCTTATACACCTTTAAGAGCGTTTAAGCCTGAAGATGAAAGCGTTGTTGAAAATCCTTATGAAAAGTCTTCATCTTTGAAGGATAAAGGCTCTTTAAAGAGTGCTTTCAAGAAGGAAGAAAAGAACGAAAGTGTAAGTGAAACTGTCGTTCCAGAAGAAAAAGAAGAAAGTGATTTTGTTATACCAACAGCTCCACGAGTAAGGAAACAAGAAGTAAGTGATGATGGCCACAAAACAATTGAAACAAAGAGCGTTGAAGAAGCTAGTGACGATTTTAATTTAGTTGTTGGTGTTGGTGATCTTGCTTCTAATAGAGGTGGATATACAGCAATTGCGCTTAGGCAAAAAGCTACATATACACCACCTTCTCCATCACTCTTGAAAGATTACCCTCAGGTAAGCCAAGAAATAGATAGTCTTACTAGGCAGAAGGGCGAGATAATTGTTCAGACTCTTGCTGAACAGAGAATATCTGTTGAGCTGTCAGATATAATAAAGGGACCTACAGTAACAATGTATGAGCTCCGCCTTGCTCAAGGAATGATTATAAGCAAGATTAAAGCGCGTGAAGATGAGCTTAATTATGCTCTTGGTGGAAAGAAGGTTAGAATTCTTGCTCCAGTTCCAGGTAAGCAAGCTGTTGGTATTGAAGTTCCGAACGATCGAACATCAATCGTTGGTTTTAAAGATATGGTCTATGCTCTTCGTGCAAATGAAAAATACAAAGCAATGAAGATTCCTATGATTTTGGGAAAAACCATAACAGGGGAACCAATAGTAATCGATGTTTCAAAGATGCCGCATATGATTATTGCTGGTACAACGGGTTCTGGTAAGAGTGTTTGTATTAACTCGTTTATTAATACAATTATTTATCAGAAGGGACCAAAAGATGTCAGATTAATTATGGTTGACCCAAAGGTCGTAGAACTTACCATTTACAATGGAATTCCTCATCTTTTAACACCTGTTATTACGGATGCTAAACGTGCGCTTAAAGCCCTTAATTGGCTTGTTTGCGAAATGGAGCGACGTTATTCCATGTTAGCTCGCTATGGTGTAAGAAACGTTATTGGCCTTAACGAAAAGATTGAAAAAGGCGAGTTAAGAAGCGTTGAGAAATTGCCATACATCGTGCTTATAATGGATGAGTTTGCAGATATCATGGCTGTCCTTGGTAAAGAGATGGATAACGCAATAAGTCGTATTGCCGCAAAAGCAAGAGCTGCTGGAATACATATGATCTTGGCAACTCAACGTCCTAGTGCTGATGTCATCTTAGGTACTCTTAAATCTAACCTTCCTGGAAGAATTGCTTTCGCTGTATCTTCTGGTATTAACTCTCGTGTTATTCTTGATGAACAGGGTGCAGAGAACCTACTAGGTAAGGGAGATATGCTCCTATTAGATCCTGCTGACCCAGGATTAAAGAGAATACAGGGAGCCTTTGTATCTGATAGTGAAGTCGAAGATGTTGCAGCATTTGCTTCCGAAAATAACCCTCGGGCCGAATTCTTGGAAGAGAGTGTCTTTGAAGAGGAAGAGGGCTCAGATGATGACTATGATGGCGGTGGAGATATAGATGACTCTGATGGAGATCTATACGAAGCTGCAAAAAAGATAGTCTACGAAAGAAAGAGCGCATCTGCATCTTACTTACAGCGAAGGCTTAAGATTGGCTACAATAGAGCGGCTCGTATCGTTGAAATGATGGAAGAAGAGGGTATTGTAGGACCTGCTAATGGTTCCAAGCCTAGAGAAGTCTTAAAGTACGAGTGAACTCGATAGACAAAAGACAAGCGAAAACTTAAGCTAGTAGAAGAATAAATATTTAGGGTAGAAGAGATGACATTTAATGAGCTTAACCTCCCTCATGAGGTGCTTCTAGGATTGAAAAGCGTTGGTTTTTCGACTTGTACATTGGTTCAGGAAAAGGTTCTTCCAATAACTCTTACAGGACGAGATGTAATGGTCCAATCCAAAACGGGGAGTGGAAAGACTGCTGTATATTTAATAACTATACTTAATCACTACATACAAACAAAGGGCCAAAGTAAGGCCCTTGTTGTTGCTCCTACAAGAGAGCTGGCCGTACAGATAGAGAAGGATGCAAAAGCACTTTCTAGTAAAATGCCTGGATACAAGACAGGATGTTTTTATGGTGGAGTGGGCTATAAAGAGCAAGAGAAAGAGATTGAGGATGGACTAAGTCTATATGTTGGTACTCCTGGTCGTCTTTTAGATTATTCAAAAAGCAGAAGAATAGATTTCCGTACGTTTGATATCGTTGTAATGGACGAAGCAGATAGAATGTTCGATATGGGTTTCTTCCCAGATATAAAAGTAATGTTTGCATCCCTTAGAGATAAAGAGTCAAGGCAGACAATGCTCTTCAGTGCAACAATGACAAGTAGGGTTAAGAACCTTGCTTGGGGGTACATGAACAATAGCCTAGAGATTGCTGTTCAACCAGAAGAGATAACTGTGAAAAACATTACTCAGGAACTCTTTCATGTAAGCAAGGATGAAAAATTCGATCTCCTTTTATCTATACTAAAGAAGCTTAATCCTTCTTCTTGCCTTGTATTCACAAACACAAAAGATAAAACAGTAGAAGTATCTCAAAGATTAAATATGAATGGGTACAAAACTGAATATCTGATGGGAGATATGGCTCAAAGTAAGCGTCTAGAAACAATCGAAAGAATGAAGAAAGGCGAGCTTAAGTACCTTGTTGCGACAGATGTCGCTGCTAGGGGACTGCAAATAGATAACTTAGAGCTAGTTGTAAACTACGATATTCCTGAAGACTATGAGAACTACGTTCATAGAATAGGACGAACTGCCCGTGCTGGTAAGAGTGGAAAAGCAATTACTCTTGCTTGTGAAGAATATATTTATGGCTTAGAAGCTATTGAAAACTATATTCAGATGAAGATTCCTGTATTGTGGCCAGATGAGGTTGGATTAGAAAAGGTAGAAGATAAATCCAAGGGCTATGATAGCAATAGACATCTAAAGACAGTAAGGAGAACTACGTCATCTAATAGTTCAAGAGTAAAGAAGTCTACATTTAAAGATAAAAAGGTTAATGAGAAGAAGAAAGAGGAGCCTGGAAACAAGTCTAGAACAGACTTTAAGAAGCTAAGTTCAATGACACTTGAAGAACGCATGGCATACTATAAAAAGACCTATTCAAATCAACCAAAGAAAGAAGAAACAATTGTCGAAAAAGAGGTGCCAAAGAAGAAGAGTCTCTTTGCACGAATTATTTCCATTTTCAAAGGAAAAAAGAATGGATAAAAAGAAAGGACTATTCTCTCGCTTTATTAGTTACTATAAGCCATATAAGTTTTGGTTTATTTTAGACTTGGTTGTTGCTTTTCTATCTAGTGCCCTATCGATTGTTGCTCCTTATTTTGTTAGAAAGGTGCTTGCAATTATACAGGGTCCAAAAGAAGGAATTGTCTATTGGGTTATTGTCTTCTATTTGGCCTTGATACTCTCATGTTATATATTAGACTCAGTTTGTACATATATAAGAATAAAGTGGGGACATTATTTGGGTACGTGGATAGAAAATGACATGCGTTCTGATTTGTTTCATCACCTACAGAAATTATCTTTCTCTTACTTCGATAAAACAAAGACTGGCGATATTATGAGTAGGATATCTAATGACCTATTTAATATCGCAGAGGTTGCACATCATTGTCCTGAGGATATAGTAATATCGGTTTTAACTATCACAGGTGCCTATGTCTTAATGTTTATAATGTCTCCTCTTTTAGCTAGCGTTTCAATTATTCCACTTCCAATCATGGCTATATATGGAATCATATTTAATAGACGATTAAAGAATAAAAATAGAGCAATAAGAAAGCGTATCAGCGAGATTAATGTCACAGCTGAAAACTCTATTTCTGGCATAAGGGAAGTTAAGTCTTATTCTAGAGAAGAGTACCAAGAGCAAAAGTTTGCAGAGTCTAATGTTTCGCTGAAGAATTCCAGAGAAGATATGTATCAAGAGATGGCATTCTACCAAACAGGAATTTCTTTTATGCGCCAAATTTACTACTTTATAACAGTTGCAGGTGGAATTGTTTTAATAATTAACGGCAAAGTTGGGGTTGCTGACTTGCTTACTTTTATTCTCTATGTTTCTGTTGTTCTTCCTCCTATTGACAGGCTCATTAACTTTGCTGAGCAATATAGTCAAGGTGCCTCATCTTTCGAGCGCTTTACAGAGATTATGGATGTTGCGCCTTCAATTTTAGATAAAACAAATGCAAAGCCTTTAAAAGTAACTAAAGGTGACATTGTCTTTGAAAATGTTTCTTTCCACTATGAAGGAGAAGACGAGCCTGTTCTAGATAACCTTTCAATGAAAATTGATGGCGGAAAGAGAGTTGCTTTAGTTGGGGAGAGCGGGGCTGGAAAGAGTACAACTGTTTCTCTTCTTGCACGTTTTTATGAAAGAGATAGTGGTTCAATTACAATAGATGGACAAGATGTATTAGATGTAACACAGCGTTCTCTACGTTCAAATATTGGTTTCGTTCAGCAGGATGTCTTCTTATTTGATGCCTCTATTCGTGATAATATTGCCTATGGACGTCCAGATTGCACTGACGAAGAGATATGGTTTGCGCTCAAAAAAGCCAATTTAAGCGATTTTGTTTCTTCTCTTCCGCTAGGCCTCGATACGCAAGTTGGAGAGAGAGGCACGAGACTCAGTGGTGGCCAAAAACAGAGATTAAGCATTGCACGTGTATTTTTAAAAAATCCACCAATACTTGTCTTTGATGAGGCAACAAGTTCTCTAGATACAGAGAGTGAAGCTTTAATCCAAAGTGCTTTTAACGAACTTGCAAAAGGACGCACTAGCATTGTAATAGCGCATAGATTATCAACTATCATTGATAGTGATGAAATCTTCGTCTTAGATAAAGGAAAAATTGTTGAAAAGGGTACACATGAAGAACTCTTAGCTAAAAAAGGCCTTTATTATAAGCTCTATTCAATAAAATAAGGATCTATATGAAAAAAGCTCTAAAAATAATTCGTTTAACTATCTCTATAATTCTTGTTATTCCTTCCCTTGTTCTTGCTGTGGTTGGTTTGTTCTTCTTTTACTTCTTTTCTCTCTTTAGAGCTCAAAAATTAGCTCACTCAGTATCATCATTTTTTTATTTAATTCTCTGTTGGTGGATAATGATAGCGCTTGGTGCAAGAGTACACGTTGATGGAAAAGAAAACATACCGCCTAAAGGTGAAAGCGTTATCTACTCACCAAATCATAATTCTATGATTGACATTCCTTTTTTCTATTGCTCTCTTGGTCGTTTCCCATCAATGATGGCAAAAAAAGAGCTATTTAAAGTTCCTCTTTTGCATGGTTTACTAATCTCTCTTAAATGCATAAAAATCGACCGTAAGAGTGCACGTAGTATTGTTGATTCAGTTCGTCAAGGATGCCAGTGGGTAGATGAAGGTCATTCTCTTGTCGTTTTTCCTGAAGGAACGAGAAGTAAAACTGGAGAAGTTGGAACCTTTAAAAATGGTGCCTTTAAAATAGCAGAAAGAACTAAGTGCAGAGTTGTTCCTGTCGTTATTAAAAATGATAGGCTTCTTGTTGAATCTGCTCATCGTTTAGGTTTTATCAATGTATATATCAAATTCCTTCCTCCTATAGAAACAAAAAGTCTAACCATAGAAGAAGAAAAAAGTATGTCTGCACTTGTAGAAAGCATGGTAAAAGAGGAGTGGAACAAGCTTCCTCTTGAGAAATAATCATGAAAGATATTATTGTTCTTTGTTTTCTTGTTATTATGAATCTAATCTCTTTCCTTTTTATGTTTATAGATAAGAGAAAGGCAATAAAACAACACACTAAAGACATTAATACTCGCCGCATTCCAGAAAGAGTTCTTTTTTTGTTTGCATCTCTTTTTGGAGGGATAGGTGGAACACTTGGTATTATTCTCTGTAGACATAAAACTAAGCATTGGTATTTTACTCTGTTTTTTCCTTTAATGATGATTTTACAAGTATTACTTTTAATTTATTTTTATACAAAATAAGGAGATATATATGAAAAAATCCGTATTAGATAATTATGCAAAGCTCATAGTTGAAGTTGGTTTAAATGTTCAGAAAGGACAAGATGTTATTATTAAGGCATCTACAGAAAATAGTGCTTTTGCTCTTCTTTGTACTGAGAAATGTTATAAAAGAGGAGCAAGAAAAGTTACTGTTGAGTGGATTAATCAGGACTTGGATAAACTTAATTACAACTATAGAACAATAGATACTTTGAAAGAAGTAGAGAAGTGGGAATTAGAAAAAGCAAGCAGTAGAGTAAAGACACTCCCTTGTTTCTTACTCCTTGAAGATGAGGACCCTGATGGATTGAAGGGTGTTGATATCAAAAAGATGGGTGAAGCCTTACAGGCAAGAGGAAAAAAGCTTAAGAAGTACAACGATGCTATGGATGGAAAATATCAATGGTGTATTGCTGCTATTCCTTCTCTTCGTTGGGCAAAGAAGTTATTTCCTACAATGAGTGGAAAAAAAGCTGTTGAAGCACTATGGGAAAAAATTTTACTTGCATCTAGAGCTTTAGAAAATCCTATTGATGAATGGAAAAAACATGATGAGGATTTAAAGAAAAGGTGCGATTACCTAAACAGTCTTCACATAGATACTCTTCATTATACATCTAAAGATGGTACAGACTTTAAAGTTGGACTTATGGAGGAATCTCTTTTCCTTGGTGGAGGAGAAAGCACAATAGGTAGTAAAAAAGTGTATTTCCAACCAAATATTCCTTCAGAAGAATGTTTTACTTCTCCTAAGAAGGGGCGTGCTGAAGGAAAGCTTGTTGCAACGCTTCCTCTTTGCTATAGAGGTAATTTGATTGAAAACTTTTGGATTAGATTTGAAGATGGAAAGGCCGTTGAATGGAAAGCTGAAAAGAATGAGGAGTTGTTAGGTAAACTTCTCACAATTGATGAAGGTGCTCAATATCTAGGTGAATGTGCACTTGTTCCAAATTCATCACCAATCAGGAAAAGTGGGATACTTTTCTACAGTACTTTGTTTGATGAAAATGCTACTTGTCATTTCGCTTTTGGTGCCGGCTTTAATAATTGCGTGGCAAATGGTGAAGAGTTAGGACAGGAAGAATGTAAAAAAAGAGGTGTAAACGATTCAATGATTCATATAGATTTTATGATTGGTTCTGACACATTAGATATCGATGCAATAACAAAAGATGGCAAAAAAATCCCAATTTTTAGGGGAGGTGAGTGGGCTTTTTAAGCTTTTTTACTTTCTTTTGACATATTTTTCATTTTTGGCGTTTAGATATATGAGGTTCAAAAATGAAAAAAATAAAAATACCCAAACGAGCGATTAAAGACAGCATC
>ERZ808266.621-NODE-621-length-11867-cov-5.413139_pt1 | contig 11867 bp, 6 predicted proteins | sample MGYA00521278_ERZ808266 | MGnify/ENA primary metagenome ERZ808266 (study PRJEB31516, sample SAMN03275591) | gut metagenome | biome: mammalia-associated habitat; material: feces | host: Papio cynocephalus | place: Kenya | collected 2012-08-02 ... | reverse complement strand
GAGTCCATGCATTTTCAGCCTTGGTCCACTTGACATTGGAGCCGTTATACTTGTCGCCCGTGCCGTAGTCAATGAACAGGCCGAGGGTCGTCCCGGAATATTCACTGCTGCTTGTCCCGTCGCCACGGGTCAGCGGGTCGCCGGCATTGGCCGCTATGCGCACCACCCCGTCCTCTGGGAAACCGGTCGGCGATTCCGTAGTCGCCATCTTGTCGCACCCTGCCGCCAGCGCAAGTGCAAGGGCTGCGCCGCAGATGATCGGCGCCGCAAATATGTTAGTTTTGTGTATCATCTCATTTAATTGTTGTTACTTCGATCCCGGTGTAATCACTTTTACTGCCGGATTCCCACCCATTTAAAGCCATGTAAGTCTGATTGTCTATCGTGCACACGCAGTTTTCGAAAGTCACACTGCTTTTGTCTGCTCCGATGGCAATTCCTGTATCGGAAACGTTATCACCATCCTTCTTAATCGAGCCTTCAAACTGACAATCTGTGAACGTTCCATTGCTATCAAATAAAGAGCCTACAAGACCTCCGCAGGAGTTCTTAGAGACGGTAACGCTCCCTTTCATGGTGCATTTAGAGAATTCGTGATCTCCATTACCAAACCAACCGCAAAGGCCTCCGACACATTTAGATCCTTTCACTGAAGCATTAGCGGAACAATCTTTGACAGTGCTTTTATTAGAATTTTGCACGTGACCGACAATTCCTCCGACATAATCATAACCGACAATTTCGCCCGAAAGGAAATGACAATTGGAAACGGTGCTGCCCGAAATGTTGCCGGCCAGTCCTCCGACATTACCACTGTCGTTACCAGTACCGCTCACATTGACGCTTGCGGTGCAGTTCTCCATCGTAGAGTTATAAAGGTCACCCACGATCCCCCCTGCATAACTACCGCTTGTCTTTACCGACCCGGAACAAATCTTTATGTTTTTGATACTTCCAGAATAAATATAACCAAAGAGTCCGGCATACCAATTATCTGTTTCCACCTTCAAGCCGAAAATTTCGTGATTGTTTCCGTCAAACTTCCCTTTGAACGGTGTACTGTATCCTGCTCCAATCGGAGTCCATTTTTTACCAGCAAGGTTAAGGTCATCGGTAAGTTTGAAGTACTTGTTTTCGTAGGTGTACCTATTGTTCACCTGCTGAGCAAGATAGGCGAGCTGGGCGCAATTGTTGATGAGAATCGGATTGTCTGCGTCATTACCAAGGTCGTTGCCGTCCGCATCTTGAGTAGCGAAGGCAGTGACGGTCTGGCCATCCCAGGTGCCAACAGGATCAGTCTCACCATCAGGCAAGGTGGCTCCAGGCGTCCATTCGTTCACGCTGACACTGCCGACCTTGACAGTATTCTTGCCGATGTAGAGATCAAAAGTGTAGGCATAGCCCATCTTAAGTTTCGGAACTCCCTTGACAGTAAGTGTTTCAGGAGTGGTGCCTTGAGCGCCAGATATCTGAAGGCTGATGAATGTCAAATCGCCCTTCTTCGTTTCGTTAGTACAAACGATTCCTGAATAAGTGTAACCAATGGTACCAGCACTAAATGTCTCATCCGTTATAATATTTCCCTGTGGATCCTGAATAAGAGGTTTCTCCACCATGTAGTACCTGTCATTGCCACCCCAAGTGCTGCCTTGGCCTATTGTGACAAAATTGATCTTGTGGACATCCTTGTCATACTGGTCCAGATAGCCGGCGATCTTGATTTTCACAAGGGCGTTTTGACGCCACAACTTGGTGGACAAGGTGCGGTCCTCCGGAATTTCAGGCATATTCCAACTCATATACATATCATCCGCCAAGGCCATTTTTTCTATAGTGGACTGGTCAGCAGGAAGTGTGCTGTAACCCGCAGGATATTCCAATTGAAACCAAAGTTTGCTCTTATCCCACTTGAGATACTCGCTGGGGTTCTCCGGAGCCCAGATGCCGTTCTGGAGCTTGTAGACAACGGTCTTGTAAACAACGCCACCGCCACCGTTGGCGATGGAAATACGGTCTCCTTCGTTGAATGTTTTCTGCTCTTCTGTAGTTCCGAGAGGGTTGCTCTTGGTGAGCGCGCCCACGGCGGCCTCGATGCGCACGGCATCAGGGTCGGAGAGGAAGCCCGGCATCTCTGCCTTGTCGCAGGAGGCGAGGAGCGCAACGAACGCAAGGGCCGCCAATGAATATTTCAGTTTTTCCATGGCTTAGTCTGTTTCAATATTTGAAGTGCCGCCGTCCGTCCAAGGACTTGCGGTGATGTCACTGCCCACGAGGACCTCGTCCTTGCCCACGGTAAGAGGGAGGGTGTAGGCCTGGCCGCCCATAAAGGAGAAAGACGATCCGTTTTTCGTCAGCGTGGCAGTGTATGTATATGGTTTGCCGCCACAGACGAAATTCACAGTGAAATTGTCCATTCCCTGCGGTATCACTATGCACTCGAATGTGGCTACGCAGTTCTTTGTTTTGTCTTCAGCCTTAGTCCAGGCAGACTGATAAGCCTGAATTTCACCCGGATCACCGGAACTGTTCAAAGAGCCATAACCGACCTTGGCTTTCGGCTTGAATCCGCTTATCTTCAGTTCACTTATAGGATTATTCTCCGGGACACCGCCATGGTTGAGCTCCGTACCGAGGGTGAGCTGAACCTTGAGGAGGGAGAGGGCATGTTCGAATTGGAATTTAAGTTTGCCGTTCGCAAAATATTTCTCATCTGACGGAGTGATGTCATTGTTCATGCCCTGACCTGCCCAAAGAAGGTCGGAAGCTTTGCTCTCGGCCGTCTGCACGGACTCTACCGTGAACTCGAAGATGTCACCGGTCAAGGCCAGAGCAACATCCCGTTTTGGAAGCGGTGGGGCCACAGCAAGGAACTTGAATCCCTTGTCTTTCCCCTCCCAGAGCATCTGACGGGCAGGTTCCCATTCACCGGAAGTATTCTTGGTGAACTTGGTGTTGGTGTAGGAGTACCTGCTGTTCTCGCTATGGATGAAGAGGTCGAACTCCTTGAGGCTTTCCGTAGTGTAGGAACCCCTGGTCTGCGGGGCCACCTCAGGATTGACCCTTACCACCGGATCGAAGGGCGTCTCTGGAGCGGAGGCCTTGCTGCAGCCGGTGGCGACTGCGGCAAGGGCTGCCAAAATGAATATGGAAGTGTTGATTCTCATGATTGGTCCTGTGTTAAATTAGTCAAGAGCCTCGCCACCGGTAATGGTCTCGCCATCAAGCCAGTTATTGATCTTAACCGTGCCCAGGTCAATCTGATCACGTCCTACTATGAGATTAATTGTCGTTACCTTGCCAGACTCAAACTTGAAATCAGTGCCGCGAGTGTAGGTGTATCCTTTGCTGCTGCCCTCACTCTTCACAGTGATCACAATGGTGTTGACACCACTCTGAGGAATTAATATTGACTCGAACGACTCATCTTTCTTTATCATCGGAACAGCAAGCGCGGACTCGCGATCAGTTCCTGCCGTTACCGTTTTGGTCAAGTAGTTGACCTTGGCTGTGGTGGCCACATTCTTGAATTCAACTTTCTCAACAACCTTTCCCACGACATCCCACTGGTTACGGAAATCAAGATTCACCTTCACCTTCGCCATCACATGATCGAAAGTAAGATTGACCGGATTATCGCTCGCAATTTTGCCGGAGAACTCAGTGGCGATGAGAAGGTCACTTGCTTCCTGATCAGCGACGTTCAAGGTGTAATCCGCTGAAGTGAGATCCGCGACTGACGAGGCATCCTTCGGGTAGACTCCAATAAAGAAATGCTCATCGACCATATTCTTCCAGAGCATCTGAGGAGTCGCCACCCATTTCGAACCGGTTTCCAACTTGTTTATAGAGTTATCCACCACTCTGTCAGCGGCTGCCGGAGCGGCATTCTTGTCACCTGTCCAGGCATAGACGCTGATCTCGTCACCGACCTCGAAGACCTGATTGCCCTCACCGTCCGCGGTGACACGTGACATCCCACCGATGTTGGTGGAAACGGAGATGTATTCCGGCTTCTGAGACTCGCTGCGTTCCTTGTTGCAGCTTGGCAAAGCCATTGCCACGGCTCCCACGAGGGCAAGATAAAGAACTGATTTTTTCATGTTGTTTGTGTTTTATTTTAATTACTAATATTCAATAATATTTTAATATTCAATAGAAACTTAATATTCAATGGCATATTGCCAAATAAGTCAGTCATTCCGGTTTGGTCGCCATGGCTATTCGTCCGGGTTCAGAATCTCTCCGTTGACCACCCATCCTTCGGTCCAGTCATTGATCTTGTAGGGATAGACGATCATGTTCGCCCGCATCTCGCTGTACTTCATCGTGAGTATGTACTTTCCCGACGGACGCATTGGCGGAGCAAGAATGGTGCATTCGAGTACATTCCCTCCGGCAAGTGTTATTGCAAGGTATATTATCGTCGCCTCGCTTCTTCCGGTCGAAGGCATCAGCCGCAAGACCGGAGTGGAGATGACGCCACCGTCCTCATGTGCCTGAGGAAACGTGATGGACCGGACCTCCTCATCCGTGGCCAAGCCGTACAGACCATCGGAATCCTTTCTGGCCGGATACACTCCCGAAGCGTTGGACCGTACCGTAGCCTTGACGCTTGTACCGGCAGGCGCGCCTGATATCTTCAAAGAGAGTTCGGACAGGACACGACGGATCTCGGAATTGACAATCTTGCTCTTGTCGTCCTCAACGACCACCTCGTTCACTCCGTAAAGGGCATGTGACGGGGAGGCCAACGGATCCTCAAGTCCGAAAATGAGGTCTTGGGCGACTGTCGGACTCTCTGCCCATGTGAAAGGCTCCACAAGATTCACAGCCGTGACAAAAAGGTAGCGGCCCGGATCCAGAAAGAAGCGCTGGAGAGCAAGTTCCGAGGCGGAGTGGCAGGCATGGCTGCCCACCAGGCTTCCTCCGTCATTGAATATCCACAGTTTTGTGTCGCCTATCGTCACCTCACCCTTGTCAGCCTTATCGGCAAAACTCAATGCCACGCTGACACTGCCGTTCTCATCAGTGTGAAACTTTCCGCAGGAGGAAAGATAGATCGCGGCCATGAAAAGCGCGGTCACAATAAATATGTTTTCTTTGATTGTCATCTTCTTATCTGTAAAGTTACTCTGCCACGCCTGTCCGACGACCCTGTTTCCCGGCACCGAATCTGACACCGAACCTGACACCGTTCTCCCATAGCATGTCAAGGCTGTGCTGATGCTCCGGCATCCCGTCAAGCCTCTTGCCGGCAAGGCATGTCAGCCCGGAATACACAGAGACTTCCAGATTCCTCTGGAAAGACCTTCTGATCAGGACACGTCCGCCGCCGCCGAAATTCCAGCAATGGTCTTTCTTCGCCACAGTCTCACCCGTGGCGATCACACTGATGTCAGCCTTGGAAGACATTGCGGAAAAAGCCGGGGACAACTCCACAGCCCAAGGGCTGTCCTTTGTTCCGTTGAAAAAACCAAGAACATTCACATTCACTCTGGCATCCATGCGGACAAAAGAGACAGAGCTCTTGAGTTCCGAATAATTCCATCCGGCAATATCGACAACCGGCGCCTCGTAGCGTATGCCGTCAAAGCCAAGCCAATATCCTCGCTCCACGCAGCATTCTCTGGCGGAAAGACCGGTCTGGCCCGCGGACACCGCGACCTCTGTAGAGACCACAGCTCCGAATCTCCGCCCTGCATAAGCGCCCAATCCCCACCCGGCCCTGGTCTTGTCGGAGCCGAAGGAAGAGAACGTGCCAAAACCAAACGGGACTTCGCCGCTGATTCCGGCGAACCAACCTTGCCGGAGATCCTGTGCGGGAACCGAGAAAAGAGAAATAGCCAGCAAAGCGCAGCTGCAGACGAGGAAGCGTTTCATCAAATATTACAAGTTTTTAAGAGATTGATTCACTGCCGATGAAGCACACCATCAGTGAAATATTCAAATTATACAAAGGTAAGGTCAATTCCCTCTTAAAGCAAGTGTTTTGGTCGACCTTTTGTTCCCCTGACGCGAAGTCCGCCGAAAAATCGCGTTCCTTTAACGAGAGGCATGTTTCTTTAACGAGAACACCACTGAAACAAGTTATTGAATATATGCACATTTCCGACACAGACTCCATTTCATTCCACAGGTAATGCCGCCAACCGGGGAAAACCGCCTGTCCCCACCCGCATTTCCAAAGACTCATGCGCCACGTCAAGGCGTGTCAGTTGCCTTACAACTTTGTCAATACGTACTTCTTCGGAGGCTTACCTTATGCTTTTCAAAGCACGGACACGGAGATGTGCTTCTGACAGCCTCCAGAGGCAGATTGTTGTGGCTGCCCCCCTTGTTAGGGAATAGGGTCAGGCACACGAATCAGCCTCCCAACCCACCTCAAGGCATCCACCCGTGCCTGTGGGTTGCAAACAGCCGGCCTCAATAGGCTCTGCGACCGGTGAACAAGAATATGACTTTGATTTTTCGGCAAAGTTATATCACACTAGCATCAACTAACAGTCATGCCTTGTCGGATGCTAACACTGACATCCCACTCGTGCCAGTTGCATTGCATCTTTGTCAATTTGCACTTCTTCGGAGACTTACGTTCATGCCGAGCATACTACCACAAAAAAAAGGCGGCTGCTTGTGCGCGCAGTCGCCTTTTTTTGATATTGCCTCGTATGATTATTTCTTCTTACCCTCTAACACAAGGTCATCAACACGAGCATTCTGAGCATTCGGATTTGTTATTGTGATCGTGAATGATTTTACTCCAGAAGGTACGGCAAGGGTGAACTCCTTGCCTTTGACAGTAGCGGTTGCGGTCACACCATCAGAACATGCGACCGTGAGGAAATCCTTATTACATTTATAAGAGAATTTCAAATCACCCGTCTTTCCCTTCAAATCAGATATCTTAATGGCAAGAGAACCCTTGTTCTTGCCTACTAAGATTTCCGGGGTGACACCACCAGCCAAAGCTTCCGCATAAATTTTAGTACCGTTTCCAGTACAAGTGTAAGGATCTTTAGGCACATCATTAGCCTTGTAAGAACTCCAATCCTCAGACCAGATTGTCTCATACTCTGGCTCCGGTTCAGAGCTGCCAGCCACATGGCTAACATAATAACCACTTACCATCTGAGCTGCTTTATTGTACTCGCCCCTCTTGCCTATGACCGTAAGGATGTCACCGACCTTCAAGCCGATCTTCTCGATAGCAAGGCCACCTTCCGCAGGTTTCATACGGAATATATACAAAGAATTGCCCTCGTCATCAGAGATTGTCAAAGTGGCATTCTTGTAAGGAGCGCTGATTTCTTTGATGTTGGTGATTTTACCAATAACAATATAGTCAACATCAGAAACTTCATGCTCAAGGAACTCTTTGATTGTCGCTGGTGTGTAGTGGATATGAGACTCGTAGACACCATTGATCATGCGGGCGGAACCGTTATTATCACCTCGCTGACCAATGACGGTGAGTTTGTCGCCCACACCTATGTTCAAATCTGTGATTTTCTTACCCTCGGATGGTTTCATTCTGTAAACAAAGACAGAATTACCAAGAGGATCAGAAAGAGTGACGCCAGCATTGCCATACTTCTCATCAACCGAGATATTTGTGACAGTTCCTGTAAGGCGGTACTGTGCTGGGCTGACGGCAGCAGCAAGGAATTCACTTACCGATACAGTAAGGATAGATCCTTTCTGATCAAGTGTGGTCTGAGCAGTATAGGTCTTAGTACCAGAAACAGTGTTGAATGTGAGGTCCGCGGTGCGGTCGCCGAGAGCGTTGGCGGAAACATTGAAAGTTACAACGCCACTATTGCCCGAAGTCTCAACAGAAGTAACAGAAAGCCAAGATTGCGCATCGGCAGGAACGTTCACTGAAAGGCTGGTGCCTTTGCAGGTCAGATAAGCCTTAACAACACCACCTTCAAGCGCCAAAGGCTCCGTATAACGGACAAATTCTTCCGCATTTGAACCCTTTACAGTTACAGAATCAACCTTAATGAGTGACTTCTCTATGCTTATGACACTCACATCCACGAGTTCTACGGTTTCATTGTAAGTCGTCCTCGGACCTTCAACGGTAACGACATCACCTATCTCAATGCCGAGGCTAAGAAAGTTCTTTGCATTGCCACCGGCATCAAGTGTTCCATAGACATAAGCCTCACCTGTACCATCATCAATGTACATGTTGCCATAGGTGGTGTTAACGATTTTCGTGACTGTTCCTTTAATACGATAAGACTTGCCATCCTCTCCTTCCTCATTGAACTTTTTACAGGAAATGATAGGGAGCTCAACTTTCTCTGTTATTTGAATGACATTAATCACCTGAGACTCCTCACGGCAATTGATGTAAAGTTCTGCCGTAAGCGTCGAGGTTGCGGCTCCGGCCTTAAAGGTAACTTCCGTCTCTCCATCCAAGCCGGAATCAGGTGTGACCTCCAACCATTCCGGGATATCACCAAAAGACCAAGCGTACCTGGCACGGACAGTAATCGTCTGGGTACCACCTTCGGCAGGAAGGGCGATGTAAGATGATGACACCCTTAATCCATCAAGATGGGTTTCAATGTCATCTTCGCAGCCCACAGCGAAAGTCAAAGCGGCGACAAGGGCGGTGAAAATATACTTGAGTTTCATAGATTCTTAACATTAAATTAGTTGAACATGTATTTGATTCCGATGGACGCTGACCAGCACTGGCCAATATCGTGGTAAGGGACAAAAGTCTCTACACTGCCATTATAAGCCTTGGATGTAGAGAATGTGGCATAGCCATCGGCATCCACACCTTCATACTTGAGAATTTTCCCCTCATTCAAAGCCGAATTCATATACTTTGACACGCCCCATTTAGAGTTGAATAGATTGAGGATATTCTTGACATCAAGGCTAAGTTGAAGGACATTGGTCGTCTTTCCGATATTGACCTTGAAATCATGCTTATAACTGAAGTCCACCTTATGAACCCAAGGGGAATAAACACTGTAGGCCTCGGCGTATTTTCCCTGACGCTTGCTCAAATACTTATCCTTGTGAACATAATCCATGAAGCGGTCACGGTCGTCCTCAGACAAGAAACGGAATTCGTTCTTTGCGACTTCATCATCGGTAGGGACGTAGATGGCATCAACCTTAAAGCCATCCCCATTCATATCATTAGAGGTTGTATATGCATAATTGTAACCGCCCCTCCAAGCCTCGTATATGAAACTGAAGTGATTGCCAGACTTGTCGTTGTGCGTTACAGAAGCGACAACACGATCAGGAGTCACATACTGTGAGTTATGAAGTCCAGGATCATTAGGTCCATTGACCGTAGCCATATAGTTAAGCACGGAAGACGCGTTGGAGCCAGGCATACCAGTCAGTTCCTTAGAAGCCGTGTGAGTATAAGCTGCCATGAGGCTGAGACCCTCTACAGGAGTCATGTTGACAGTAATGTTGGCTGAATAACCATAACCCTTGCTGGTGTTTTCAAGAACATAAGAATTAGGTATTGGTGTTGTCTTGCCATCCTTCACATAAGTATACCTATAGTTCTGATAAATAGGACGGTTATCAGCACCATTGAATCTTGGGAATCCATCCGTGCTCTTTACACTCCAGTCCCTTAGGCAGACCCCATTGATTGTCTTGTTGAAGATGCCTTCAGCCGTAACGGTGAAAGGGAATGAGGTCGGGAATTGATAATCAACGGCAAGGGATGTTTTCCAAACCTGAGGCATCTTGAATTTAGGATCAACCGCTGCAATCTCCGATGGAACTGTGCCATCTTCCGGCTTGATGGTGCTTGGATAGCCCATAGAGACCAATTTGTCAAGCAATTCCTTACGATTGAGAATCTTACCCGCGAACTGCGACATATCAGTCTTAGTGCTGCCCTGTGCACCATCAACACTAAGTTTAGCCTGATACTGTACCATTCCTGAGTTTGTTGGCATATTTGTGAAGAACACAAGCGGAAGACGGCCAGAGAACAGACCTGTACCACCACGAACCTTAAGGCTCTTATTACCTAAAACATCCCACGTAAAACCGATACGAGGTGAAAAGGTCAGAGCGGCCGAAGGCCATTTGCCCGTGTCAATATGCTTTCCGTTGTAGTCAAGATCGTAAATTGCCTGATTGGTTATAAGATCCTGATTGTCAAAGAAGAGCCCATCGAGACGCAAACCATAAGTAAGTTTGAAATTGTCAGTCACAGACCAGTCATCCTGAGCATAAGCGCCAAACTTATTAAACCGCACACGCGCTGCCGGATTTGCCTCACCATCGTAACCATAGGTCAAACAAACAATTTGAGGAGCACGCTCGTTCAAGAAATCATCCAAACTAGCATAACGATAGTAACCAGTTCCGTTTCTCATGTAAGAGTTATCGGCCATCTGATACTCATAACTAAGGCCGAACACAGCCTTATGATTACCGTTGTAGTAGGTAAGGTCATCCTTAGCGGTGATCACATTATTGTGGACACCATTGTTCCATGTGAAGAGTTCGTAGCCAAGAGCCATATAGTTATCATCACCCTCCGCCAGATCTTCACCATTTGGAGCTTTCTGGCCACCATCAAGGATATCGATGAACGGGAAGTCCGAAGAAGTTGATCCTCGACCATCATCAAGCTTTGAATATGTGGCGAGGAATTGGTTGGATAGTTTGTCGCTCAAACGGCTGTTGAGATCAACAGACCAAGAGTTCACCAAATTGTCTGAAGAATACATTGAATTGGCAAAAGACATAGAATATTCCGACATTCTATCATTAGCACCTCTGACACCGCCATCCATAGAAGTTCTGTTAGGAGCCTGCCACCCCCTGTTCAAAGTATGATTATAGCGCAATGCGAGATGATGCATATCATTGATGTTCCAATCAATGCGGGCAAGGATCTTTCTGTTGCTCTCATCAGCAGGGAAATTAGTATAGGATCCAGTGTCATAACCATATCTTTCCTTTACAAAATCAGACACTTTCTGAAGATCGTCCAATTTAGTGCGTGAAATATAAGAATCGGCATCACCTTTCCCATCCTCAGATCCTCTCCAACGGTTAACCACAGTAGGGGTCTTGGAATATTCATAGTTCACGAAAAAGAACAACTTATTCTTTATGATAGGGCCGCCCAAAGTCATACCGTAAATCGTGTTACGGTCTTTATCTCTCGCTCCCGCGACAGTCTCTCCGTCAATGGTGTCACCACGCATATTCTCGTTCTTATGATAAATGTATGCGGACCCCTTGAATGTGTTGGTACCAGACTTGGTGATGGCGTTCACTCCACCTCCGATGAAGTTGGTCTGACGCACGTCATAAGGAGAGATAACAACCTGCATCTCTTCTATGGCATCAATTGATATAGGAGAACCGCCACCTGGAAGACCAGAATTCAGACCGAAGTTGTTGTTGAAGTTCGCTCCGTCAACGGTGAAGTTGGCGGTACGGCCATCAGTTCCCACGAAACTCATCCCGTTTCCTCCGTAAGGGGAAAGTCTGGTCACGTCGGTGATGCTTCTGCTGACGGTCGGGAGAGCGGTGATCTGGGCGTTGTTGATGTTGGTCGCGGCACCGGTCTTCTCCACTGAGAACTTTGAGTTCGCGGAGGAAACAACAACTGCTTCGGAAAGCATCTGGCTGTCATCCTTCAGCGAAGCGTTAAGGCTGTAGGACTCGGCGAGCTGGAGGGTGACATCAGTGAATGTCACGGTCTGGTAGCCAAGGCAGCTTACCTCAACCTTGTAAGGGCCACCTGAACGCATACCGTTGATCGCATAACGGCCTTCAGCGTTGACAACAGCGTAGTACTGTGTACCCGATGGGGTGTGAACCGCAACCACTGCGGCGCCAGGAACCGGGGC
>ERZ808266.619-NODE-619-length-11873-cov-3.817990_pt1 | contig 11873 bp, 7 predicted proteins | sample MGYA00521278_ERZ808266 | MGnify/ENA primary metagenome ERZ808266 (study PRJEB31516, sample SAMN03275591) | gut metagenome | biome: mammalia-associated habitat; material: feces | host: Papio cynocephalus | place: Kenya | collected 2012-08-02 ... | reverse complement strand
TGTGCACGCGCTGGCTGGTGCCGGTGAACCAGTAGTCGATGGTGGCGATGGAATCGACCACCTCGCCCAGGATGCCGGTTTCCTCATGCACTTCGCGCACGGCCGTCTGCTGCGGAGTCTCGCCTTTTTCGATGTGTCCCTTCGGCAGACACCATTCCAGGTGCCCGCTTCGCGAATGACGTGCGATGATCGCCACGCGACCTTTGTCGTCGAACACTAGCCCGCCCGCCGAATATTCGCGTACCACCGGCAATTCCTGCGCGTCGAGCGAGGCGAACGTGGTCGGTCCGTCCGCGCTGCGCCGCCGCGGCATCATCGCCGGCGTCGGCGCGCTCGGCGTGACGATCGTCCGCCGCCGCAGCGACACCGATTGCGATGTGTACAGCAGTTTGTCCGGTTCCAACGGATTTTGGGCATGGTCGTCCGCAGCATCGGCAAGCATGCGTGCAAGATCTGCGGGCGTAATCATGATTCCAACCATACTCAATTCTGTGTGCAGGTGGAGTAACGGTATGCTGGTAAACGGAAACTTGTGGCGCTTGAAAGGGTTGGCGTGAACTTCGAAGTGTGGCCTGAGGCCATTGAATTGGGACGTATGTTTGCCGCGGAAGGCTACGAATTGGCGTTGGTCGGAGGCCCTGTGCGCGACCTGCTGCTTCATCGCAAATCGCATGATCTGGATTTCTGCACTTCGGCGCGTCCCGAGCAGTTTGAGCATATTCTGCGCCGTTTCGGGCATGACGGCTTCTGGGATATGGGCCGTAAGTTCGGCACGCTCGGCGCGATGCGCAGACGTGAGGACGGCACCGAGGTGAAGGTGGAGGTGACCACCTACCGTTCCGACACGTACGATCCCGATTCGCGCAAGCCGGAGGTCAATTACGGCGACACGCTGGAAGGCGACCTGTCCCGCCGTGATTTCACCGTGAACGCGATGGCGTTGCGCGTGCCGCAACTCGAATTCGTCGATCCTTTCGGCGGTGCGAACGATCTGGCCAAGGGCGTGTTGCGCACGCCCGTCGATTCGAGGCAGTCGTTCGACGACGATCCGCTGCGTATGATGCGCGCCGTGCGTTTCGTGGCGCAGCTGGGCTTCCGTATCGCGCCGGAGACCGCGGAAGCGTTGTCCGATATGGTCGACCGCATCGAAATCGTCTCCGCCGAGCGGATACGTGACGAACTGGTCAAAATGCTGCTGTCCGATCGTCCGCGCGCCGGTATCGAGGCATTGGTCGATTCCGGTCTCGCCGACATCGTCTTTCCGGAAATCCCCGCGTTGCAGCTGGAGATCGACGAGCATCACCGCCATAAGGACGTGTTCGAACACACCATGATCGTCATCGAACGCGCGGTCGCCCTTGAAACCGGTCCCGACGGACCGGTCCCCGGTCCGGACCTGACGTTGCGTCTGGCAGCCCTCATGCACGACATCGGCAAGCCGAAGACCCGTCGCTTCGAAGCGGGTGGCAAGGTGAGCTTCCATCGCCATGACGCCGTCGGCGCGAAAATGACCCGCAAGCGTCTGAAGGCACTGCATTTCGATCACCACATGGTCGAGGACGTCAGCGAGCTGGTCAACCTGCATCTGCGCTTCCACGGCTACGTGGAGGAGCCGTGGACGGATTCCGCGGTGCGTCGCTACGTCAAGGACGCGGGCCCGCTCTACGAGCGTCTGAACCGTCTTACGCGCGCCGACACGACCACGCAGAACAAGCGCAAGGCCATGGTGTTCGCCTCCGCCATGGACGAGATGGAACAGCGTGTGCGCGACCTCAAGAAGAAGGAGGATTTCGACGCGATCCGTCCGGACCTCAACGGCGACGAGATCATGCGGCTGCTGGGCATCGAGCCCGGTCCGATGGTCGGCAAGGCGTACAAGCACATGCTGGAATACCGTCTGGATAATGGTCCGGTCGAACATGACGTGGCCGTGGCCGAGCTTGAGCGCTGGTACCAGGAGCAGGCCGGACAGGCGGAACAGGCTAAATAACGCCAGCAAAGCCGGATGCGGTCGGATACGGCCCGTCATACGACGGCCGTTCCGCGCGCCGCTTCACGCGACCATCACGTGCCATCGCGCGCAATCGCCCATAACATCTCGCTAACACCGCGCACGATATGAAGAACCCGCGTCCCCAAGGAAAGGGAACGCGGGTTCTTCCATTGACTCCGCTGATGAGCAGCCGATTAGCCGTTCAACTGAACGGCCGATCAGCCCTGCGGATTCACGGCATCATGCTCGGAAGCCTTGGGCAGATTGGTCATCTTGTCCGCCGCGACGCAGCCCTTGATGCTGGTGATCGGCTTGCCTGCCGCCGGAACGTTCTTGACGTCCTGCAGGTTGTCGAACGTGGCGCCGACGACGACGTCGACCAGCTGGTCCTGACGGTCATCCATCACCAGCATCGCGTCGGAGAAATTGCTTGCTACGGTGTACGCCTGGTTCACGCCGTTCTTGCCGAAGACGATCATCGTGCGGTCGACCTTCTTGGTGTAGTTGCCGGGCGTCTGGGCGTTGAATTCGCGATTCTGCAGAGCGTCGCTCACCGCCTTGGCGAAGCCGGAGAACTTCGTGCCGTTGAGCACACGCAACGTGATGTTGCGGTTCTCGACATACTTGGCCTTGCCGTCGGTGTCCTTGACCGCGCACGGGGCCTGCTGTCCGTAATTGGGCTGCACGGCGGTCGATTTGACTGCGCCCAGACCACCGACATGGAAGAAGAACAGCAGGGAGATCACCATGGCGACCGCCAGAATGGCGCCGGCGATGCCGAACACCGTCTTCTGACGGCGGCGAATGTATTCCTTGCGCGCTGTGCGCTCATCAGTAGCCTGGGTCATGTGCGAGTTCCTTTTGAAAAAACCAATTGCCAACAACCTTACTGTCACGCGGTGATATGCACGGTCGGACGGGACGGCGCGCTGGTCGTGATGATGCGGTCGACGCAACGGCTGTCCTGCCATGCGGCCTGCACCGCCGCCGCGATATCGTCCGTCGGAACGAAAGCGATGACGGACGGCCCGGAACCGGAGACGAACGCCTGCCTTGCTCCGGCCCGCAGCGCCTCCTCGATGGCCTGTCCACTGCGCGGATGCAGGTAGATCGCGGCCTTCTGCAGATGATTGTCGTCCGCCTCGCCGGCACCGATCTGATCGAAGGTGGCATATACTTCCGGCGTGCGCAGCTCCGCGCGGTACGCGCCGACCAGCAATCGTCCGGCGAAGCCACGTTTCTTAAGATCACGTACGATGTCGCCATCGTTGTCAAGCTGCTCGATGCGCTCGCCGAAGCCGGTGCCGCGCGCATAACCGCCCGTCAGGCAGAACGGCATATCCGCGCCCAGCGTGGACGCGACTTCGCGCAGCCGTTCGACGGGCCAATCGAGATCCCACAGGGCGTTCAGCGCCAGAATCGTCGCCGCCGCGTCGGCCGATCCGCCTGCCATGCCCGCGCCGACGGGGATGCGTTTGTCGATGCTCAACGCCACGTCCGGTTCATGCCCGCTGGCCTCGGCCATGGCGAACAGCGCCAGCACGGCATGGTTGCGGCGCATGTCGCTGACGGAGGAAGCCAGATCGCCCAGATACGCGCCTTCGAGATTGAGCGAGAAGCCGGTGCCGGGCGCCTTGCGTGTGGCGGTGACGGTGTCGTATACGCCGACCGCGCAGTAGATGGTGTCGAGCTCATGGCGTCCGCCCCATTCGGCGTGGGAGGGTCCCACGTGCAGGGTCAGGTTCGTTTTCGCCGGACAATCCACGCTTACGGATTCGACGATGGCGTTCATGCGGACACCTCGTCCAGCGTGCGGGCCAATGCCACGAATTCGTCGATGGTGAGCGTCTCGCCGCGACGGGTGGGATCGATGCCGGAACGTTCGAACGCTTTCGCCGGCACGATCTTCTTCAAAGCGGCGTGCAGGGTCTTGCGGCGCTGCCCGAAGGCCGCGTCGATGAGGCGGAACACGGTTTCGCGATTCACGACGGAACCGTCGGCATTGTCCGCGGCGGGGGTGTGGCCGCCCGGATGGCGTTTGAACAGCACCAGCGCGGAATCCACGTTCGGCGCCGGCCAGAACACGTTGCGCCCGATGACGCCCACGCGTTCCGCAGTGCCGTACCAAGCAAGTTTCACGCTCGGCGTTCCGTAGATCTTCGACCCCGGCTTCTCACTCAGACGGTCCGCCACTTCCTTCTGCACCATCACCAGGAAGGTGCCCAGATTGTCGAAACGCTCCAGCAGGGTGAGCAGAATCGGCGTCGCCACGTTGTACGGCAGGTTGGCCACCAGCGTGAAGGATTCGTCGTCATTGAAGTCGGGAAGGTTCTCCGGGCTGATGGTCAGTGCGTCGCGATTGACCACGCGGAAACGGGCCACGGCATCCGGCATGAATTCGGAGATGGTTTTCGGCAGGCGCTCGGCCACAGGCGGATCGATCTCCACCGCGGTCATGGTGGCGCCGGTCTCCAGAATCGCCAAAGTCAGCGAGCCCAACCCGGGACCGACCTCCAATACGTGGTCGTCGGCGGTCACGCCCGCCTCACGTACGATACGGCGTACAGTTCCCGGATCGATTACGAAATTCTGCCCGAATTTCTTGGTTGGGCTGATGCCCGCCTCGGCCGCGATGCGCCGGATGTCGGCCGCCCCCAACAAGCGGCCCTGCGTAAGATCGTTCACGTTTTCTGTCATTCCCTCATTATCCGTTCATGCCGGTACGAAATCGCCCGCAATGGCAGTGGGGGATCAGTACCATCCGATTTCCTCGAAATTCTTCCACGCGTTGGAGGGAGTGCCGTAGCGTTGGGCGATGTAATTCAATCCCCAATCGATCTGCACAGCCCCGTCGTCTTTCCATCTCGCGCCGAAGTCGGCCATTTTGCTGCCCGGCAGCGATTGTGGGATACCGTATGCGCCGGTATTCGGATTCTCCGCGTACCACTGCCATCCGGATTCGTGGTTCCAGAGTTTGACCAGGTCCGTCCAATTCTGTCCGGTCCATCCGCGTTGCGCCGCCGCGCCGGATGCGTAGGCCTGCGCCTGCGATGCGGAGGGATGGTACAGGCGGCAGCCGGCCGAAGGGTCGCTTGGCTGCGGCGTGGGCGTCGGTGTAGGAGTCGGCGTGGGCGTCGGATCGTCCTTCTTGGTGTTGCTGGAACCGGACGTGTTGGAACCGTTGCCGTTGCTCGTCGTACCGGAATTGTTGTTGCCGGAACTATTGTTGCCGGAATTGTTGTTGCCGTTGTCGGTCTTGCCGGAATCTGTCTTGCCCGAGTCGCTCTTGTTGCCGGAATTGTTCTTTTTGTCGGAACCGGTGTTCTTGTTGCCGCCATTGTCCGTTTTGCCGGAATCGCCTTTGTTGCCCGAATCGTTCTTCGTGTTCGAATCGGCGGAACCGTCCGTTTTGCCGGAGTTATCCGAACCATCCGAATCGGAGGAATCGTCCGAGGATTTCGCGGGACCTACGGCAATGACTTTGTCTATGGCGATTTTCGTGGTCTTCTCGTCGGACAGCGTCTCGCTTTCCTTCACGCCGTCCACATATGTGACGGCGTACGTTTGCTGGATTTCGCCGTTCTCGCCTTCCTGCCGCACCGTTACCTCGCCCGGCTGCAGGTTCGGGTCGACGATGGTCTGCGTGCCGAACGGCACCTCCTTGGTGCGCGTCTCCTCGCCGTGCGTCACCCTGCGGACGCGCAGAATGGTCTTCCCTCCATCCTTTTCGACGCTGACGCGGTCCTCCTTGCCCAACGTGATGCCTTTGGAATCAAGGATGGAGGCCGCAGGAAGCTTGCCGTTCGGCGCCACCGAGCTTTTGCCGTCCGCGATGACGGTGACGGGCCCCTTCTGGTTGATGACCAGGCCACCGGTGAGCTTGTTGTAGACGTTGTTGATGCTGACGGTGATTTTCGCCGCTTCGGTCTCGTTCTGGTTGAAGAAGTCCAGCAGCTGTTCGGCGCTGGTCGCCACCGTCCAGAACGGCACTTCCTGGCCGTTGATGGTGATGGTGGTCTGATATGCGCTTTGCACGGTCACCACATCATGGTTCTTCAGCATGCTTGTCGGGCTGGTCGATTCCACCAGGTCGTGCGTTTTGACCTTCACGCCCTGTTCCTGCAGCAGCCGGTCTACGCTCATCGCATATGTGGTCACGGTTGTCGTTTCGCCGTTGACCGTCAATGCCACGGATTTGCGCGCGCCGACGCCGAACGCCAACGCCGATGTAAGGGTGAGCGCCGCCACGCATGTCATGACGCGGACGCGCCGGAGCGTCACGAATCTCTTGGGTGTCCACCTTCTCGCCATGCGGCCTCTTTCCAGCATTGTTGACAACACCGTCATTGTAGCGATTCAGCCGGATTGGCCATCGCTGTTTTCCTTGGATTTCCTCCGTACCACCGCATTTGCGTGCGATTAGGGAATGGAATTCGTCGGGAATGGCCAAGAATAGAAAAAGGGGGCAGGAGAGAAGGGGATGTCCTGCCCCCTGTCGGACGAGACAGGTTGGGGAACGCCTCGTCCGTTTTGCCAGAAGCCTCAAGTTGGGGGAAGACTTCTGGAGCACTTACCCGTGGTAAGAGGTCTAAGCCCGCTACGCGGGTTCGAGCCTCCTGTCGGGATCGAACCGACGACCTGCCGCTTACAAGGCGGCCGCTCTGGCCATCTGAGCTAAGGAGGCATGTTCCGCAATCGTATGGAATATTACGGAACGTTGAATAGCATAACCAGCGCGTCCACGGTAGTCAACTTGTGATTGTCCTATGAGATGCGCCGGTAGCTATAGGGGGTATATTATTCTCCTGTGGTGACGGAAATGGGCTTCTTCTCGGATCCGATGGACGGCATCTTGCCTGCCACGCCGACCTCGTCGGCCTTCAGGCCGATCGATTCGAGCAGACCATCCTTGATGGTCGTCTGCGCGGCGCTCAGCTGATCCATCTCCCAATATTCTCCGTTGATGATCACCGTAGGCGTGGTCATGCTGCCCTTGTAGCTGCCGGTCTGGTGCCACAGCTCGGAACGCTTCGGCGTGTAGGTGTCGATCGCGTCAAGCCATTCCTGGTAATCGCGTCCGAAAGCCTTGTCCGCCACATCCTTGGAAGCGCCGGCCTCGATCATCTGTTCCTTGAGCTTGCTATCGCTCACCGATTTGTAGGAGGAACCTTCCTCAGGCTGGAAGTCTTCGGCATAGACCTTCTCCAGGAAGGAGATCAGATGGCTCGGATCGCTGTCATGTTCAGCCAGGTAAATGGCCGCGTTCGCCGCACGGCTGGAGTATTCGTCGGTGGACCAACGGTCCATGAACGCCATGAAATGCAGATCTAAATTGATCTGCCCCGCATCGACCATCTTCTGCAGGTCGGTGTCAAGCTGACGATGCAGATTGCCGCATCCCGGGCACAGGAAATCCATGTAGATCTCCACCGTCGGAGCGCCTTCCACGGACTTGCCATAGCCGTTCTTGGAAATCAGCAGACCGCCCTTCTTGTCGACGAGCGTCGGAGTGTTCTTCACCTTCTGCAACGCGGCGTACGCTTCCTGCACCGTCTCCGTGGAAGCCTTCGCCTCGGCCTTCTTATGCATGTTGTGATATACGGTGAACGCGCCGATCGCCACCAGAATCACCAGTATCGCCACGACGATGCCGCCGATGAGCGTCTGCTGTTTGCGCTCCTTCTCCATCTGCTCGGCGCGCGCCTTCATGGCTGCTGCCTCGGCGGCCCTGCGCTCGGCGCGGCTGGCGCGCTTCTGAGCATCCTTGCTGTTCTGGGCCATCAATATTCCTTTCGATCCTATGAATCCTTATGATGTTGTGCTGCGCACCATACTAGTGGTGTTCAGCTATCAATTCGCTGGAAATCCAGTTTCCCGAGATTGCTCCTGAAGCTCGCTCAAGTGTCGCAGAACGGGTGGTTTCCGCAACGCGCCCCCACCCAGCCGCATTACCGGCGCGCCAGGCGCCATCACGGCCACCAGCCAGCCGATCGCACAGAACGCGGCCCGTGCCAGACCGCTTTCGGAAAGAGGACCTTCGGTCAACGTCGGCAGTGGAATCGACAGGCCTAGGACGTTCGTGTCCACTATGGCGTACGGCAGCTGCAGGACCACGGCGGCGATCGACAGTCCCAACGCGACCACGGCAAGCATGATCAGCGTGCGCGCCGCCGCCACACCGAAGCCTTTCACCACATGCCAAGGCAGGCCGACCAATCGCAACAGCCAATCGGAGCCCTTCCTTCCTCCGCCGCGTCTGCCCTCGCGTTCGAGCTGTGCTTCCGTATTGAATCCGATGGTGGCCAGCACGCAGGCGATGACCAAAGCGGCGCCGAGCGAAATCCACAGCGAGAACATTCCGCATGCGGCCACGGGAATCGCCATCAGCGCGCAGGGGAGCAGCCCGCGTCCCAGCATCGCGCCGCGCTTCACATCGGCGGGATTCGGCGCTTCCCCCATGCCGATTGGCGCGTTCACGGCATTCGGCATATTCACGGCCGGTTGAGCCGGTTGGAAGGATACGGGCGATTGCGCGGCGGCCACATCGCTTTGCGGGATGACGGACGGCGGCTGTTGCATGGCAAGGCGTTGCAATGCGGGTTTCACATTCGGGTCGATCCGCGTTGGCTCCTCGGCCGGATTCCACGCGTCCTGCGCAGCCAGCGTCTGCGTGGCCTGTTCCGGCATGACCTGCGTCGATTGGGGTAGCGTCCGCGTGGCTGTCGGCATGGTTCGGGTGGCATCCGGGGCGGTCCATGCGGCTGCCGGCATGGTCTGCGTGGCGGTTGGCAGCGTCCGTGTTTCCCCCATACGTTCGTCGGGAGGCAGCATGTCCGTTTCATCCGTTTCGTCGTCGGCCTCGTCATAGGCTTCGTCGTCGGTCCAATTGCCACCTTCGTCGGTCCCGCCGTCGTCTCCGGTGTCACCGATGGGCGCGATCACCTGGGTCGCGTCCATGCCGGACATGTCGATCACCTGCGTGGTTTCGCCGGGCTGCGGAAGGGGCCGTGTGCCGGCGGCGCTTTCGTTGGCTGCATCATCCTTTGTATCGTCCTGCAATCGCCACAAGGTGCGCGGATTGTCGGGCGATTCAGCAAAAGGGGGCATCGCCTCCGTTTCGTCGCCGTTGCCGGCCGTAGTCCACGATTGCGGATTCAGCGCATCCACGGCAATCGCCTGCAACAGATCCTCCGGCGAACAACGTTTCGTACGATCCGGATTGAGCGCCGAACGGAACGCCGCCATCGTGCCCGCAGGCAGTCCCATAAGATCGGCGCTGCCGGCCGCGGCGCGCTCCAGCACGGTCATCATCGGCTTCGTGCCGAATACCGGTTTCCCCGTCGCGGCGAACGCAAGCACGCTCGCCACCGACCACCAATCGGTGATTTCGTCCGATTCGGCGCCATCGATGATTTCCGGAGCGATGAATCCCGGAGTGCCCATCACCAGACCCGTGCGCGTCACATGGCTTTCGCCCTCGCCCATGGCGATGCCGAAATCCACCAGCACCGGTCCGGTGTTCGACACCATCACATTGGTCGGCTTGATATCGCGATGCACGATGTCGGCTGCATGGACCGCTCGCACCGCCTCGATAAGTTTGCACGCCAGGCGTTCCAGATCGTCGCCCACATAGCGGCCGTTGATGCGCACGTCCTCGCGCAGGTTCTTGCCTTCGATCAATTCCGTCACAATGAAGGCCAGCGCGTCATCCAGTTCCATATCCACGATGCCGCATACGCCAGGATGCCGCACTTTCCGCAATGCCATCGCCTCCCGACGCAGGCGCTCGCGTGCGGTCAGCTGGTCGCGCTGCCGCTGCGCCGAATCGTCATCGTCGGACAGGGAATCGCGCAAAATCTTCATCGCATACTGATGCCCGCCGTCGTCACGTACGCGCCACACCGATCCCATTGCCCCCGAACCAAGTCGGGACATCAACGTGTAGCCGCCAACCAGGCTGCCTGATTCCAGATTCGCTGCGCTTAAGTCGCTCATGCCACCCATGGTACTTAGCGTGCAGATTATGCGCGCGAATCGACAGGCTGGGTGAAGCGCTGCGCATCATGCGCCGAAGTCTGATGAAATCGAATCACCGACATGAGGGAGTGTCTTCACGTACGTGTCCCACTCCAGCGAATCCATGAGATGCGGGGCAGTGTCAAATGGTTTCGTGGTTCCGATAAAGGCATTGGAGCCGATGTGTCGTTTGGTTATGAGAATCAAGGAGGAGACAGACCATGCTGCAAATCAACATGGCTGATGTCATGAACGTCATCGGTTCATTGACACCGTATCTGATTGCGATTGGCGTGCTGTTCGTGCTCGCGCTGATCATCACCTTCGCCGTCAATAAGAAGACGGTCAAGGACGTGGCGACCCGTAAGATCGTCCATTCCGAATCCTGGCTGGTGGCGCTTGTCGGCATCGTCGTGGCCGTGTCCATGATGCTGACCGGCCCGCTTTCCACGCTGCTCAACAATGCGACCACCACCAAGTACATGCTGTCCGACACCACCGTTTCCAAAGCCAACGAGCTGGCCAAGGAAGTGCAGTCGGAAGCCATCACCATGCTGAAGAACGACGATTCCAACCTGCCGCTGTCCAACAAGAAGGTCAACGTGTTCGGTTGGGGCTCCACCAACCCGGTTTACGGCGGCACCGGCTCCGGCTCCATGTCCGACCAGTACGAGACCGTTTCCATGCTTGACGGCATGAAGCAGGCCGGCATCGAAACCAATTCCGAGCTGACCAAGCTGTACACCGACTACCGCAAGGACCGCCCGATGGTGGCTATGTGGTCGCAGGATTGGACCTTGCCTGAGGTTCCGGCCAAGCAGTATTCCGACAAGCTGATTTCCGACGCCAAGGACTTCTCCGATGAAGCCGTCATCACCATCACCCGCGTCGGCGGCGAAGGCGCTGACCTGCCGACGAACATGAAGGCGAAGGGCATCACCTACAACAACAATTCCAAGGACTACGAAGATTTCAAGGATGGCGAGCACTTCCTGCAGCTGTCCCAGACCGAGCGCGACATGATCGACCTGGTCACCAAGAACTTCAAGAAGGTGACGCTCGTCTACAACGGCGCCAACGCGTTCCAGTTCGACTTCCTGTCCCAGTATCCGCAGATCAAGTCCGTGCTGTGGTGCCCGCCGGCCGGCCAGACCGGCTTCTCCGCACTGGGTGAGGTGCTCGCCGGCGATGTGAATCCGTCCGGCAAGACCTCCGACACGTTCGTGAAGGACTTGACCAAGACCGCTGTGTTCAACAACACCGATGGCACTGCCGCCGGCAACGCTTCGTCCGTCGGCACGAACGGCAAGTTCACTTACGACAATGCGGATGATCTCGCTGCTTCCTACATGGGCTTTAGTGGCGACAAGGTCACGGTGACCCCGACGTTCGTCAACTACGTCGAAGGCATCTACGTTGGCTACAAGTTCTATGAGACCGCCGCCGACGAAGGTCTGATCAACTACGACGACACCGTCATGTTCCCGTTTGGCTACGGCCTGTCCTACACGACGTTCAAGCAGGAGATGGGCAAGGTCTCCTACAAGAACGGCAAGATCTCGTTCGATGTGACCGTCACCAACACCGGCGATAAGGCCGGCAAGGACGTGGTCGAGGTCTACTACAACCCGCCGTACACCGATGGCGGCATCGAGAAGGCATCCAAGAACCTGGTTGCGTTCGAAAAGACCAAGAAGCTCGAGCCGGGCGCTTCCCAGACCGTGAAGATCGAGTTCGACGATGACGACATGGCCTCCTACGACCAGAAGGACGCTAAGGCGTACGTGCTGGGGCAGGGCGATTACGACATCTCCATCCAGTCCGATTCGCACCACGTGATCGACCATCAGAAGGTCACCGT
>ERZ808266.611-NODE-611-length-11995-cov-5.127973_pt1 | contig 11995 bp, 9 predicted proteins | sample MGYA00521278_ERZ808266 | MGnify/ENA primary metagenome ERZ808266 (study PRJEB31516, sample SAMN03275591) | gut metagenome | biome: mammalia-associated habitat; material: feces | host: Papio cynocephalus | place: Kenya | collected 2012-08-02 ... | reverse complement strand
GTACCGTAGTAATTAGTAAGACCTGTATAGCCCCAGTTGAGTATACCGCCGTCCACATAGTACCATGTGCCGCCGTAATTTGTAAGACCTGTATAGCCCCAGTTGAGTATACCGCCGTCTACATAGTACCAAGTGCCGTAATAATTTGTAAGACCTGTATAGCCCCAGTTGAGTACACCGCCGTCTACATAATACCAAGTACCGTAGAAATTAGTAAGACCTGTATAACCCCAGTTAAGTACGCCGTTCTCCACATAATACCATGTTCCGTAGAAATTTGTAAGACCCGTGTATTCCCAATTTACAGAGCCGTATTCCTCATAATACCAAACCCCGTCGCGGAAGACAAGACCTACATAGTCGCTCTCAGGTATAGTGTATATATTGTAATGAATTCTTGCTGTTGCCAAGGCTGCGTTGTCGGTGTAATCAATGTCTATATTCTGCCATTCCTGCTCGGTGCCTTCGTAATAGATATCGGTTAAATTCGTACCGTCAAATGCTGCCGCATTTATGTATTTAATATTCTTCGGCAACGCAATTCGCTCAATTCCGGAATTTGCAAACGCTCTGCTATGTATGCTCTCAACACTGCTCGGCAATGTTATGGTTTTGAGATTTCTGCAGCTGTCGAAAGCACCGTAAACTATGCTTACAATCTTTTCCGGCAGCTTAACGCTCCCGAGATCTTCACAGCCGGCAAATACAAATTCATCCATCTCGGTGACACCGTCGGGCAAAACCATATTTTCAATACCGCTGCCTACGAACACTCCGCTGCCTAAGGCATAAAGCTTGCTCGGCATATCAATATTTTTAAGACTTGTGCAATCGCAAAACGCATAATCCTCTATAAGCGTAATATTATCGGAAAGCTGTATGCTTTCAAGCTTTTTACATTCGTCAAAAGCAGATACGCCTATTCTCTCAACGCTGTCCGCCATTTTAACGCTTACGAGATTTTCAAAGCCCGCAAAGGCATGACCGCCTATATTTGTTACGGTGTTTTCTATAACAACTTCCGTTATCCTGCCTGCTTCCTTTGACCATGGGCTTTCCGTAAAGGAATAGTAGTCCGGCATTTCGCCCCTGTCACGCATTGAGCTTACCGTAAGCACCGTACCGTTTACGGTAACAATACAGTCTCCTGCCTCGTATTTCGTCGGTTCCTCCGCCGCAGCGCCGATCATAATAATCGGGCAGGCCGCTATGACCACAAGAAGTGACATAACTGCCGAAAATAGTTTCTTCATCTCAAAATCTCCTTTAGCTGAATTGATTCAAAAGAAAAATTCTATGCCCTTTGAATCTGAAGCTATTTTACCATATTGCCAAGCTTTTTTCAACAGGAATTACATTTTTTAGCAAAACTTACGGTTATTGCGGCGAATATTTATGCAACTTTATTCAAAGACAGGCTTTGATGTTGACGCGTCGGCAATGCAGACCCAGCTGTTTCCGGGATTTACGGTAAGCTCGGTTCCGTCTGCCGCGGTAAACTTAAAGCCGTTTTTGGCAGCTCCCTTACTCCATTTAATTGCGGTATAGGTTCCGTTAACACAGTAATAGCCGTCACCCGAATCAAGCAATACCTCTCTGTGCTTACCGTCGGGATAATTTCTTATGGTTGTAAGAAGCACAAAAACATTTTTAAAGCTTTCGCTTTCCTTTGTGAAATAATCCTTGCGCTCGGTATTTCCGAAATATCTTGTGTATGAGCCATTGTCGGCATCATATTTGAATACACTCTTATAGCTTGTCGAGAAAGGAACGCTTACGGTGTTTGCGGTACTTTCAAGCGCAACGGGATTGCTTTCATCGGTAAAATTAACCCAAGCATCGGTACTGCTGTTTGCGGTTTTGTGACCGTCGCCCACAATAGAGCTCCAAAGCTTTTCGCCGTACGCATATAAGGTATGCTCCGAAGAAAGCCCGTTCTTAAGCCTTACGCCGTAATTCTTGCTCATAAGGTCTATATCGTCCGTATCCTTAAGGTGGGGTGCACAGTAGGTATTGTCCTGACCGCAATGAACATAAATCGCGTTATGCCCCATAGCAAGATCAACATAGGGATAGCGTGCGGAACGGATACTGCCTATTTTTTCTGCCGCGGTTACATCCTGAAAAACAGCCATAAGACGGGTTATTCCGCCCTCAACCTCGGTTTCGTATACTATGTCCGCTTTTGTAAGACCGGTTTGTACGGGCTGGGCTATTGTAATATTATTCACCATAACCGCAACAGGACGGTTTTTTATTTTATCTGCCGATATATCCTCAAGTCCCGTAAGCGGATTTTTGGCGGATTCCGGCTTTTTTGTTTCCTCCGACGAGGTATCTTCCGTGCTGTCAACACTGAGCCTGTCCGTCTGTTTTCCGCATCCGGCAACTAAACACATTATTAAACACATTACTAAAAGAAGTATTTTTTTAGACATTTTTTTACCCCCACATATTATTGTTATTAAGTATAATACACATATCAAACAATTTCAATAGAGATTTTGCAAAATTAAGCGAATGATATAAAAGCCCTTGAAAAAATGAAATTTATATGATACAATAGGCGTGTTGCGCGGACATAGTTTATCGGTAGAACATTAGCTTCCCAAGCTGAATGGGTGGGTTCGACTCCCATTGTCCGCTCCAAAGCCTGTGGCTGTTACGGAAATTCCGTAACAGCCACAGGCTTTTTTAATTGGCTTTTTTCCCGTCCAGATACTCAACATATTCCTCAAGGCACATATTAAGTCTGTTCATTTCCTTCGCGGTATTAATTCCCACAAATCTGTAATGCCATGATTCGTATACGATTCCTGTCTTGTCCTGCTTATCCTTAGGAAAACGCAGTACAAAGCCGTATTCTGCCGCATGCTCCTGCATCCATGTAAACATCGGCGTGCTTTCAAAGGAATCCTCCGCTATATTGAAATCCGCCGAAAATCCTGTATTGTGCTCGCTTCTTCCCGGTCTTGTAACAACGGTTGCCGCCTTAGTCTCCGCCTCCTCGCTCGAAAGTCCTGCGTTAAGGTTGCGGTTAATCTGATTGGTAAACAGCATTTTTTGCGTCTCGTAAGAACGGTACGGCGAACGGACATACAGCCAGTTTTTGGAATCTGTCTGGGTCTCTCTCTGGGCGTCAATCATCGCCTTCATATAGTTCCAGACATCCTTATCTATCTGATTGAGCATACCGTTTATATAGTTTGTCGGTATCGTTGTAAGGTTACCCTCGTAATCGTAATCCTCGGGCAGAGGATTTTTGTCGTTGACAAGCAGGAGTATGCTGAAATTCGCGTCAAGCCCGTTTGGTCCTACCGCGGGATAGCTCGGAGTGCTTTCACTGCTTGTTTGTTCGGAGGAAGACATTGTTTCTGAGCCTTCGGAAGCATCCGAATTGGTTTTACCGCCGCTTTTCTTGCCGAAAATTGCCTTGACCGCAAAGCCGATAAGCGCTATAAAAAGCGCCAAAACCGCAAGACAGCACACGATAAATATTCTTCTTTTAATTATGGCTTTACGCCTTTGTTCTCTGTTCATATTTCACCTACTCATCAAGCTTAAGCACCGCCATAAACGCTTCCTGCGGTACCTCGACCGTACCTAAGCGGCGCATACGCTTTTTGCCCTCCTTCTGTTTTTCAAGCAGCTTTTTCTTTCTTGATATATCGCCGCCGTAGCACTTTGCGAGTACATCCTTGCGGAGTGCCTTTACCGTTTCACGGGCTATTATTTTACCCGAAACCGCAACCTGAATGGGAACCTCAAAAAGCTGTCTCGGTATATAATCCTTAAGCTTTTCGGCTATTCTGCGCGCTCTTGCATATGCATTGTCCGAATGGACTATAAACGAGAGAGCGTCCACAACATCTCCCGCAAGCATAACATCAAGCTTTACAAGCTTTGATTTTTCGTAGCCCTTTGCCTCGTAATCGTAGCTTGCATAGCCCTTTGTACGGGATTTAAGGGCGTCGAAAAAGTCGTAAACTATCTCGCCCGTAGGCATTATATAGTGTATATCCACCCTGTCGCCCAAATATTTCATATCGGTGTATACGCCCCTGCGCTCCTCGCAAAGCTGCATAATTGTTCCCACAAATTCGCTCGGGCTGTAAATATGCACATCGGCTACCAGCTCAAGCGCCTCGGCAATCAGCGCAGGGTCGGGATAGTTGGTCGGGTTGTCCACCGTAACCGTCTCGCCGTTTGTAAGCACAAATTTGTACTCAACACTCGGGGCGGTGGTAACAAGGTCAAGGTTGTATTCCCTTTCCAGCCGCTCCTCAATTATTTCCATATGGAGAAGACCCAAAAATCCGCATCTGAAGCCGAAGCCCAGTGCTTTTGAGCTTTCAGGCTCGAAAAGCAATGACGCGTCGTTAAGGCTGAGCTTTTCAAGCGCTTCGCGAAGATCGGGGTACTTTGCGCCGTCCGCAGGATAAATTCCGCAGAAAACCACGGGATTTACCTTTCTGTAACCTTCAAGCGGTTTTTGCGCGGGGCGCTCCGCCAAAGTTACCGTATCGCCTACCCGCGCTTCGTTAACCGTTTTTATCGAGGCGGTAAGATAGCCTACCTCGCCTGCCTCAAGCACATCGCACGGCTCCATACAGGTAGCTCTTTTTCTGCCTATCTCCACAGTATCGAAATCGGCTCCCGTTGCCATCATTCTTATTCTATCGCCGGTTTTAAGCTTGCCGCTCATAACACGGAAGTACACGACTACGCCCTTATACGGGTCATAATAGGAATCGAACACAAGCGCCGTAAGCGGCGCGTTTATATCGCCCTTCGGTGACGGAATATCGGTTATAATGCGCTCAAGCACCTCTTCAACATTAAGACCGGTCTTTGCGGAGACCATCGGTGCGTCCTCCGCAGGTATACCGATTATATCCTCTATTTCCTTTTTGACCCTCTCAGGCTCTGCCGAGGGCAGGTCTATTTTATTGATAACGGGCAAAAGCTCAAGTCCGTGGTCGACCGCAAGATATGTGTTGGCAAGCGTTTGCGCCTCTATACCCTGCGAGGCATCGACAATAAGCACCGCACCCTCACACGCCGCAAGCGAACGGGATACCTCGTAATTAAAGTCCACATGGCCGGGAGTGTCTATAAGGTTAAGCTCGTACTCCTTGCCGTCCTTTGCGGTGTAATAAAGAGTTACCGCATGAGCCTTTATGGTGATACCGCGCTCACGCTCAAGGTCCATACTGTCTAATATCTGTTCCTCCATATCCCTTTTGGCAACCGACTGCGTAAGCTCTAAAAGGCGGTCCGCAAGGGTGGACTTTCCGTGGTCTATGTGCGCCACTATGCAAAAATTTCTTATGTTTTCAAGCGGAAAGGACAATTTTTTTCTCCTTAAATCATTATTTAACCCCTATATTATAATACTATTAAGGAAAATTTGCAATCGTATTTTATCCCCTCTTGAAAAAACGCCTTTTTAGTGTTATTATTTACTGGAATAAAAAGGGAGTGCGCTATGTTAAAGCTATTGAAATTTTTAAAGAATTACAGGAAAGAAAGTATACTGTCTCCGGTGTTTAAGCTTGTTGAGGTTGCGTTTGAGCTTACAATACCGCTTTTGGTCGCCAATATAATAGACAGAGGCATCGGTCTTTCGGACAAGCCGTATATCATAAAAATGAGCTTACTTATGGTTTTATTCGGAGTATTGGGGCTTGCCTGCACGCTTATGGCGCAGTATTTTGCCGCAAAAGCGTCGGTCGGCTTTGCTACGGATGTCAGAAAAAGTCTTTTTGACCATATAAGCCTGCTGTCCTTTTCACAGCTTGACGAAATGGGTGCCTCCACCCTTATAACAAGAATGACGGGTGACATAAATCAGCTCCAGACAGGCACAAACCTTACGCTGAGGCTTGCTCTGCGCTCTCCGTTTGTCGTGTTCGGAGCGGTGGCTATGGCTTTTTCGGTGGACCCTGCAAGCGCAGGCGTTTTTGCCGTTACCGTACCTGTGCTTACCGTGGTTGTATTCGCCATTATGCTTTCCTGTATACCGCTTTACAAAAAGGTTCAGCAGCGGCTTGACGGAGTTGTCGGGAAAACCCGTGAAAATCTGCTCGGCACAAGGGTTATAAGAGCCTTTTGCAAGGAGGATGAGGAAATACGGGATTTTAAAGAAAAAAATGACGCGCTTACCGATATGCAGATAAAGGTCGGGAAAATTTCTTCATTTATGAACCCCGCAACCTTTGCGCTTATAAACCTCGGTATCGTCGCGCTTATATATGTAGGCGCCCTGCGTGTAGACAGCGGTAAAATTTCAAACGGCGATATAGTGGCACTCTACAATTATATGTCTCAGATATTAATAGAGCTTATAAAGCTTGCGGGACTTATAATAAGCCTTACAAAAGCCATTGCCTGCGGCAACCGCATTGAGGCTGTGCTTGATATTGCACCCAAAACCGTTTCGGGTACAGGCGCCGCAGAGGATAAAAACAATCCTTATGTTATAGAATTCCGCGATGTATCGCTATCCTACGGAGGAGAAAGCGCGCTTCACGGTATAAATCTTAAAATTAAGCGGGGACAAACCGTGGGAATTATCGGTTCTACGGGTTCGGGAAAAAGCTCGCTTGTAAATCTCATTCCCCGTTTTTACGACGCTTCCTCGGGCGAGGTATTAGTAGACGGCGCCGATGTAAGGGATTATGACATTACGGCGCTCAGAAACAAAATCGGCACGGTCTCGCAAAAAAAATCGCTGTTTGAGGGCACTGTAAGAGAAAATATATTAATAGGTAAATCCGACGCCTCGGATGAAGAAGTCTGGCAAGCCCTTGACACGGCGCAAGCCAAAAAAATGATCGAGGAAAAATCGGGCGGACTTGATTTTAAGCTTGAGCAGGACGGTAAAAATCTTTCGGGCGGTCAGCGCCAGCGAATGACGATTGCCCGCGCGCTTGTAAGAAAGCCTGAGATACTGATACTTGACGACGCGGCAAGCGCGCTTGACTACGCAACCGGCGCCGCGTTAAACGCCGCACTTAAAAAGACCGATTTTTCACCGACCGTAATAACGGTCTCACAGCGTGTCTCCGCTATTAAAAACGCGGATATGATAGTGGTGCTTGAGGACGGCGAAATAGCAGGCACGGGAACCGACGCCGAGCTGTTAAACAACTGTACGGCGTACAAGGAGATCTGCCGCTCACAGCTTGAAAGCGAGGCGATATAGTATGAAAAACGTATCTGTTATGAAACGGGTAATAAAGGATATAGGCCGCTCCCGTTTTCTTATTGCGGTATCCCTTGTTTTTTCGGTGGCAAGCGTTATTTTGTCGCTTTACATTCCTGTTTTGGCAGGCAAAGCGATAGATTGCATATCGGCAAAGGGCGCAGTTGATTTCGTGGGCGTTAAATCCGCTCTTTTCTACATTTTAATATGCGCCGCGGTCGGCGGACTTCTGCAATGGCTTATGAGCGTTATAAACAACCGCATAGCTTACAACACGGTCAAGTACATCCGCGCAAAGGCGTTTAACCACATACAAAGACTGCCCGTATCGTATATAGACGCACACCCCTACGGCGATATTGTAAGCCGCATAACAGCCGACGCCGACCAGTTTTCGGACGGTCTGATATTAGGCTTTTCACAGCTTTTCACCGGCGTTGTAACGATATTGGTAACGCTTATATTTATGCTTACAATCTCACCCGTTATAGCGCTTGTTGTGGTAGTTCTCACTCCTATTTCACTGTTTACCGCAAAGTTTATAGCACAGAAAACCTATTCTATGTTTAAAGAGCAGTCTGAAATAAGAGGCAAGCAAACCGCTTATATAAACGAAATGATACAAAATCAAAAAACCGTTCAGGCATTTTCCTACGGGGAAAATGCCTCGGAACGGTTCGGCGAGATAAACGAGCAGCTTCGCCGCTGTTCGCTCAGATCCGTATTCTTTTCTTCGCTTACAAACCCGACAACAAGGTTTATAAATAATCTTATATATGCCGCGGTGGGACTTATAGGCGCGCTGTTTGCCGTAGCCGGAAATATAACCGTGGGCGGCTTTGTAAGCTTTCTCGCGTATTCCAATCAATATACAAAGCCGTTTAACGAAATCTCCGGCGTTGTAACCGAGCTTCAGAACGCTCTCGCCTGTGCCGCAAGGCTTTTCGAGCTTATCGACACAGAGCCGGAAAGCTCGGACGACGGTAAGGATGAGCTTACAAACCCGAACGGCAGTGTAAGCTTTAACGGTGTAGCTTTCTCATACGATAAAAGCAAACAGCTTATTAAGGATTTCAATTTCCATACCGATGCCGGCAAAAAAATAGCGGTTGTAGGACCCACCGGCTGCGGAAAAACCACACTTATCAATCTTTTGCTGAGGTTTTATGATGTTGACGCCGGCAGTATAACGGTTGACGGAATAAATATAAATGACATTACAAGAGAAAGCCTGCGCACGCATTTCGGTATGGTGCTTCAGGACACTTGGATAAAGAACGCAACCGTAAAGGAAAACATTGCGTTCGGCAAAGCGGACGCTTCCGACGAAGAAATAATTGAGGCGGCAAAGGCCGCCCGTGCGCACGGATTTATTAAAAGGCTTAAAAACGGATACGACACCGTAATAGGCGACGGCGACGGGCTTTCCGAAGGCGAACGCCAGCTTTTATGCATTGCGAGAGTTATGCTGTTAAAGCCGCCGATGCTTATTCTTGACGAAGCCACCTCATCAATAGATACGCTTACCGAAATACGGGTTCAGGAGGCCTTTACAAAACTCATGGAAAACAGAACCTCCTTCGTTGTGGCGCACCGTCTTTCAACCGTAAGGGACGCAGACTGTATCCTTGTAATGAAGGACGGCAGGGTTGCGGAACACGGCACGCACGAGGAGCTGTTAAGGCTGAACGGATTTTACGCCAAGCTTTACAACAGCCAGTTCTCAGCCTAAAGCTTTACGGCGCTTGTGATTATCAAATAAAGTCCGATTATAAAAAGGGATATATTGAATTTACCCTTAAACCAAAGGCAAACCGCGGTTACTATAAGCACTGCCGCCAGCGAAATATTTATAATACGCATAATAAGACACGCCTTTTGCGGCGTCCTGCGACTTAACAGCGCAAACAGCACCGTACCGCCGTCAAGTCCTATTACCGGCAGCAGGTTAAATGCCCCGATAAGCAGATTTACAAGACAGCACACAAGCGAAAGCTCGCTGTGAAAGGCAAGGTAGTTAAAGCCGAAGGTAAGAAACAAAATTATATTTACCGCGGGTCCGCATAGGGCGACCGCAATCTCGTTTTTGTCCGACGCCGTGAATTTTGCGGTTATTTCCACGGACGCAGGCACAAGCCTTACTCTTTTGGGAGCGCAGTCAAGAAGCCACATAACCGTTAAATGCCCCAGTTCGTGCATTACTATCGCAAAAAGCAGAGGAAGTATATATCCGGTGCGGTCAAAGGCAATCATTGCGGTTATTACAGCCGCAAACAGAAAAGAAACATAAAATTCGGTTCCCAACAGTCTAAACTTCATCCGTATCACCGCCCGCGGCTTTTAAAACCTCGTCCGCGCTTGTTTCCGAGCAAAATTCCGTTTCGTACCACTTACGCACCTCGCCGTAATATTCGGGGAAAAAATACTTCATTGTAAGCACGGATAAAAGTATAAGCAATACCGTCACCGCCTGAACCGTAATTATTGCCGCCGCTCTGCCCTGAACGCTCCCTGTCAGCTTTTCAATTTCTTCCATATATAAAACTCCCACATTCTTTGTCTTAGTAAAAATATATGCGTATCGGGGAAAAATAAGTACATTACGGAATAAATCAGCTGTCTTTAAGGAGTTATTTTAATATGGGAAAATTAATTTTGCCGTTTATTCAAATAAGTCTTGATTTTTTTTACGTTTGCCGTTATAATGTATAGGTGCTGTTTCGGCACCGTTAATTCGACCGTATGGAGATGTCGCCTAGTCCGGTCGAGGGCGCACGATTGGAAATCGTGTAACTCGGAAACGAGTTCGAGAGTTCGAATCTCTCCATCTCCGCCATACTGTGGAGACAAAATAGATGTCTCCCACGAAAAAGCCCGATTTTATCGGGCTTTTTTGCTACCCAAACGGCGATTTTTCTCTGTGCAGAAACACAGATGTAAAATCGCCGTTTTCCCTTTGTGGCAGGACTCGAACTCCCGAAAACTGAATACCAAGTACACAGGCAGATAGAAATCAAAAATCTATCTGCCCTTTTTATTACCCTCAAAAAAGGAGAAAACAGATATGCTACAGAAAGAATTAGCCAAACGGCTCAGGGCTCGGTACGACACCAAGATAGATAGCAGCGGATGGCTGGAGGTATCCTCGGACGGCATCCCCCTCTGCCGGATAAAATACAACGGTCAGTATTTGAGCAACGCCGACCAAAACCTATCAGATGAATACCGCAGTAAAATTGCAGACATTCAGGATGAGATTTCTACGGTGCGGGAATATGTCGGTCTCTACGAACACGCACCGCAGATGAAAGCTGACGGTGTTACGGAATACAAACAGCTTGCCTCTTTCGGGGATACCGTGTTGGCGGCGACCTATAGCGAAAAGAACGGCTTTATGTTCTGCACATGGAAACAGAATGCAGACGGCGATTCGGTGTTTTGGGGAGATTACTCGCCAAACTATGAATATGTCAAGGAAGCCTTTGCAGTGCGCTCCGGTCTCGTCAGCAAACACCGACTGTTCAGTGAGAAAGAATCGGCAGACCTTTATCGCTGTGTGGACTTTGCCAAAGGCAACTGCGAAACGCTGACCTATGAGCAGGAACGGCAACTCGATAAGCTTCAAGAAAAGATCACGGACGGATACCCCTCCCTCGAAGCCGAGCCGCCGACCTTTGAACAGACAGCGGCACCTCAACAGAATATGTAATACTATCAATCGCCCTTCGGTTACACAAAAACCGGAGGGCTTTTTTTATTTCACAGCAAGGAGAAAAGAGAATGACCATATTTTCAGATAATCCCCATGACCGCCGAATCGAACGGTTTATGACCGCCGCCCCGAACTTCAAGCCGAGAGGTGTCGGCGTTCGCTTTTCGGAGTCGCAAATACTCATCACGGTAACCACCGCCACACCCACGGAAATACTTGCGGAAACCATGAGGCAGATACGCTGCCCGCCCTTCCGAAAGAGATTTAACAAATATATAGAAAGCGAGGAAAAACCAATGACATATATAAATGAAAAGCATCGGGCAAGATTTGAACTTGCCGCTAAGAACATCCCCAAAGCAAATTACGCATTGCTTTCGGCACTGTATCTGCTCACTGCCGACCAAAGGCTGTGGAGTTGCTGCAAGTATCATATAGATAACGGCTGTGTGTTCTTTGAAAATATCAAGCTCAACAACTGCTCTGAGAGAGCCTACACCCTCTACTGTGCAGCAAAGGACTTGACGCTCGGCACAAAGCACCTCACCGTGTCGGATCTGTCGGACGCCGACCTTGTTCCGCCTATGCTGTTCCGCACCATCTGCAACGCTATGGCGATCCGCCGTTTCGGACTTGCAGCCATAAGGGAGAACTGCCATGATTAAACTGAAAATCAAATACGGAAACAGTCAGACCGACCTCCGCTTTCCCTGCACCGAAAAAGAAATGAATGCGGCACTCGAAAGAATTCATGCCGAGGATGTCACGCCGCTTGAGCTGTATGTATCCGAGGTCATATTCCCAAAAGAACTCGGTTGCCTCCAAGACCGATTCGTCAACCTCGATGAAGTCAACTTCCTTGGAAAACGAATGGACGGTTTCTTCGGCGATGAGGAACATCAATTTTACGAAGCGATGAAAGCAGAGGACTTCAACACCTTGCCCGACCTCATCAATCTGAGTTTCAACCTCAACCGTTATCCGCTTATTCAGGACATCAGCGATATGGGCAAGGTCGGCCGAGAATATCTGCTCACGGTCAAGGGCTGTCTGCCTGCCGACGATGCAGACGATCC
>ERZ808266.607-NODE-607-length-12023-cov-2.864054_pt1 | contig 12023 bp, 7 predicted proteins | sample MGYA00521278_ERZ808266 | MGnify/ENA primary metagenome ERZ808266 (study PRJEB31516, sample SAMN03275591) | gut metagenome | biome: mammalia-associated habitat; material: feces | host: Papio cynocephalus | place: Kenya | collected 2012-08-02 ... | reverse complement strand
TGTTTGGCCTCGCAGCCTGCGGGCAGTCGGAACAGGAACCAGTCGATGAAGGCTTGGGGACAGTGGTTTTGAAAGTTGGAACCATCGCAACGCGCGGGACAACGATAACCTCTGCTGACGGGGATGATGACAGCTCTCCGGATGACGGTGACAAGATGACAAGCTTAAGCGTGTGGCTTGTCAAAGGTGATGAGGTGTACAAGTTTACGAATATGAATATGTCAACTTCACCGGCTGAAACCGCTGAGTGCATCCTTGGATCCTGTGCCAGAGGTGATTATAAGCTATATGTCGTTGCTAACTGTAAAGACTTGGACTCCTATGGAAACGAATCGACCTTGAATGCCGGCTTTAAGGACAAGGCGTTTGGTCCAATCTTCGCTGGCCATTCTCCGGCATATTCTACATCTGGTGCCTTGGCTAAGGTGATAGACAAGTCCTATGCGTTGTTTACGGACAATAACGGAGGCATGCCTCTTTCCTATGTCGGTGACGTTGCTGTGGGGCCTGGTAAGAATGAAATCAATGTCGAACTCGATAGGGTCTGCGCCAGATTTACTGTCAAAATCACCAATAATGCCATTGGAAAGAAAGTCTGCATCAACAAGGTGACACTGTCTAACTTTAATCCTCCGAAAGGTTATTTGTTTCCTCACACCGATGAGTCAGGACACAATAGTGTGCCATTTGGTAAAAATGAGGATGTTGCTTTCCCTGATGTCACAGATGACAATTTTGCCATCATTCAGCCGGGGAAATCTATGGTGCTGAGCGACCTGTACTTGTTTGAAACTGATGGTGAAGAAGATAAGAAAATCACCATCAGGGGAGCGTTGTATAATGATGGCGTTGAGCCGTTTTTGGTTTCGGGCAGTATCACGACCTACACTCTTGATGGTAACACTTCAAGCGTTAACTCAGGTAATAGCTATCTGATCCGTTCCTCGTCATCAAGTACCTATTACCTTGGCACGGACGGATCCTCGGTCCGTTTGTGGTCGTACCCTAACGATGCCGAGATTGTGAATTCTCCTGACATCGGGGACTTCATCTGGGTGATTAGGGGCGGTAGTGGAAGCTATACTTTCTATAATGAGAAATATAAGGTATATTTGACGATTTCGGCTTCAACTGGAGAACGAGCTGTTACTGTGTCGAAAAACAGTGGTAACTCCTTGAACTATAGTAATAAAAATATATTTTATGTATATTCTTCCTGGAGGGGTTCAGGCTATTACTATTTGACAAATTCCTCAAACAAGCCAAGTGTGGTGAGAAATAATCCGACGCAGTGGGATCTACGAAAGGTGACATCGAATACTAATAGTGTCCAGGTGTTCGATAATAATAAGGAGAAAGACATTTTCTTTCACAGTTCCATAACCCATGTCGATCAGTACGGAGTCCCGTTCCTGCTGTCCCAGCTCAAACGCAACCAACATCTTCAGATGGAAATAGGGGTGACTTATAGTGAAGCCACCGGTAACTTTGATTTTCAATTGGTTAATTGGGATAATAAAAGTAGCGAAACCACTTTTGATTAAGCGATGAGACGTATTCTGACATATCTCGTGACCTGTGTGGTCATATTCATAAATTTTTCTTCCTGCGTCCGTGAGTTTGAAGAGTCAGCCCCAGTCGGTGAAGGAGAGGTTGATGTTGCCCTTTTTTTTGGTGCCGCTTCGATGAACATTGTCCAGACTCGTGCCGATCATTCGCTGGAGAACGAGTCAAGGATTTACAATTTGCATGTGTTCTTGTTTGATGGTAATGGCAACAAGGTTTACAGCCACTATTTTTCCGAGTCGGATAGACAGGATTCTGACAGTAATCTGTGGCCCGGACAATGGTATGTCGGTAGCGCTGCCGGAGGAGACACAAAAGGTTGCGTGAAGATGCGTGTGCCGCAAGGGGAGAATTTAAAAGTTTACATCTACGCTAATCTTGACGCAGACATGGTTCGTGTGTCGGAGGAACTTCTTAACCATGCTATTCAGAATGAGAATGATCTGAAGAATTTCCGGTGCTATCTTAATCAGACGACAGTAGCTCGAAACGGGTATTTCCCGATGAGCGGGGTGCTTGAAGGCGTTACCATCACTGTGGATAATTCTGGAGAGGCCACTATCACTTCAAATAATGGAAGCACTTTGAAACTCTATAGGATAGACGCCAAAATCAGGTTCACCTTCAAGACGGGTAGCAGGCCTGACGAGAATGGTCAGATAATCACTTCCTTCGAACCTCTTCAGTGGAAGGTCATGAATGTGCCGCGTACTTGCTATGCTATCAATCTTGACCATGATGACAGTAAGGTTGATCCGGGGACTAACCCTAATGACTACAGTAAGTTTGCTGATTTGTTCTTCGACACAGGCTACGTGAACTTCGAGACCTATGATGATGCGAGCAAGGGCAAACCGGCATCATTTACATTCTATATGCTGGAGAACCATCAGGAACCGAAAGACGAAGGGCCTGCATCCTATCAAGATAGAAGCCGGCAGAAGAAAAATCCCGATGGAACGAACGTGTCCGTTCCGGTCTCTTATGTCGTGGATGGCAAGACCTACGAACGAAGCATGAGGGTCTTCGAATATGCCAACGACTTCTCGACCTATGTAATGGTCACAGGTCGTGTCACGATGAAGCTTGAGAATGATGATGCGGGGCAGGTGCTCGGAGCTGATGTCACTTATCTTATTCATCTTGGCACTTGGGGCGCGACAATCAAAGACGCGAATGGTGGCACCGAAGATGAATATTCCAATTTCGGAGACTACGGAATCGAACGCAACACTATCTACGACTACACTGTCACCGTCAATTCTGTTAATAATATTCGTGTCGAGGTAGAGACTTCAAAAGGAGATGTCTCTAAAGTCGAGGAGAAGCAGCCGGGAGCTATGGGCTCCGTGACCATCGCCCGCGAGGAGATCGCCTTATGTGACGCCCACTACGAATCTAAAACGCTTACTTTCCATCTTGCCAACTTTTTTGATGGAGGGGTTGAGCTTGATTCGGAGGGTTATGTCCAAAATAAGGAAAGGTGCGTGGCAGACAAACTGACTTGGGAGGTAAACACTCCATTTAGCATCGGGGGGCCGAGAGTTATTGAGGGAATCGACTACTCTGATGATTTGGACTATAAATGGGTGAATTTCAGACTGAATAAGAAAGAGAATGACGGTACATATTCTTCCGCTAGGCGAAAGTTTCTTGATCCCGTCAAGTATCCTTTTGAGAGTTCGACCGAATGGCGGAATGGCTCAATAGCACGAGAGAACGGTGGTAATAAGGAAGGTGACGGCACTGATGGCCTTAGCGGTCGCCACAATGATGGTGTGTTCGACATCATCTCTCTTGTCAAGTACATGAAGGAGCAGGTGAACAAGTACCTTGAGAGTCCGGCAACCTCCGATTTCGACCAAGGGTACGAAGATGGCAAGTTGAGCCCGAAAATCTGCGTCACAGCCTTTGTCAATGAATATTACTACGAGGCTCATCCGCTGACCGGTGCGAAATCCACCACCCTGTGGAAAAAGTTCGTCAACCAGCCAGACCGCTCCGTCCACATCCTCTGCAACTCCGAGATCAGCAAAGACCTCGAATCCCGCGCCACCGGCTCCGTAGTAACAATCCAGCAGCACGCCATTCAGTGCATCTACAACACCGACGAGTCCTACACCTCCCTCCAGACCGCCTGGGGCACCGAATACACTGACGAGTTCTCGGATAAAGTCAAAACGTATAACACAAGTGCTTACGACTACAGTGGCAGTGACGGCAACTCCTCCCAAGAGAACGGTCTTTTGAACTCTTTGTATGAGTGGGGGCTATGTCGCAGAGGTTCATTCACTAAGGATGAAAAATGGGGAAAATATATGGAATTTCAGGTTCCGAATTCGACCCCACAAATGAATGATAGTTATAAATCCCTCCGCTATTTGTGCATGTCGCGAAACCGCGACAACAACGGAGACGGCAAGATTGACGCAAGTGAGATGCGTTGGTACTTGGCTTCAATCCGACAGCTTATCGGCCTCTATGTCGGAGATGGCCTCTTGAACCAGAACTCCCGTTTGTACTACCGTACATCGAGCCAACGTGCGTCTATATATGAGAACGTCTGGAGGCAACATGTCATTTCCAGCACGAAATATGTTAGTAGTGACCCAAATAAACCTAAATTGGAACCTACATTGGTTTGGGCTGAGGAGGGTATTGCTACAGGGCATCTTTCAGCATATGCGAATAAATTAAATGAGTACTCGATTAGGTGTGTCCGAAATCTCGGAATGGTTTTGCCTGACAATCCGTCAAGTAGTGATTTGAATAGTAAGTACGATCCTTGGGTAACTGTTAGTGGAAGTAATACTGAATCTGATCCATATGTTGTGACATGTACAAACCTTAATCAGAATGCTCTTCGTTATTATACTTCAAGGGAACTGGAGTACGCTGGCAATGAATCTGAACAGAATCGCCTTTATAAGAAATTTGAAGTTTGTTATCAATCAAAATCTCACTCAGTCAAGAATTTTCAGACTATTAATGACGAAGTTACGAAAATAGGTTCTTCTTCTAAAGCCGGTTATTGTCCTGATGGTTATCGACTGCCGAATCAGCTTGAATTGGCCATGATGAGGTTTTATTGCAATGGTGTTTCTAAAGGGTCTGTGTCTCGTACGTATTGGAGTATGGGTGTAGTACCAGGTACCTATGGTCCCTATGGGAAAGACAATGGAAGTAAATACGGTTTTGTAGATGATGGGAATATTACATTGTGGACAGGTGCTGAACCAGACTCTCAGCGCTGCGTCCGCGACATCCGTGTAGACTAGCACTTTGCGCCCTCATCTCAGCACCGTCCTCCAGCGACGTTTTACCCACATATTGTTGCCCGACAGTGTCCGTTGACACCCTCCGGCAACGAATTCACCACTTTCTGCTCCCCAAGAGTGCACCGTGTGTTCCCACCTACTGGCCGCTGAACTTGTCGAAGCGCCCTCCCAAATGGTTCGGCAGGCTCACCAACCGTGGTTCGACAAGCTCACCAACTGGGCGGTTGAGGTCGTTGAGCCTGTCAAGGTCGGCAGTTTGCAGCTCACAGGCACAAGAGGATGCCTTTGAGTGGGCTGAGAGGCCGATTTGTGTGGCTGACCCTATCCCTAAACAATGGGGGCAAGCACAACGACCCGCCTCTGACCGCTGCCAGAAGCACATCACCGTGCCCGTGATTTGTAAAGATCTGAAAATGAAGTGATGAAACGAATAAGGATAATACGCATACCCCTGCTCTTCGTGAAATTTTTGGTTATATCCGAAACCATTCCTATTCTTGTAGGGACCTTTGGGTTATAACCGACATCTCAACTCCCATTAATCTACAATCCATGGAATACCAATAGGCTGACAGATAAGGTATTAGTCAAGCCATTTCCCCTTGCTAAAGTGTCTTTATCCGTTCAAGTGACAGCCCTGCGACCTGTGCTATCTGCTCAATCGGCATACCGAGTGTCAGCAAAGACCGTGCGACATCTATCATGGCCGCGTCACGCCCTTCGAGTCTACCCTCGGCCTTACCTTCTGCCCTGCCTTCGAACTTGCCTTGCTCCATACCGTCTTTGAAGCCTTCCTGACGCCCCATTCGGTAGCCTTGCTGCTTCGCGCCCTCTATGTAGGGGCGCATCTCCTTCTCTGTCAACATAACACTGAAATAGTTGTCAATCTCGTTGTCGTCAAGGCCGCTTACACGCATCGCCTTCTCCAACTTGCCAAACCGTTCATCATCTTTCAACCTCGACTTGGCAAAGATAGCGAAATTCATGAATATTCGGCACCATCCAGCGACTGGACTGTCATATTCATCGGTGTAGTGCATGATCCTCGGTAGTTCAAGGAGGTAGAACGAAATCTGATCGCCAAATGGCTCGGAGGTCTCTACTTCCTGAATGCGGTAATGGTAGAGGATCTTGTCCTCAGGGGAATCCGGATGAGTGTCCTCGTAGTTCATGATGCAGATCACCTTGACAGGAGTCAAGACATACTCATCATCACCTTTCTTGACCTGCCGATTGACCAGCCTTGCGCCATAAAAGAACAGCCTGTCCCGTTGGTCGGATCTTGAAGCCTTCTGCATCTCGACAAGAATGGTCCCGGAAGGAGTCTTGCAGAGAAGGTCGAAGAGTATCCTTTTGTCATGCTCTGCGTCCTTGGCGAGTTCTGTGTTCCTGAACTCAATTGACGTGATGTTTTCCTGAAGGATGTCGTTTAGGAGGGTGATGAGCATGTCCGGGTGATTCTGGAACAGGTACTTGAATGCCCAATCACATGTCAGGTCAAGATATTCCGGTGTGGCAAGGCTTTGGGCATAGGTGTCCTTCTCTTCCTCGCTCATACCTTTGAATCTAGAGTCATTATCAATCAGTCTTCGGCAATGACGGTAGCGTTTGCGGTAGAGGTCCAGCTCGGACATTCCCTCTTGGTTAATGGCTGTTTTGGTTTCAGAGCAATTCATAGTTCAAATAATGTTGATTGTTGGTAATATGTGGTCTCGGAATCCCTTCCGGAACCTGCCCGCAATATCGGCATTGTAAACGTAAAAAATGAAAAGAAACACATGCAATCCAAAAGAAACGGAAATATTTTTTCTTTTCCCCCTTGATTTCAAGTTGTTTCGACAGACAGCCTTATAAAATAATCGCCATTGTAGCTTGGCCTGTCGAAGCGACGGCCCAAACGGTTCGACAAACTCACCAACCAGGCGGTCGTGGTCGCTGAGCTTGTCGAAGCGCCCGTCTTGCTACCCGTCTAAGCACGTTGTCTTGAAGCGTCGGCCCGTTGAGTGAAAAGGAGCCCGCCCAAAACAGAATCCCGGTTTTGGCCCGAAAACCCCGTGCGAACTCTCGCCCCTTGAAAATCAATAGAATAAGCCCCTTCTTCCCGTAAAAGGAACAGCCCTTCCCGTCAGAGGAACACGATTTTTCGGCAAGTCACGTCAAAGGAACAAAAGAGAGGACGCAAAACGAGGAAAGGACGAAAGTTTGTTCGTATATTTGCGTCAATCAAAAACGGAATCTTGAAATTGGTCGATAGTCCTTTTGATTGCAATTCCACATGCTGGCGGAGATTGAGTTGAAAACTCGGAGACTCGGCGGCATTGTGCGCTATGAAAATGAAATTACTTTAGATTGATGAAACGTCACCTCATTTGTTGCTTCGCGGTTTTGGCGATGTCCTTTCTTGCGGTCTCCGCGCAAGAGCGAAACAATCATTCCGTAAATGCACTTTCTCCTCTTTCGGCTCCGGCGATAACGGAATCGGATGGGGAGGAGGCGTCTATGCCGGCAGGATGCTGGGTGACGTGCTTTCGGCCGAAATCTCGGCCGGCTTTGGACGTGTCGGCCTCTCGGCGAGAGACTGCTGTGTCGAAAGAGGGTACTGGCTTGGTTCGGACTGGGTGCGGTACAACGCCCCGGTAGTTGATCTCGAGGGATGGGACTATGACGATCTGGAAAGCGTCGTGTCAATCATGAAGGTGGACGCAAGACTCAACGTGAACCTCCTCGGACTCTTCGCCGGACCGGCCGCAAGGGCGTCTTCTCCCGGCCGCTGGGCCGTTGAGGTCTCTCCGGTTCTCGCCGCGACATGCTCCAAGGCCGAAATTAAGGCTTGGGTGGACGGCGTAAACTCCGAAAGGAAGAGCGTCCTCATGGCCGACTCGAAATGGAACTTCGGGGCGGGCGGATGCCTTCAGGTGCGCTTCTCGGTGACGGAGCGGATGGATGTGGCACTGTTTTCAGAGATGCTGACGCTTGTGGGAAGCCGGTTCGATGGCGTCCCGAAGCATCAGCATGGCGCCAACCTGCTTTGGAGCAATGGGTTCAAGGCGGCGTGGACTTTCGGAAAGGATTCAGGTGTAAGAAAATAAAAGGCCCATGAGAAAGATGACAACCAGAACGAACATATTCATGAATGCCGTGGCCGCCATCCTCTTTGTGGTCTGTGTGGGTCTTTCGCTCCAGTCCTGCGGAAAGACGGTTCACTCCGATGAGAACGGCAGCGTCAGTGTCGAGCTGGTCTATGCCGACCCCGAGGACAAGGAAACCGTTGTGATTGATGACGTGAAGCTGTGGATATTCAATGATGACGGTGGTCTCGTCGGCAAGTACGGCTATGGCAAGGCTTCTGAACTGGGACTCCGGCGTTTCCACCTGGATGACGGGCGCTATCTGTTCGTGACGGCGGTGAACCTTGAGGATCCGTTCACATATTCAGAAATCACCAAGGCGACTGACGTCGAGGGGCTTATGTTCGGCCTCAGGCTTCCGGCCGCCTCTCCTGAGCATGCCTTTTACGGCGTCACCGAAGTGCTGGTCAAGGACGATGAGAGCTCGATTGTGAGTTCGGAGATCCGCAGGGTGCTGTCGGAACTTTCAATCGTCATGACAGGAGCGCCTGCCGGCATGAGGCTGGACGCCACGGTGCGCTGCATAGCTTCGGGAATATTCCCGGCCAGAAAGGGCTCTGACGGCGGTTATGGATTGCCGACAAAAGATGAGGTCGTCAATATTCCTCTCCCTGTCGGGACCGGGTCAGGCGGAACCGTCTCGACCCCTGTGATGCGCCTCATGCCATCCTTCGACGGCAGTCTCGCCACTTTGATCCACCTCACTCTGACCCTTGCGGACGGCTCGATCTTAGAAAGCGACATCGTCGCTCCGGTGATGCAGTCTTCCGGCAAGTACATCCTCACCCTTCACTACACCGAGATGCGTGCCTACATGTACGTCACCTCGTACAAGATCAGCGACTGGGAAGAGGGCTGGGTCTTCAATGGGGAGATCCTCGATCCTCAAGAGTGAATTCAGGAATATCAAAGAGTGGGTTTATGAATATAATAACGTGTAATTGGAAATTTTATAATTAATTTAAGTAATAATGAAAAGAGCAACTATCTGTCTTTCTGTCGTATGTGCGGCGATCGCCGTTTGCGGCTGCAACAAGGAAACCGGCAAAATCGAGTCTCAGCCGAAGTACATCACCGTGACCACCAACATCGGTGACATGACACGTGTCACCACAAATCAAGAGGGCTCTCAGGAGTTCTCGACCGGAGACGAGCTCAGCATCTATGCTTGGATCGGTTCTTCCACGACCGCGCCTGCCGACGCTGCGAGGGTGGTTGACAACGCCATCAACAAACTCGGCGCTGACGGAAAATGGTCATCCGATCCACAGATGCTTTGGAGAAACATGAAGGATGAGCACTATTTCATCGGCGTCTATCCTAAGAACGCGACTTCTGTCGCCGACCTCACCTCGGCCGATTACACGATGGATGTGACCAAGCAGGAGCAGAGCGACCTTCTCATCGCCACGGAGTTCACCGGAAAGACGGCGAGCAACAAACCTGTTCCCCTCACTTTCGACCACGTGATGTCCAAGGTCGTCGTTGAGCTGTCATTCCGCAACCAGTGGGGTGGTGGTGATCCGACCGTGGAGAACGTCGTTCTAAAGAACGTGTCAAACTCGGCTAAAGTCAATTATCTGACCAAGACTGTGACCCCGGGCTCGTCAAGAGAAGCCGAATTGGTTCTCTATGTGGTTACAGCGAACAAGAAATACAACTCGATCATCATTCCTCAGGATGGAATCAACACTGTGGTTGTCAAGATCGGCGGCAAGGATTTCGTCTATACTCATAATGTGAACGGCGCTTCAAAGAACTTCACATTCGAGAGTGGCAAGTTCACCACCATCAAGCTCATTGTTGGACGTAACCAGATTGATCTTGGCGATGTCACCATCAATGATTGGAAGGGTGGCTCTGTGATTGAAGGCGGAGAGGCTTACGATTAATGATAGACATGAGAAGACATTTTCTTTCAGTGGCCGCTCTGACCTTCCTGCTGACGGGCTGTTCCAAGACCGATGGTTGTCTGGACAGATTCCCGGAAGACAGGGTCATCCGTGTGGCCACTGAGGTTGGAACGATGACAAAGGGCTCCTACACGGATGGGAGCCTTACGGATTTTGACCTGGCTGTGGCCGGCATGAATTCGAGGTATAGCTACGACAACATCCGGTTCACTAAGAATGCGGATGGTGAATGGACCCCGGCGAGCCTGATGCTTTGGGAAAATTCTGAAGCCTTTGTGGACATTTTCGCTTTCGCCCCAAGCAACCCTTCGGTGACGTTCCGTCCTGGCGCGCAGACTCCGGTCAATGTCAGTGTACAGGAAGTTCAGACAGAAGCCGACAACACTTCCGATGTCCTTTATTGGGGAAAGACCGGTTTCCAACCGAAGCGTGATCTGGTTGACGGGAAGATCGCCATTGAGTTCCGGCATGTGATGAGCAAGCTGAAACTTACCCTCAGGCTTGGAACGGAGTTCAATTTCGGCGGTGTGCCGAAGGACAATCCTATCAGCGAATTGAAGATTTCAGGGACCTCCCTGTCTGCCCAATGCGGATGGGGTGATACCTATTCCTACGACGAACTGTCTCTGTACCCTGACTCCAAGTCTGTCAAAGACATGGCTCCTTACCAGACGGTATGGGCTCCAGGAGCGGATGAGAAAACGAACAGCTCCGTGGAGTACGAGTGCATTCTCGTTCCTCAGACGGTTGAGGCCAACGCCTTGATCATCAGCTTCAAGGGTGGAGAGAAGACCTACAGTTGGAAACTTCCGTCGCGACAGGTCTTTGAGAGAAACACCGTTTACACTTTGACCCTCCAGGTCGGTAAGGACTTTCTCATTGCCGGTGAGATCACCGCATCGCCTTGGGAACAGACTCAGGGCCCGGAAGACATGTTCACTGATTAGATCTGACTATGCGAATGACAATTAGACAAATATGTGTCCTGTCCCTGCTCGCGCTCCTTTCCTCATGTGCGAAAGAGAATGTGACGGGCACTGGCTACCTGTCTGACCCGAATGCGGTCGTGGTCGAAGCCGGGGTAGGGAGTTTGACAAGGAGCAACCCGTTGGGCACGGAGGATGAGCAGAAGGCCTTCAACTCAGGGGACGTGATCGCCGTAAGCAATGGCGGGGAATATTTCAACTACACATTTGACGGCGGCGTCTGGACTCCGGAGACGGGTAAGTATCTGAGATGGGAGACGTCTTCGATGACTTTCAACGCTTATTATCCAGCCTCGGCTGACAACAGTTTCGATCTGGGAAGGCTCAAAACGGATCAGAGCGATCTTAAGGACCTGATCGCGTCCGACTACATGAGGGTCTCTCAGAAGGTGGACAAGACTTCTGATAACAAATTGACTTTGACAATGAAACGCATGACCTCGCGGATTATCGTGCATGTCAAGGGGTTCCAGGACGAGTTCAAGGGGTTGAATCCGAAAGTTAGCGGACTGAGTGTCAGGATAAGCACCGTGATCAACAAATATGGCTACGGTGGTCCACTGGATACTGAAGTCAATGCGTATATGGCTGCCAATGGGGATTTCTATCTGCTTTCACCTCAGTCCAGAGCGAATCTTTTGGAGATGAGTCTGACGGTTGACTGTGGTGATGGTCAGACAAAAACGCTTAAAGCGTACTCGTCCCCTCTGCTCGAGCCTGGAAAATCCTACACTTTCAATCTGTTGGTAGGTAAAAACACGGTCAAGGTCGCCGGCATCAATGTCAATGACTGGCAGACCGGCGCTCCGATTGTCGATCATGACACCGAAGTCGAGGAATATGATTCCTGGGACGGAGCCGCGATCGCCAATGACTATGATGGTGGAACCGGCACGGCCGAGGATCCGTACAAGATCAGGACTGCTGCCCAGCTGGCGCTCCTCGCATCTAAAGTTAATGGCGGAGAGAGGTATCTGTACAAATATTTTGATCTGACGGGTAACATCGATCTTGCAGGTCATCCATGGACTCCTATCGGAAATAAAGATAACAACTTCGGCGGAGAGTTTAATGGCAAAGGCTTCTCAATAATCAACCTGACTGTCTCTGACCATGAATATTCAGGGCTTTTCGGGCGCGCGTATTATCAGT
>ERZ808266.604-NODE-604-length-12060-cov-3.012828_pt1 | contig 12060 bp, 13 predicted proteins | sample MGYA00521278_ERZ808266 | MGnify/ENA primary metagenome ERZ808266 (study PRJEB31516, sample SAMN03275591) | gut metagenome | biome: mammalia-associated habitat; material: feces | host: Papio cynocephalus | place: Kenya | collected 2012-08-02 ... | reverse complement strand
GCGCTGCCATGCATTCTACCTGCCATTGTAGGGCGGTGTTAAGTTCGTGACATTGGCAGCTGACTCCTCCTTTTGCGTAAAATCGAATCTACAGACTTCTCAGCTATGTCCCAGAGAAAGGGAGTGTACGAATATGAGTGAATACAAGCGGCCGGTCTGCCTGCCGGTGATGGCTTTGCGCGGAATGGTGATCTTTCCGGGCATTGTGACGCATTTTGACGTCGGACGGAGCAAGTCCGCCAAGGCGGTGGAGGAGGCGATGCGCACGGATCAGCGCATTTTCCTCACGCTTCAGAAGCAGCTGAATGTGGACGATCCCGGAAAGGACGATCTGTACCCCGTCGGCACGGTCGCGATCGTCAAGCAGGTATTGCGTCTGCCGGGCGACAATATGCGCATTCTGGTCGAGGGAAAATACCGCGCGGAGATGGTCGACTGCATCCAGTCCGATCCGTTTTTGTTCGCGCGGGTCGAAGAGCTTGAAGAGCCGGCGGTCAATAAGAGCTTGCCGCGCGTGCAGGCGCTTTTGCGGCAGGCCCACGCGATGTATGAGCAGTTTGTCGAGCTGGCGGCGGCGAAGAATATGCAAGATGGGCTTTTGGAGGTTTTGTCCTCGGACGAGCCCGGCTTTGTCGCGGATTTTATCGGGCAGAACAGCTCCATTCCGTATCCGGAGAAGCAGACGATCCTGCGCGAGCTGCACCCGGTAAAGCGGCTCGAGCTGGCGGTAAAGCTGCTGGCGCGGGAGCTGGACATTCTGGAGCTCGAAAACGAGATCTCCGAGAAGGTGCAGGAAAACGTCAACAAGAACCAGCGCGACTACTATCTGCGCGAGCAGATGCACGTGATCCAGGAGGAGCTCGGCGAAGGGGACGAGGATTCGGACGCGGAAGAATACGCACGCAGAATCCGCTTCTTACAGTTCCCGGAGGATATCCGCGCCAAGCTTCTCAAGGAGACGAAGCGTCTTGCCAAGCAGCAGCAGAACTCCGCCGACGCGGCCGTCATCCGGAACTATCTCGACGCGGTTTTGGAGATTCCCTGGAAGAAAAAGACGCGCGAACGGCTCGATGTGCATCTGGCCGAAAAAATTCTGAACGAGGACCATTTTGGCCTCGAGCAGGTCAAAACGAGAATTCTGGAAACGATCGCCGTGCGGCAGCTCGCGCCGAGCCTTCCGTGCCAGATCCTTTGTCTGGTGGGGCCTCCGGGCGTGGGCAAGACGTCCATCGCCATTTCCATCGCGCGGGCGCTCAACCGCAAGCTTGCCAGAATTTCGCTCGGCGGCGTGCGCGATGAGGCGGAGATCCGCGGCCATCGCAAGACCTATGTCGGCGCGATGCCCGGACGCATCATCACTGCCATCACGCAGGCCGGGAGCATGAACCCGGTGCTGCTGTTGGACGAGATCGACAAGCTCGGAAGCGATTATAAGGGAGACCCTGCGTCCGCGCTTCTGGAGGTGCTGGATTCGGCGCAGAACCATGCCTTCCGTGACCGCTATATCGAAATTCCGGTCGATTTGAGCGGGTGTATGTTCATCACGACGGCCAACACGCTCGACACCATCCCGCGCGCGCTTCTTGACCGCATGGAGGTCATCGAGCTCGGCTCGTATACGGACGAAGAAAAGCTGCAGATCGCGAAAAGGCATTTACTTCCCAAGCAGCTTTCCAAGCACGGCATCGCAAAATCGCGCGTGCGCGTGTCGGACGACGCCATCCGCGAGATCATCGCCTGCTACACGAGAGAATCGGGCGTCAGAACGCTCGAGCGGGAGCTGGCCGCGCTGTGCCGCAAGTGCGCGATGCGCTTTGTGGAGCAGGATGCGCCGAAGAAGCTGATGATCACGGGCGCGAATCTCGATAAATTCCTCGGCACGCGGAAATTCCTGCCGGACGAAATGCCGCAGAGCGATCAGGTGGGCCTCGTGACAGGCCTTGCGTGGACCAGCGTTGGCGGCACGACGCTCGAGGTCGAGGTCAACGTCGTCGACGGCACGGGAAAGCTCGAGCTGACCGGCAACCTCGGCGATGTGATGAAGGAGTCGGTGTTCGCCGCGATGAGCTATATCCGTTCGCGGGCGAAGGAGCTCGGACTGGAGCCGGACTTTTACAGGAAGAAGGACATTCACGTCCACTTCCCCGAAGGCGCAGTGCCGAAGGATGGGCCGTCGGCAGGCATTACGATCTGCACGGCGATCGTCTCGGCGCTGACCGGACGGCCGGTGCGGCGCGATATCGCGATGACCGGTGAAATTTCCATCCGCGGACGCGTGCTCGCGATCGGCGGACTCAAGGAAAAGACGATGGCCGCGCTGCGGCATGGGGTAAAGACCGTGATCATTCCGGCGGCAAATGAAAAAGACCTCGCGGAAATTGACCAGACGGTCCGAAACGCCTTGCAGTTTATCACGGCCACGAACGTTGACAGCGTACTGGCCGCGGCGCTCGACCCTGTGCCTTTGCAGGAGGAAAGCGTGCTGGACGCGCAGCCGCAGCTTCCCGCGATGCCGGTCCCACAGACGAAGATGCGCCGCAAGCCGGCTTTGCAGCAGTGAGGTGGGCAGATGAATCTTCATAACGCGGAGTTTATCCGCTCGGTAACGTCGGTTGCTGACTGCCCGAAAGACGGCCTTGTCCAGATCGCCTTCGCCGGAAAGTCCAACGTCGGAAAATCGTCGGTGATCAATAAGCTTCTGCTGCGCAAAAATTTTGCGAGAGTCGGACAGGCCCCCGGAAAGACGACGCACATCAACTTTTTCTGCATCGACAAAAAGCTCTACCTCGTCGACCTGCCGGGCTACGGCTACGCAAAGGTCTCGGCGCAGGAAAAAGAGCGCTGGGGAAGGCTGATGGAGGCGTATTTCCGCGCGGAAGGCACGCTCGACTACGGCGTGATGATCGTCGACGCGCGGCACAAGCCGACGGCAAACGATGGGACGATGGCAGAGTTTTTCCTGCAATCGGGAAAGCCCTTCGTCGTGGTGGCAAACAAACTCGACAAGCTCAAGAGAAGCGAAATAGAGCCGAACCTGGCCTGCATCCGGCAGACCCTGCGCCTTCCGGAGGAGGTTTCGGTCATTCCGTTTTCCGCCGAGAAGGGCGACGGCCGTGAGCAGCTTTTGTCGTTCGTCTTGAAGGCGGTCGGGGAATAACAAAGCTTCCGGAAAAACGCGGCTCTGCCGCGTTTTTCTTGCGCTGCTGCAAAGACGGAGCCTTGCGGCGAATTTGAACTTCCCAAGGGCAGACAGGGGCGTCCGCTCCTACAGAGTACTGACGGAAGGAAGCGTTCCGGTTGCGCGGAGACGGAAATTGTGGTATACTTATAAAAACTATTGAGATTTTCGGCTTGGAGGGGTATTTATGAGCGCGTTTCGCACGTGGCTGGCGCAGCTGCAATTCGACGGCGTGTGGCAGACGGCCGTTCTGGTGGCCGCGTCGCTGCTGTGTATCACGTTTCATGAGACGTGCCACGGTTTGGCCGCGTACAGGCTCGGAGACGATACGGCAAAAAGGGCCGGACGGCTGACGCTCAACCCTCTCAAGCACGTGGACATTCCGGGCCTTGTGATGATGGCGATCTTCCGGTTCGGCTGGGCAAAGCCGGTGCCGGTGGATATGCGGAACTTCAAGCATCCCAAGCGGGATATGGCGCTCACGGCGCTGGCGGGGCCGGTTTCGAACGTTTTACTGGCGTATGCCGCGGCGGTTTTGCTGGGATTTGTGGTGTTTTTGTCGGACCGGTTCGGAAGCAATGTTCTTTTCACGGTGCTGGTGCAGTTTTTCATCTACGTGGAGATCATCAGCGCGGGTCTGGCGGTCTTCAATGTGTTCCCAATCCCGCCGCTCGACGGCTCGAAGGTGCTCTTTGCGCTGCTGTCTGACCGGGCGTATCTGAAGCTGATGCGCTATGAGCGCTACGGCATGGGGCTTTTGATGCTGCTTCTTGTGACGGGGCTGATCGACGCGCCCTTGAGCGCGATGCGAAACTGGCTTTTGACGCTGATCGGAAATTTAAGCGTATGGGGCTATACGCTGCCGAACGCAATATTCTAAGGAAGCTCTGATAAAACCAGAGGTTCCGCAAAAAACGGAGGCTTTGCATGGACGAGCCGCAATACCATCTGCAAAGCGTGGTGCATGACCGGCAGTCGCTCGAGGATTTCGATGGGCCGCTGGACGTCATTTTGCTGCTGCTGAGCAAAAATAAAATTGAAATTCAGGATATCCGCATCACTTCGATCCTGGAGCAGTATCTGGCGTGGCTCGACGAGCAGAAGCGGATGGACATGGAGGTCGCAAGCGAGTTTATCGCGATGGCCTCGCACCTGATGTATATCAAGACGCGGATGCTGCTATCCGAGGCGGAAAAGGCCGAGGCTGAGAGCGAGATGGAAATTCTCATTGAGTCTCTTCGCCAGCGGCAGAGAAAAGACGCGTATGCGCAGATCAAGCTCGCGTGCGACGCGTTGGCACTTCGAAACGACATTGGCCTCGGGATGTTCTGCAAGCAGCCGGAGCCTTTGCGGCGCGACGAAACGTACCGGTATCAGCACGACAAGCAGGACTTACTGACGGCGCTTGCCGCGATGCAGGACCGGTCGCAGAGGAAGCTTCCGCCGCCGGTCTCCAATTTCGCGGGCATCGTCGGCACGGAGCCGTATCCGGTCGCAAAAAAGGCGGCGGAGATCCTGCGGCGGCTCATCGGGCACGGCGTGATGAAATTTCTCGCGCTGTTCAAGGGAAGCCGCAGCCGGTCGGAGATCGTGGCGACATTTTTGTCGGTGCTGGAGCTTTGCAGGCTGCATTCGGTGCGCATTGAGGACGAAACGGACGAGCAGCGTATCGCGTTCGTTCAGAAGCCGGACGAAAAAGACCTCAGCTGGGAGGAATGAGCATGGAACAAAACGAGCTGCAGCGGGCCTTGACGGCGATCTTGTTTGCGGCGGGAGAGCCGGTGGCGGCGTCGCGGCTGGCGGAAAGTCTGGCGGTAGACGAGGCGCAGATCCACGAGGAGCTGAAATCGCTCATGGACACGCTGTCATTTAACCGCAGCGGCATCCGCATCGTAAAGCTGGAGAACGCGTACCAGATGTGCTCGGCCTCGGAGCAGGCGGAGTTTGTCACGAAGACGCTGGAGACGAGAAAGCCGCCGAAGCTGTCTTCTTCGCAGCTCGAGACGCTCAGCGTCATCGCCTACTATCAGCCCGCGACGAAGGCGTATGTCGAGCAGATCCGCGGCGTGGACAGCGGGTACTCGATCAGTGCGCTGCTGACGAAAAAGCTCATCCGCGAGGCAGGACGGCTGAATGTGCCGGGAAGGCCGTTTCAGTATGAGACGACGCCGGATTTTCTGCGGGTGTTTGGCCTTCAGTCGCTTGCGGACCTGCCGCCGATTGAAAAGGTGGAGCTGAGCACCAACCAGGAGCAGCTGGCGCTTTCCATGGAGGCGGATGAGCAGAAGGAGACGGCGCAATGAGCGGCTGGGGGATCTTCGGCATTGTGCTTGCAGTTTTTGTGCTGATCGGGTGCATCCCGGTCGGCGTGGACGCGCGGTACTTGGAAAATGAGCTTTCCCTGCGGCTCAAGATCGGATTTTTGAAGGTGCAGGTTTTGCCCGCAAAGCCGAAGAAGAAGCGGGCCGCGCCCAAAAAGAAGCAGGCCGCGCCAAAAAAGAAGCAGGAAACGGCAAAACAGGCGGCGGCTTCCCAAAAACCGGCAGCGCCAAAGAAGAGGGCTTCGATGCCGAAGCTGACGCTTGCGGACATTCTGGAGCTTGTGAATCTCGCGTGCGATACGCTGGGCGATCTCCGGCAGAAGCTTCGCGTGGAGATTTTGACGCTGCACGTGGTGCTGGGCGCAGACGACCCGGCGAAGGCGGCGATGCAGTACGGAAGCGCGTGGGCGGTCATCGGGATGTTAGACCCGAAGCTGGACCGGCTTTTTGTGATAAAAAAGCGTGACATTCAGCCGGTTTTGGATTATAATGAGAACGAAATAAAAATTTCGGCGCAGCTGGCGCTGACGATCACGATCGGGCGGGCGCTGTCGCTGGGCTTAAAGGCCGGAGCGCGGTTCTTAAAACTCTGGATCCATAAGAAAAAGGCGGTGCAACAGGTATGAATCATCCTCTTTCGGACATGCTGGCTTCCTCGATGGGGAAGCTGCGCGACATGATCGACGGCAACACGGTCATCGGAACGCCGATCACGGCGGGCGATGTGACGATCATCCCCGTGACGAAGGTCTCCATCGGCTACGCGGCCGGCGGAAGCGACTACGCAACGAAAAATTATCCGCCCAACCGCGACAATGCCTTCGGCGGCGGCACAGGCGGCAGCATCAAGGTAACGCCCGTGGCGTTTTTGATCGTCCGCGGCGAAAGTGTGCGGATGCTGCCGGTGGCCGAGCCCGCGTCCACGTCGATGGACCGGCTCATTGAGCAGCTGCCCGATCTTCTGGACAAGGCCGAAAGCTATCTCAAGCAGAAGCAGCTGGCCAAAGAAGAGGGCATTCAATAATTTCCTGCGTAAAGATAACTCGGCAGGGCAAACTAGCGCCGGGTGATCGAAATGCAGCATCGGTTTTTCAGGACGGCGGCGGCTGTAGTCGCTGCCGTTTTGCTCTGCACGGGCTTTGCACAGGCGGCGAATTTTGAAGGCGCGGTCAGCGCACGCAGCGCAATATTGCTCGACGCGCAGTCGGGAAGAGTGTTATTTGAGAAAAACGCGGACGAGCGGCGGCTTCTTGCCAGTACGACGAAGATCATGACGGGCCTTCTGGTCTGCCAGACGCAGGATCTGACGCGGGAGGTCTGCGTGCCTGCGGAGGCGGCGGGCGTCGAGGGTTCGAGCCTTTATCTGAAGGCTTGCCAGCGCGTGACGATCGAGACGCTTTTGTATGGGCTGATGCTGCGCTCGGGAAACGACGCGGCGGTGGCGCTGGCCATTGCAGCAAGCGGAAGCGTGGAGGCGTTCTGTGCGCGGATGAACGAGCGGGCGCAGGAGCTCGGGATGCAGAACACGCACTTTGAAAACCCGAACGGGCTCGACGGCGACGGACAGTTTTCAACGGCGCGGGATCTTGCAAAGCTCGCGGCTACGGCGATGGAAAACGAAACGTTCCGGACGGTCGTGTCGAGTAGGAGCTACTGCGCAGAGGGTTGGAGCTTTACGAACCACAATAAGCTTCTGTGGCGCGTGGAGGGCTGCGACGGCGTGAAGACCGGGTATACGAAAAAAGCGGGGCGCATTCTAGTCGGAAGCGCGGTGCGAGACGGAAGGCGGCTTATCTGCGTGACGATGAACGACCCCGACGACTGGCGCGACCAGAGTGCGCTTTTTGACTACGGTTTTTCGGCGTTCCGGCTGCAAAGCGTTGTAAGGTCCGGCGAAGCCGTGGGAAGCGCGGCGGTCGTGGGAAGCGAAACGAAGCGCGTGCGGCTGCTCGCGGGCGGGGATCTTTCGTATCCGCTGGCAGAAGGCGAGAAGATCGAGACCGTGCTGCACGCGCCGGACTTTGTCTATGCGCCGGTCCTGCCGGGGCAGGCGGGCTGGCTGGAAATTCTGGTAAACGGAAAACGTGTCGGCGAGGTGCCGGTTTATTATGAAGCGGGCGCGGAAGCGGAAATGCCGAAGCGCGGGCTTTGGAAGCGGATTTTTGGAGGATAAGATGGAGCAGAGGCTTCAGAAGATTTTGTCAAGCTGCGGCGCTGCGTCCCGGCGAAAGGCCGAGCAGCTGATTTTGGAGCGGCGCGTGCGCGTCAACGGCAATACGGCGTCGCTCGGCGACACGGCAGACATCGAAGAGGACGTCATCGAGGTCGACGGCGTGCGGCTCAAAAAGCAGCCGGAAAAAGTCGTTTTGATGCTCAATAAGCCGAAAGGGTATGTGTGTACGCTCTCGGATGAGAAGGGGCGGAAAAATGTCTCCGAGCTCGTGGCGGACTGCGGCGTGCGGGTGTATCCGGTGGGGCGGCTGGACCTGAACTCCGAGGGGCTTTTGCTTCTGACGAACGACGGAGAACTTGCAAACCGGCTCACGCACCCGAAAAAAGAGGTGGACAAGGTCTACCTCGTCTGGCTGAGCCGGTACATAGAAGGATGCGAAGCGTCCATCGCGCAGCCCATCGAAATTGACGGCCGGGCAACGAGTCCCGCGAAGGTCGAAACGATCGCGCAGAGCGGCGAAACGGCCCTTCTTCGCGTGACCATCCACGAAGGGCGCAACCGGCAGATCCGGCGTCTTTGCCAGCGTGCGGACGTCACGGTGACGCGGCTTCGCAGAGTGCAGGAGGGGCCGGTTTCGCTGGGAGACTTGAGACCTGGGCAGTGGCGATACCTCACGGAAGACGAGATCGCAAAACTTTCCTGAAGAAAAATTTGCATCTTTGTGCAATCATACTTGCAAAATTCCGAAAAACCTTGTATGATGATACAAGGTTTTTTGCTGCCCTTATGCAGTAGAATGGAGCGTTAGCATGAATGATATTTTGATGCAGATCAGAAGCGATCTTCCGTCATTTTCCAAGGGACAGAAGCGCATCGCAAATTATATTCTTGAGTCGTATGACAAGGCCGCGTTCATGACGGCAAGCCGCCTCGGCAAAATGGTCGAGGTCTCGGAGTCGACGGTGGTCCGCTTCGCGGTGGAGCTCGGCTTTGACGGCTACCCGAGTATGCAGAAGACCTTGCAGGAGCTGGTACGCAACAAGCTCACGAGCGTGCAGCGCATCGAGGTCACGAACGACAGGCTTGGCAATCAGGACGTGGTGTCCACGGTCTTGCAGGGCGATATTGATTCCATCCGCATGACGAGCGAGGCGCTGAGCAGGGCCGAGATGGATGCGAGCGTGCAGGCAATTTTGAAGGCGAAGACGATCTATATCGTGGGCGTGCGCTCAAGCGCGTCTCTGGCGGCGTTTTTGAACTTTTATCTTCGCAATATGTTTGACAATGTGCGCCTCGTGAGCTCTACCTCGACGAGCGAGATGTTTGAGCAGCTGCTGCGCGTGGGGCCCGGGGATGTGGTCGTCGGGTTCAGTCTGCCGCGGTACTCGAGCCGGACGGTCAAGGTCATGCAGTACGCCCACGACACCGGCGCGATGTGCATCGCCATCACCGACAAGCCGGACGCGCCGGCGGGCAAGGTCGCAGATCACGTGCTGGTCGCCAAGAGCGACATGGTCTCGGTCGTGGACTCTCTGGTCGCGCCGATGAGCGTTGTGAACGCGCTGGTCGTGAGCCTTGCGCAGGAGCAGCAGACGCAGATGGCCAAGACGTTTGAAGACCTCGAGAGCCTTTGGGACGAGTATGACGTCTATGAAAAGGTCGAATAACGTCGTCGTCATCGGAGGCGGCGCGGCGGGCATGATGGCAGCCGGAACGGCCGCGGCGAAGGGCGCACACGTGACGCTTCTTGAGCCGAACGGAAAGCTCGGCAAAAAGCTTTTTATCACCGGCAAGGGCCGGTGCAATGTGACGAACAACTGCGCGCCCGACGAGGTACTTAAAAATGTGCCGGTCAATCCGCGCTTTTTGTATGGGGCGCTGGCGGGCTTTTCACCGCAGGACGCGATGGCGTTTTTTGAGGCGCACGGCTGCCCGCTCAAGACCGAGCGGGGAAACCGCGTGTTTCCGCAGTCCGATCAGGCAGGGAGCGTCATTGACGCGCTGCGGCGGTTTTTGAGGGAAGGCGGCGTAAAAACTGTCTGGGAGCGGGCAGTCTGCATCGAGCAGGCGGACGGCGCGGTGACCGGCGTGCGGACGGAGCATGGGCTTTATCCGGCGGACAGGGTGATCCTGGCCACAGGCGGCTGCTCGTATCCTGCAACAGGTTCCACCGGAGACGGTTACGAGATGGCGCGGAAGCTCGGGCACACGATCATCGAGCCGCGCGGGTCTCTGGTGCCGCTGGTGGAAAAGGGACACGTGTGCGCGGCCATGCAGGGTCTGGCGCTCAAAAACGTCGAGGTAAAGCTTCTCGATGCGAAGGGAAAGTGCGTCTTTCAGGACTTCGGAGAGCTTCTTTTCACGCACTTCGGGCTCTCGGGGCCGGTGATTCTGTCGGCCAGCTGCCATATGGCGCGGGGAAAGGACGGCTACCGGGCCGCGATCGACTTAAAGCCTGCGCTGGACGAGAAGACGCTCGACGCAAGGCTTTTGCGCGATTTCACGGAATTTCAGAACAAGGACCTTGCAAACGCGATGGGAAAGCTTCTGCCGCATTCGATGATCAACCCGGTCATCCGGATGGCGGGGCTGGACCCGCAGCAGAAGGTCAACGAGCTCAAAAAGGGCGAACGGCGGGCGCTTCTGGAGACGATGAAGCGGTTTGTGATCGACATTGCCGCGTGCGCCCCGGTGGAGCAGGCGATCGTGACCTCGGGCGGCGTGAAGATCTCAGAGGTCAGCCCCAAGACGATGGAGTCCAAAAAGGTTCGCGGGCTGTATTTTGCGGGCGAGGTTCTCGATGTGGACGCCTATACGGGCGGATTTAATTTGCAGATAGCGTGGGCGACTGGGAGACTTTCCGGATCGTCCGCGGCGGAGGAAGAATAATGGGGAAGTTTGTTTCAGTCGCCATCGACGGGCCTGCGGGCGCGGGAAAGAGCACGATGGCAAAGCGCGTGGCCAGTGAACTCGGCTTTTTGTACGTGGATACGGGCGCGATCTACCGGACCGTGGGCTATCATATGTGGCTGATGGGCATCGGGCCGAAGGATGCAGACGGCATTAAGCGGTGCCTGGACGATGTGAATATTGAAATTCGCCACGAGGACGACGGCGTGCAGCACATGATCCTGAACGGAAAAGATGTGACGGGCGAAATTCGGACGCCCGAGATGTCGAAGTATGCCTCCGGCGTTTCGGCGCAGAAGTGCGTGCGCGACTTTTTGCTCGAGATGCAGCGGAAATTTGCGCGCAGACACAACGTCGTCATGGACGGACGCGACATTGGAACGGTCGTGCTTCCCAACGCGCAGGTCAAAATTTTCCTCACGGCTTCAGCAGAAGAGCGGGCCCGGCGCCGCTTTGAAGAATTATCGCAGAAGGGAAAGAGCTTTATAGCCGCTCTCGCGCAGGACACGAAGGACGCGGGAACTGCGTCCGTGACGGCGGCACCGGGCGCGGAAGGTGAAAAATCTTTCGCAGACCCGCGTGAGGAAGCAAAAGCAAAAGTGAGAGAAATTCTCGGAAAGGACACAAAATGAGAGAAATCGGAAAAAGCATCGGAAACACAAATTTTGACGGTCTTATCGCGGACGTTTCGCCCGAAATTTCGGTGAAGGCGGGAACGCTCAAAAAGGGAACAGCCGAGGTAAGCTACAAGAGAGGTACGCTTTTCGCCTCATCTTCAAAGGGCGGACTTGTAATTTTCGGCACTGCGGCGGGCGACGGCGAAACTCTGACGCCTTTCGGCGTTCTCGCGGACGACGTTACCGTCGGCAAGACCGAGGACGAAACGACCGCATTTTACGCCCGCGGTGCGTTCAGAGCTTCAAAACTCACCGTAAAGAGCGGCTATACGCTCGGCGCGTCAGATATTGCCGCGTTTGCAAATATCGGCGTAAAAATCATTTAAGGAGGAACAGAATATGGAAAACATTAACTTTTTTGACACCTATACTCTTATAGCACTCGCCGAAGAACTCGCGCCGAGAGCGACATTCTTCCGCGACAGATACTTCAAAACGGGCGCGGGCGACATTTTCAGAAGCGAAAAGGTACTCACCGAGTACAGAAAGGGCGACAGAAAGATAGCGTCTTTTGTTTCACCCCGCGCGGGTGACATTCCGACCGACAGAAACGGTTATTCGGTACGCGAATACACACCGCCCTATATTGCGCCGTCGAGACTGCTCACGGTGGACGACCTTAAAAAGAGAGGTTTCGGAGAGGCACTTTACTCTACGCTTTCCGAAGCGCAGAGAGCGGCAAAGATACACCTTGACGATCTCCGCGAGCTTGACGACCGCATATCGAGACGCGAGGAGTGGATGTGTGCGCAGGTTATGATCAATAACGCCTGCACTATGCAGGAATATATCGACGAAAAG
>ERZ808266.600-NODE-600-length-12100-cov-5.111831_pt1 | contig 12100 bp, 8 predicted proteins | sample MGYA00521278_ERZ808266 | MGnify/ENA primary metagenome ERZ808266 (study PRJEB31516, sample SAMN03275591) | gut metagenome | biome: mammalia-associated habitat; material: feces | host: Papio cynocephalus | place: Kenya | collected 2012-08-02 ... | reverse complement strand
AAGCAAGAATGTTATTTTTTTCATATCCGTTGTCATTTTTAAGTTATACATCTTTTTTATTATAGCGGCATTCCTTGTATAAGAATCCCTTTATATTCACGATGCAAAATTACTGCATGTTTGGAAGATTGCCATCGGATAATCCCTAAAAAGCGGAGGGGAAACCCCTAAAACAAAGAAAACGATAAGAAAATAGTGGTAAGATATATTCCAAAGTCTTGGTAATGTGGGAAAGGATGATTCCTAACTTTAGAATTAGCCTAAAAAGATAGAAAGCGAGAAGAAATTTAGAAAAAAATATAATTTAAGTACTGAGTTTTCGAAAAAAAGTAGTATATTTGCCGACAGATTAAGCAACTTAAAATAATAAGCGTATGAGAACTAAATGTTTTTTGACAGCTATCTTGCTGACATTGGTGATGTCTGTTTCTGCACAGGTGCAGGTGTTTACACACGATTATGGTCATGGTGCCATCTGTCGTGAGAAGAAACTCTTTATGATGGAGGCTGGTGACGAGACTCCAATCTGGAACATCACAAACTATAAGAAGGCTGGCAACAAGGAGACCTTTACCCTTACACCTAAGGAGGAAACCGATGTCACCTATTCTTGCGTAATGACATTGAATGGTACTACCCCTACGGCGATGACGCTTACCAGCAAAAGAGAAGGAAAGAAGACTTATCAGTTGAAATTGACCGATGATGAGCATCTCAACAACTATTATGGCGGTTTGTGTGGCTATACCCCAAAACCTAGCTTGAAAGGTGGTGTGCCTAGCAAAGCTACAGCACAAGACTTGAAGAATGGTGGCGCAAAGAGTGCAGCCAAGAACGTGGGCGATGCTGCCAAGGGTGCCTTTGGCAAGGTGAAAGGCTTGTTTGGCAAGAAGAAAGACAAGAAATAAATGATAGGGAAAAGCAGGTCTTCAGTCCTGCAGCTCTATTCTGAGGTTTGCCTTGTCTAGATGAATGCCATCTCGCTCGATGAAGCGGGATAGGCTCCCGTTGTCGGCTAACTCCCTTGGCGTGCCTATGGATAGGTGCTGAGATTCCATCAGCCAAATCTGGTCGGCGAGTTGGAGGGCCAGCTCCACGTCGTGGGTGGAAAGCAGGATGGTCTTGTGCTCCTCGTGTGCCAATCGGCGCAGCATCTGGAGGGTCTCCACCTTGCTCGGAAAGTCGAGGAAGGCGGTAGGTTCGTCGAGGATGATGATGCGGGTTTGTTGGGCGAGCGCCTTGGCTATCATCACCTTTTGGCGTTCGCCATCGCTTAGTTCGCAGATATTGCGATGGGCTAAGTGCTGAATGCCAACTTGCTGGATGGCAGTGGCTACGATTTGCTTATCTTTAGCCGATAAATTTCCCCAAAAACCTGTGTAAGGAGAGCGGCCGATGCCGATGATTTCCTCGATGGTGAGTTGAGGGGTGTCGATGCGAGATGTGAGAACCACACCGATTTCCTTGGCGAGTTCTTGAGCGGAAAACTGGGAGAGGGGTTTCTCTAAAGATATTCCGGTAACTTTTTTAGATGATAATTCAGAAGAAGTCTCTTGGGATAAAATCTCTCTCTTGTTGATGAGGATTTCGCCCTCTAGTGGTGGTTGAAATCTCGCCAAAGTTCTTAATAATGTAGATTTTCCGATGCCATTGGCTCCGATGAGGCAAGTAAGCTCGTCGCTTTGGAGCGAAGCATTAATAGATGAGGCTACCGCTCGAAGTTGGTGCTTCGAGCGATAGCCTATGCTTAGATTCTTTAATGTGATGGTTGCTCCCATTAAATACTTATTCTTTCAATAAAGCTTTTTATTCAAAAAAGTTTTTACTTGGCAGCCAAAACCTCTACCTCTACGAGTGCGCCCTTAGGCAACTTCTCGATGGCTACGGCTGAGCGAGCAGGATATGGCTTGCTGAAGAACTCGGCATAAACCTCGTTCATGGCTGCGAAATCGTCCATGCTGTCAAGATATACGGTGGTCTTTACTACGTGAGAGAGGTCGGTGCCTGCTGCCTTCAAGATGTTCTGGGCGTTGGTGAGCGCCTGACGGGTCTGCTCCTTGATGCCACCCTCTACGAAATTGCCTGTGGCTGGGTCGATAGGAATCTGACCAGATGCGAATACGAAACCGTTTACTTCGATAGCCTGGCTATATGGACCGATAGCAGCAGGCGCATTGTCTGTGTGAATTGCGTTCATAATCTTTTATCTAATTTATAATTAATAATTTACAATTTCCAATGAATAGATGTGTAATGAAACATGAAACACTAAAAACTAAACAATATACAAGTGAAATCCCTTGGCTTCCAAGGCTTCCTTGATTTCCTTTACGTGGTCTTCATCTCTTGTCTCCATCGTCAAGCGGAGCACGCAGGCATTCACCTTCTTGCGATTGGCGGAACGGTCGTGGTGAACACCAGTGATGTTGCCACCGAGTCCGGCGATGACAGAGCAAACTTCCACGAGCTCTCCTGGTTTGTCGTCCAGCTCCATCTCGATGGTGCAGAGGCGACCGCTCTTGGCAAGACCACGGGTGATGACACGGTTCAGGATGGTTACGTCGATGTTACCACCACTCACCACGCAGATGGTCTTCTTGCCCTTCACAGGAACCTTGTTGTACATTACGGCAGCTACACTGGCTGCACCGGCACCCTCGGCTACCATCTTCTCGCTCTCGATGAGTTTCAGGATGGCGGCGCAAATCTCGTCCTCGCTCACGGTCACGATTTCGTCCACGTAGTTGGAGCAAGTCTCGAAGGTGATGCTTCCCGGTTCCTTCACGGCGATGCCATCGGCTACGGTAGATACAGAAGGCAACTTCTCCTGCTTGTGGTCGTGCAAGCTCTGCACCATACTAGCCGCACCCTCAGCCTGAACACCATAAACCTTGACGTTAGGGTTCAACGACTTGATGGCGAAGGCGACACCCGAAATCAATCCACCGCCACCTACAGGCACTACGACCGCCTCTACATCAGGCAGTTGGTCGAGAATCTCCAGTCCGATGGTACCTTGACCAGCGATGACATTCTCGTCGTCGAATGGATGTACGAAAGTGTATCCGTGCTCATCCTTCAGTTGCAAAGCCTTCTGGTAAGCATCGTCATAGACACCAGGAACCAAGCAAACCTCGGCTCCCAATCGCTTGGTAGCCTCTACCTTGGAGATAGGCGCACCCTCAGGCAAGCAGATGAGGCTCTTCACCCCCATGGCTGTAGCGCCGAGTGCCACGCCCTGTGCATGGTTGCCAGCCGAGCAAGCGATTACACCCTTCGCCTTCTCCTCGTCGGTAAGTTGCGAAATCTTATAGTAAGCACCGCGAATCTTAAACGAACCCGTTTTCTGGAGGCACTCTGGCTTCAGATAAACATCACTCTCTGGGTTGATTCTTGGTGTGTGAACCAGCTCAGTCTTTCTGATTACTTTGCTCAGCACGAAGCGAGCCTTATAGAAATTGTCAAGTTGTAACATAACTGCTGATATAATTTTCGATGCAAAGTTACAGCAATCATCGCATAATACAAAATAATTCGATTTAATTTTTGTTTATTCGAGAATAATGTGTAAATTTGTCGCTTGATTCACGAGGTGTCATCATTGCCTCACAATAAATATTAGCTAGATGAATAATAACAAGATAAATATCCGTAAACTAGAGGCTGACCTTTGGGAGTCTGCCGATTTGCTGAGAGCTGATTCCAAACTGACTTCCAGCCAGTATTGTATGCCTGTCCTCGCCCTTCTTTTTCTTCGCTATGCCTATAGCCGCTATAAGATGGTGGAGAAGGAGATTATGGCAAATCGCCCTGTAAGACATGGCAGGGTCATGCCGATTGAGGCTTCTGACTTCAAGGCGAAGAGTGCGCTCTTCTTGCCTAAGGAGGCACAGTTTGACTATTTGGTGAATTTGCCTGACGATATAGTGTCTGCTGAATTGAAAACTTCCAATGGACAACCCATCAACTCGCTAGGCGAGGCTGTCAACAATGCGATGAAACTTGTTGAGGCTCAGAGCAAGCAACTTGAAGGTGTCTTGCCAAAGAACTATGCGATTTTCTCAGACGACTTGTTGCGAGAACTCCTGCGAATATTCAACAACAAGACCTTGGATGAGATAGGTGGTGACGTTATCGGTCGGATCTATGAGTATTTTCTCTCCAAGTTTGCCAAGGCTGTGGCTTCGGATGATGGCGTATTCTTTACGCCGAAGTCGTTGGTGAAAATGCTGGTCAATGTGTTGGAGCCTAAGCATGGCATCATGCTCGACCCTTCCTGTGGCTCGGGCGGCATGTTTGTACAGACGGGCGACTTTGTGAATGCGGCAGGTATGAATGCCAACCAACAGATGACATTCTATGGTCAGGAGAAGGTGGAATATAATGCCCATCTCTGTCTGATGAACATGGCTGTGCATGGCTTGAACGGCAAGATTATATCGGGCGATGCCGCCAACTCATATTATAACGATGCCCATCATCTAGAGGGAAAGTGTGACTATGTGATGGCTAACCCTCCTTTCAATGTAGATAAGGTGAAGGCTGAGTCTGCGCAGTCGGCAGGGCGTTTGCCTTTCGGATTGCCTGGCGTGAATGCCAAGTCGAAGGAGATAGGTAATGCCAACTACTTGTGGATTAGTTATTTCTATGCTTATCTCAATGAGCATGGTAGGGCTGGCTTTGTAATGGCTTCTTCGGCTACGGATAGCGCCAACAAAGACCGTGAGATTCGTGAGAAACTGGTCAATACGGGCTGTGTGGATGTGATGATGAGCGTGGGCAACAACTTCTTCTATACCTTGTCGCTTCCTTGCTCCTTGTGGTTCTTCGACCGCAACAAGGCAGAGGACATCAAGGATAAAGTCCTTTTCATTGATGCTCGTAACTATTATACAGTGGTGGATAGAACGCTGAATGAGTGGAGTGAGTGGCAGCTCAAGAATCTCAATGCTATCGTTTGGCTTTATCGTGGGGATACAGAAAAGTATCTTCAACTGATTGAGGAATATAAGGCGTTTTTAGTGGATGCGTTTAAGCAGTTTGATGGGGTGGATGCTCCTTCGAATGCTTTGCAAGATTCTAGTAAACTCTTCTTTTCCGATACGCTGAAATCTCTGAATGAAATCAAGGAGAATTTAAAGAAAGACCATAGGTTAAGCCTTGAAGCCGTGGAAAAGGATGCCGAAATGAAGAAAACGGCGAAGAACAAGGAGAAGAAACGTCTTACAGTAGAGTATGATGCGCAAGTGGCAGAACTCGATGAGACAATCAAAACTTGTGAAGAGGCGATATGGTTGACTGATAAGTTTGGTTATGACGGCAAATTCCAAGACATCTTGGGACTTTGCAAGATAGCCACCATCTCCGATATAGCTGAAAAGAACTATTCGTTGACTCCTGGAGCATACGTCGGTGTGGCGGAAGCCGAGGACGATGGTGTGGAGTTCGCACCCCGAATGAAAGAAATCCATGAGGAGCTAGGCAAGCTTCATGCTGAGGCAAACCTATTGATGGAAGAAATACAAAAAACTTGGGAGGGACTGTTATGAATCCAAATTTAGCAACCGAGAAACAGAACGTGGAGTTCAAGGAGAGTTGGCGAGACGAGTATCTGAAATGGATATGTGGCTTTGCCAATGCTCATGGTGGTATATTATATATAGGTGTAAAAGACAGCGGCAAGGTTTGCGGTGTGGAAAATCCCAAACGTTTGATGGAGGAGATTCCTAACAAGGTGCGTGACTTGATGGGTATCTTTGTGGAGGTGAACCTTTTATCAGAAGATGGAACGGACTATTTGGAGGTGAGAGCCGACAAATGTCCTTTCCCTGTCTCTTATAAAGGAAAGTTTTATCTGCGTTGTGGGGCGACCAACCAAGAGATGAAAGGCCCTGCCTTGACTCGATTCTTGCTCCGCTCTCAAAACTTGTCTTGGGATAAGTTGCCTGAGCCAAAGATGACGATGGATAAGATAGACAAGTTAGCCATCGCCAAGTTTCGTGACCATGCTCGTCATGGCAAGCGAATGTCTCCAGAGGAATTACAAGTAAGCGATGAAGAGTTGGTGGAGAAGTTGAAACTTGTGGATGAGGAGTCGGGTTGCTTGAAGAAGGCTGCTGCCTTGCTCTTCTCGGAAGACCCGGAAGACTTCTATACGGGGGCTTATATCAAGATAGGCTATTTCCAAACCAATGCCGACATTCTGTATCAAGACGAGGTGCGAGGCAATCTCTTCCGACAGGTGGATGATACGGTCGATTTAATTCGACTGAAATATATGAAGGCTCTCATACGCTATCATGGCTTGCAGAGAATCGATGAATATCCTGTGGCTTATACGGCTTTGCGAGAAGTGATTTTGAATTCGGTCATTCATAAAGACTACGGAGTGCCTTATCCTACGCAGATTAGTGTATATGATGACAAAATCATGATATGGAATGCTGGTGCCTTGCCTCCAGATTGGACTACCGATACTTTGTTGGGAAAGCATACGAGCGAGCCATACAATCCGCTTGTCGCCAAGACGTTCTATCGTGCAGGTGACATAGAGTCGTGGGGTAGAGGTATGGAGAAGGTCATTGAGGCTTGCGAGGAAAATGAATTTCCTAAGCCGATAGCCTACACGCAAGGAAGCGGTCTTTGGGTCGTTTTCAACTACTCCGATGCTTATGTAAGCAAGTTGAGAGCCATCAATCGAGGGGAGAAAATATGGTTTGACCCCGAAAATGGAATGGGAAATGGCACTGTAAAGGCATTTGACCCCCAAAATGAGACTGTAAAGCCCCAAAATGACCCCCAAAACAGGTCTTTTGCCCCCCAAAATGAGACCTCTGACCCCCAAAAAGGTGAATTTGACCCCCAAAATGGCAGTTTAAATGGCACTAAGGAGACTGTAAGTGACACTGTTGAAGATTCTCGAAGTCTTGAGGATAAAATTATAGGATATATAAAGGAAAATAGAAATGTTACAAAAGAGGTCATGGCGGCAAATGCAGGTGTTAGTAGAAGTACCCTCCAACGTGTATTGCGAAAGATGTCTTATGTGCATTATGTTGGTACTTCAAAATGTGGACATTGGGAGATTTGGGACAAAGAATATGAATAAATTTCATTGAAATTACGAAATGATATATGGTAACGTGGAAATATAAAACTTTAGACCAAATGGGTTCTATAAGTCGCGGACGTTCAAAGCATAGACCAAGAAACGATGAAAGATTGTTTGGTGGTCTTTATCCGTTTATACAGACGGCAGATGTGAAGAGCGCCGAACTTTATATAACTGATTATTCACAAAGTTATAGTGAATTTGGCTTACAACAGAGCAAACTTTGGCCTATAGGTACATTGTGTATAACTATAGCTGCCAATATTGCAGATACTGCGATATTAGGGATTCCTGCTTGTTTTCCAGATAGTATAATGGGATTTAATGCTTATGAAGGTGTAGCGAATACTAAGTTTGTGAAGTATAGTTTTGATATATTGCAAAAGCAATGTAAACAAATATCACAAGGGGCAGCACAAGATAATATGTCTTGGGAAAAGTTATCAACAATCGAATTCCCATGTCCGCCAATAGAGGTTCAAAATAGGATTGTTGCCATCCTCTGCCGTTATGATGATTTGATTCTGAACTATCAGAAGCAGATAAGACTCTTGGAAGAGGCAGCGCAACGACTTTATAAGGATTGGTTTGTTGACCTCCATTTCCCTGGATATGAAAATGTTCAGGTAGTGGATGGCGTGCCTGAGGGATGGGAGAAGAAGAATATTGATGATGTTTACCAAATTAAATATGGTAAGAATTTATCAACGAAAGAAATCTTTTCTGTTGGTGAATTTCCTGTTTATGGAGCTAATGGCATCATAGGGTTTTATGACAAGAAAAACTGTGACGAATGCGTTGTACTTATTACAAGTAGAGGAAATGGTAGTGGTGATGTTTCTATGACCTACGAAAAAGAATGTTTTGTAACAAATAATTCCTTCATAGTTCGTCCTCTTAGAGATTATGAGTATTGTGGCTTGCCATATATCTTTGAGTCTTTACGGATGGTAAATTTCCGTTCTGTACGAACAGGTGCAGCACAACCTCAATTGACAAATGCTTCTATCCATCATTTGAATATTATTATTCCTGCAAAAGAACTAATAGTAAAGTATTGCAGAAATATAGAAGGTTCTTATGAACAGATTCGAAATTTGAAGCATCAGCTTCGCCTCTTAACCGAGGCTCGCAACCGTCTCCTTCCGAAGCTGATGAGCGGAGAAATTGCAGTGTAATCGTATAGAGAAGAAATGCGCAAATAGACCGCACACCGCACGGATGTAGTGTAACTTTCAGTATATGAGGATCTTGCGAAGTGCTGTGGGTCGCAATGACCGCACGGACACCGCACGCCTCTGCACTTCTCTGAGAGGTCGCTGAAGAGAGTGCTGTCTTGTGCGGTGTCTGTGCGGTCTGAAGTAAATACCGCACAAGAGTAAACGTGCTGTGCTACAGTAAGTTAGCTATATTATAGTGCGGTGTGCGGTATAATAGAGAAATTTCTATGTACTCCGTTCCTATCGTCAGATAGTAAAATTCCCATCCAATAACAGCTATTAGTTTGTTGGGTAGTTTCAGAGACTGTCTGGCTAGGACAGTTTCCCTGTCTCGCCGAGACAGCTTGGCTGTCTTCGGCAGACAGCCTCCGAAATGTGGCTCTATTCAGTCAGCTACTACGCCACGTATTTTCCGCTACATCCTTGTTTGTTATCCGATGCTTTTCCATACTCATTGCTGTTGAAGACAGAAAAACTTATCTAATTATTTGGTACATTCGGAAATATTGCTTAAATTTGTCGGAAAAATAAAATATACAGCTTATGACATCAAACGATTATAGTGAGGACAAACTCATCCAGAAGAGTACAGCCGAGTTGTTGGAGCATGAACTCGGATGGGAGTCTGTGTTTGCTTTCGACAAGGAGGTCTTGGGCGAGAATGGTACATTGGGGCGGATGGGTCAACATGAAGTGCTGCTTCGCCCTCGCTTCAAGGTAGCTCTGAAGCGATTAAACCCTTGGCTTACTGATAAGCAGATGGAAGAGGCTTTGTTGGCAATGACCGAGCACATGTCTTCCGCTTCTTTGATGCAGACCAATGAGGAAAAGTATCGCTATATTCGTGATGGAATCCCTGTGACCTGTTATAAGCCAAATGGTGAAAAGGACGAAAGACGTGCCCTTGTCATCGACTTTCGGGAAGGGCATCAGGAAGAAAACGACTTCTTGGCGGTAAGAGAATTGACGGTGAGAGGTGCGCTTTATGAGCGCCGTGCCGACTTGGTATGCTTCGTCAATGGCTTGCCTTTGGTGTTCATGGAAGTGAAGAACCATGACATAGCTGTGGAGAATGCTTATAATGATAACTATTCCGACTATCTCGTCTCTATTCCCCAACTCTTTTATTACAATGCCTTTTCCATCTTGAGCAATGGCATAGATGCCAGAATCGGCACCATCGGTTCCAAATGGGAGTTCTTTAATCAATGGAAACGACTGGTAGAGGAAGAGGCTGGCAATATCGAATTGCCGACCATGCTCCGTGGTGTTCTCAACAAGAAGAACTTGCTCGATTTGGTGGAAAACTTCATTCTCTATGACCATTCCGATGGCAAGAATGTGAAGATATTGGCTCGCAACCATCAATACTTGGGTGTGAACCAAGCTGTGGAGATGTATCGCCATCGCAAGGAATTGCAGGGCAAGATGGGCGTGTTTTGGCATACGCAAGGCTCTGGCAAGAGTTATTCCATGCTCTTCTTGGCTCAGAAAATCAGACGGAAGTTTGCTGGCTCGCCAACCATCTTAGTGCTGACAGACCGAGAGGAACTCAACACGCAGATAAGCGATAGCTTCTTGAATTGTCGTTTGCTGGGAAATGTGGATAAAGCCACCAAGTTCTTGGCTACCAGCGGAAGCGACCTTGTGAATAAGTTGAATGAGAACCCTTCGTTTATCTTCTCGCTGATACAAAAGTTCAATCAGCCCAATGCCACTCCTATCTATCCAGACCACGACATTGTCATTATGAGCGACGAGGCTCATCGCACGCAGAACGGCATATTTGCCGAGAACATGATGCACCTGTTGCCTACCGCTTGCCGTATAGGTTTCACGGGTACGCCGCTGATGAAAGATGACAATATCACCGCTCGTACCTTTGGTGGCTATGTAAGCGTCTATGACTTCAAGCGAGCCGTGGATGACCATGCTACCGTGCCGCTCTATTATGAGAACCGTGCGGAAAAACTAAAGGAACTGAAGAATCCAAAGATAAACGAGGAGATAGCAGCAGCTCTCGATGATGCCGATCTTGACGAGGAACAGAAATCCAAGATAGAGCAGCAGTTTGCCAAAGAGGTTCACTTGCTGACAGCCGAGAAGCGACTTCGCATCGTTGCAAAGGACATCGTGCGCCATTATTGTGATACTTGGACTTCGGGCAAAGCAATGGTGGTATCCTATAATAAGGTGACCTGTGTGAGGATGTACAACTATGTACAGAAATATTGGCAGGAAGAAATCGCGTTACTCAAGAGACGTATCAAGAATGCGGAGTCAGTGCAAGAGGCACAAGAGATGGAACGCAAGCTAAAGTGGATGGAGGATACCGACATGGCTGTAGTCGTTTCGCAGGAACAAAACGAACAAAAGACTTTCGAAAAATGGGGACTCGACATAACGCCACATCGCAAGAGAATGAACGATGAGGAGCTGGATAAGTTTTTCAAGGCCAAGGATAATCCTTTGCGGATTGTCTTCGTTTGTGCCATGTGGCTCACAGGCTTTGACGTGCCAACCCTCGGCACGCTCTATCTCGACAAGCCGATGAAAGCCCATACCTTGATGCAAGCCATCGCTCGTGCCAACCGTGTGGCGGAAGGTAAGTCGAATGGCTTGATTGTGGATTATATCGGAATCGTGAAGGCTCTCCGTAAGGCTCTTGCCGAATATACGGCAAACAAAGGTGGGGGAGATGGAAACGACCCTATGATAGACAAAGAGAAATTGATACAGAACGTTATGGAGACCATCGCTGAGGCAAGTCGGCTGATGGAGGAGCATCATACGCCTATGCAAGTACATTTGGAGGCAATGAATTTCGAACGATTGTCTTTGCTGAAGGATGCCGCAAATGCCCTGAGTGAGATGGTGGGACTAAGAAAACACTTTTGTTCCATCGCCAATACCTTGGAAACATTATGGAAATATCTCTGTCAAGAAGACTTGACTGACGATATGGTACGTAGGAAAAACGTGATAGTAGCCATCCACAAGGAATTGCAGAAAAAAAGCAAGCATGTGGATGTAACAGACATCAGCGTGGTTATCAACCATATTATCAACGATCATCTGGATATAGACGAGAAAGGGGTGGATAGTTCGCACGAAGACCATCCTATCATAGACATCAGCAAGATAAACTTCGACATCCTCCGACGTGAGTTCGCCAAGAGCAAACGTAAGAACCTCGTGATGCGAGACTTGCAGGACATGTTGCAAGAACGACTGGCAAGAATGATGGCAGTCAATAGCAATCGTATCAACTTCTACGAGCGTTATCAAGAGATTATCAAGGAATATAATCAGGAGCAAGACCGTGCGAATATCGAGAAGACTTTCGAAGAGCTGATGAATCTGTCCTCTCAGATGGATGAGGAAGAAAAACGATATGTCAGGGAGGGCTTTGAGACTGATGAGCAACTTGCCGTATATGATTTGCTCTTCAAGGAAAACTTAAGCAAGGAGGACATCAAGAAGGTAAAGGAAATATCCAAGGAGATGCTGGCTACTATCAAGGAAAAGGTGGCTCAGATGAGTCAGCCATTTGAAAAGGATTCGACTCAGGCAGAAATCAAGAACACCATAAGATTGATTTTGTGGAATGAACTCCCTGAGAGTTATCCAGAGGATAGCATCAACTTGTATCGTACTAAGATATACGAATATGTAAGCACTATCTTTGCCGCTTAATAAAATAATAGGACTGAAGCCGATGAAGAAAACCATCCTGATAGTTTGGGCAGTCGTATTCTGCGTGTTGTTG
>ERZ808266.596-NODE-596-length-12163-cov-5.310538_pt1 | contig 12163 bp, 10 predicted proteins | sample MGYA00521278_ERZ808266 | MGnify/ENA primary metagenome ERZ808266 (study PRJEB31516, sample SAMN03275591) | gut metagenome | biome: mammalia-associated habitat; material: feces | host: Papio cynocephalus | place: Kenya | collected 2012-08-02 ... | reverse complement strand
AAACGTTCTGTGGATATCTTTGGCGCCGCTCGCCGGCCTGTGCCGGCGGCGGCGCCGTTATTTTCTCGACTGGAAGCGATTCGCCGTAATATTTTCGCCGCTCTTGTGTTTGAAGATAAAAAATATGGAATTTAATAAATAATGATTCTCATTAATTACTTTAATTTAAGCGGAATATAACTATTGTTTATAGGCTATGTTAATTAACGAAAATGGTGCGTTTCCCAAGGGTGATAGCATCGTATAAGAAGTAATGATATCAGTGTGCGTGTGTTATTAAAAGAAACTGCTTGAATCGATGGTGTCACATATCGGATTCGATGAAACGATTCCATGATGCTCAAGATTCAAGGAGGCGCATGCTGTATGGCTGGGGGCGAACATCGAGAATCTGCGTTTTCGGTTGCGGGATTGCGTTACGCGGTAAAAGGCAAGACCATTCTCAACGATGTCGATTTGTCGGTCGCTCCCGGAGACACTGCGGTGATTGTCGGGCCCAGTGGTGCCGGCAAATCCACTTTGCTCAAGGCTGCTGATCTGCTGATCACCCCGCAGGCGGGAACGCTGACCATCGCTGGCAGGACCGTGGACATGCGTAGACCGGATAGAAGGGACGTGCGGTTCGTGCGCTCCAATATCGCGTTCGTGTTGCAGAGCTATCCGTTGTTCACCCATAAAACCGTTTTGCAGAATGTAACCGAACCGCTCAGATTGGTGCATGGGTTTTCCCCTGATCGCGCTCGTGAGTCGGCGGAATCCAATTTGGCGAAACTTGGTCTCAAAGACAAGTTTGACGCATATCCGTATGAACTTTCAGGTGGGCAGAAACAACGTGTGAGCATAGCCCGGGCGTTGGCCATCTCCCCTAAGACCGTTCTGTTTGACGAGCCGACTTCGGCGCTTGATTATGAGCTTGTGGGCGAAGTGGCGAGCGCGATTGACGCGTTGCGGGAATTGGGCATAGCCGTTGTGGTCGTTACCCATGATCCCACTTTCGCTCAGCGCGTCGCTACGGATACCTACGAATTGTCCGCAGGCAAGCTCGAGCGGGTCCTTAGGCGTGTGGGATCCGCAGCCGGTGTGTGACCTACCGCAACATCAAACAACTCAATTCGCCAATTGGGCATATATGGGGGAATTAAAAATGGTGAATATTCATTTCGATGCCGGCAATCATAACAACGTGTCGTGCCATGGCCGGAGACTATTGGCTGTAGCTGTGGCGGGCGCTCTGGTCGCGTCATTGGGCGCCTGCGGTTCATCTGAATCCGCTGATTCCGCCCAAGGAACCGTCATCAATGTTGCGGTGGCCGCAAACTCGAAGCCATTGAGCTACACCGCCACCGATGGCAGCTTGTCTGGATATGAAGTCGACATCCTCAATGCCGTGGACAAACAGCTCGCCGATTACCGTTTCAATATTGAAGCCGTTGCGGATGACGCCGAAGAGATCGGCTTGGACAGCGGCAAATATGGTTTGATTACGGGAGGATATTTCAAGACGGAATCCCGTGAGAAGAAGTATCTGTTCCCGGAAGTCAACACCGGTGTGTCTCTGATGCGCGTTTACACGTTGAAGAAGAATACGTCGATAACGTCTTTGGATGATTTGCATGGCAAGAAGGTCGCGCCGGTCAGTCCCTCCGGTGGCGTCAACAATCTTCTGACAAGTTACAACAGCGGGCATGCCGATAGGCAGATCGACATCGTTCGACAGGAGAATGTGAGCCTTGCGGAGAACTTCAAGGGGTTGCTGAGCGGAAAATACGATGCGGTGGTCGAACCTGAGCAGAGCTTCGATTACGCCAGCATCAAGGCCAGCCTCGGAAACAAGTTCCGCTTTACCGAGCCTGTTCAGGTGGATAACCAGTATTTCGTCGTCTCGAAAAAGCAGTCGGCGTTCCTGAAGAAATTGAATAAGGCATTGAACAAGTTGAAGAAGGACGGCACTCTCAAGAAGCTTTCCAAGCAGTATTTCAATGAGGACGTGTTCCGATACGAAGGAAGCGCCCGGCAATAATAGGATCTTCGAAACCGCAAGGGTTCAGGGTCCATGGGGAGACGGGGAAGAGGCGAATGCGCTGATGGATTTTCAATATATTACGCAGGTCATTCCGCAGCTTGCTGTCAAGCTGCCTGTGACCATTGCTATGGTCGCTGTCTGTTATGTGCTGGGCTTTTTGCTCGCCTTCATCATTTTTCTGGGAAGAATAAGCCATCATGCCGCTTTGCGGGCGGTATTGGAAACTTATGTGTCCTTCGTCCGTTGCGTGCCGATTGTATTGCTGCTGTTCCTTGTTTATTACGGTATGCCGCAGCTAATCGTGCAGACCACGGGCATTGATATCGGCTCATGGAGCAAATTCGTGTTCGCGGGCATCACCTTGGTGTTGTTCAATGGCGGGTGGATCTCCGAAATATTCCGTAGTGCCTACGATGCTTTGCCGAAAGAGCAATCGCAGCTCGCATTATCGCTTGGTTACAGTCGATTCCAGAATTGGACGCGTGTAATCATTCCCCAGATGATCGGCACGGCCATTCCGGATTTGGGGAGCGCTGCCATTGACCTGCTCAAGGACTCCTCGCTGCTGTTCACCATTGGAATCGTCGATACCATGGGGCTCGCCAGCATTTTGGTATCCAACAATTTCGGCATTCACCAGGCCGATATATATCTTGCGGTTGCGTTGGTGTATTGGGTCGCGACGCTTCTTATCGAGGCGTGCGTATGGCTGGTGAAACGAGCGAGCAGGTACTACCGATTGATTGCATTCCAAAACGAAGGGATCGTGGCGTGATGGACTGGAGCAAGTTCCCTGATGATCTGATTCAAATCGCCGGCGTCGTTCCGCTGGTGCTGGTACGCGCTCTTGCGATTCTTCTTATCTCAATCGTTTTTGGAACGATTTTCGCGTTCGTTTCCAGAGCGCGCATTCCGGTTGCTGCACAGGTTCTAGCAGTGTATTCGTCCTTTTTCCGAGGCGTCCCGATTCTTGTGCAGATTCTGTTCTGGTATTATTTCCTTCCCACCACAGTAGGCAGATCATTGGGGGCTTTGGGACTTTCCGCCCAGATCCTCAGCGCGGATGTAGTGGTCATCTTTACTTTTGTGCTGTGCTATAGCGCTTATCTGATGCAGACGATCGGCGCCGCGCTTTCCTCTGTGGATTCGGAGCAGCGATTGCTTGCCGAGACTTTGGGCTATAGCACGGTGCAGGCCCACATCCATGTGATTTTCCCTGAAGCCCTGGTATATGCGTTGCCGAACATCTTCAATATGTTCTTGAATATCCTCAAGGCGTTGTCTATGGGATTCGTTGTATCGGTGATCGATATTTTCGCCAAGGCGAAGATCATCGCGGGAACATATGGCGATTACATGGTGGTCTACGCCGCCGATGCGGTCGTTTATTGGGCGCTGTGCGGCATCTTGTATCTCATGCTCAATCAATTCGGCAACAGGCTTCGCGGCGGCAAAAGAGCCTATGCGGGTGAAGCGTGATTGCCGATAGAAGCTGATCATCGATCAGAAATTCCAAATTTTGAAAACAACTAGAAAAGGAGCAAACCATGTCTCTTGATAGGAAGCAGGCGTTCTTCAACATCCTCCATGGGGAGGGAGACGTGCCGTATCTCACCTCGGCATGGCAGCATTTCATCGGTCATGAATACGGCGCGGAAGCACAAGCCGAAGCGCATATCGATTTCGTGAAGAAGTGGGATTGGGATTATGTCAAGATCAATCCTCGCAGCGCATACTATTCCGAGACCTGGGGTGCGAAATTTGATCATGACGACTATGGGACGGGTCGTTCTCCGCGCTTGACCGTCACTCCGATCACAAAGGTTGAAGATGTGCAGAAGGTCGCTTATGTCGATCCGCAGCAGTCGGCTGCGCTGCAGGAGGAGCTGCAGGCCGCGAAACTGATTCACCAGTCGCTTTCCGACCGTGTGGTGCTGCAGACGGTGTTCTCCCCGCTGACGGTTCTGCTTGGGCTTGCCGCCTTGCCTCGTGTGAATCACCATCCCATTTACGGTAACGCTCCGGTGTTGACCCGCGATGAACTATTGTTCACCGATGTGGAGGCGACGAAGAAGGCATTGGATGCCATCGCGCGTACCTTGGCGGATTATGCGACGCTTCTGGTCACTCCCGTCGAACAGGGCGGTGCGGGCGCGGATGGTATTTTCTATGCGGAAACCGGTACGGCAAGTCGTTTCTACTTCAGCCATGATGAGTTCAAGGAGCTCTCCGAGCCTTATGATCGTATCGTGCTTGATGCGGTAGGGGACCATGTGAAATTGCTGCATACCTGCAAGGAACATGCGAATCCGGACTGGTTCACCGATTATCCGATTGACGCATTGCAGTGGGACGTCTTCTTGGAGGGCAATCCGAAAGCCACTGACGATTTTGACGCCACGCCAGTCGTCGGTCCGGCGTCCACGCTGATTGCCGAAGGCGCCGATCTGGACGCTCTGCGCCGCGAAGTGCATGAGACAATCGCCGAACGCGAGGGCAAGCCGTTCCTGCTCGCGCCTAGCTGCACGATTCCGCCTCATCCGGGTGACGGAAATCTGAGGATTTTGCGGGAAGCCTGAGTTTCCTTGCCATAGTGGCCTGTGATCGGGATGGAGTCCGAGCGCAGGCCATTTTTCGTTATGGAAAAAATTAATAGCGTTTTCAAGAACGCCGCGTTTGTCTAAGCCTGTAAACGACCATAAGCAAAGACTATAAGGAACATTGCGTTTCCTGAAGTGGAGTGTTGTTCAATAACAATCAACGCAGCGGAATACATCGCTGACTGCAAGCGCAAATCTCAATCAAAGGAATCAGACCATGACTTTCAACCGTCGTCAAGCTTTTCATGACATCGCCCGTCATCGCAAAACCGAGGCTCCATATCTGGTCGCAGCATGGCAGCATCTGGTCGGTCATGAATATGGTGCTGATGAATTCGCCGATGCGTACATCGATTTCGTGAAGAAGTGGGATTGGGACTGGGTCAAGATCAATCCACGCGCGATCTATTACGCCGAGGCGTGGGGATCCAGGTACGACCATAACGAATATGATGGCTATGTCATCCCCCGAAAGCTCGACGATGCCGTCAAGTCGCCGTCCGATCTCTCCAAGATTGTCGAACTTGATCCGAAGTCGAATGAAGTGCTTCGCCAGCAGTATGATTCCGCTGCGAAGATTCGCGCTGCGTTCACCGATCGTGCGGTGCTGCAATCGATTTTCAATCCGCTGAGCGTGCTGCTGCAGCTTGGCGACGTCCCGCTGTACCCGGGTGATGAATATGCGACTCCTTCTCTGACACGCGATGAACTGGTGTTCGACCATCCGGACGAGGCCAAGAAGGCGTTGACCAACATCGCCAATACTTTCGCCGCATACGCGTCCGCGCTGGTCACTCCGGTTGAACAGGGAGGAGCCGGTCTGGACGGCATCTTCTTCGCGGTGACCGGAACGGTGAGCGAGGGATACTTCACCAAGGAGCAGTACTCCGAATTCGGCGAACCGTATGACCGTATCGTGCTGGACGCCATCAAGAAGGCGAATCCGGATGCCGAGATTCTGCTGCACACCTGCCGCGCCTTCTCCAACCCGAACTGGTTCGAGGACTATGGTGTCGAAATCGTGCAGTGGGATCAGTACCTTGATGGCAATCCGCAGGTCGATACGCCATTGAAGGTCGTGCCGGTGGGCGGACCGAGCTATACGGACTTCGCCACGGACGGCGATGCCTCTGTGGTCAAGGCGGATATCGAGAAGGTAATCAAGCTTCGTGCCGGCAAGCCATTCCTGTTGGCTCCGAGCTGCACCGTTCCGACGCCGGCCAGTGAGGAGTCTTTGAAGGCCCTCGCCGACGCACGTCTGTGAAACGGATGTCGATTACAGGCAAGCGAGAAATAAGAGAGAGGAGCTTTTATGTCTCTGAAGTCGAATGCGAAGAAGGTTTTGGTCGCGTTGACCGCGGTCGGTGTATTGTCCGGACTGTCGGCATGCGGACTGGGCGGTGACAATTCCGGCTCGTCCTCGAACGGTTCCGACACTGTGAACATCGGTGTGCTGTATCCGAAGACCGGTCAGTATGCGGAATACGGCAAGATGTTCCAGCAAGGATTCGACCTTGCCGTCAGCAAGGTGAACAAGGATGGCGGTGTCCAGGGCAAGAAGTTGGGACTGAAGTATTACGATACGCAGTCCGACGCCAAGCAGGACGCGTCGATTGCTCCGAAGATCGCTGCGGACAAGTCAATCATCGCGGTTGTGGGCGACTATTCGTCTCCTGCTTCTTCCGCGGCTTCGCCGACGTTCCAGCAGGCCGGTTTGGTCCATTATGGTTTCAATAATTCCGCGCCGACTTTCACGGATACCGGTGACCATGTATGGACTCCGCAGATCGGTCAGGATCGTTATCAGAAGGCCAATGCCGATATCGTGGCGAAAAAGGCCAAGAAAATCTCGGTCGTCTACATCGAAAACGATTGGGGCAAGCAGGCTTATCAGTACTTCAAGGAGGAGGCTCAGAAGAAGGGCGTCGACATCGTCTATGAATCCTCGTATCTGCCGGATTCCACGGATCTTTCCCCGATTCTGATTCCCGCGCGCGACGCCAAGCCGGATGCGGTGGTCGATATCGGCTACGGTCCTGATGGCGCATTGGTGCTGAACACGTTGCGCGACAAGCTCGGTTATGAGGGCGAGTTCTTTGGCGGACAGGAAACCGAGGAATTCCTGAACCTCGCAGGCAAGAACGCCGAAGGCACTATCATCACGGGCAGCTTCTCCGCCACCGGTACCAAAGACAAGAAGGCCCAGCAGTTCGTCAAGGACTTCAAAACCAAGTACGGCAACAATCCCGGGAATTTCGAAGTGACTGCGTACCAGGCGATTATCGATTTGGCGCATGCGGCCAATAAAGAGGGCGCTACCCGTGAGGGAATTCAGAAGGGTCTGAAAACCATTACTGATTTCCCTCTGTACCAAGGCAACGGCGGTACTTTCAAATTCGATCAGAAGACACGCCGCGCCGACAACATCGAACCGATTTTGCTGATTGTCAAGAACGGTAAGTTCGTACAGTACTTCGGCGACTGATTCCATGAGCGTCGGTTCCCGGCAAGTGCTGCAAAGCCGGGAACCGACGCTCAGCTATGGGGTCCAGGACTCGAATGAGGGAATGGAAGAGAAACCGTAAATGATAGATACGTTGTTTTCAGGAGTGATTCACGGTAGCGCGTATGCGCTGGTCGCCGTGGGCATGTCATTGGTGTTCGGCGTTGCGAACGTCGCTAATTTCGCCCAAGGCTCATTGGTCGCCGTTGGCATGATGGTCGCATGGTGGCTTGGTTCTTCGTTGGGATGGGGCATTGTTCCGACTGTTGTCGTGGTGATACTCGTTTCCGCGCTGCTGGGATTGGTGCTGAACGTCGCGGTCATCTCTCCGTTGGAAGGTCGTAAGCCTATTGCCGCGTTGCTGGCCACAATCGGTGTGGGGCAGATTTTGGACAATGGTTTGCAGATTATTTTCGGACCTCAGACCCGTCCGTTCCCGAAGTTGTTGGATACATACAATCTGCATGCTTTCGGCATTCGTTTCGGTACTTCCGACATCATCATGGTCATATTCGCCGTCGTATCAATGCTGGGATTGTGGGCATTCCTCAAATACGGTAAGACAGGGCAGGCCATTCGAGCCACATCGCAAGATCCGGAAGCCGCCCGTCAGATGGGCATCCCGGTCAAGGCCATCCGCAATATCGCCTTCGTCATTGGATCGGTGCTGGCTGGCATCTCCGGCATTTTCGTCGGACTGTTCAACGGAAATATCAACCCGGCGAATGGCGGCACGATTGGCATGACCGCGTTTGTAGCCGCCACTATTGGTGGGCTTGGCTCCATTCCCGGTGCCGTGATCGGCGGTTTGGTGCTTGGCGTGGTCGAAGCGGCCGGTATTTCGTGGCTGGGAGACGGCGCGCATGATCTCATTACATTTGGTGCGCTGCTGATTATACTGATCATTCGTCCTCAGGGCTTGCTCGGAAAGAACGTGGACGTCAAGTCGGAACCGCTCACCGGTACATTCCTTGGTGGCGGACGGCCGATAGTTTTGCCTTGGTGGGGTAACCTTATCGCGGCTATCGCGTTGCTTGCCACTCCATTCTTCTTCAACGATTATCTCTCCGGCATCGGTACTCAGGTCGCGATTTACGCTATCGCCGCGGTCGGCCTGACCTTGATTTCCGGTTCCGCCGGACAGACGATTCTTGGCATGGCCGGGCCATTCGCGGTGGGCGCCTATGCTTCCGCGATTCTGACCACGCAGCTCAAATGGCCGTTCCTACTCGCCTTGGTAGCGGCGGGTTTGATTGTCCCCCTTGCGGGGAGCATCCTCACCTTCCCGGTGTGGAAGCTGGCCGGACACTACGTAGCCATCGCCACCATCGGCGTTGGCTACGTGATGGTGGCCATCATCCGTCTTGCCGAACCACTGACCAAGGGGTCGTTGGGCATTCAGGGCATTCCGTTCCCGAATGTGTTTGGTCAATCCCTCTATACGCAGCAGATGCAGTATCTGCTTGACCTGGTTGTGTTGATTATCGCCTTGGTGGTTGTCAGCCGCATCCGTTCCTCGCACTTGGGACATGTGTTCGAGGCTGTCGGTTCCGATCAGGACGCGGCTGAGGCATTGAGCATTCGCACGGGTGCGTACAAGGCGCTCGCCTACGCTTTGGCTGCTTTCTTTGCGGGGCTTGCCGGTTCATTGCTTGCCCATCAGTACACGTATATTGATCCAACCATCTTCAACGTGAACATGTCGCTGCTGATACTGACCATCATCGTGATGGGTGGTATGAATTCTCCGCTGGGAGCGGTGCTGGGCGCTGTGATTCTTATCGGTGGTCCTGAACTGCTGCGTTTCGCTACCGAAGCTCGCGTGCTGTTGTACGGCGTGTTGCTGGTTCTTGTCATTCTTTTCAGGCCTCAGGGTCTGTTCGCGAAGAAGGTGTGAGCATGAGTCTGCCAATCAATCCGACAAAAATTACCGAAGATGTACGGAACGTCCCCATCGATAAGGACGATTTGCACGGGGAGCCCGACATCGTGACTTTCGCGGCTGAGCATCGCCGCAAGGTCTTGGATGCCCCGGCTGTGCTGCAGGTGCGCAATCTCAGCAAATCATTCAATGGCTTGAAAGCGGTCAATAACATTTCGTTTGATTTGCATCAGGGTGAGGTCGTTTCGATTATCGGACCGAATGGTTCCGGGAAATCGACCACAATCAATTTGATTTCAGGCTTCATCAAGCCGGATTCCGGATTGATCGACATTGACAGTGAAACCGTTGCGGGCCTTAGTGTGCCGGATATTTCCGAACGAGGTCTCGCACGCACCTTCCAGAACGGGCGTGTGTTCGGTGGCCTGACGGTCGATGAAAACGTGGCTCTTGGCTTCCATAAGCGGCTGAATGCCCAGCGACCGTTCAAGGAATTGCAGCGTTATCCGGTCGTTCGTTGGCTGTCGCTGCTGGGCGAAACCGCACTTGCTTTGGTGCCCGGTCCGAAAAGCCGCCATGAAAACCAGGACGTTGATGAACGCGTGGGACGTGAAGTGGATCGTTTCAAAGAGCGCCTTGGCGATCGACGTGATGACTACACGTACACGCTTTCCTATGCGAACCGTCGTCGTACGGAAATCGCGCGTGCGCATATCAGTGAACCGAAGCTGCTGCTGCTTGATGAGCCGACCGCCGGCATGAACCAATCGGAAACCGCGGAGGTGCTGCAGCAACTACAGCATTTGAAGGCGCAGGGGCATACCATTCTGCTGGTCGAGCATAAAATCGAACTGGTGACGGCATTGTCCGATCATGTCATCGCCATGGATGGCGGCAGGATTATCGCCTATGGCGAGCCGGATGAGGTGCGTAACAATCCGCAGGTGGTCGAGGCGTATCTCGGCAAGCGTCAGGAAATACGCAAAACCACTGTGGCCGGTGGTCAGCAGGACATTCTCGCCAAGCAGAACGCCATCGAGGCTTCCGACGCCATCGCGACGGTGTCGGAAGTCAGGCCGGATGCCGATAAGAAGGAAGCGCCGCTGCTTGCGCTCGACGACGTCGATATCTACTACGGTCAGGTGCATGCGCTGCAGGGCGTGTCGATTGATGTGCCTAAGGGCGCCATCGTATCATTGCTCGGTGGCAATGCTTCCGGGAAATCAACAACGATGAAGACCATTCTGGGATTGAAGAAGCCTACCAATGGAAAGCTGATTTACGAGGGCGAGGATATCACTTCGTTGTCCACGCGGCATCGTGTGCAGGCTGGTATCGCGGCGGTGCCAGAAGCGCGCCGAATCTTTCCTGCCATGACGGTTGAGGAGAATCTGCTGACTGGCGCCTACACGCGTGGCCGTGATGATGATATCGCGGCGGATGTGGAACAGATGTATGCGCGGTTCCCACGTCTCAAGGAGCGCCGTACGCAGCAGGCCGGCACCATGAGCGGCGGCGAACAGCAGATGCTGGCTTTCGCCCGTGCCCTGATGAGCCATCCGAAAATCATCTGCATGGACGAGCCGACCATGGGCTTGTCGCCAAAGCTGGTGGAAGATGTGCTTGAGCAGATCGCGAGGCTTCGTGATGAACTTGGCGTGTCCGTACTGATGGTCGAGCAGCAGGCCGAACTGGCGTTGTCGATCGCCGACTATGGGTATGTGCTTCAGAATGGACGCATCCGTTTGCATGGGAAGGCTTCCGATTTGCTGCACAATCCCGCGGTCCAGGAAGCATACCTTGGCGGAGCCATCGATAATTGATGTCCATTGCGCGTTAGGAGAAGGATATGACTGAACAACGAGTGGCGTTCGTCACCGGAGCCGCCGGTGGGGTCGGCAACAAATTAGTGCGTACCTTGGCGTCCCAGCAGTGGCATGTGATTGCCGTGGCGCGCAGCACCGAACAGGTTACCGCCTTGAATGCGATCGATGGCGTGACGGCGTATGTGCTGGATTTGCTTGATAGCGGCAATCTGACGCAATGGACTAAACGGTTGGTTGCACAGAACGTGCCCAGCATCGACTTGGTCGCGCATGTAGCTGCAATCGCGCCGGTTGGTCCAGCCGCGCAAAGTGATGCGGAAACATGGAGCAACACATTGAAGACCAATGTCGAGGCGCCTGCACTGCTCAATGCCGGTTTGTTGCCTGCGGTTCGCAAGGCCCAAGGTACCATTGTGTTCGTGAATTCCGGTGCGGGGGAGCGTGCCGTGGTGAATCATGCGGTTTACGCGTCCTCGAAGCATGCGCTTCGGGGTTATGCGAATACGCTCCGTATTGAAGAAGCCCCGCATCGGGTGCGCGTGAGCACAGTATATCCCGGACAAATTGCCACGAAGATGCTTCGTGGCATAGACGCGAAGCTCGGCGTCGCATTCAAGCCCGAGGATTATATTGATCCGCAAACTGTGGCGGACTCCATTGTGTGGATTGCGAACGCTCCTGCCGACGCGCATCTGACCAACGTCGATTTGCGTCCAAGGCAGGAAGTCTCCGCAAAATTCAATGTGTGATTGCTCGCTTTCGGCAATCTCCAATGTCATCCGGCGTATGCAACGCGTCAGCATGTTATGTGTGGATGAATCGTCGTAATCATCGCTGGACTTGGTTCACGCGATGTCGGTAGAACGCACAGGTGGTGCGTTTGCATGATGCGCAAGGTGTCGCTTGCCGACAGGATGCAGCATAAAATGTCGCTATGAGGATGAATCGGTTAGGATTCCTCCCGTGGCGACATTTTTTACCTTGCGAAATGTCGCTGCGGGAGATTCCTCACGTTTTTCGTCTGGAAAGCGACGTTTTTGTCAGTATATGGATGTTTCGTTTTAACCGGCCAGTATATCGGTCGCATTTTGTCTTTCATGACTTAGCTGTGATTATGCGTGGAAAACGTTTGGCTTCCGTGGTTTGATAGCGTTCCATCCATAAATGTTTATACGCTCTATAACCAATACCGATAAGGTACGGCGCGTGCCGTAAGACAGGAACGGGTTAGATAATTGATGATGACCGCGCAAAGGGCGCACAAAGAAACATCAAACCCAAGGGGGTGCACATCATGACCAGGTTCAACACTCAGCTCGTCCATGGCCT
>ERZ808266.592-NODE-592-length-12233-cov-68.160371_pt1 | contig 12233 bp, 15 predicted proteins | sample MGYA00521278_ERZ808266 | MGnify/ENA primary metagenome ERZ808266 (study PRJEB31516, sample SAMN03275591) | gut metagenome | biome: mammalia-associated habitat; material: feces | host: Papio cynocephalus | place: Kenya | collected 2012-08-02 ... | reverse complement strand
GAACGCCAAAAATTACCATGGGAATTCAGTAAATAAATTCCAAATCCTATCCACTTCCTGCCAATTCCCAATATTGTAAATGTGCACCATTCATATCCACTTCCTGCCAATTCCCATTATTTCCAACCACTTCCATCAATTAGGAAACGCCTACCAATTCCCAATATTGTAAATGAGTACCATTTGTATCCACGTCTTGCCAATTACCAAACATTCCAGTTACTACCAAATCCTAGCCACTTCCTGCCAATTCTCATTATATCTACTGTCTATACACTTTGTATACTGTAATATTATACAAATATCTTTGTGCAAAATGCCTATTGACTTTTTAAAAATTTTCATGTATAATGTCACTAGAAACAAAATGAAAGGAAGTTATTTTATGGATGCAATTATGACAGCGGTTTCCACTGTAGGATTCCCTATTGCCATTTCCTGCTATTTGTTGTACACCCAGACAAAGTACATGCAGGCTATCAAATCTGCGTTAGATAACAATACTAAAGCAATTAACGATCTGTCTCAAAAATTGGAAAGAGTTGATAACTAATGATATTCAGACCATTTGATTATTGGCACACTGGTATTTTTTCCTATAATGATTATGACCCTAAAGCAAAAGGCATAAGGGATAAGCCCCGGAATTTTGAATCCAGAATGTCAGAATTTTTCAACACAACAGCGGTCATGTTCCAATGGGACACACCAGATATTGAAATCCCAATTTTTAGGCTGGAACAGTATTTGCAGTGCTATGGCTGGGCGTGTGTGATTACAAAAAACGACAAAAAGCTAGTTGTTTCTGGAAATTGCGCTGGATGGTTGGGAGAATGGACAGAATACTATATGCCAGCAGGTGTGATTGTCACAAACCCATATGCACAAGAATTTAACGGACAGTATTATTTTTCAGACGATAACTGCGTTCTTATTCGCAACGATTCCGAGTTTTTGGGTCTGTACCCCATGTTTGCAAGGGCTTGTGAAATGTTGGTTGAAAATGATATAACCATTCTTAACGCATTGGAAAATTTGCGCATTATGAATATTTATTATGCAGAAGATTCCAACACAGCCAACGCTTTTACTCAAATGCAAAAAAATCTGAAATGGGGTAAGTTGTCTACAGTTTTACAAGCTGTTAAGTCCTGGATGAATGGGGAGTCTAAACCCCTTGGGGTTCTTCCAGTAAATGGAGTATGTACAACGTACATGCAACAGTTAATTGAAATCGCAACATATATTAGGGGTAGTTTGTACAATTCAATCGGATTGCAATCCAATTGGAACATGAAAAGGCAATCATTGTCAGAAAATGAAATAGGCGCTAATGATGACATTTTAAAACCATTGGTGCAAAATATGTTATTGTGTAGGCAGGACGCCGCAAAAAAATTGGGTTGGACTGTAAAACTCAATGATATTTGGGAACATATTGAGCAAAGGGGTGATACTAGTGAATCTGTTAGAACTATATCCGACACTGACCGGGATATTGACGAAAATGCCGGCGGTTCCGTGGAATGACAGTTTGAATATTACAGCAGAACAAGCAGATATTTCCTTTTTCGTTCAATGGGGGTCAATTTGTCCGTCATGGTACATTTTGCAAAAAGTTACTAGTGATGGCTCAATTACAGATTCTGTAAAATCGCAAGTTGCAAATGCAATTTATTCAATGTATTCTGACGAATGGAAAAGACTTGCAAAGATTTTTTCCGTTAATTATGAAGTATTGAATAGTGCTAACGAAAAAACTGTTACTGAAATAAATGATAATGAGCATTTCAATCACGGTCATACAGTGAATATCACTAGTAGCGGAAATTCCAGTTTATGGGGGTTCAATTCTTCAACGGGAACACCGAGTGATTCAGATAGTAATGAATCAAATACTATAAATTCCGGAATTGACACAAACACCCGGGACAATGTGCACACTTTGACCAGAACAGGGCAAACAATTCCGGCTCAAGATTTAATTTCTAAAGAGTGGGAGGTCTGGAAGAAAAACTATTTTGCAATTGTTTACAACGATATATTAAAGGTGATTGCATCGCCTATTTATGAAATGGAGGATTTTTGAAATGAAAGTTAAACAGGTAGCAACACTGTTAAACACGGTGTATAATGAAATTATTGGTGAATCTGCCCTTGTAAAGGAAGACCTTTCCAATATCGTGGATGTTGGGCGTGAAATTACCAGTTCCACCCAGTGGGGCGATAATTTCGACAAGTTTGTAGGCAAGTTGATTGACCATGTGGGGCGTGTTATTTTCGTTGACAGAACATACCAGCCTGACGATTTGGGACTACTCCGTGATTCCTGGACTTATGGAAGTATTTTGCAGAAAGTCCGGTGTGATGTAGGGGACTATGTCGACAATAAGGCATGGCAGTTGGCAGACACGCAGAAACCCGATTTTTCCGATTTGTTTGATTTTGACAGTGCACCCACTGTAATGGCAAAATATTTCAATATGAAAACAACATTCCGGGAAAAAATTTGCATTACAAGGGAACAGGCTGAATCTGCCTTCCGTTCAGCTGAAGATATGAATAGATTTATTTCCATGATTGAAAATCGTATTCAGATGAAAATGAATCTAGCGACAGAGGCACTCGCGTACCGAACCGAAGCTAATTTGATTGCTGAAAAGCTTTGGAGCGGCAACAATGTTGTCAACCTTTTGCATGATTACCATGTAGAAACAGAAGATACATCTGTCACATCCGATAATTGGAAGACAAAGCCGGAATTCTTGCGGTTTGTTTCCAATAAGTTGCAGATGTATAAAAAGCTGATTGCAAAAGCGTCCATGCTGTTCAATGATGCTGGTTACACCACTTTCACACCCCCGGAAAAACTTAGGATGTATGCGCTTACAGATTTTGCAAGTGCCATGCGGACGCATTTGTACGGCAACACCTATCATACGGAATTCGTGGAAGTTGATGGATATCATGAAGTACCGTATTGGCAGGGCATGGGAACAAGTGCGTTGTATGATGACCGTTCAATGCTGAATGTAATTCCGGCATCACAGGCAGGAAATGACAGTGCACAGATTGTACAAGATGGTATTATTTTTGTAATGCAGGACGATGAAGCCGCTTTGATTTGTTGCGAACAGAATCCAGTTGACAGTCTTTACAATCCGGAAGGACGTTTTTACAAGTATTTCTATTCGGCAGATGCTAGTTATTATAACGATTTGGCAGAAAATGTAATAGTGTTTACAGTTTCTGAATATTACTATGTTCCACTGTCAACAGAACCCTCCGATTGGTCAACTGAATACAGCAGTTACTACGTTTTGACAAATGGGGAGTACGTACAGAATACGTCCGAAACGTTCAACGCAAATACCAGGTATTATAAAAAGTCGTAGTAGAAAATAGGCGGTGTATTCCGCCTATTTCTATATGGAGGTAATAATGAACATTAAACTATTATCATATTCCGAACCTAAAAACAGCGTGAAGAAAAGCTATGCAACATGGGCAAATTTAACAGGTTCGATGCGTGATGCACTAAATGTGGTTGACCCTGTTTTTTTAGTCCAGGCAAGTACACAATTTGACAAAGCAAATGCGGTATATTGTGAGGAACTAAACCGCTATTACTTCATTACAGGGAAAAATTGGGTTCGTAATGGATTATTGGAAATTTCTTGTCATGTGGATGTTCTGACAACGTACCAGAGTGATATATGGAATAATTCGGGAATCATATCAAGAAATGCTAATTTATTCAATGGTTATCTTCCAGACACTAAACAAAAGATTTTCCAGTATGATAAAATGCAAATTAAGGTGTTTCCTAGGGAAATTTTTGGCGATACAAATGTTTTAATTACAGTGGGGTGATTTTATGGATATTATTCGTTTGGGTGTTTTTGACAATGAAACAGGTCGACAAAAATATGTAAAAAAAGTTGATACTGGTTTTTATAATAGTTCCGGTTCATTAGCGCCTTTTTTCAGCGACCCCATACCAACATATATAAATAATGTGGAATATTACACCAGCATTATAAATGTACATGCAAGTGAACCCCAATTGAAAGGAACATTAACACCGGGTACTTCCATATTGGATCTAATTGGTTCTGATGTCAACGAGCCGCAGAAAATATATGTAATGAAAAATGATGAAGAAAATACAGAAAATTATTTAAGTGCAACTGTTACTACGGATTTATTCACAAAAATGTTTTATCATGTTGGCACGAATAGTATTAGGCAAGCACTTACTACGGTTAGTATCGTGAGAGAGAACGGTAATATACGCATGGCAAGTTATTACACTTTAATAAATAATGTTCAAGTAGATTTTGTAGGCTGGTTATATACCCGACAAACAGGTCAATTGGATTCACAAGGAGCTCCTACTGTCCAGGTTACAGGGGTTTTTGTTGACTATAAATTTTGGGAACAAGGAAAGGTACCCCCCTTCGGTGATTCAACCCCCGGCGGTGTAATTGGCGGCTACGGTACATATGATGATACATCAGACAATTTCCCAATCCCCCCCAACAGATTAAATGACGTGTATGGTAGTATTTTGTCAAATGTATCAGGTAAAATCCAAATGTACACCCTGGATTCTACCGCTTACAGCGCATTCCTAGGGAAAATTTACACAAGCGATTTTTGGGACTATTGGAAAAACACAATATTTAATCCCATTGACGGTATTTACAGTTGTATCCGTGTACCGTTTAGCGAACTTGACTTGACCCGGACTGCTGTTGCTAAAATTAACGTTTCTAACACAGAACTTGAAATTTTAGCAGGTGCTTACAGAGTTACTAATAATTTTGTTTATGACAAGATAATTATTTCCAACTATGCAATTGATGAATATTTTGGTAGTTTCCTTGATTACGCCCCACATACTACATGTGAATTATTTATTCCTTTTTATGGAACAGTAAACCTAGATATAAATGAAATTATGGGAGGGAATATTTCCATTACTAGAAGAAATAATTATGTAAATGGTGACTTTGTTGTCTTTGTGCAATGTACTAACAGATTCGGTGTTATAGTCACACATGCTTATGCTGGAAATGCAGCCATGACATTGCCAATTACTGCCGGGAATGACGGCTCCCCCAACAGAATACTTGACCTCGTTCAAGGTGTGGCAAATTTGGCAATGGGAAATTATGTGGGGGCAGGGTCTTCAGCGGTAAATGCATTAACAGAAAAAGGAAGTACTTCAACGGTTCAAAAATTATCCGGCGGTTCTGGTTGGAATGCAAGCCACGATTTTGCTTTAATTTTCCGTCGTGTGTGTCCATCTAATCCAGAGAATTACACAAAAGAAAATGGTAGACAAGCGGATGAATTTGTAAAATTTTCTGAACTGTCGGGGTATACTGAAGTATCTGCCGTTGATATGAAATTTTCATCCGGTAAAATCACATCAGCAGAAATTGACGAAATCAATAATTTGTTAAAACAGGGGGTATTTTTCTAATGTTTAGTGAAAGAATCCGAAAGCCGGAAAAAGGAAATAAATACTATACTACAAAGGATTGTGGAGGATGGAACCCATGTATAAAAGGCAAGCCCACAGACAAAGATTGTAATGTACTGTCAAATTGTGTTGGGTACACTGTAGGCAGATTCAATGAATTACACAACAGAAAATGTTGTGATTTGCTAGGAAGTAAAAATGCAGGATTGCTTGTAGAATTTTGCAAACCGCAAGGGCTGTTGTTTGATTCATCCACACCGCATACAGGTGCTGTGATGGTATGGCAGAAAAAGAACGGTGCGGGGCATTGCGCCATTGTTGAAAAAGTTGTAAATGAGCATACAGTAATAACCAGCGAAAGTGGTTACAACTCTAAAATTCCATGGTGGAGAAAGGAAAGAAAACGGGGCAATGGGAATTGGGGGTGTGGTTCTGCTTATACTTTCATTGGATTTATTTACAAGGAGGACGTGGAAAATATGGTTAAAATGGGCTCGGTGGGTGCTGATGTAACTAAGGTTCAAATTAGACTGCGCACGTTAGGATATTTTGATAGTTTGTGTGATGGGCATTTTGGAAAGAAAACACTTGGCGCTGTCCTAGCATTCCAGAAATTGAATGACTTAGTAGTTGATGGGATTGTTGGTAAAAACACGTTAAAGGCATTGGGGCTTAATTAAAAAATAGCCGGGTATTAACCCGGCTATTTTTAGTCATTTTTTACAGGTGCCCCACACCACATTAAATAATTACGAAGCGTTTCACCTGTCATATTGTCAGAATAGTATAAATTATCCTTTTTAAAAATTTCTGCTATTTTCCTCTGTACTGGTAAAAATGGTTTGTTAATTCGCTTGAACCAGTTGGGCTTAGCGATAGGTTTGTCGCTATAAATTAAATCATTGTCAGTATCTTTTAACGGTGTGGTTTTTGGATTTATGTCAATAAACGTCATTCCGTCAATATACACCACATTGCATTGCAGCACTTCCTCGTCAAATACTATAAAAAACCGGAATTTTACATCATTGGAATAATAAGTATATGGGCATGTTGGATAAGTGGAGGTTTCAAAATCGCCGGATGTTATCATTTTTGCGTGGGGATTGTCAAATTGAAAATATTCATTTGACGCTTTTTCCTCAACTGGACTATCAGCCCACAATGCAGAAATATAGGGTTTCTCTTTGTTGTTTTTGTATATTGTGATTTTTCCTTTTTCTTGCTTTGTAATGTGCTTCATTCCCATATTGCGGAAATATGGACAGTTGGTTGAAACTGTATTTCCAAGTAGGAATATTTTAGCGAAATTATTCAAACGCACCAATGTAGAAATTGCATTCAAAAACAAGGCAAATTCTCCTGGGGCGTATCCAATTCTGGAAATAAATTCATCGAATACGACTAGCCCAATATTTTCTGGATATACCCCACCTTTGTCATGTTCCATGTCAGTTAATGCGAATCCGTAGCAAAATGGGTCGTTTTCGTGCTCTATTTCACCTTTTGAATTTTCATATGCAAGATAAAACATTTTAGATTTATACAATACTTTATCATATTGCCCTCCTGTTAATTTGGATATAATACCTCTATTTGTCAAACCCCCAAAAAATTGGGATGCCGTTTTTACGGTGAAATCTGTTTTCCATCTTCTGATAATTGACATTTTTTCGCCATACAACACATATCTTAACAATCCGGCGGAAAGTGTTCCATAGCTTTTCCCGTTTGAACGCTCACCCCAAGCAAGATTATACAGCGTACCACATTTAAATTGAGGTATGGGGTTATAAAAACCCATATCACCAATAATTTCCTGCAACATAGTCAAAAATTCTTTTTCTTGAAATCGCTTTTCTTGTTTAATCAATTGTAAACCCCCCTATCTTATACAGAAAATCTATGAAATTTTCTGAAAGACTCATGTTATAAAATCCATTTTCTAGGTGAACGCTTGACAACTCGCAATATTTACCAACTTTGCCGTTGTAATCTGCAACATATCCAGTTTGCGGATTGTCTAGATATGTGTGTGTCAGTTTTCCACATTCCCCTGCCGGGAATACTAATTTATTAGTAAAATGTTCGATTGCTTTCTTACCGTATGTTTTTTCCAAATACTTTGCACCGGCTTTTTTTCCAACTCCTGCACATGTTAATGTAATTTTACCTTCTTTTTCTGTAATATAACGTTTTGCGCCTAGTGTCTTGAATCTGCCGTACACGCCTTCAAAATCCCACACGCCTATTAAATGTTTTTTACCGTTTATATCCGTTGGTTCAAATTCTTCAAAATCAAATTTATACCATTCGCACACTTTTTTAATTAAATCAATGCAATATGCATTGTATTTTTCGATATAATCAATATGTTTTTCATAGTTTGTAATTTTTATACTATCGGTGTCACTGTATTTGTAGTCAGAACCACATGCTAAAATTCCAGTCCATAAATTCCGCCGTGCGTGTGCAGTCACATATACCCCCCACGGGTAGAATAAAAATCTTCCATATTGATTATTATAGGAATTTAAAGCCTTTTCAATTTCTGGATATTCTGGATCTTCCCAACCGTCAGAATACTTGTTTTCTTCTCGGATAATGTTGGTAACAGCCATGCCATACAGGCTATTCAACATGCCCTTTGCTTTCAAATATTCTTCCTCCTTTCCAACCACTCCTTTTAATTCCGTTTTCTTCTTGTATAACTCAAGTATAATTTTCATAAATTCTCTTGGTAAATATCTTCTATCATATATGTAAAAATCTGCAAACTGGACAGAATCAAATGTGTATGTTTTACGAATTATATCAAAATCTATTTCGGTAATACAAACGGTTGCTTGTGGTGCGCTGTATATTCTGCCATTATTTAGAATAGTCTCGTCCGTTATTTTTTCCTCTATTTTACTAAATGACAAATAATTATCTGGTGTGCCCGGCTTTGCTTTTAAATTGGTAAATCGCACTTTAAAAATGCAGCAGTATTCTTTCAGATACTCTTTTGCTTGCTCTATGCTTTCAATTTTTACTTTAACACCCTTTGACATTGGAAAATATTGTGTCAACATTACGAACGGATAACTACTGGTAAAATCAAAACTCGCTACTTTTTCAAATATTCTTCCTATTGCATGGAAATTTGCATGCGTGAACCCCCCAATAAATGCCCTGTGGACAATTGAATACTCGTCCTTTTCAAGTGTAAGAGACTTTATTTTCTTCAAATATTTTTTATTCTTGATTAGAATTTCTTTACAGTGTCTTCTTACAAAACCCGTTGCTGTCAATGGTATGTTTACTATACTACCCTCTTTTTCCATCTGTTCCCATATATATGCTACTACAATTCTAACATCATTAACCATATACGGCAATTCAGATTTTTTTATTTCAGTTTCAGAGTGTCTTATTTTGGAATAGTCTAAATCCCCCACTAATTTTTGTATTTTATGTTGTGTTAAATTTTCTGCTAACTTTTCCAGGTTATAACCGGATAGAATATAACTGCATTTGAATAATATACCTTCATTTGTCAATGCCGATATTGGGGTTCGCCGTTTAATTGCAAACACTTTTTTCCAATCAAACCATTTCCGCATGAATTGAAATTCATATGATAGATTATGTACATATATTGTCAATACACGTTTGCTTGTTATTTTGAATATTTTTTGTAGTATTTGTATTACGTCAAAAAATTCTTTCCATGTTCTCCCTATGATTGTGTTTTCCTTTATTTGCAACTGCCACACATAAGCAATAGACGTTTTTTCGTCATTTTTATTATAAAAACTGGACGTTTCAATATCAAAACTGCAGGGCAGTTCTATATATTCTATGTTCTTCTTTTCAGTGGTGCTAAATTGTGGTATTGGCATTTTATGTACTGTATTGATGGTATATATTTCCTCTGAAAAGTTTAACATAAATACCACCTCCTAGTCAAACCACTCAAACGGTCTCGAAAAAGACTCTGCTTGTTTTCTTTCTTCTTCCTCCGTTTCAAAACGTTTGTTAACAAAAAACATTTCAACCACATTATACAATTGTTCTTCTGTCTTTATCCTATGTAATGCCATTGTTTTTTTAACAATGTTTATAGCATCTTTATATGTCAGAGCGTCATAATAATCTGATTTATAATAAACATCATATAACACTTTTTTCAATAAAGCCTCGTCATTTGGATTAAATTGCTTTCTGCCCTTGTAGTCTCCTAAAAGCTGCTTGTCAATTTTTTTCTGGTTTTTCTTTAGAGCGTCTTGTAGCTTCAGCTCTTGACGTTCTTTTTTTCTTAACTCTGTTGCGTATCTGTCTTTTCTTGCTTGTTTTGCTAATTGCTGTATTTGCCTTTGCGCCTTCCTCTTTTCTTTTGCCTGTTGTTTCCTTATTTGTTGTTTCTTTTCTTTTACCGATAATTTATCAGCAGTAGCACCCCTTTTAGGGGGTGCTTTCCTGGTGCCAACTTTCTTTTTCAGTTTAGCCATCGTCTTCTTTCATGCCGTCCATGATGTTACGCCATGCCACAACCTCCGCTACTTCATCAAACACTTTTTCCAAGTCTCGGAAAAATTGCTTTCCAACTTCAACGCTCTGGCAATTGGCTTCTGCCGTCCTCTTGTTAATAATGTGAATCAATCTATACATTCCGAAAAAAGTCATTTCTTACCCTCCATAAATTCCATGTACGTAAAATTCAGTCCGTCAATAATACGAACTACCTTGTACCCAAAAAACTTACAAATTTTTACAAATTCGTTTTGCGTTGGGTATAGTCCTAAATCCTGGTATTTTCTGATGCATAAATAGTTAGCCGCCTGGATGGAATCAGTTGTTAAAAATACCTGGATTGTTTTGCCGTCTTTGTAACCAACTGCAATATATTGTTTGCTCATCGTAACCACCTTTCCAGGGCATTTGCCCTGGGTTATTTTTCAATTACTGCCTGCAATGTCAAATACGACACGTCAGCAGATTTATTTACCTGCTTAATGCGGAATTTTCTGGGATGATCCCATGTGTCCGGCAACCCGAATGCCTGTACAATGTTCCTCAGCGCATTAAATACGCCAACAGACGTGCATGCGTACCCCTTTCCGTCTGAATCAATTAGCGTGATATGGGGCGCTGTGTTCACTTCTCCAGTTTCCTTGTTGACCACATCAACCATTGTAATGGCAAAATGTGCTAACTCAATATCCTGGTTGATGCAGTCCTTTACCCTGAACTCGGGCGCTGTCGTTGCGTTGTACACAATTGCCTTGTTTTCTTCCGTTTCTACCGGCATAGTACAGTAACTTCCTACTTCTTCCATGTTCTTGATTGTCAGTGCAAAGTTTTCCATATTATACTTTCTGCCCCTGTTACCCTGGGGCGCAAGGTATTTGCGAAATGTGGGTGTATGTAAATTGATTGTTATTTTTATTTGTGGGATTGTGACCACAATTCCGCATTACCCCGGCTTACGCCGGGTCACTCTGCGTATTAAAATATCCGTCCGGCAGCTGTCTGATAGTGCCATTTTCTATCATATAATCACCCACATACACCAAATGCATTATATTCATGGTTTCGTAAACGCATTCATTCAGCGTAAATCCTCCGGGGTGTTTCTCCAATTTCCACCATCTACACCAATGGCGGAAAGGGTACTGACACGGTTTGTCATATTCTGCTAAAATCTTTTTAGCGAAAACTGTAGAAATTTTTTTCATGACTATTCGCCCCGTTGGATATAATAGGAAATGTCGTTTTTGTGGGATACGATGTACCCGATTCCAAATCTGCCCCAATATGGGTATACCCCATACGGCATGTCTGGAAATCTGCGAATGTGTCGTTTTGCCGAATGATGATATTTACACCCCTCCATCCGCAAAAACGAATAAAGTACGTCGCTATAATCGATAGGATCTGGTTTTTTTGATTCGCCCACCACAATAGCGGCGTGCTTCAACATTTCAAAAATTTCATATGTTGTATACATTATAAAACACCCTCTTTCTGGTATAATCTAAGATTGTGTCAAAATCCGAATTGGTAGTGACCTCAACACCGTCCGCGTACCGGATAGCATGGGCTATAAACACCCCATTAGCGGTGTATATCCACACCTTATCCGCACCTGTTTGCTGTAACCAGAAACGGGCATTCCGGTTTTCTACACGCCTGTTATAGCCGTCCTCACCGTTTTTGCTGTAGATTAATACATATTTTTTCATGTTTTCCTCACTTTCTGCGGAAATTAGCCTTCCGCCCTGCGTTGTGTTTCTTACTGTAATTTATTATACCACACTTTTTAAAAAACGTCAACCCCTTTTTGCTGTTTTCTCAAAATTTTTTTAATTTTACTAAAATTCATAAAAAGATATTTTATGGGAATAAGATAAAAGATGTTTCGTAAAATTATATTACAATAAATAATCTAATAATTAAATGTGTTTTATATTTTCTTCCATAAATATTTTCGTTGTTTAAGTAGGAAATGTTAGAAATATTTGCGACTATTGGCAAATAATAGGAAATGCCTAAAGTTGAAATCAAATGGAAATATTGGAGTTGTTTGGAATTGGTAGGGCTTGACAGGAAATAGGAGAACCTGGATGTAATGGGAAATGGCAGGAAGTGGCTATTAAATGGATATATTTGTCATTGTTGGGAGTTGTTGGGAATTGGCAGGAAGTGGCTAGGATTTGGAATTTATTTACTGAATTCCCATGGTAATTTTTGGCGTTCA
>ERZ808266.588-NODE-588-length-12279-cov-3.880481_pt1 | contig 12279 bp, 7 predicted proteins | sample MGYA00521278_ERZ808266 | MGnify/ENA primary metagenome ERZ808266 (study PRJEB31516, sample SAMN03275591) | gut metagenome | biome: mammalia-associated habitat; material: feces | host: Papio cynocephalus | place: Kenya | collected 2012-08-02 ... | reverse complement strand
ACAAACGTTGCGCAAGGACAAGATAGCCGAGGTCGACAAGGCGTTCGGGGCGTTTCCGGGCGACGACAACCTGCTGAAAACCGCCGATGGCCGCCTCGCTTTCGCTTGCATTCGCTACGGCAACGTGGCCCTGCTGCCACAGCCAATGGCCGGTGAGGGCAAGGACGAGTTCAAGATCGTGCACGGCACCGACAAGTGCCCGCCACATTCCTACATAGCTCCCTATCTCTGGATTCAGCATGGTTTCAAGGCCGACGCGCTCATCCACTTTGGCACGCACGGCTCCTTGGAGTTCACGCCGCGCAAGCAGGTGGCCCTCAGCGATGAAGACTGGCCGGACCGCCTCGTCGGCGCGCTGCCGCATTTCTATATATACACCATCGACAACGTGGGCGAGGGCATGATAGCCAAGCGGCGCTCTTATGCCGACATCATAAGCTATCTCACGCCGCCGTTCCACGAGAGCGGACTGCGCGACACATACAAGCAGCTGTCCGACAAGATACGGCAGTTCGACGCAGCCAAGGGCGACCGTCGGCAGTTGCGCAAGGACATCAAGCAACTCGCCGTGAAGCTCGACCTCTGCAAGGACTTGCGTCTCGACACCAATCCAGTCGAGCCTCTCACCGACGACGAGGTGGCGCAGATTGAGAACTATGCCGAGGAGATAACCAACGAGAAGGTCACGGGTACCCCTTACACCATGGGCGTGCCCTATGCCGACGAGGACATACGCACGTCGGTCTTCGCCATGACCACCGACCCGATAGCCTATTGCCGCTACAATCTCGACCGCATGCGCGGACGCGTGGGCAAGCTCGGCAAGGCGGCGTTCAACGACCGCTACCTTGCCCAGGCAAAGCAGACCGTGGCAAGTCTCTACGGCAACGCGTCGGGCGTGAGCGACCAAATGATATGCAACGTGGCAGGAATCACCGAGGCCGAACTGCGAAAGTCGCGAGAGGTTATCGCGTGGAAGAACGCCCCGAAAGGCATGCTCGCCATGATGATGGCCATGTCGAAGAAGCAGAAGAACGGCAAGAAGGCCGGAAAGGGCGGCATGGCCGACATGATGTCGAAAATGGCCAACGCTAGCAACGACGTGCCCGAGGCCAAGAACAACCCCATGGCCAAGTTCATGCGCTACCAGATGCGAAAGATGCTCGCCAAGGGCGACCCCTCGCAGATGATCGAGGTGGCGCGCAAGATGGGTGCGTCTGAGGCCGCACTGAAGAAGATGAGTGCCGCCATGACCAAGAAGAAGCAGGGCGGCATGGGCATGATGGGCGGCGACAAGCCCAAGTATGACCGCAAGGAGGTGGAAATGGCAGAGGCCATCAGCCAGGTGGAGACAGCCCTGAAGAACGTGGGCGCATATCGCCGGGCACTCCACGACAGCCCACAGGCGGAGCTCGCGTCTATCCGCAATGCCCTCAATGGCGGCTACACGGCACCGTCGCCAGGCGGCGACCCCATTGTCAACCCCAACACCTTGCCCACGGGCCGCAACCTCTTCGCCATCAACGCCGAGGAGACTCCCACGGAGGATGCCTGGGAGAAGGGCGTGGAACTTGCCAAGGCTACCATTGCCGACTACCGGAAGGCTCACAAGGGCCAGTATCCGCGCAAGGTGAGCTACACGCTGTGGTCGGGCGAGTTCATACAGACGGGCGGTGCGACGATAGCGCAGGTGCTATACATGCTCGGCGTGGAGCCTGTGCGCGACCGCTATGGGCGCGTCAACGACCTGAAGCTCATACCGTCGAGGGAACTTGGCCGTCCGCGCGTCGACGTGGTGGTGCAGACCTCTGGCCAGCTGCGCGACCTTGCCGCCTCGCGCCTGTTCCTCATCAACCGCGCCGTGCGGATGGCGGCAGCCGCCAGCGACGACAAGTACGACAACATGGTGAAGGACGGCGTGGACGAGTCGGAACGTTACCTCATCGACAAGGGTGTGCCGCCGGCTGAGGCGCGCGAGATTTCAAAGTATCGCGTGTTTGGCGGTGCTCAGGGTGGCTATGGCACCGGCATACAGAGCATGGTGGAGAAGGGCGACGCTTGGGACAATGACCGCCAGATAGCCGACCAGTACATAAAGAACATGGGAGCCTTCTATGGCGACCAGGAGCATTGGGAGGCTTATGCCGACGACGCTTTCAGCGCCGCGCTGACACGCACCGACGTGGTGATGCAGCCCCGCCAGAACAACACGTGGGGCGCGCTGAGTCTCGACCACGTGTATGAGTTCATGGGCGGCATGAACCTTGCCGTGCGCCGGGTGACGGGCAAGGACCCCGAGGCTTACTTCGCCGACTACCGCAACCGCAACGACTACCGCGTGCAAGACTCGAAAGAGGCCATCGCGGTGGAGGCGCGCACGAAGCTCTTCAACGAGAAATACGTGAAGGAGTCGCTCAAGGGAGGCTCCACGTCTACCGACGCCCTTGCCGAGATGGTGCGCAACACCTATGGCTGGAACGTGATGAAGCCAAAGGCCATCAGCCGGGACATGTGGAACGAGATCTACGATGTCTACGTCAGAGACAAGTACCGTCTTGGCGTTCACGAGAAGATGGGCGCCACCAATCCTGCCGCCATGCAGGAGATAACGGCCACCATGATGGAGACGGCGCGCAAGGGCTACTGGAAGGCGTCGCCCGAACAGCTCAGGGAAATAGCCAAGGTGCACACGGAGTTCACGAAGAAGTATGGCGCGAGCGGCTCCTCGTTTGAGGGGGGCAACCGGAAGTTGCAAGACTTCATAGCGAGCAAGGCCGATGCCGCCGACGCGCAAGCCTATCGACAGGACATGAAGGCGCAGCGGCAGACCATCGCCGACAAGAACGCTAAGGGCATGGTGATGAAAAAGCAGACCGTGCAAGACGGTGAGCGGATGGAGAAGCAGGGCTTCAATGGGCTCTACGTCGTGGTCATTGTCCTCGTGGCGTTCGTCGCCCTTGCCATCATCGTGCGCAACAAGCGCAAGAAACTGTAGCGGCTTATGGAAATACTGATATATGCATTGATGGTCTTTGTCCTGCTGAGCTGCGCGTTCAAGCTCAGTCAGTGGGGCTGGGCCGCGAGGATGGTATTCGGCTTGTCGCTCGCCGCCTTCGTGGTGTGGAGCGAGCAGTATGCCGTGCTGCAGTCGAAGACGCAGCTTGCCGACTATCTCGCCAACGTCGCGGCGTTGCAAAACATGGCCGTGGTCGTGACCATCGACTCGGTGTTCTGCTTCGGCTATGCCTTCTGCTACTTCCAAGACAGGTATGCCATGGGGCAGGAGCCGAAGTGGTGGCTCACCGTGCTGAAGTGGTATCCCTCGCTGCTGATGTTCCCCGTCACGTTCTATGCTTTCACGCAGACGCTGTTCGTGGCCGTGGGTGTGGATTTTTCCGTCACGACATGGGCATTCGCCGCGACCTGTCTCGTCGGCCTGCCGCTCATGGCCGAGGGTTGCAAGTGGCTCGTGCCCGAACCTGACGGGCGCGTGGAGATGCAGCTGCTGTCGGGCTGTTTCGTGTGCGTGCTCGGACTGATATCAACCGAAAGCGGCAAGATGGTCTACAAGGTGCGGGAGACGGAGACCGACTGGCACATGATAGCCATGGCCTTGGGCGTGTTTGCCGTCCTGTTCGCGCTTGGCGTAATAATAGACAGAATAAAATACAGACTAAAACGATAACAAACAAACGACAATGGAAATCATTTCAAAAGCCCTGTTCGGCATAGCCAACTCTCTGCTCATACCGGATGTCATACTTCTCATCGTGTTCTTCTTCCGCGCCCTCATCCTCGTGGGTGGCACCTACAACAACTTCATGGTGCGCCGCAAGAACTCTCGCGTGTTCGACGAGAAGATAAAGTCGCTGACCCCAGCCGGTCTCGCCGAGCTCAAGGCCCTGCTGCCTGAGAAAGACAACTCGGCATTCACGCGGTATCTCGCCGACATACTCGACAACAACGACTCGGAGGACTACTCCGACTATATCCTCACACGCTATGAGACGGAGGTGCAGAAAGACGTGAACCTTTCCAGGTTGCTGACGAAGCTCGGCCCCGTGCTCGGTCTCGTAGGCACGCTCATATCCATGTCGCCGGCTCTCGTGGGTCTCTCCACGGGCGACATCTCGGGCATGGCATACAACATGCAGGTGGTGTTCGCCTCGACCGTGGTGGGCCTCGTCATCAGCGCGGTGGGTCTCGCCACGTGCCAGCTCAAGCAGCGATGGTATGCCAATGACGTGAACAATCTCGACCGCGTGTGCCGTGTGGTGAACAGCGCGGATAAGTATGACGCTAAAACCCAGAGCGAGGAGGCGCGCGCATGAGCAGACGCAGACGTAGAGTGGGGTTCCTCGGCGAGGACGACGGTGACCCGTTGAGCGTTGTGGTCAACCTCTTCGACGTGGCGATGGTGTTCGCCGTGTCGCTCATGTTGGCAATGGTCATGCACATGAACATGACCGAGGTGTTCGGCAAGGAAGACTACACGATAGTGAAGAACCCTGGCAAGGACAACATGGAGATCATAACCAAGGAAGGCAAGCAGATAAACACCTACAAGGCATCGGGCGAGAGAGCCGACGGCAAGGGCAGTCAAGGCAAGCGTCTCGGCACCGCCTACCAGTTGGAAAACGGCCAGATAATATACGTTCCGGAATAAACGCGAAAAACGGCAAGAGGAAAATCAATGTCCTTCTTGCCGTTTCCGTTTATTTAATCGTCTGTACTATGCCTATCGCCTGTTGGTCAGGCCTCGTTTGCCTGTGCTAACCGGGGCTATGACATTTGAGCCGAAGTTGCGGCATATCTTAGAGAAAGCTCTCGTGGCTTTCTTCGCCTCGTTGTTTTTCACTGGCAGCAGGTCGATGTAGATCATGTCCTTGTTGTTGGTGCCAATCATGTATCCGGTGAAGCTCTTGTTTTCTTCAAGCCAGAAACCGTGCTCCTTGGCCGAGGCGTCCATCACGAAAGTGGACTTGTTTTGCGTGAGATACTTTATGTATATGTCGTTGGTCTTCTCGTCGAGGTACCAGTAGAATTTCAGCGGTGAGTTTTGCTTGTCCACGTTGCCTTGGCTGTCGAGCGTGTAGTCTATCTCCGTGCCAGTGCCTTTTATGGCGTTGCTGCTGTTTCTCACGAATGTCATGTTGGCGTAGAAGCTGCTCTGCTCTCCCGTGTCGCCGTTGGTGTAGGTCATCTTGCCGTCCCACTCGCCTTGCAGCACCTCGGCCTCGTCGTAGACCGAGCCACCAGAGTTGTTGTCGCCACCGTGGTCATAGTAGTCGTCGTTCCAACCCCAGTTGCCGTCGTCGTAGTCGTACCACCACGGCTCGTTGTCGCCATACCAGTTCCAAGGGTCATCGTCGCAGCTCGTGAAAAGCGTGGGGACAGCCATCATCATCGCGGCTGCCATGAGGATAAGATTCTTTTTCATAGCGTTGTCTTTTTTATGTTTCTTTCTGCTTGCAAAGATATGCATAATCGATGTATTGGACGGTATCTTTTTCCTATCGCTTTTGGGAAAATCCCTAAAAATATTCAGCCTGTTAGGTGTATGTGGCATTTTTTTTGTAAGTTTGCAACCACAAATATAAACAAGAAAAAAGGAAAGAAAATGAGAACTGTTTATGAATTCTCCGTGAAGGATCGCAAAGGCAAGGAAGTATCGCTCAAGGAGTACGCCAACGAGGTGCTGCTTATTGTCAACACTGCCACTAAATGCGGATTCACGCCACAATACGAGGAACTTGAGAAACTCTATGAGAAGTATCACGCCCAAGGCTTTGAGATTCTCGACTTCCCATGCAACCAGTTCGCCCAGCAGGCTCCTGGCACGGATGAGAGCATACACGAGTTTTGCAAGCTCACCTATGGCACGGAGTTCCCCCAGTTCAAGAAGATAAAGGTCAACGGCGACGATGCCGACCCTCTCTATAAGTTTCTCAAGGAGCAGAAAGGCTTTGCCGGCTGGGACGAGACTCATCCCATCTACCCCATCCTCGACAAGATGCTTTCAGAGGCGGATCCCGACTATAAGGAGAAAGCCGACATAAAGTGGAACTTCACCAAGTTTCTCGTGAACAAGAAGGGCCAAGTGGTGAAACGCTATGAGCCTACGGAGAAGATAGAGCATATAGCGAGCGACATTGAGGAGTTGCTGAAATGAAATAAGTCGTAAAGGAATACCTGCAAATATGGAAAGAACTAAATGCCTTATAATAGGCAGCGGCCCTGCGGGTTACACCGCAGCTATCTATGCTGGCCGCGCCAATCTGAAACCAGTGGAATACGCTGGCTTGCAAGTGGGCGGTCAACTCACACAAACCACTATTGTGGAAAACTTCCCTGGCTATCCCGATGGCGTTGATGCCAACCAGATGATGATGGAGTTTCGCCAGCAGGCCGAGCGTTTCGGGGCCGACGTGCGCGATGGCATCGTCACAGACGTGGACTTCTCAACGAAGCCTTACGTGGTGACCATCGACAACGGCGACACCTTGGAGGCCGACACCATAATCGTGGCCACAGGCGCTTCGGCCAAGTACCTCGGGTTGCCCGACGAGAAGAAATACAACGGCCAGGGCGTCTCCGCCTGTGCCACGTGCGATGGCTTCTTCTACCGCAAGAAGGTAGTGGCCGTGGTGGGCGGTGGCGACACTGCTTGCGAGGAGGCCAACTATCTTGCGCAGTTGGCAAGCAAGGTCTACATGATCGTGCGCAAGCCTTACCTCCGCGCATCCGACATCATGAAGCGTCGCGTGGAAGACAACGCCAAGATAGAGATTCTCTATGAGACCAACACCCTTGGCCTGTATGGCGAGAATGGGGTAGAGGGTGCCCACCTCGTTTGGAGGAAGGGCGAGGCCGACGAGAAGAAATACGACCTGCCCATAGACGGGTTCTTCCTTGCCATTGGCCACAAGCCCAACACCGACATCTTCCGTGGCAAGCTCGACATGGACAGCGTTGGCTATATCAAGACCGAGGGCGACACGCCGCGCACGAGCGTGGATGGAGTGTTCGCAGCTGGCGATTGCGCCGACCCCAATTATCGTCAGGCCATCGTAGCCGCCGGCAGTGGTTGCAAGGCGGCGATGGAAGCCGAGCGATATTTGGCGAAATAAAGGAAAGCTTATTGTTGAAAAATCAAGACAAAACGGCTTCGGAGAATCGATTTTTTGCAAGCGGCAACGCTTGCGGCTCGAATTGTCACATTCTCGTGATTTTTGGAAACGTCCTTGATAATCAGGCAGTTAAAAAAGGTATCTCTATTCGGGATGCCTTTTTTGTTGCTTTTTTACCATCTTGCCGCTGAAAAGGCACCACCTTTACGCTTAAATGTCACGGCCCTTACGCTTAAACGTCATTGCCTTTACGCTTAAATGCCACTGCCTTTATGCTTAAACGCCATTGCCTTTGCGCTTGCAAGCCGACACCGTGCGCCATGGAAAGTCTAAAAGAGGCCATAGTGCGCCATCTTCTTTGTCTGGATCGCGATCTCTCCAACATGCATTTTTTGGTAATTGATTTTTACGATTCCCAACCCATGCGATACTTTTTTAACTCATTTGAAAAGAATATTTCACGCTTACACATAGCTATTTGGATTTATTTAAGTAATTTTGCAACGTATTTAAGATAAATAGGCATTTGCCTTAAGTATTAGTTTTTTTAATTTTTTATCATCTTATGCAGAAAAGACTGCTATTCATGGTAATGCTGTTGTTGTGCATGACAATGGCATCAATGGCGCAGATCACGACTTCTGGCATGAGCGGTAAGGTTACCGCTGACGGCGAAGACGTAATTGGAGCCACAATTGAGGTGATACACGTGCCATCCGGCACAAAGTATCAAGCCGTTACCAACGCAAAAGGCATGTATGCCATAAACGGCATGCGTCCTGGTGGCCCCTACCAAGTCAAGGTGAGCTACATTGGCTACCAACCAAAGAGTTTCAATGATGTGAAACTGCAGTTGGGTCAAACCTACAATCTCAATGTAGGGCTCAGTGAAGACGCGCAACAGTTAGGCGAGGTCGTCGTAAGTGCAAAGGCTACAAAGTTTACCACGGAGAAGACAGGTGCTTCTACCAACATCGACAATCAGATGTTGCAGAACATGCCTTCCGTGAGCCGCAGCATTACTGACTACACTCGCCTTTCTCCTTATGGTGGCAATGGCATGAGTTTCGCTGGAGCCGATGGGCGTACCGCCAACTTCACCGTCGATGGTGCCGACTTCAACAACAACTTCGGTCTTAGCTCAGCTCTTCCTGGCGGTGGCAACCCTATCTCAATAGATGCCATCCAGGAGATGCAGGTCGTGATTTCTCCATTTGATGTTCGTCAGACCAACTTCGTTGGCGGTGGCGTCAACGCCATCACCAAGTCGGGTACCAACACATTCCGTGGCACGGCCTACGTCTATCACCAAAACGAGCAGATGCGCGGTGATGCCGTGGACGGCGAGCAGATTTCTGGCGCGAGGGAGAAAGACCGTTCCACGACATGGGGCATGACATTCGGAGGCCCAATCATCAAGGACAAGCTGTTCTTCTTCGTCAACGGCGAGATGACAAAGATTCCTACCATCGCCAACCGCTGGCGTGGCTCTGAGGACGGTGTGGCCGATGCCAACAACTATCTCTCACGCACCACCCTGGCTGACCTTGAGAAGGTTTCCAACTACGTGAGAGACAAGTATGGTTACAACACCGGTTCTTGGACAAGTTTCCCTGCCGACAAGAACAACTACAAGCTCCTGGCGCGCTTGGATTGGAACATCACCAACCAGCACCACCTCTCTTTGCGCTACAACTATACTAAGAACCAAAACTGGTTGGCTCCCAACGCATCGTCAATGGACGGTGGCACGCGTTCGGCCTATGGCCGTACATCTGAGATGGCTATGTCGTATGCCAATTCCATGTACTCAATGGACAACAACGTTAATTCTTTCTCGTTTGACCTCAACAGCCGTTTCTCAAACAACTTGAGCAACCAGCTCCTCGTCACCTATTCCAAGCTCGACGACGTGCGTGGCACAAACTCTTCTGAATTTCCGTTCATCGACATTCTCGATGGCAATGGCACCAACTACATCTCTCTCGGTGAGGAGCTCTTCACATACAACAACGCCGTCCACAACAACGTGTGGAACGCCAAGGATGACGTGACATGGTATCTCGGCTCGCACAAGCTCCTCGGCGGCGTGAGCTTCGAGCACCAGATGGCCGACAACTCTTACATGCGCAATGGCACAGGTTATTACCGTTACAAGACTCTTGACGATTTCCTCAATGGCGGAACGCCAGAGATAGTGGCCCTCACCTATGGTTACAATGGTGAGCAGAACCCGACTGCGCGCGTGCAATACAGCAAGGTGGGCATCTATCTGCAAGACGAATGGCAGGCCACACGCAACTTGAAGTTGACCTACGGCCTTCGTCTCGATGACCTTTTCTTCGACAATGGAGACTTGATGACAAATCAGGCCATCTATGACCTCGACTACAACGGTCGCCACATCGACACTGGCAAGTGGCCTTCGTCAAAGGTGATTTTCTCACCGCGTGTCGGTTTCACATGGGATGTAATGGGCGATCAGAGCCTTAAGGTTCGTGGTGGTACGGGTCTCTTCTCAGGCCGTCTGCCTCTCGTGTTCTTCACCAACATGCCTACCAACTCGGGCATGGTGCAGTATCAGGCAGTGGTAAACTCTTCCACGACTATCGCAAAGACTGTCACGGACAAGGTGACCAACGAAAAGACAGTGGTGTGGCAGAAAGGCTACGAAAACTATAAGGGTAAATACACTGTTGACGCCAAGGGCAACTATCATGTTGACATGACACAGTTTAATGGTGGTCTCGTGAATGAGAACGGCCAGGCAAGTCGTCAGGCACTGCTCAACAAGCTCGCCTCGCTCGGCTATCCCACTACCATTTCTCCAGAACAGGGCACCGTGCCTTCGTCCATATCTTCTGTTGACCCCAACTTCCACATGCCTGAGGTTTGGAAGACTTCTCTCGCTGTCGACTATGTGGTGCCAGTAAGTTTCCCATTGACAATCACAGCTGAGGGTATCTTCAACAAGACCGTATATGGAACCGTGCTCAACGACTGGGCCGTGCCAGACGTGAAGGGCTTCGCGCGCTTCAATGGCGCTGACAGCCGCCACATCTACCCGAGCGGTTATCTCACAGGCACACACGCTTATGTGCTGGAGAACACCCATAAGGGTTATGGATGGTCGTTCAACCTCTCTGCCACGGCAAAGCCATGGGAGTGGATGGATCTCTACGCCAGCTACACGCACACCGCCAGCAAGGAGCTGACCGGCATGCCAGGCTCCAACGCCTCTTCAGTGCTCAACTACATGGCCACGGTTGATGGTCCGACAGCCGTCAAGCTGCACAACTCTCAATATGTGGAGCCAGACCGCGTCGTGGCATCAATGAACCTTCACGATAAGTGCGGCAACCACTATAGCTTCATCTATGAGGCTTGGCGTGGAAACTCAAACTATAGCTTCATGACTCAGAACGACATGAACGGCGATGGCTTCAACTATGATGCCATCTATATCCCTCGCGACAACGAGGTGGGCGTCGGCACAGGCGACTTCCGCTTCAAGACGCAAGACGACATGGATCGCTTCATGGCATTCCTGCACAACAATAGCTACCTCAAGAAGCATCAGGGCGAGTACGCTGAGTCTTACAGCTACTATTCACCATGGGTTCATCGCGTGGACTTCAGCTACAAGCACGACTTCAAGCTCAACGTCGGCCAGACAAAGCACACGCTGCAGCTGAGCTTCGACATGAAGAACGTGCTCAACTTCTTCAACTCAAAGTGGGGCGTGGCAAAGTATCTCAACCCTGCCATTGGCTCAGACGGTGCTCGCGTGCTGAAGTATGAGGGTGTTGACGCACAGGGCTACGCCACATTCTCTACTCCTAAGGCAGTAGACGGCAACACGCAGAGCTGGACTTACAACCATGCCATCGGCCAGTGCTGGTATGCTTCAATTGGTTTGAAATATTACTTTAACTAATCAGGAATCATGAAATTTAAACATATTTTCGCCATTGCCGTGGCAGCCGTCGCTTTCGCGAGCTGCTCCAACGACTATGAGGTTGACAACCTCAAGGGCTTGACGGTAAGTTCCTCTTACGTGTCCCTGCCCGAGGCAGGAGGCTCCAACACGATTACCATCAACTCCAACGACGCTTGGACGCTCGATACCATTGGCTCAGCCATTAAGGGCAAGACGTGGCTAAACTATTCTTCTCTCAGTGGCAACGCCGGCGAGAGCACATTGACCATCAAGGCCGAGGCTACCGACAATGGACGCTCAGCAGAGATAAGACTCGTGAGCGGCACTCAGGTGCAGCGCATCAACATCATCCAGGGACTCCCCGTGGCGACACCTGCCACTTGCGCGGAGGTGATTGCAGGTCCAGACTCTAGGACCTACATGGTGACTGGTACCGTGACGGCCATCGCCAACACCACTTATGGCAACTTCTACCTTGAAGATAAGACTGGCAAGATTTATATCTATGGCACGCTCGACAAGGACGGCAATGAGAAGAACTTCTCAAGCCTTGGCATCGAGGTGGGCGACGAGGTTACGGTCTCAGGTCCGAAGGAGACTTATGGCTCCACTGTTGAGCTGAAGAATGTCACAGTGACCAAGATCACCAAGTCGCAGGTAAAGGTCGATTCTGTATATGTGGGCGGCGTTAAGTCGAGCAACCTGCCTCTCGAAGGCGGCGAGGCCACGGCGTATGTCACCTGCAAGGGTGGCGGTCTCACGGTCTCTATTCCAGATGAGGCCAAGTCGTGGTTGTCAATGTCGGCGCTGAAGCAGGATGGTCAGAATGCTGTAATAACTTTCAAGGCTACGAGGAACGATGGAGGTGCGCGCTCTGCTTCCGTGAGCTTCACATCTGGCAAGTCTACGGTAACATCCACGATCACGCAAGACGGTTCAATCAGGGAAGTAAGCCTTGGCGATTTCAAGGCTGCCGCTGAGGATCAGAGCCAGTATCGCATCACCGCTCTCGTGTCGAAAGTAGATGCCAAGGGCAACTTCTGGCTTCAGGATTACACAGACCTCTCTGGTGATATAGAGGCTTACAAGCCAACTGGCAATACCAAGGGCATTAAGGTTGGCGACATCGTGACCGTTGTCGGCACGCGCAGCTCCTACAAGGGCAACGCGCAGATTGGTAGCCCCGTGGTGGAGAAGGTCGAGAGCGTA
>ERZ808266.573-NODE-573-length-12588-cov-2.977659_pt1 | contig 12588 bp, 9 predicted proteins | sample MGYA00521278_ERZ808266 | MGnify/ENA primary metagenome ERZ808266 (study PRJEB31516, sample SAMN03275591) | gut metagenome | biome: mammalia-associated habitat; material: feces | host: Papio cynocephalus | place: Kenya | collected 2012-08-02 ... | reverse complement strand
GGGTTCGCGCAGGCAAAGATAATGGCGTCCTTGTTCATCGTTTTGACCATCTCGGTCGTGACCATACCCGGCGCAGAAACGCCGATGAACACGTCGGCGCCGACCAGCATATCGGCAAGCGAGCCGGACTTGTGATCAAGGTTCGTGACCTCGGCCATCTCTTCTTTGATCCAGTTCAGGCCGTCTCTTCCCTTATAGATCGCGCCCTTGCGGTCGCACATCGTGATGTTCTGGAAGCCCGCGGAAAGCAGCAGCTTGACGATCGAAATGGCCGCCGCGCCAGCGCCGGAGGTCACGATCTTCACGTCTTCTTTCTTCTTGCCGACGACCTTCAAAGCGTTCGTCAGACCTGCCAGCGTGATGACCGCCGTGCCGTGCTGATCGTCGTGGAAAATCGGAATGTCGCACTTTTCTTTCAGCTTGCGCTCAATTTCGAAGCACCGGGGCGCGGAAATGTCCTCGAGGTTCACGCCGCCGAACGAGCCGGAGATCATGTAGACGGTGTTGACGATCTCGTCGACGTCCTTGGACTTGACGCAGAGCGGGAACGCATCCACGCCGCCAAAGGCCTTAAACAGCACGCACTTTCCTTCCATGACCGGCATGCCCGCCTCGGGGCCAATATCGCCGAGTCCCAGCACCGCCGTGCCGTCGGTGACGACCGCGCAGAGGTTCCAGCGGCGGGTCAGCTCGTAGCTCTTATTGATATCCTTCTGAATCTCCAGGCACGGCTGCGCCACGCCCGGCGTGTAGGCAAGACTCAGATCGTCCTTCGTCTCGACCGGTACGCGCGTTGTAACTTCAATTTTTCCCTTCCACTCGGCGTGCAGCCGAAGCGATTCTTTTGCGTAATCCATCGTGATTCTCCTTAATAATTGCCTTTGAAGACGTCTTTTTTGACCGGCGGGCGATACTCGCCGAAATATTTTCCGAAGTCAAGCCCCAGATAATTGCACAGGTCGAGCACCTCGACCATCGTGTTGTCGTTGACCGGAATGCCGTTTTCCATGCGGTCCTTGACGGCGGCGACTTCCTTCTCGCCGTGCGTGTAGATCCGCTCCTGACCGTCTGCCTTCGGGCTCTCGCGCAGCTCCTCGAGATATGTCGACAGGTGCTTCTTGATCGCCTCTGCGTCTCCAAAGAACGCGGGGTTGATCGCCGCAAAGCCGTGGCAGATGTTGCCGCGCCCGCCGGTCATACAGTAATTGGACGTGCCGCCCATGGACAGGATCGACGAGAAAATTTCGCACAGCATGCCGTAGCCGTAGCCCTTGTGGCTGCCGAGCTTTTCCGTGCTGCCGCCCAGAGGCATGATGCCGCCGCCGGCTTTTGCAACGATGTTCGCCAGAACGTCCGGTGCGTTCGTCGACGGATGGCCGTTTTTATCCAGCGCCCAGCCCTCGGGAAGCGGCTTTTCCGCCTTATTATACATTTCAAGCTTGCCGCGCGTAACGACGGTGGTCGACGCGTCAAAGAAGAAGTTATACGGCTCTGCCGGCATCGCGCAGGCAATCGGGTTCGAGCCGATCATGGCTTTTCTTCCGAACGTCGGGACCATGATGGCCTCACTGTTCGTGCAGCTGAAGCCGATCAGGCCCTCCTTGCACGCCATGTTCGCATAGTAGCCCGCAATGCCGTAGTGATTGGAGTTACGCGCCGAGACGATGCCCACGCCGGACTTCTTTGCCTTCTCGATTGCCAGCTCCATCGCAAAATGACCGATCAGCTGACCCATGCCGTCGTGCCCATCGACGACGGCGGAGATGGGCGTTTCAAACACGACCTCAGGCTTTGCGTCCACGTGGATCATGCCCTTTTCGATGCACTTGTGATAGCGCACCATCCGCTGCATGCCGTGCGACTCGATGCCGTACAGATCGGCGGTCAGCAAAACGTCCTGAATGATGTTTGCTTCGGCTTCCGTGAAGCCGAATTTTTCAAATGCGTCCATGCAGAATCCATGGAGCAGATCATATGACCAATGCTGGTATCCCATCGCTGTGATTCCTCCTTGTGTGATATATGCGTTTCTATTGTATTTTATTTTTCCCTGAGATGCAATATATGTGACGCGAAAATCCGGACAAAATATCCGGATTGTTTTGTAGCGAAATTACCAAAATTCAAAAAGTATATTGAAATTACATAACACGTATGCTATGCTTGTGATACATAAACGTCAGTTGACAAGGGCGCGCGCGGTTTTTCTCGCAGGGCAAAACAACGTCTGGTGTCGTGTATCCTCCGCGAAAAACGAACTTGCCGGCCGGTCTGGGGCGACATAGGCAAGGCAGCGGACGCAGGCTTACTTGCCGTAAGCCAGGGACAATCACGCAGCATATGGCGTTCCAGACCGGCCCGCAAGCGTGTGTGCTCTTGTCCGCTGACGCAATTATAAAGGAGACTGTGGCTATGGAGCTCAAATCATTCATGGTAGATATGGTACGCTCGGAGCTGGAGGATGCCGTCGGCGTGGAAAACGTCAGCGATACCCATGCCGAGCAGCTGACCTACGGCGTCGACTATTTCTGGGTCGGCCGTATGTGGGCCGATAAGGGCCGTACCCCGCCCGCAGCGGATTTCATCGTCCGTCCGGGCAGCGCCGAGGAAGTGTCCAAGGTGCTGAAGATCGCGAACTATTATAAGATCCCCGTGCAGACCTGGGGCGGCGGCTCCGGCAGCCAGGGCGGCGCACTGCCGATGGCCGGCGGCATTCTGCTGGACATCAAGCGCATGGACAAGCTCATCGATCTGAACGTCGAGGCCGGCACCGTCACGTGCGAGACCGGCGCGATCTTCCAGACCATCGAATGGTACTGTAACGAAAAGGGCTACTCCATCATGCACCTGCCCTCCTGTCTGACGTGCTGCACCGTCGGCGGCGCACTGGCGCACAACGGCATCGGCATTCTTTCAACGAAATACGGCAAGATGGACGATATGTGTCTGTCTCTCGAGGTCGTGCTGCCCAACGGCGATATCATCAACACCCTTCCCGTGCCGAAGCACTCAAGCGGTCCGAACCTGATCCCGATCTTCATCGGCTCCGAGGGCACGCTCGGCGTCATGACGAAGGCGAAGTTCAAGCTCGTCAAGCTTCCCGAAACGCGCCATCATCACGCCTTCCTCTTCCCCGACATCCACACCGGCTACGAAGCCTGCCACAAGATCGTCCAGGCCGTCAAGCCGTCCATCGTCCGCCTGTTCGACGAGGCCGAGACCGTTTCCATCATCAAGAAGGTCATCGGCTTTGAAAAGAAGGGCTCGTTCATGAACCTCACGCTCGAGGGCTATGAGAAGATCGTCGCGGCAGAAGAAGAGCTCGTTCTGGACATCGCCAGGCAGTACGGCGCGGAATATCTCGGCACGGAATACGGCGAAAAGTGGTTTGAAAACCGCATCACCTTCTTCTATCCGGGCTACATCATGAATAACCCCCAGATGTTCGGCACGCTCGACACCGTCGCCACGCACGACAACATTGAAAAGATCTACCGCGCCATGAAGAGCGCCGTCGAGGACAACTTCAAGGAAAACGGCGTGCGCTTCATCTCCCACAGCTCGCACTGGTACGACTGGGGCTGCATGAACTACTCGCGCTTCATCATCGACAATCCGCCCGAAGATCCCGACGAAGCGGTCCGTCTGCACAATCGTGTATGGAACGTCGGCGTGCGTGCGGCGCTTGCAAACGGCGGCGTGCTGAACGACCACCACGGCGTTGGTCTGAAGCTCTCCCGGCTTGTCAAAGAGCAGTACGGCCCGGCGATGCAGGTCCTGCAGGCGCTCAAGAAGGAGCTTGACCCCAACGGCATTATGAACCCCTACAAGCTGGGACTTTAAGGAGGATGCACGGTATGTTTTCTGAAGTAGCTTATAAAAACGCAGACGCCTGCCGGTTCTGCTGGATGTGCCGCCATCTGTGCCCGGTCTCTCTGAAGACCGGCAAGGAGATCAACTCCGCCCGCGCCAGAGGCCTTCTGGTCTCCATGGTCAAGCGCGGCAGCGAATATGACGCGACGATGGCCGAAAATATGTGGGAATGCGTGCTTTGCGGCGCCTGCTCAAACGACTGCGCCTCCGGCTTTGAGCCGCGCACCTTCATCCGCGAGGGCCGCAGCATCGCGCTGGCCGAGGGCCTTGCCCCGAAGAACGTCGCCGCGCTGGCTTCGACGGTCCTGGAGACCGGAAACATCTACGGCGCGAAGGATCTGCAGGAAGCGCTCAAGGACGAGCTTGCCGGTCTTCCCGAGACTGCGCCGGTGCTTTTGTACATCGGTGAGGTTGCAAGCGTGGAGACACCGGAAATTGCAAAGGCGGCCATGCGCCTTCTGAAAAAGGCGGGCGTTTCGTTCACCGTCCTGAAAAACGAGCCTGTCAGCGGCGCGTACATGGGCGATCTCATGGGCTTTGTCGACGAGGTGCGCCGGCAGGCTGTGAAGCTCACCGCCGCCATCGACGCAAGCGGCGCTGAGACGGTCGTCGTTCTCGACGCGATGGACGCGCGGATCCTGAAGCATGAGTATGCCGAGTGGAACTGCGCGCCGAAGGCCGAGGTCGTGACCGCAACGTCCTATTTTGCACAGCTCGCCGCCGAAGGAAAGCTTTCTATCCGCAAGCAGAGCGGCGTCGTTTCCCTGCATGATGCAGGCGCGCTGAGCCGCGATCTGGGTGAGACCGAGCCCGCCCGCGCCCTTTTGTCCGCGATGGGCTATGAAAACAGCGAAATGTTCCGCAACCGCGATCTGGCGAAGGCCAGCGGCGGAGCGCTTCTGAAGCACTATGACCCGCGTCTGGCGAAAATGCTCGCTTCGGGCCGCTGGGAAGACCTGACGCGTCTGGGCCTTAGCCACATGGTCACCGAAGCGCCCGGCAGCTTTGCCGCGCTGTCGCTTGCCATTCCGGCCGGCTGTGAGCTGTCCGATCTTCTGGTCCTGCTTGACAAAGCGGTCGATTAAAATTACACTGGAACCGTACCCCGGCCGAGCTTTTCGTCCGGGGACTGTTTCCATATATAAGGAGTAGGAAATGGAATATTTACTTGGCATCGACTTTGGCGGCAGCTCGTCCAAGGCCACGCTCATCGACCGCGCCGGCCGCATCGTCTGCACCGCCTCAGAGGAATATCCGATGTATTACCCGCGCGACGGCTGGTGCGAGCAGTCGGCCGAGGACTGCTACCGCGCGTGCGTGGACAATATCCGTGCGATCCTCCAAAGATCCGGCGTGGCCGCCTCCGACATTGCCGCCATGGCCGTCGACTCCGCCACGCATATGGCGGTGCTGCTGGATGAAAAAGACCGCGTCATCCGCAACGTTATCCACTGGTCCGACCGCCGCAGCACCGAGGAAAGCGCTTGGCTGAACAAAAACCTTCTGCCGTTTCTTCGCAGAAAATGCCTCAACGAGCCGTCACCTCTGTGGACGCTGCCGCAGCTCATGTGGCTCAAAGCGCACGAGCCGGAAAGCCTTGCACGCGTCAGGCACGTTCTGTTCATGAAGGACTATATCCGCCACCGCCTCACCGGAGACTATCTGACCGACAGCATCGAAGCCATGGGCGCAATGCTCTATGACGAGGAAGAGGGCTGCTGGTCGAAAGAACTCTGCGATCTGGCGGGCATTCCGGTCTCGGCCATGCCGCAGATCGTATCGCCCATGGACCTTGCCGGTACGCTCACCCCCGAGGCCGTGCGGGAAACGGGGCTTTGTCCCGCAACAAAGATCATCGTCGGCACGACCGACACCGCACTCGAGGTCTATGCCTCCGGCTCTGTCCATGTCGGCCAGGCGACCATCAAGCTCGCGACCGCCGGGCGCATCTGCCCCGTGACCGACCACGGCATCTGCCACGAGATGCTCGTCAACTACCGCCACGTCGTGCCCGGCCTCTGGTATCCCGGCACGGCCAACAAGACCTGCGCGGCGTCTTACCGCTGGTACCGCGACGTTCTGTGCGAGGGCGAACGCAAGGAAGCGGCCGCACGCGGCATGAGCGCCTACGACTATCTCAACGAGGCCGCCATGCAGACCCCGCCCGGCGCGGATGGGCTGTGCTTCCACCCCTATTTGCAGGGCGAGGCGACGCCGTACATGGACAACGACCTTCGCGCCAGCTTCACCGGCGTTTCCGCATTTCACACGAAGGGCCACTTTACCCGCGCCGTCATGGAGGGCGTCTGCTTCTCGCTGCGCGATTCTCTGGAGCTTCTGAAAACGCTCGGCGCCGCGCCGAAGAGCGCAAACATCATCGGCGGCGGCGGACAGAGCCCCTTCTGGGCGCAGATCACGGCGGACGTTCTGAACCTGCCGCTGACCAAAATGCGCAATGACGACTCGTCTCTGGGCTCTGCGATGCTTGCAGGCGTCGCGTGCGGCATCTTCGCCGATTTTGCAGACAGCGTGGCAAAGTGCTGCCAGGAATCGCGCGTGTACACGCCGGACTCTGAAAACGCCGCGCTGTACGACTACTACTTCAAGCGCTACCGCGCCATCCACGACGCGCTTGCGCCGGTCTATCACGATTTCCGGGAGATCCCACATTGAACATTTTCGTACTTATGAAGGCCGTGCCGTCCGTCAGCGGGGTGGAAGACGCCGCTTCGGCCCAGACACCTGAAAAGATCATCAATCCCGCGGACAGCGCCGCGCTGGAAGAGGCGCTGCGGCTGAAGGACCGGCTCGGCGGAACGGTTTGCGTTATGACGATGGGCGTTGCGTCCTGCGAATCGCTTCTTCGCCAGCAGCTGGCAAAGGGCTGCGACCGCGCGGTGCTGGTAACGGACCCGGCCTTTGCCGGCGCCGACACGCTCTCGACAGCAAGGACGCTTGCCCGCGCCGTAGAAAAGACCGGCCCATTCGACCTGATCGTCTGCGGCAGGCGCTCGACCGACGGCGAGACCGGCCAGATCGGCCCCGAGCTTTCCGCGCTGCTCGATCTTCCCTGCGCGGCAAACTGCATTTCGCTTTGCCCGGAAAGCGGCCATATGCGCTGCCGCTGCCTGTGCGACGGCGGAGAAGAGGCGCTGCTCGTGCCGCTGCCGGCTGTCGTGACGGTCGTAAACGGCATCAATTCCCCGCGTCTTGCAAGTCTTTCCGGCCTTTTCCGCGCCAAACGCGCCGAATTGACCGTGCTGCGGCGAGAAGACCTCGGTCTGCCGGCAGAGCTGTGCGGGCAAAAAGGCTCGGGCACGCTCGTCAAGCGCTCGATGCGCCGCGCGTTTGAAAAGCGGAACGCCGTGCGCTTTGACCAGACGCAGCTGGACCTGGCCGCAGCGCAGATCCGAAACTGGATGGAGGGCGGCAAATGATCTATGATATCTGGCTCTGGGCAAACGTCGGCCTGCCCGCCTCGCGGACAGAGCTTCCCGGCATCATCGGCAAGCTGCGCAGCGTGTCCGATAGCAGCCGTATCACCTGCGTGGTCATCTCTGCGGAAAAACCGGCCGTTTTGCCGGAGCTTGCCGGGGCGAGCAGCGTGCTCTGGATCCAAGGCTCCGGCAGCCCCGCATGGTGCGGCGCGCAGCTTTCCGCGCTGGCAGAGCAGAAAAAGCCGTGGGCGCTTATTTTTCCGAACACGCTCTTTGACGCGCAGGTCGCGGCCTGTACGGCGGCGCATCTGCAAACCGGCCTGTCCGCCGACTGCACCGATCTTCGCGTCGAAGACGGTCTTCTCGTCATGCACCGCTTCGCGTTCGGCGGCGGCGTGGAGGCGGACATTCTCTGCCCCGACGCACGGCCGCAGATGGCAACCATTCATGCGGGCGCATTTGGAGCGGGCTTTTCTTCTGCCGGTGTGCCGGTGATCGAACAGGTCTTGCCGGCCGAGGGCGTGCAGGACCCGGTGCAGGTGCTCGAGCGATTTGCCGGCGCAGAGCAGATCTCGCTTCGCCACGCGAAGGTGATCGTCGCAGGCGGCCTCGGCGTGGGCTCAAAGGAGGGCTTTTCCCTGCTTGAAAAGCTGGCAGAGCATCTGGGCGGCGAGCTTGCCGCCTCTCGCGCAGCTGTCGACGCAGGGTTCGCGCCATGGAACCGGCAGGTCGGACAGACCGGCTGTCAGGTCAGCCCCGATCTGTATCTGGCCTTCGGCATCTCCGGCGCGATCCAGCACATCGCCGGTATGCGTGGGGCCAAACGCGTCGTCGCCGTCAATACCGACCCGCGTGCGCCGATCTTCAGCTACGCGGATCTTGCGATCCGCGCCGATTGGAAAACCGCAGCGGAATATCTGCTCGAACACCTGTGAGCGCCCGGAAAACCGGCTGGAAATCCGGGGAAACTTGTGATATACTCTTCCCGAACGAAACAAAAGGAGCCTTTTTATGCCGCAGAAGGATACCGCCGCGCCCGCGCTGGTTCTGAAAATCGAAGAGCTGCTGCCGTCACTCAGCAAATCCGAGCAGTCCGTCGGCGCGTATATCGTGCAGCACCCGGACGAGGTGATCAACCTCTCGGTCGCTGCGCTTGCCGAAAACGCGAAGGTCTCCGAGCCGACCGTTGTCCGCGCCTGCCGCCGTCTGGGCTTTACGGGCTATCAGGATCTGAAGGTCACGCTGGCGCAGAGCATCGTCACGCCCATGCAGAGCGTCCACGAGCAGGTCACGGCGCAAGACGATATGCAGACGCTGGCCAGCAAGGTCTTCGGCAGCGCGACGCATACGCTGGAGTTCACCTACGATACGCTGTGCGCCGCCGATCTGGAAGCCGCGGCAAAGCTTCTCATGTCCGCCCGGCGCATTTTGATCTTCGGCGTGGGCGCGTCCGGCGCGATCGTTTCCGACGCACAGCACAAGCTGCTTCGCCTCGGGCTGAACGCCAACGCCTACACAGACCCCCATTTGCAGGCCATGACCGCGTCCTACGCAACGGCCGACGATGTGATCCTCGCCATCAGCCACTCGGGAAGCTCGCGCATCGTCGTTGACAATGTGCAGCTTGCCAAAAACAACGGCGCTCGCATCATCAGCCTGACAAACATCGGCAGAAGCCCGCTTTCCAAGCTTGCCGACATCTGCCTGTACACGGCCTCACGCGAGACGAAATACCGCATTCTCGCCGTCTCGTCGCGCATCGCCGAGCTGACCATCATCGACTGTATCTACACCTATATCGCCATCCGCTCGCAGAACAGCAAGGATCTCAAGGTCGAAAAGGCGATGGAGTGGCTCAAGTACTGACCGCGCCGCGCAAAAAATACAACCGGTTTACCGGGCAGTCCCGGCAAAACAGCTGCCAGCCCCTGATGCAGAAAAGCGCACTGCATCAGGGGCATTTCCATGTCACAACGAACCAGCGCGTACCGGAATTCCCCGAAGCCGGAACCTTCCTGAGAAAAGAATGGAATCAGAAAACAGTATGAAACGTGCAGGGCACGACGTCATGCGTCCTTTTTGCTTCCTATTTTTGAGGTCTGTTTCAGGTTGCTCGGTTATGATGATCCCGCAATCTACAAAGAAGGAGCGGTGCGCATGATCGAAGTGACGCATTTGACAAAGTATTACGGCGATTTTCTGGCGGTGAACGACCTGACGTTCACGATCGAGGACGGACACGTCTACGGCTTTCTGGGGCCGAACGGCGCGGGAAAATCGACCACGATGAACATGATGACAGGGTGTCTGTCCCCCACCGACGGCACGATCAGGATCGGCGGCTTTGACATTTTGGAAAGCCCGGAACAGGCGAAGAAGCTGATCGGCTATCTTCCCGAGCAGCCGCCCGTCTACATGAACGAAACGCCGCAGGAGTATCTCGAGTTTGTCGGCGAGGCGAAGGGCTTACGGGGCAAGGCGCTGCGCGCACAGATCGACGAGGTCGTGGAAAGCGCTGGCATCGCGGGCGTACGCGACCGGCTCATCGGCACGCTCTCCAAGGGCTACCGGCAGCGCGTCGGCATTGCGCAGGCGCTTTTGGGCAACCCGCAGGTCATTATTTTAGATGAACCGACCGTGGGTCTCGACCCCATCCAGATCATCGAGATCCGCGATTTTATCAAGGAGCTGGGCAAAACGCACACGGTCATTTTAAGCTCGCACATTCTCTCCGAAGTGCAGGCGGTCTGCGAGCAGGTGCTGATCATCTCCAAGGGCAAGCTCGTTGCGTTCGACACGCCGGAAAACCTCGAGAAGCTGCTGACGGCGTCGAGCGAGATCACCTTTCAGGTGGAAGCGGGAAAAGCGCAAACCGAAGAAATTATCGCGCAGCTGGACGGGCTGTCCGGCTTTGAAATTTCCGAGCAGGACGGCGCTTGCAGCGTGACGGCGAACCTCGCGGAGGGCGTCGATGCCAAGACCGTCTGCGGAAAGCTGACGCTTGCGTTCGCGGCGAAGGGTCTTCCCGTCGTTGAAATGCGGATGAAAAAGGCAAATCTTGAGGACGTGTTCCTCGAGCTCACAGAAGCCGGCGCGGCGGAAGAACCGGAGCCGCAGGAAGAACCGTCCAACGAGGCAGAAACAGCTGAAACAGAAAGCGAGGTGAAAGAGCAATGATCGCAGTTCTCAAACACGAGCTTCGCAGCGCGTTCAACTCCCTGACAGTCTACTTATTCTGCGCGGCGCTTTTGTGCATCGTCGGCGTGGGCGCGATGATCTACAACATTCAGGCCTCCGTTGCAAACTTTGAATACGCGCTCAATTACATTTCCATCATTCTGGTGGTCATCATCCCGGTGCTCACCATGCGCTCGTTTGCAGAAGAGCGCAAGCAGAAGACCGATCAGCTGCTCTACTCGCTGCCGCTCACCACATGGCAGGTCGTGGGCGGAAAATACTTGTCTCTTCTCGCAATGTTCTTCCTGCCGATGGCGATCATCGCGGTCTATCCGATAATTTTTGCGCAGTACGGCGAGGTGTATTTACCGGGTGCATATGGCTCGATTTTCGCGTTTTTCGTGATGGGCGCGGCGCTCATTGCGGTCGGAATGTAGATCTCGTCTCTGACCGACAATCAGGGCTTCGCGGCGGGCATTGCGATCGTGCTGTTTTTGTTCAACTACTTCAGCGTCTCTTTGGCAGAGCAGGTGTCGTCCACCAGCCTCGGCTCGGCCATTGCGCTGTGCGTGCTGGCGGCGCTCGTGGGCGTGATCGTGAAGGTGCTGACGAAGAACAACGGCATTGCTTTCTGCGTGGGCGCCGGTCTGATCATCGTTATTCTGGGCTGCTACTATTTTATGGGCGACAGCTTTGAAAATCTTCTTCCGAAGCTGATGCAGAAGCTCTCGCTCTTTGACCGGTTCACGACGTTCGTGAACGGCGTGTTTGACCTGACGGCGCTGGTATTCTATGCGTCCGTCATCGCGCTCGGCCTGTTTCTGACCGTGCAGTCTCTGGAGAAACGGAGGTACAACTGATGAAGCACCCGAAATTGCAGCGCCGCATCGCGGCCAGGGGCGGCTCGTATGCCTTAGCCGTGACCGCCGTTGTGCTGGCGATCTTAATTGCGGTGAATATCCTCGCCTCCGTTCTGCCGACGACGCTCACAAAGCTGGACATCAGCTCGACCAAGCTCTACTCCATCACGAGCAGCACGAAGGTCGTGGTCAATAATCTGGAGAAGGACGTCACGATCTACTGGATCGTGCAGGCAGACGAGGAAGATGAAGTCATTGAAAATCTGCTGGGCAAATACGAAAGCCTGTCCTCACACATTACCGTGACGAAGAAAAATCCGGACGTCTACCCGACGTTTACCGCGCAGTATACCGACGAGGACGTGCCGAATAACAGTTTAATTGTCGAGTGCGGCGAGAAGAGCCGGTATATTTCCTACAACGACATTTACCTGACGGACGTGGACTACACGACGTATTCCTACGTCTACTCGTTTGACGGCGAGGGCGCGATCACGTCCGCCATCGACTATGTCATTTCCGACGAGCTGCCGAAGGTCTATTTGCTCGAGGGACACGGCGAGGCGGAGCTTCCCGCGGAGTTCCAGACGCAGATCGAGAAGGAAAACATGGAATTGGAGTCGTTTTCTCTTCTCAACACAGACGAGATCCCCGAGGATGCGGACGCGCTTTTGATCTACGCGCCGGAGAGCGATATTTCTGACGAAGAAGCCGGTTTGCTGGAAGACTATCTGGAAGCTGGCGGCAAGCTGCTGGTCATCGCGGGCCCCACGGAGGACGGCACGCTTGAGAACCTTTACAGCGTTCTGGAAACCTACGGCGTAGAAGCCGCGGACGGCTTGGTTGTTGACAACGACCGGGAGCATTACGCGTTCCAGCAGCCGTATATTCTGCTTCCCGATATCCAGTCGAATGATATCACCGACCCGCTGATCGAGGCAAAGTACTACGCCATCTTCCCGCTGGCGCAGGGCCTGACCATCACCGGCAGCTCCGCGACCGCACTCCTGACCACGTCCGATGAGGCGTTCAGCAAGGCGGCAGGCTTCCAGCTCGATACCTATGAAAAGGAAGACGGCGACACGGACGGCCCATTCTCGGTAGCAGTTTCTGTAGACACCGGAAACGACGGACAGCTGATCTGGTTTGCGTCGAGCTATTTCCTGGATGAAATGTATAATGCGTATTCCTCGGGCGCGAACCTCGATCTGGCCATGAACGCACTCTCGAGTCTCATCGGC